>Ga0184637_10002987_pt1 | contig 10706 bp, 7 predicted proteins | sample PLM3_127_b2_FD_133143 | JGI IMG/M metagenome (GOLD analysis project Ga0184637, IMG submission 133143) | Groundwater sediment microbial communities from an aquifer in East River, Colorado, USA - PLM3_127_b2 | ecosystem: Environmental > Terrestrial > Soil > Riparian zone | place: USA: East River... | reverse complement strand
CGCATCAGCGACCTCGACGTCTTCCTCAACGACCACGAGCTGACGGTGAACGTGGCCGTGCTGGGGGCGATCGCGCCGGCGTTCCACGAGGGCATCCAGAGCGGCATTCCGTCCCACGTCCGCTACACGGTCGAGCTCTGGCAGTACAACCGCTACTGGCGCGACAGCCGGCTCCTGACCAAGGTGGTCGAGCGCCAGCTCGCCTACAACGTCGTCACCAAGGAGTACAAGGTGACCACGCTCAAGGGCGAGACGCGCGGGCCGCACGTCACCCGCGACCTGCGCGACGCCCAGCGGGTGCTGTCCGAGGTGCGCGGGCTCAAGCTCACTCCGGCCGGCGAGATGGACCTGGCCGAGGTCATCTACGTGCGGGTGCACGCCGAGGCGGCGCTGAACGGTGAGAACTCGTTCGTGACGCGCATGGCCGGCACCGCCGAGCAGGCCGTGCGCCAGTCCGACTATCGCACGATGCTGCGGGTGCAGTAGCCGTGCCGCTGCTGAGCGATCAGAACCGCCACAAGCGCAACCTGGTCATCATCGCCGCCTTCCTGCTGCTCATCGGCGGCGCCACCGCGTTCGACCTCGGGATCTTCGCGCCCGAGCTGCCGGTCGCCTCCAACATCGTCATCTTCGCGCTGTTCAACCTGAACCTGATCGTGCTGCTGCTGCTGATCCTGCTGCTCTTCCGCAATCTCGTGAAGCTCTGGCTCGAGCGGCGCCAGAACGTGATCGGCGCCCGGTTCCGGGCCAAGCTGGTGCTGGCCTTTCTGCTGCTGTCGGTGGCGCCGGCCGGGCTGATCTTCCTCATCGCCTCCAACTTCATCAACAAGTCGATCGAGGGCTGGTTCAAGCCGCAGGTCGAGCGCCCGCTCGACCAGGCGCTGGCCGTCGCCCAGACCTACTACACGAACCTCGAGCGCACCGCGCTGCGCCACGGCCAGCACATCGCCCGCCTCATCGATCGCGACGGCCTGCTCAACGACGACCGCCGCGAGATGCTGGCCTCCTTCCTGGTCGAGCAGCAGGACCTGCTGTCGATCGGCACCATCACCGTGGTCAACGCCGGCGGCCAGGAGGTGGTCCACGTGAGGGACCCGATCCTGGGCGACCTGCCCACCCGCGACCTCAACGAGAGCCAGGTGCGCCGCGGGCTCGGCGGCCAGGAGGTGACGACCGTGCGCGAGCTGACCACCGGCGACCTCATCGAGGCCGTGACGCCGATCTGGTCGGCGCGCGGCGGCCAGCGCCGGGTGGTGGGCGCGGTGGTCGTCGGCACCCACGTGACCGAGCGCCTGGAGCAGAAGGTGCGCGGCATCTCGCAGGCGTTCCTCGAGTACAAGCAGCTCAAGCTGCTGAAGAACCCCATCAAGGGCATCTACATCCTGCTCTTCCTGCTGATGACGCTGATCGTCGTCTTCTCGTTCACGTGGTTCGCGCTGCACCTGGCCCGCGGCATCACGGGCCCCATCGAGCAGCTCGCCGAGGGCACGCGCGAGATCGCGGCCGGCAACCTCGCCTACAAGGTCCAGACGCGCGGTGACGACGAGATCGGCGTCCTGGTCGAGTCGTTCAACCGGATGACCGACGACCTCGGGCAGTCCAAGCGACAGCTCGAGGAGGCCTACATCGACCTGCAGGACAAGCACACCGAGCTCGAGGATCGCCGGCGCTACATGGAGACGGTGCTGGAGGCGATCACCACCGGCGTGGTGTCGTTCGACCCGCTCGGCCGGGTCACGACCATCAACCGGGCCGCCGCCCGGATGTTCGGCATCGCCGAGGCGGCCAGCGTGGGACGGCTGCTGGAGGAGGTGTTCGCGGCGCCGGACGTGCGCGACGTCGTCACCCTGGTGCAGCGGGCGCGGCGGCCGCGAAGCGGGAGCGCCGCCGTCGAGCTGCACCTGCGCCGGGGCGGCGTCACGCAATCGCTGCTGGCGGCCGCCACCGCGCTGCGGGGCGAGAACACCGAGTACGCGGGCGCCGTCGTCGTCTTCGACGACCTCACCGAGCTGCTCAAGGCCCAGCGGCTGGCCGCCTGGCGCGAGGTGGCCCAGCGCATCGCCCACGAGATCAAGAATCCGTTGACGCCGATCCAGCTCTCGGCCCAGCGGCTGCGCCGCCGGCTGGGCTGGGGCGACGACGAGGACCACCGGCTGGTCGCCGAGTGCACCGACACCATCGTCCAGGAGGTCGACGGGCTGCGGCGGCTGGTCGACGAGTTCTCGCGCTTCGCGCGCATGCCGGCCTTCGTGCCCAGGCCGACGGACGTGCGACCGTTGATCGAGGGCGTGACCGCCCTCTATCGCGACTCCCACCCCGGCCTGGCCCTCACCACCCACCACCCCGACGACCTGCCGCTGTGCGAGGTCGATCCCGACCACGTCAAGCGCGCGGTGCTGAACCTCGTCGACAACGCGGTGGAGGCGATCGGCGCCACCGGCGGCGAGGTGGTGGTGGAGACGCTGCACCTGCCCGACCCCGGCCGCGTGCGGATCGTGGTGAGCGACACCGGGCCCGGCATCCCGCTCGAGGATCGCGACAAGCTCTTCCTGCCGCACTTCTCCACGAAGGTGACCGGCATGGGGCTGGGCCTGCCGATCGTGAGCGAGATCGCCACCGAGCACGGCGGCACCGTGAGCGTCGAGGACAACGAGCCGCGCGGCAGCCGCTTCACCATCGAGCTGCCAGTGGCCCGCACGCCGGCGACGGTGGAGGCGTAGCCGTGGCCGGCGAGCACATCCTGATCGTCGACGACGAGCCGGCGATCCGGAAGGCGTTGCGCGACGTCCTCGAGGACGAGGGCTACCGGGTGAGCGCGGTGGGCAACGGGCCTGACGCGCTCAAGGCGGTCGTCGACGAGCTCCCCGATCTCGTCTTCATGGACATCTCGATGCCGCGTATGGACGGCCTGGAGGCGCTGGCCGAGCTCAAGCGTCTGCGGCCGGAGGCCACCGTGGTCATGATCTCCGGCCACGGCACCATCGAGACGGCGATCAAGGCCACTCGCCTGGGCGCCTGGGATTTCATCGAGAAGCCGCTGTCGCTCGAGAAGACGCTCGTCACGGTGAGCCGCGCCCTCGAGCACGGCCGGCTGGAGCGCGAGAACGCCGCGCTGCGGGCCCAGATCGACGAGCGCTCCGAGATCATCGGCGACAGCGCGCCCATGCGCGGGCTGCGCGAGCAGATCGGCATCGCCGCCCCCAGCAGCGGGCGCGTGCTCATCCACGGCGAGAACGGCAGCGGCAAGGAGCTCGTGGCCCGGGCCATCCACGCGCTGTCGGCACGGGCCGAGCGGCCGTTCGTCGAGGTCAACTGCGCCGCCATCCCCGAGGAGCTGATCGAGTCGGAGCTGTTCGGGCACGAGCGCGGCGCCTTCACCGGCGCCCACTCCCGCCGCCGCGGCAAGTTCGAGACGGCCGACAGCGGCACCCTGTTCCTCGACGAGATCGGCGACATGAGCCTCAAGACGCAGGCCAAGGTGCTGCGCGCGCTCGAGGAGCAGGCCTTCGAGCGGGTGGGAGGCCGGGAGACGCTGAAGGTCGACGTCCGCGTCATCGCCGCCTCCAACCGCGACGTCGTGTCCCTCATCGCCCAGGGCGGGTTCCGCGAGGACCTGTTCTATCGCCTCAACGTGATCCCGATCGAGGTGCCGCCGCTGCGCGTCCGCAAGGAGGACGTGCCGGCGCTGGTCGACCACTTCATCCGCGTGTTCTGCGCCGAGAACGGCAAGCGGCTCAAGACGGTGGCGGCGGCCGCGCTGACGTACTTCATGACCTACGAGTGGCCCGGCAACGTGCGCGAGCTGCGCAACATGGTCGAGCGCCTCGTCATCATGGTGCCCGGCGACACCATCGGCGCCGAGGATCTGCCACCGCCGCTCCGGCCCAAGACCGACGGGGCGGTGGTGACCCCGGGCGACGGCAAGCCGTTGAAGGAGGCGCGCGACAGCTTCGAGCGCGCCTACATCCTGGCCGAGCTGCGCGCCCAGGAGTGGAACATGACCCGGACCGCCGAGCGCCTGGGCATCGAGCGCAGCCACCTCTACCGGAAGATCCGGGCCTACGGCATCACGCCCCCGAAGTAGCCGCCGGCCGCGCGCGCCGGTCGCCAGTCCGGCCGTAACCTTGGTGTAGTATCGGGGCCGGTGCCCGTCTGGAACTTCGTGCGCCGCAGCGTCTATCAGGACTCCGTCACGCTGATGCGGCTCACCCACGACATGGAAGCGGTGGCCGGTGTGCGCCGGGCCGCGGCGATGATGGGTACGCCGCCGAACCGGGCGCTGCTCGCCCAGGCCGGCCTGCTCGATGCCGACGGCGAGACGGCCGGCCCCGTTGATCTGGTGATCGCGGTCGTCGCCGACAGCGCGGCCGCCGCCGAGGCCGCGCGCGCCGCCGCCGAGGCCGCCCTCGCCGCGCTGCGGGTGGCGCCGACGCCCGGGGTGGCGCGCCCGCGCACGCTGGCCGGCGCGCTGCGCGCCCTGCCCGATGCGACGCTGGCGTTGATCTCGGTGCCGGGCGCCTACGCGGGCGCCGAGGCCCGCCGCGCCCTCGACGCCGGCCTGCACGTGATGCTCTTCAGCGACAACGTCCCGCTCGAGACCGAGATCGAGCTCAAGCGCGTGGCGCGCGAGCGCGATCTGTTCGTCATGGGCCCCGATTGTGGGACGGCGATCGTGGCCGGCGTGCCCCTGGGCTTCGCCAACGCGGTCCCCCGCGGACGGATCGGTCTCGTCGCGGCCTCCGGCACCGGCCTGCAAGAGGTGAGCTGCCGCCTGGCCGCCGAGGGCGAGGGCGTCTCGCACGCGCTCGGCGTGGGTGGCCGCGATCTCTCCGACGCCGTCGGTGGAACCATGACGCTGGCCGCCCTCGCGGCGCTCGCCGACGACGCCGCCACCGAGGTCGTGGTCGTCGTCGGCAAGACTCCAGGCCCTGGCGTCGCCGCACGCGTGGCCGAAGCGCTCGCGACACTGGGTAAACCGAGCGTGGTGAACTTCGTCGGCGCCGAGCTCTTGGCGCCGACTGTTGTAGCGGGGGACGCGAGGCCCGCTTGGGGCGTGGGTGGCCTGTTCGAGAAGGGCGTGGCTGTTGTAGCGGGGGACGCGAGGCCGGCTTGGGGCGTGGGTGGCCTGTTCGAGAAGGGCGTGGCTCCGCACGCCGGGTCGACCCGGGGGAGCGCCGGCCGCGTGCACGCCGCCGCGACGCTGGAAGACGCGGCGCTGGCCGCCGTCGCGCTGGCGCGGGGTGTGGCGCCGCGCGCGGTGGAATTCTCGCTGCCCGGGGTCGAGATCGATCGGCTCGTCGCCGCCCAGGCCGGCGCGCTGGCCACGGGGCAGCGGTTCGTGCGCGGCGTGTACTCGGGCGGGACGCTGGCGTGGGAGGCCGTCGCGCTGCTGACCGCGCGCCTGCCGGACGTGACGCCGGGCGTGGGTGGCGAGGGCGCGGGCCACCGCGTCGTCGACCTCGGCGCCGACGTCTTCACGGTCGGGCGGCCCCACCCGATGATCGATGGCGCCGTCCGCCGCGAGCGGATCGAGCGCGAGGCCGCCGATCCGGCCACGGCCGTGCTGCTGCTCGACGTCGTCCTCGGCTACGGCGCGCACCCCGACCCGGCCGGCGATCTCACGCCCGCGCTCGAGGGCGCGCGGCGCGCGGCCGGGGCGGCCGGCCGCGGCCTGGCGATCGTCGCCAGCGTCACCGGCACCGAACGCGATCCGCAGGTGCGCTCCGTCCAGGCGGCGGCGCTGCGCCGGGCCGGCGTGGTGGTCCTGGACTCCAACGCCCAGGCCGCGCGCCTGGCGGCGCTGATCGCGGCGCGCGCCGGCGGCGTCCGCTCGTGATCTGGCGCGCGGCGCTGGTCGCCGCGTTGGCCGCCCTGCTGGTGCTGCCGTCGCTGGGCCAGCGTTTCATCGTCACCGGGGACGAGGCGCGCTTCGCCGTGCTCGCCCAGGACATGCTCGCGCGGGGGACGTGGTTCGACGCCCGCGTGCGCGATCAACGCTATCGCAACAAGCCGCTGCTCTACCCGTGGGCGATCAAGATCCTGTCGCTGCCGAAGGGGCGGGTGACGGAGACCACCGCGCAGTTGCCCATCGCCGCCGCGGCGGTCGCGGCCGTCTTCTTCACGACCTTGCTCGGCCAGCAGCTCTTCTCGGCGCGCGCCGGCGTCGGCGCCGGCCTCGTCACCGCCACCAGCTACGCGTTCTTCGCCCACAGCCACGTCCTGCTGCCCGACATGCTCGTCGTGGCCTTCGGGCTGGCGGCGCTGTGCGCGTTCTGGGCGGCCATGAGCCGACCGCCCGGCACGCTGGCGCTGGCCGCCTTCTACACCGCCGTCGCCCTCGGCGTCGCCGCCAAAGGGCCGATGGGACTCCTGGCGGTGCTGGTGGCCGTGGCGTGGCTCCTGACCGAGGAGGGCGTGGGGGGCTTGCGCCGCCTGGCCTCGCGGCTCGGCGCCGCCGCCTTCGTCGTGGTGACCGCGGTGTGGCTGCTGCCCTATCTCTTCGCCGGCGGCCGCAGCTACGCGCACAGCGTGGTGTGGGAAGACTGGCTGGCGTGGTACCTTGGCGGGCCGCAGCCGCTCAAGGTGCTGAACATGCTCCTGGAGGGCGCCAAGGGCCTGATCCCGTGGACCACGCTGCTCGTGCTGCCGCTGCTGGCCGTCCGCCGCCAGTGGCGCGACGCCCCGTTTCGCTTCGCCTTCCTGGCCTGGATCGTGCCGCTCGTCGTCGTGACGCTCTCCCAGAACCACCGTGCGCGCTACCTGCTGCCGACCTATCCGGCCGCCGCGCTGCTGGTGGCGTGGTGGTGCGACCGTCACGGGACCGAGCGCTCACGCGCGGTCGTGGTGGTGACGGCGCTGACGGGGATCGGCACGCTGGTCGCCCTCACCGTCCTCGCGGTGCCCTGGATAGACCCCATGAAGCGCGAGCTGGTCGACCACTTCTGGCCGAAGGCGGCGGCGATGGCGGTGGGGGCGATGGCGGTGATGGCGTTCGCCTGCTGGATGCTCCTCACCCAGCGCCCGCGCGCGCTGGTCGGCGGGCTCGCCCTCGGCATGGCGGCGCTGCTCGCCAGCGGGATGCAGATCTACAACGGCTCGGTGAACCGCGGCCAGAACTATCCGGCTCTGGCCGCGCTCGTCGAGCGCTACGCGGACGGCGGAAACGTCGGCATCAGCGGCGGCCGATTCTTCTCGATCGACTTCTACCTCGGCCGGGCGCTGACGCCGGTGCGGACGGTGGCGGCCTTCGACGAGTGGCTGCAACGGCCGGACCGGCCGCTGGTCGTGATCAGCGGCCGCGCGTGGCGTCTCATGCGCGGCCAGGCGCGCCCCGACGTCGAGGTGCTCGACACCCTGCGCGTGCGCTCGCACCTGATGTTCCTGCTCAGCCTGACCGAGCCCCCCCCGTCGGAGCCACAACCTTCTCGACCAGGCCACCCACGAGCCAAGCCGGCCTCACGGCACCCGCTCCAATAATCATGACGCTGCTCAACACCCCGCCCCGCGTGATCAGCCTGGGCCTGGATCTCTTCGCGCGCGAGCTCGAGCGCCTCGGCGTCCCGGTCGTCCATCTCGCGTGGGCGCCGCCGGCCGGCGGCGACGCCCGGCTGGCGGCACTGCTGGAGCGGCTGCAGTCGCGGGCGGCGACGATCGAGGCCGCGAACGCCGAGGTGCTCGCCCGGCTCGTCGGCGGCGAGCCGGTCCTGCTCGATTGCCGCCCGGCCTGGGAGGCGCTGGAGATGCCCGAATCCACGGTGCTGCACGCGGGCCCCCCGCTGGCGTGGCCGCGCATGTGCGAGCCGATGCAGGCCGCGGTGCTGTGCGCGATCCGCTACGAGGGCTGGGCGGCCAACGACGACGCGGCCCGACGCCTCGTCGAGACCGGGCGCGTGCGGCTGGAGCCGTGTCACCACTGGCGCGCGGTGGGGCCGATGACCGGTATCATCACGCGCTCGATGCCGGTGTTCGTCGTCGAGAACCGCGCGCACGGTAACCGCGCCCACGTCACCATCAACGAGGGGCTCGGCAAGGTCCTGCGCTTCGGCGCCAACGACGAGAGCGTGCTCGCGCGCCTGCGCTGGCTGGCGACCGAGGCGGGGCCGCTGCTCGGCGCCGCGCTGCGCGCCGCCGGCGGCCTGCCGCTGCGCCCGCTGATGGCGCAGGCGCTGCGCATGGGTGACGAGATGCACCAGCGCAACCTGGCCGCCACGGCGTTGCTGGCCCGCAGCCTCATGCCGCACGTGGCACGCGCCGGGGGCCGCCATCACGCCGTCGCCCGCCTGGCGGAGTTCCTCGCCGGCAACGATCAGTTCTTCCTGAACCTCGCGATGGCCGCCGGCAAGGCCACCGCCGATGCGGCCGCCGGCGTCGCCGACTCCACGCTGGTGACGACGCTGGCGCGCAACGGCACCGAGTTCGGGATCCGGGTGGCGGGTCTCGGCGATCGGTGGCTGACCGCCCCGGTCGGCACGCCGGTCGGTCTCTACTTTCCCGGCTTCGGGCCCGACGACGCGAATCCTGACATGGGCGACAGCGCCATCGTGGAGACGATCGGCCTCGGCGGCGTGGCGATGGCCGCCTCGCCGGCCGTCGCGCGCTTCGTCGGCGCCGGCGGGATGGCGGAGGCGCTGGCCGTCACCGAGGCAATGCGCGAGATCAGCGCGGGCGAGCACCCGCACTTTCGCATCCCCGCGCTCGACGAGCGCGGCACGCCGGTCGGCATCGACGTTCGCCGCGTGGTCGAGACCGGCGTCACGCCGCTGATCAACACGGGCATCGCGGGACGACGGGCGGGGACGGGGCAGGTCGGCGCCGGGGTGGCGCGGGCGCCGCTGGGCTGCTTTACCGCCGCGCTGGAGGCGCTGGCGGAGCCGAGGTCATGAGCCGACGGAGGCGGGGTCGCCGATCAGCTTGCGCACGGAATCGAGGAGCGCGATGTCGGTGAACGGCTTCGACAGGACGTCACAGCCGTTCTCGCGCGCCACGTCGTCCACCGAGCGTCCTGTCGTCAGGATGACCGGTAGCCGCTGCCACTGCGGCGTGGAGCGCAACCGGGCCAGGAACTGACGGCCGTCCATCCCGGGCATCGAGACGTCGAGCAGGATCAGGTCCGGCGCCAGCTCGGGCAGCCGGTCGAGCGCCTCGCGGGCGCTGGACAGCGCCGTGGTGGTGTAGCCGGCGTCGTTGAGGACGAGGACCTGGACGTCGCGCAGGTACTTCATGTCGTCGACGACCAGGATCCGTTTTGTCACGCGCGCCCCGGCTGCAATCCGACTGCCACGCCGGCCGCACGGCGCCGGAGGAACCACAGCTAGTGGTCGCCTCGCCGAGCGACGCGGCCGGCGGCGTCTCGGTCGTCGCCGATCATGACACCGGCGTGACGGGGCTGACGCGCCCGTGTCAGCAGGGCAACCGCCGAAGGCCTCCAAAACCCCCGTGATCTACACGACGCCGGACTCCCGGAGCTTGGCGATCTCGGCCGGCGCCAGGCCGGCCTCGCCGAGGACGGCGTCGGTGTGCTCGCCGAGCGCGGGCGCGGGCGTCCGGATCCCGCCCGGGGTCCGGTCGAAGCGGATCGGCGTGTCCAGGGTCCGGAAGCGGCCCGCCCGAGGGTGCTCCTGCTCGACGATCAGACCCGTCGCGATCACCTGGGGGTCGTGGGGGAGATCGGCGTAGCGGTTGACCGGCGCGCAGAGGACGTCGCGAGCCTCCAGGCGCGCCATCCAGTCGGCGACGGTGCGCCCGCGGAAGACCTCCGCCAGCAGCGCGGTCAGCTCCGCGCGGTTCCGCAGCCGATCGGCGCGGGTGGCGAATCGCGCGTCGGTGGCCACCGCCGGCCGCTCGACCGCCTCGCAGAACGGCGTCCACAGCCGATCGATCCACACCGCTACGTAGACCCAGCCGTCACGCGTGTCGAACGCCTGGAACGGCACGATATAGGGATGACCACTGCCCCAGCGGCCCGGCTCCTCCCCCGTCGCGAGAAAAATCGACAGCCGCGCCACGTGCGCCAGCAGCGCACCGTTCAGGAGGGAGACGTCCACCCGCTGGCCCTGCCCCGTCCGCTCGCGGTGGAGCAGCGCGGTGAGGATGCCCTGACCGGCCATGAGCGCGCCGATCGTGTCGAGCACGGGCGCGCCGCACAGCACCGGGGGCCCGTCGGGCTCACCCATGACGGCCATCAGCCCGCCCATGGCCTGCACCAGCATGTCCACCCCGGGCTTGTCGCGCCACGGTCCCTGGGGGCCGAACGCGGAGAGCGAGCAGTAGACCAGCTTCGGATTGAGCGGCGCCAGTCGCGGCCAGTCGATGCCGAGGCGCTCGGCCACGCCGCCGCGATACGCCTCGATCACCACGTCGGCGCGCGCCACCAGCCGCTCGAACGCCGCCCGGCCCTCCGGCCGCGCCAGGTCGAGGGTCACGCTGCGCTTGTTGCGGTTGACCGTGACGAACACCGCGCTCTCGCCGCCGAGCTGGGTGCCGTAGACGGTACGGGAGGCGTCACCACCGGCCGGTTGCTCGATCTTCACGACGTCGGCGCCCATGTCGGCCAGGTACATGCCGCAGGCGGGGCCCGCGATGAGGTGCGCGAGCTCGAGCACGCGATAGCCGGTGAGAGGCAGCGCCGCCATGGCGCCCTACTCTAGTCCAACGGCCTTGGGGGTTGCCGGCGATTCGTCGTAGTGTGTCGCATGGTCGTCCCCTCG
>Ga0184637_10002986_pt1 | contig 10707 bp, 10 predicted proteins | sample PLM3_127_b2_FD_133143 | JGI IMG/M metagenome (GOLD analysis project Ga0184637, IMG submission 133143) | Groundwater sediment microbial communities from an aquifer in East River, Colorado, USA - PLM3_127_b2 | ecosystem: Environmental > Terrestrial > Soil > Riparian zone | place: USA: East River... | reverse complement strand
CGGCTTGCCGTTGATCTCGGTGGGATAGGGCTGCCCCACAGGGAACGGCTGGACCGCCACCGTGGGCGTGATCAGCAGGTCGTACGTCTCCATGAAGCGGCGCACGCGGTGCCAGAGCACGGTCCGCAGCTTCTCGCCCTCGGCGATCTCGCGGGGCGTGAGCGCAAGCCCCTGTTCGATGTTCCAAACGAGTCCTTGCTGCATCACGTCCCGCCATTGCCCGAGCCGCTCCGCGTGGTGGGCCACCATGCTCACGCCGCGCGTCGCCAGCACGATGTCGTTCACCTCGCGGAAGTCGGGCGAGGCTGCCTCGACCGTGGCGCCCAGCGACGCGAACACGCGCGTGGCTCCCTCGGCCACACGCGCTACTTGCTCGTCCACGGGGATGAGGCCGTTCAGGTCGGGTGTCCAGGCGACGCGCCATCCCCTGACGGACGGCTCCTCCACGGCGCGCAGGAACTGCGCCGTGTCCACCTCATACGAGAGCGGCGCCCGGTCGTCGGGCCCGGCCAGGACCGAGAGCAGGAGTGCGGTATCCGCCACCGTGCGGGCCATAGGCCCCGCGACGCTGAGGGAGTCCCACGCCAGGACCGTGGGATAGACGGGCACGAGCCCGGGCGTCGTGCGAAAGCCCACCACGCCGCAGAAGGCCGCGGGCGTCCGGAGCGAGCCGCCCAGGTCCGTGCCCTGAGCCAGCGGCCCCATGCCCGTCGCCAGCGCCACAGCGGCGCCCCCACTGGACCCCCCGCACGTGAGGTCCGGGTTCCACGGGTTGCGCGTCGCGCCAAACACCGCGTTGAAGGTGTTACCGCCCGCTCCGAACTCGGGTGTGTTGGTCTTGCCGACAATGATCGCTCCGGCCGCCCCGAGCCGTTCGACCACGAGGGCGTCTTCATCCGGAACGTGATGCTCGTAGATCCTGGAGCCGTACGTCGTGCGGATGCCCTGCGTCGGCGTAAGGTCCTTGATGGAGACGGGGACGCCATGGAGTGGGGGGAGATCCCGCCTCTCAGCGATCGCCGCGGTAGCGGCGTCGGCTGCCTTCAACGCCGCTTCGCGGGCCAGGGTAACGTAGGCGTTGAGCTTTGGGTTGACGGCGTCGATGCGATCCAGGGCGGCGTCCAGCACCTCGCGGGGGGACACCTGGCGCGCCCGGTACAGGCGGGCGAGCTCGGTCGCGGGTGTGAAGCAGAGGGCCCCAGCGGTCACGGTTCTATGTGATGCCGAAACTGCCCGGCCGGGTCGCGTGAATTTCGGACGCCGGCACCTGTCCGGATCATTGGCGGACGTCTGATTTGCTGCCGTTGTGGTATCTGCAAAGGAACCGCAAGTTTGAGAGGTCGTCACTGCCTCCTCGCGAAAGGGGCACAATGTGATCAATGGTTAGATCCTGAGTTTCGCCGCAGCCGGGTTGGCTGCAAACATGTTGCTTACCTGTCTCGATCATGGCCAGGGCGAGTTGAGCGCGCCTAGCCTCGTACTCCCTTCGACGTGTCTTCGTGTTCTCGCGCTTTGCGCGCATGGTCTGGTCCGCGATTCTGATTTCTTCGCAGATCTCAAGGTATTCGCCGAAGGTCATTTCCCCCCGATCAGCGAGCGGCCCTATCCCACTTCCGATCGCCTCTCGGAGATAGTCGTCATTTATGTGCTCGTAAGCCAAACATATCAGTTCATGCACTCGTTTTGGATCCTCTTTGACTGCCGATTCATCTACGAAAACGCCAAAGTGTCCCAAAAAGATCATGTTGCTAAAGTTGATTACTGGTATCCCCACTTCCTCCTCCGTTTACTACCGCAGATCGGAGCCAATACTCAGCGGCGGTGAGAGTCGGCAACCGCTATGCCGCTGTGTCTGGTCCCACTGGGTCAGGGCTCCAGCCCCACAACCCGCCTGGCCTCGGACGAGCGCTCGATGGCCTCTAGCAGGCGGTGGTTCGCGAGCGCGGTGGCGAAGGTTGGCTCTGGCTGGGAACCACTGCGGATGCCCTCGGCAAAGCGACGCATCATCTGGGCGACGTTGACGGGTGTACCCGCTGGCACCTCGTCCGGGGTCCAGCGCAGCTCGGCCGGCACCTCGAGGTCGTGGAGCTCCTTCTCGTCGTGGCGGGCCCCCTGCAGGCGCCACCCCTGGAACTGCGCCTGGACGCTGGTGCTCGCGACGAGCGTACCCTCGGTGCCATACACCTCCATGCGGAAGCCCGAGCCGTGCCACGGCATGCTGCCGACCGTGACACTGGCGGCGGCGCCTCCCGCCAACCGGCCGGTGAGGGCCACATAATCCGGCGCACTGACCGCGACGTTCTCGCTCCCCTCGACCTTCCACTCTGGTGCCAACGTGTCGACGATGGCTCCCACCTCGACAAATTCACCGACGCACCAGCAGAAGGCATCGAGGGCGTGCCCGGCTGAGATAGAGAGGGTGTGGGCACCGTTCCGGCGGTCGGCACGCCACACGCCGTCGGGCGTTCGCATCTGCAACAGTCCGGAACCGAACTGAGCCATCGTGGCGGATACGACCCGGCCCAGCCAGCCGTCCGCGATGAGCTGCCGTGCATGAAGGACGCTCGGCGCACCGCGGGCCTGGAGGCCAACCATGGTGTGCACGCCGCGAGCCGACGCCAATTGCACCATCTCAGCCGCCTGGGCTACATCGGCGCCCAGCGGCCACTCGCAGTAGACGTGCTTGCCTGCGTCGAGCGCGGCCATGACGATCTCGTGGTGGTACGGCACCTTGACGCAGACGTCCACCACGTCGATGTCCGGGTCTGCCACGAGGTCGAGGTAGCTCCAGTAGGCCTTGTCGGCCTCGTACTTCTGCGCAGAGGCCTCTGCCGACTCGCGCTTGGTCGTACAGACGGCCTCCAGCTCGAACTCAGGAAGCGACAGGATCGCCGGCAGATGGGTTCGTGACGCCCAGCCCAGGTTCGGATTCGCGCCGACGACGCCGAGGCGCAACCGTGGCTCTTTCATGTCTCGCTCCTCTCATCTGTACGCTGTCTATTGCCATCGTTCTGATCCCCTCACCCTCTGATGCCCGGATATCTCAAGGCGCCAGCGCTGTCGCGGCGAAGTCCTCCAAGTGGAGATCACCCTTCGGGTACGCGCGCGGGCTCTGGCTTAGGCCGAGATGCACGCAGGTCTCGGCGAAGTGAATGCCGATGGCCTTGGTGTTGAGCACCGGCACGCCCACCTCTTGCTCCAGCTCCTCCGTCGAGACGACGTAGGGGATTACGGCTCCGCCCAGGGGAACGATGCACTCGGCGCCCGTCTCGCGCACCAGCGCACGCATCGTCTCCGCCGCGCGGGCGGCGATCTCATCGCGGGGCATGTCGAAGCCCGTCATGCTGAAGGACCGGATGTCGGTGGCGAAATGGAGCAGCCCATAGGCCCGGAGCAGCCGCCGCGCTACGAGGTCGTAGCCATCGAAGGGGACGGTGATGCCGATCCGGTCGGCGAGACAGGCCGCGGCGAGCACTGTCGTGCGACACAGGCCGATGACGGGGATGCGCACGGCGAGGCGCGAGGCCTCAACACCCGGGTCGAAGGTGTTGCTCTGGATCACGGCGTCGTACCCATTCTGCTCCGCCCACACAGCCTTGCGAATGAGGGCCGGCAGCGTGACCGCGTAAGGAAGCTCCGAGCGGATGCTTTCCTCGACTCGGACACCCGTATCATCCGGGTAGCACAGTTGGACCTCCGTGCCCGGCGAGGCGTAGCTGCTCAGTAGTGCTTGCACGCGCTCGTGAGACCCGTCATCTCGGGACCTCCGGGGCTGCTGGTTCAGAAACATGATGCGCATTGGCTTGCCCCTTATCGCCGCTTTAGACCCCTATTGCCTGTTGCGGACTGCCTATTGCCTGATTCCTTGCCTAACGGTGCAATAGGGGTGCACCGAGCCCATGAGACACTGGACGCCGTTTCTGGCCAGCTCCGCCTCGAAGTCGGCGTGGATGCTCGGGTCTTCGTCCTCAAACTCGTACTGGTCGCCGCCGAGCTGCACGCTCTTGTAGACGTACTGCCTGCCACCCGGCTTCGGCTTGTCACTGCCCCAACCGATAGCCAGGAACAGAGGCGGCTCGGTGCCGGTACTGTAATGGGCGTGCCACCACCCCTCGGGTGGAACGAACATGGTGCCCGGGGCCCAATCGACGCGCTGGTTCGGGCCGTCGTCCGGCCGCATCAGCGAGTAGCCCTGCCCACGAAGCAGCAGCACGTGGATGCCGGGGCCGTGGCGATGGAACTTGGAGTGCGTGCCCACGGGCCACGCCTGGCTGTGCGATTCACCGTGCCGCCGACCATGTTGAACACGGTGGCGACAGTTCCCCCGCCCCTACCCTCGTTGCTCACACCGCCCGGTGTGGGCGTGCGTGCGAGCACGTCGTGTACGAAGTTGGTGGTCCATCCCCCTCTCTGGCCCGGGACGTACTCGCTCTCCTGAAAATAGCCGTCCTCGCCGCTGAAGCGGCTTTTGAAGACATACGGGTTGTCGAAGACGAAGTCGAGGTCCTTGAAGGTGTCGATGACGCGCGGCATAGCCGTCATGGCCACGTAGCGGGCCGGCTGATCACCTTCCAGGTTGTGGTGTTGGTGCCAGGCATTGGGCGGGATGGCGAAGTAGCTGCGCTCGCGCCACTCGAAGGTCTGCTTTCGGTTCTCGTCGATCCAGACGGTAGTCGCGCCCTGGCCGCGCAGGATGAAGACCAGCTCGTCGTAGATGTGCCGGATCGGGTTGAGGGACCCCTTCGGCGGGATCTCGCAGATGTAGCAGTCGTTGAAGCCGCCGGTCCCCTCCAGGTTCACGAAGATGCCCGACCCACCCCTCGACCGCCAGGATACCAGCTCGACGTCGTAGCAGTTGGAGACCGACAGCCCGCGGATTGTTGGCAAGCCCTCGGACTGTTTCCAGAGCTCATACGGCGACCTGAACGCCTCTGCATCGCTGATGGAGTCCTGCCCGCGCGTCGTCAGCTCCGCCATTGATGTGCAGGCTCCTCTCGGTAGATTCGGACTACACGGGCAATCATTGCATACAACGGAGCCGATGTCACCCGAAAAGGCCGTGGCGAGCGGAACCGCGCCATGCGTGGTCCGGTAACGGGCTGCTCAACGCAACCCCCGTCTGCCACCAGCGGCCTTCCCACCTCCGATCCATGCGGTGGGTCCGGTGACACGCCGCTCAACGCAACCGTTATCCAGGCCCCTCGTTGGGTGGTGGTGTGACTGCGCTATCCTTGGCAGGTGGTAGAGTATCGATTCACCGAGTACTTCGAGAAGGAAGTGCTCCGAAACCGTCCATGCAAACTATGAAACTGAACTACTATCCCGACACGGATTCGCTGTATATCGACCTTTCCGAGCAGGCTAGCGTTGAAAGCCACGAGATTTCGGAAGGTGTGGTTCTCGATTACGATGCACGCGGAAAGCTCGTCGGAATCGACATCGACAACGCGAGCGCGAAGGCTGAGCCGCGCAAGATCACCTGAGCAGGCTACCAGGCTCAGTCGAAACTGTCGCTGACTAACACCGCGATGCAGTGAGGACAGACTGGAGATCGACGCCCTTCTCGGGGCAAGTCTGGCCAAGGCGCGGGCAGCCCGTCACCCCGCACTCGAGAGTGGGCGATGTTGGAGGGCGGTCTACCCGCCGCCTAACACGCTGATGAAGCCGACGGGTCTTGGGTGACGCGCACCGGCCCAATGGCGAAGGGTCGAGACGATCGGCAGTGGCCGGGCTAGAATGTCCCCTGCCAGACATCATCATGGACTCTAAGGATGTGAGGAGGACGCTATGGCTATCGCGGAGGACCAGGCGCACGCAGGCGCCGACAAGAGCTCTCGCACGCTCAAGATAGGACTTATCGGCATCGGCGTGGGCGCATCCGAGATCATGCCCGCCATGGAGGCGATGGAGGAGATCGACCTGGTGGCCGGGGCCGATGTCGTGCCGGCCACCCGCGAGCGCTTCCAGGAGCGGTTCCCACGGGCGAAGGTCTATGACAGCGCCGAGAAGCTGTGCGCCGACCCGGAGGTCGAGGCTGTCTGGATCGCCACGCCGAACCGCTTCCATGGCCCACACACCATCATGGCGGCGCAGCATGGCAAGCACGTAGTGGTCGAGAAGCCCATGGCCATCTCGCTCCAGGAGGCGGAGCAGATGGTCGAGACGGCTCAGCGCAACGAAGTGAAGCTGCTAGCCGGTCACACCCAGAGCTTCAGCCTCCCCATCCGCACCATGCGAAGGATCATCACCTCGGGCCAGCTGGGGAAGCTGTGCGCCATCCACATCTGGGCCTACTCGGACTGGATGCTTCGCCCGAGAACCCCCGACGAGCTGGACATATCCCAGGGCGGCGGCATCCCCTACCGGCAGGGCCCGCACCAGATCGATACCGTGCGGGCGCTCGGGGGCGGCAAGCTCAGGAGCGTCCGCGCTATGACCGGGCAGTGGATGCCCGCACGGTCGATCCCGGGCTACTACTGCGCTTATCTGGAGTTCGAGGACGGGACCCCTTGCACGATCTTGCACAACGGGTATGGCTACTTCCTTGCCAACGAGCTCGTCCCATGGGGGAGCACGAGCCAGCGCTACCCGCTCGAGGAGCGTGTTGAGATTCGCAAGGCGTTGCGAGCTGGCACGCGCGAGGAGGAGCAGGACAAGCAGGATCTGCGGATCGGCGGTCGCCTCGAGCGCGATACCTTCCAGCGAACCGGGCCGCGCTCCTGGCTCCCCGCCGACCTGGGCGTCGTCGTGGTGAGCTGCGAGCGTGGAGACATGCGCCACTCGCCGACCGGGCTGTACGTCTACGATGACAGCGGCTTGCGTGACGTCGACATCAGCAGCGGCGAGGGTCCTGGCCAGCGTCGAGCGGAGCTCCAGGAGCTGTACGACGCCGTGGTGCTGAACAAGCCCGTGTTCCACGACGGCCGCTGGGGCATGGCTACGCTGGAAGTGTGCCTGGCGCTGATGCAGTCGGCGCGCGATCGGCGGGAGATTCAGCTCACCCACCAGGTGCCGGTGGCGGCTGAGTACGATGCGGAGTTGCCAGTCTCGATCGAGTGAGAGCTAGCAGCTAGCAGGGCAGGGAAGTAACGCTGGAAGGTTCAGTCGGCGGGTTCGCCCGTCCAGCACCGACACCCGAGTCGGCGCGCATTACCTCCCTTGACACGCTGCGCGGCGTCGCGCTTCTGGGCATCCTCATTATGAACATCCAGGCGTTTGCAATGCCGAGGGCCGCCTACAGCAATCCGACGGCGTACGGCGACCTTTCGGGTGCCAACCTTTGGATATGGCTCCTGAGTCATATCCTCGCCGAGCAGAAGTTCCTCAGCATCTTCTCGATGCTCTTCGGCGCGGGCATCGTCCTCATGGCATCGAGGGCTGAAGATGGCGGCCGCCCGGGGCTGCTCCATTTCCGGAGAATGGGATGGCTCGTCCTCTTTGGGCTGTTGCACGCCCACCTCCTGTGGTTTGGCGACATCCTGTACTCGTACGGCCTGTGCGGGTTGCTCGCCTACCTCTTCCGGAGACAGTCGCCGGTTCGACTCGTCGTCACCGCTGTGGGGTTCCTCGCGGTCTCGTCGGGTCTGCTGCTGCTCCTGGGCACATCGCTCCAGAACGCACCGCCCGCGGCGCTCACCGAGCTGGAGCGCGACTGGAATCCACCCGCGCCGGCCATCGCGGCAGAGATTGCAGCCTATCGGGGGGGCTGGCTGGACCAGTTGCCAATCCGCTCGACAGACGCCTTCAACCTCCAAACCCAGGGCTTCCTCTTCTTCACGCTGTGGAAAGTGCTTGGTCTCATGCTGCTGGGGATGGCCCTTTTCAAGCTGGGCGTCTTCAACGCGACTCGCTCGACTGGGTTCTACCTGGGCCTCATCGCGCTGGGCGTGCTCGTCGGTGTCCCGGTCATTGCCTACGGGGTCGGCCAGAACTTTGCGTCCGGCTGGGAGGTGCGTTACTCCCCATTTTTCGGAAGCCAGCCCAACTACTGGGCCAGCATTCTGGTCGCACTGGCCTGGGTGGGCGTCGTGATGCTGGCATGCAAGGCGGACCGACTGGCGCCAGTCACGCGTGCGCTGGCGGCCGTGGGCAGGATGGCATTCAGCAACTACATCCTCCAGACGCTGCTCTGTACCACAATCTTCTACGGCCACGGGCTGGGGCTCTTCGGTCAGGTCGAGCGCGTCGGACAGATCGGGGTCGTGGCAACGGTGTGGGCGCTAGAGCTGGCGCTATCTCCACTGTGGCTTCGCTACTTCGCGTTCGGACCCCTGGAATGGCTGTGGCGTTCTCTGACCTACTGGCGCTTGCAGCCGATGACGACGAGGCAATAGGCAAGAAGCAAGAGGCAAGAGGCAGGGCAAGGGGCAAGAGGCAACAGGCAAGGGGCTAAAGGCAATGAAAGCGGGGCACCTAGCGAAACGCGGCCGGCGGCCAGCCCGTACGCTATACTTTTTGGTCCGCAGCAGCGCGGCGCGTTCGTCTAGTGGCCCAGGACGCCGCCCTCTCAAGGCGGAGATCGCGGGTTCGAATCCCGCACGCGCTACCGACCTCGCTCCCGCATCCTCATCAAACGGGCACTGACTCTTCACGTGGTAGGATGGCAACACCAACAGGGTGCCAGAAGGGAGCCATCCATGCCATCTCTCGGCCCTACCGAGCTGGTGATCATCCTCGTGCTTGCTCTGATCCTGTTCGGCGCAGGGAAACTCGGGGACGTGGGCAGTTCGCTCGGAAAGAGCATTCGGGAGTTCCGACGCGCGGCCAGCGACGACGACTCCACGAAGAGTAAACGCCCGGAGGACGAGTCGCCGTCGGCAGTGAGTCGCCCTTAGCAGCTTGACAGCATCCTATTTCTCGGCGGCCTCCGCCGGGTGATCCCCTGCCCCCTCAGTCGGAGCTGCAGCTTCCACCGCCTCCGGAGTCACCTCCGCCTCGAGCGTGGGCGCGAGAGCCTTGGCCACGAGCTCTTCGTCGTCAACGAGCGCGACTACGCCGGGTGGCAGCTCCAGGTCGCGTACGTGAACGGCGTCGTCAATCGCCGCGAGCCGCTCGATATCCACGACGATTCGTGTGGGAAGGTTCCCCGGCAGGCATTCGACGTGGAGAGCATCCATCGCCTGGAGGATCGTCGCGCCGTGGAGGTCGGCGGCCGGTGCGGTTCCCACCAGCACGATCGGTACGTCGGTGCGCAGCCGTTGGGTCATCGAGACCTTGTAGAAGTCGACGTGGTAGATCTCCCCGGTCGTTGGTTTGCGGGCGACGCCTCTGATCAAGACAGTGGCGGGGGATCCGCCATCGATCTGCATGGACAGCAGCGCATTTCGAGGCGTGTGGGCCAGCAGGTGCTCCATCTCACGCGTTCGGACCTGGATCGCGGTCGAGTGAGCTCCACGCCCGAAGAGGTTCCCGGGCACCCACCCCTCTCGTCGCAGAAAGCGGACCTTTTTCCCAAGCACAGCGCGCGGCCGCGCCTCAACCTGGACTCGTCCCTCGCTCATGCCGTTTTCACCTCCGCGGGTCGCGCGTCACGAATCACCAGCTCGATACGGGCTTCGTCGCGCCACCAGCTGCGCTCTACCTCGTACAGGATGTCGATGGGGGTGCCGGGCTCGGGCACGGGAAAAATCGGCCGGAACGCGATGCCTCGACACACCGCGGTGCCCTGGGCCAGCCGCAAGCGCACATGGCCCCCATCCAACTCTTGGGCGCGCTGCACGATCACACCCCGGGACACGAACGTCGGGCGGGGATTCCCTGCTCCTACTGGCTCGAAGCGATCCAGCAATTCTGCCAGGCGGACGCCGATGGATGTGAGCCGCAGGCCGGCATCCGCGTGCAGGCCCGGCTCGACGATCTGATCTTCTCGCATGGCGCGCACGGCCGATCCAAAGAGAGTTCGAAATGCATCGATATCCTCAGAACGCACGGTGAACCCGGCCGCCCGCTCGTGGCCGCCATACTGTACGAGACGCGAGGCGCACTGTTCGAGGGCGCGAACCAGGTGGACGCCTTCCACTCCGCGCGCGGAGCCGCGGCTCATCTCCTCCCCGCGTTCGATGACCACGGAAGGCATGTTGAAGCGCTCCGCCAGGCGGGCGGCGAGCAATCCCATGAGTCCAACCGGGTAATCCCCGGCCAGCACGAGCGCCCCGTCGCCCACATATCGGCACGCCTCTTCGTCGATAGCAAGCAGGAGGTCCTTGACCGCCCCTCGGCGGGCCATATTCAGGGCCTCGAGCCTTGGGGCAATGCTCCGAGCTTCTTCGATGTCCTGCGCGACTAACAGATCGAACGCATCCGTCGGGTCCGCCATCCGGCCGGGGGCATTCAACCTCGGGATTGCCATGAACGCCAGGTCGTCGGCGGTGAGTCGGTCGAGTGGTCGGCCAGCGAGCTCGCAGAGCGCCTGCAAGCCGGGCACTCGCCCTGCCCGGGCGCCGGCGAGCCCCGCCGCCACGATGGTTCGATTCTCCCCGGTGAGCGGCACGATATCCGCTATGGTACTGAGCGTTGCGTGGACCGCGAGCCGCTCCAGGCGCCTGGCCACCTCCTCTGCACTGAGGACATCGTGGAGCAGCGCCCGCGCGACCTGGAACGCCACGCCACCTCCGGATAGCTGCTTGAAGGGATATGCGCACCCTTCCTGATGTGGATTGAGCACGGCGCAGGCCGCCGGCAACTGAGCAGGCACGGTGTGGTGGTCTG
>Ga0184637_10002985_pt1 | contig 10714 bp, 19 predicted proteins | sample PLM3_127_b2_FD_133143 | JGI IMG/M metagenome (GOLD analysis project Ga0184637, IMG submission 133143) | Groundwater sediment microbial communities from an aquifer in East River, Colorado, USA - PLM3_127_b2 | ecosystem: Environmental > Terrestrial > Soil > Riparian zone | place: USA: East River... | reverse complement strand
CGTGTTCACACACTTGCGCAGCTCGCGACGGCGGCGTCGCTTTGCCTCTGCTAACCTCGTCTGCTCTCGCTTCCTTAACTCCATGTCCAGTCTGTATTGCAGGGCGTGCGCTTGCACACCTGTCAGACGCGGGTTGTTCCACGGTTTTGGTTGCGTGCTGTAATACGCCTGCACCCACGCATCCGGTGCACCCTCGCGCATCCACCATTTCCACGCCGCCCTGGCAGCGCGGATCGCTTGAGCTTCTTGCTTACGCTGCCGAGCGATGACTGGATCACGGAGCGTCCGCCCGTCTCTGGCAGCTTTCACGCGACGATGGTTGCGCTTCCACTGCCTCCATCGCTCACGCGCAGCTGGCGATCGGTAACGATAGGCCGCAGTACGAGCAATCTGTTGCTCTCGGTGCCGCTGATACCATTCACGCTTCGCAGCTCGCCGAGCTTCGGGATCTGCGTAGGGCATGAAGCTATTCTACCTCGCCGTCCGCATCGCCTGGCGCATGGCCAGGGCGAACTCGAGAGGCCAGCGCAGCGGTCCCACCTGGTCAGCGATGCGATAGAAATCAAAGCGCCGACGGTAGCGCGCGCTCTTCACAAAGATCAACACCGGCTTGATGCTCGAGCCGAAGCCGAAATGCAGGCGCTTGTATATGCCACCACGAAGGTGAGCGGTGCGCGTGTTGGTCGGATGCGTGCTGAAGTAGAACGTCGCACGCCTGATTCGGCTGCGCATCCGCCGTTGTGCTGAACGTGGCGTCACGTTCTGCAGCGGATCACGGCGAGCGCGCAGGTCCGACAACATCTGGCTGATCTGTGTGGGCTTCATGTTGCCGTACTGATCCAGCTCCGCGCCCTGCCCCGGCACGGTCACCATGTCAGCAGGCATCATGCCTGCACGGATCAACTGCTTTTCGTACGCCTTGCGTCCACGCATCCCGCCGAAGATCTGCGGCGCCAGGTACTTGATCGCGGGCGTACCCTTGAACGCTTCGTCCTTGATTTTCACCTCGGCCCACAGCCGTTGTTTCGTGGCTGGGCGAATGTAGAGCGCATTCAGCGTGAATGGCGTCGGGCGATCAAACACCCGGGCCATTTCCTCACTTTCCTTGGCAGCTATGAATTGCACCGTGCGCGTAAGTGCCAGTGCGGAAGCGAATGGAATATGTCGCCGCATGGTGACGTCGAGGTGGCGAGTGATTTCCCGCACGTCGCCCTGTACATTCAGCACCATCACCGGAGCAACTCCATGTGTGAACACCAATACATGCCCGTGAAGAAGGCACGATCTGTCACTTTCGGAGGCATCATCGGAATCCTGCTGCTCATCGTCGGAATCGCCACATTCATGTTCAACGCCGTCGTTGGCTTGCTGCTCATCATCGTCAGTCTGATTCTCGGGATGACGGGACGTGAGAAAACAGTCTTGGTCTGCAGCAAGTGCGGTGAGGCCGCAATTTGATCAATCGATCGTCACCTTGATCTTCAAGGTGAAGATGTACTCATCGCCGCTGGCAGTGGTGACCTCGTTTTCGACCGTGTAATCCTGGCCGGCAAGACCGGCAGAGATTCGGACACTGGTCAGTTGTTTCGTCGCGTTGACCTGCTGACCAGCCAGCGTGAGGCCGACGTCCGCTGTCCATACACTGATCGAGATCGTATCCACCGCGCTGTTGCCGATCGCGCGACAAGTCCACGTCACCGAGCCATCGATGAGCATGGCGCCGACTGTCGTCGGCCATTGCTGCGGTTCTCGGTACGCTGTCTGACCCGCGGTCGTGCATTCGTACTCGAAACCATTGGGGCGGGTCGGTCGCACAAACGTGGCCGCAATGAAGCGTTCACCAGGGCGCCAAGTGCGACCGAGATAGGACCACCAGGGAATCTCATACGTGATGGCCTCGCCAGCCTTTTTCGTGCGCGTGTCAGTGAGGCGCGGCGTGTCAGTCACTGTTCTATCCTGTCGTGATGGTGAGGCGCTGATCGGCAGCTGCACCAGCGAGGCGTCGATCGAACCACTGAACCTCGAGCGAGCGATCGGCGCCAGTCATGGTGATGCGCAAGCCCACGGCCGGCGTAACAATACCGTCCGTCAGGTTAGCCGCGCCGCTTATGACGATGGTGCCAGCGGCCAGCAGGTTGGAGATCGCATCGAGATCGGCAGCCCCGGTAATGCTGACAGAACCGGCTGCGGTGAGTGAGCCGGGGCCGTCGAGATCAGCGGCACCCGTGATGAACAGTGTGCCAGCGGCGCTAATGTCGTTGCTGGCACTACCTGTAAGGTCGGCAGCGCCCGCGATGGCGAGACTTCCTGCGCCCAGTAGGTTGCCGACAGCATCGAGATCAGCAGCCCCATCGATGGCTATGGAGCCAGCAGCAGCAACACTCCCAATCGCATCAAGGTCAGCGGCGCCAGTAATTGAAAGGCTGCCGGCCGCCGCGATGTCGTCAGTCGCAGCGCTAGTGAGGTCCGCTGCACCAGTGATGAAGATGGATCCAGCGGCAAGCAATTGCCCGATGGCATCGAGGTCCGCAGCCCCTGAGATGGAGAGCGCCCCGGCGGCGACGATCGTGCCACGGGCGTCAAGATCAGCCGCGCCGACAATCGAAACGGAGCCCGCTGCGAGCAGAGCCCCGGTCGCAACGAGCGCCGCTATCCCCGCAATAGAAAGCGAGCCGGTGGCGGCTATGTCAGGGCCGGCAACTTCGGAAACAGCAATCGCGGCAAAGGCCACATCGTCTAGAGCAGCTGTCCCACCAATAGCAAAATCAGCTGTCCCCGCCGTGGTCTGCCGGATGACCTTCGAGATGAATACCCCGAAGTCGTGGTCGTGAACCCCCGTGCAGTTCGCGTTTGGAGTCCAATTGGCTGGCGCTCCGAGGCCGCTATACGCGGCGGCAAACGCCATTGCTGAGCGCCCGCCATACTGCAGGGTGACCGACGGATCGGTGGCATTCTCGCTTATGCCGTCTTGGTCGATAACCTCAAGATCCGCGGCTCCCAACAGTGTAATGGCTACCGCTTGAATATCATCAGTCGTCGAGCCCGGCGTATAACTGACAGTCTGCGTGCCTTGCGGAACGCTTGCCCCAAGGAACCATAACTCGGCAGCGCCAGGCTCACCCGCTGTATCCGTGTTTCGTTGGATGCGAGTTAGGTTTGTTCCGCCATAGGAGGCAGCGGAAACGTGGTCCGTACTCGAAACGCCGTGGCATATGGCGAGGACAACACCCTTAACGCCTGAGGCTGCCCCAACATGACTGAACGTCTGTGGGCTGGTTGTGTCAGTCCTTACATGCTCGGTCGCAGCATCGACCGTAATCGTCAATCGCTAACTCCAAGAAAGATCGATGTGCCCCATATGACGGAAATTCGCCCCGTGTGATTTGAGTTCACAGTCTTGAAGGCGTTTACGTGGGGTGAGCAGAGCACACTTATCCTCGGAGAGAGAATACTGCAGTCGGATCGCGACTCTTCTGCGCCTTCAAATCATCCAGCACGGCGTCAGTAAGGTTCGCGAATCCGATCACCTTAACCGACATATCTCCCGCGTTTTGCTTCGCGATTTTGCCGTTGCCACGCAGTAGTACCGCCAGTCGATTCGCCGTGTCGTAGTCGAGACTCACCGAGCAGTTGCCGAGCGTGAGCACAACATTGATTCCATCCACGCGCACGCTGATCGGCGAGCGCCGGCCGAGGTGTTCAATCACGCGAACACCCAGTCGAGGGCGCCGATCACGAACTGCGGGTTGATTCCGTTGTTGATCACCAAATCGGCCACGAGATCCTGATGCAGTCGCAGCACATCGCCAGTGGCGATAAAGCCGAGGCCGAGATGCACGACCGTATCCGGGCCGCCGGCAGTCATCTCGCCGAATTGCACCAGCGCAGCATTGCTCGCAGTGTCAGCAGCTACAGTCCAGCCGGCGCTGCTGCGCGCCTGTGTGGGCCGCGCGTAGCCGGTGTACGCAACTTCTGTTGCAGTCAGAAGCGTATCGGCGTCAGTAAGCGCTGAAGTGCTCAGCGCGAGCTGCGTGCTGCCGGCGGCCGCAGACCCGGGCAACCCCGTCGCATCACCGATGTTGGCGATGCCGGTGTTGTTGAACAGGAGAAGTGCAAGCACGTTCTCGAAGCCATTGGTCATTGATGACATCTGTAGTCCTCAGGGCGGGAGCTTTCTGCGCCGCCATTTGTACTGTGCCGATAAACAGAGTGAGCGCCGGATCAGCCGAGCTCGCGCCATGCATCCCTGCTGGCACCATTCACTCGCGACTCATGGAGTCCGAGCGTTGTCAATAGCCGGTGCAGGTGCGTGCGGTGCAGGTCGAGCAGCCGCGCGGCTTTCGATACGTTGCCATGCGATTCGATCAGCGCCTGTTGCAGGTGCTCGCGCTTCGCACGCAGCACGGCGTCGCGATAGCTTTCCAAGCGAGCCTCAACCGCAGGCCGCAGCCACTTTTCCAGTTTGCGCCGCACCCCACCAGCGCACGGCGCCTGAGTCGACGCGCCGGTAAGCCTGCGAGCGATAGGAAAAGAGCACTGACCCGGCGCATGGCGTCCACAGCGGCACAAACCCGACCACCGCCGCGCCACGCGAACCGTCGTTCTGCACCTTGTAGACCGGCGCCATGTTGATTCCAGGCACTACCGCAACCGCCGTCACACCGGTGATGTTGGGCGGATTGGGAGCCGGCGCCGGGACCGTCTTGCAGGCCTCGTTCGAGCGCACGCTCTCGCTTAAGCCGGCGAGCGTCGTCATATCGAAGCACCAGTTACCCGGCGCAAGGTTAGCAATCAGATGACTCGTTGCTGTCGCCGGCGGCGAGGCGAGGAGAAGCTTCACCTGGCCGATGAGCGCACCGTAAATCCGGAAGCCAGACGTCGGGCAGAGATTCAGCGGCGATCCGTCGGCGCAGATAGTCGGCGGGGTCCAGCTGATCGTCGCTTCGCCAGCCAACACGAGCGACGGCGCAATGAACAGGAACGTGGTGATGACCAGCGATCGGTAGCGCATGCAGGCTCCTGAAGAAAAAACGGCCGCCCTGCGGGCTTAAAGCCTCAGAGCGGCCGTCGACAGTCCAGACGAAGGGGAAAAGTCAGGACTGGGGGATGCAGAAACGAAAAAAGCCCGCACTCGGCGGGCTTCTTCAGGGGGTAGTACCCCAACTTGGGGTTGAAGCTACGCCTTATTGACGGCGCTGTCTAACCTGCTGGGTGTCAACGGATTGCTGAGCAGCCCGGAGATGGTTTCCGCAAGGTGTCGGAGCGCGTCGCCATGCCAACCGACGGCGAGAGTGTGCACGGCTTCGTAGCGCTCACACCATTTATCGCGCCAGGTGCTCCAGGGAATACACGCGAGCTCTGAACGTGAGTGACTGGTCAGCGCTCGCCCGCCGGTCTGCCCGCATTCGGTACAGGCGCGCGGCTGGTAGTCGACGTAGATGTACCCGCGGCTGTGACACTGCGAGCATGGTCGCGGATTCGGCATCACGGCTTCAAACACCGCCAGGCCGACGAGCCGGCGGCGACAACCGGCCACGATGACCTCGATGAAGAAGTCATCCTCCTGGCGGTCGAGTTCGCGATCGAGTTCCTCCTCGAGCTCGCGCAGCACCCTGACGTCGCCCACCTCCTTCACCATGCCCATCAAGAAGGGTCCACGTGCCAGGCCGTGCAGGCATCGCGCAATCTCAGCTGGCGTGATTGTGGGGTGTCCGCCGGATACCGAGTCCGGCTGTATCCCACGGGCGGCGAGCATCGCCCAGAGCTGCGAGCTGCTCATTGCAGCACCTTGAGATCATCGGGACGCAGATCCTCGGTGGCGCTGAGCAGTCGTGCCAGTACCGGTGTATGGGCCTGCGAGCCTGAGAGCGTACGCACTTCGCGGAGCGCTAGGTACGCCTTGAGCACCCGCTGCCAGCGCAGCCGGTAGGTCTCGGCGAGAACTTCCGGATCCTCCGGCAGCCTGGCCTTAGCGATCACAGCTCATACTCGGTGATGGGACCGTAGAGCGGATCCGCGCCGATGTACCGGGTCGTTTCCTTCGCCGCCTCGTTCCACGTCCAGCACACCACCACCTTGCGCCCGCAGGCGCGCAGTCGTTCGTGCCAGATGAGTTGATCTGCCGTCGGCTGGTTGCGGCCCTCCTTCATCTCGATGTGCAGGCCGTGAAAGCCACTGCAGGCGAGCACGCATTCAATATCCGGGAAGCCGCGCGTGACGCCAGCGGCCTTGAAGCGTGCGGCCTCGAAGGGCGTGCGATAGCCCCCGTTCGACACGAAGTGGATGAAGAGATTGAGGTGCTGTCCGGTCCCGAGCCGGGTCAGGCTTGCCCATTCGAAATACGCGATCTGATGGGATTCCTCGCGGCGCTGCGGATGCTTGACGCGGAGGGGCGGTGCTGAAGCGAGCGCGCAGCCCACCTCTGACGTCGCGGCACCCGCGCGACGCAGGTAATCAATCATCTGCTCGTCAGTCCATCTCATTCCGGCAGGACCTCGAGCAACCATGCAGAGAGGCGCTTCGCCTGGTAGAGGTCCATCTTCACTGCGGACCAGGTGCGATCCGCCTCGTCGCCAGGCGAGAGATCGCGCGAGGCAATCTCGATGAACCTGACCACGCCCTGGTCGTGCAGAACCTCGGCACGGATCTCGGTGCCTGCCGGAATCAGCAGCGGACCGTTACCGCGCGGCGCTTTCACGGCGGCCCGCTTCGAAGTTTGCCTGGGGGGCGGTAGAACCTTTCGCGGCTGTCTGGATTGTGGCTCCAGCTTCCAGGCAGCCGCCGCGCGCTTCAACTTGGCGGCCCGCTGATCGAAGAGGAAGCAGGGTTTGCACTTGCCCTGTTTTTTGTAGAACTCAGAGAGCGGTTTGCTCGGATCACACTTGCTACAGGTCTTCCTCGCCATGTCGTTGTCCTCCGCCGCCACCGGGTCATCGGTGACGGGTTCTGATCTTGCCGGCACGGCCGGCTGCACCGGAGCATCCGGCGGTTCGGGTTCGGTGTAAGTGAGCTCGGCGAGTTGTTCCGTCGTCACCAGGCAGGTCAGTCGCCCGACGGCGTTCTCTTCGATGCAGCGCTCCCTGCGCAAGCCGAACACCTTGATGTCGATCGCGTCCTGGCTCACGCGTGGGAACCTCGCATGCAGCAGATCCCGAGTGAAGGCACCCGCGTTGATGGCATCGAGGATCTGCTGCTCTAGCGTCATGGTCGGCGGCTATCGTTCTTCCTTCACCCCTCGCGGCGCCTGACGTATGGCCGTCGGCCCGCGGAGTTCCGGATTTCTGATCGGCGCACCATGGCTGAGCGCTCGCCAGCGCGCCGTGTACTCGCGAATGCACCTCTTGCATCTGGCGCCGCGCTTCGGGAATCGATGGATCGGCTTGGTCTTCGCGCAGCCGCTGCAGGTCTTTTGATCCGGCTTCATGCTGTCATCCCCTTGCCAGCCGCTGCCGCGCAGGTGCCGTGCTCGGCCTGTCGCGGTATCTTTCATGTACTGCGGTCACGGTTCATTTCCTGCACTGCTGCCACGGTTGCAGCCGGCCACCAGGTCAGCGCCTGCCGATCAGTGATTGTGCATTCGCGCGCGTGACCGTTACGCACGTGTGGCCCGCGTAACTCGGGGAGGCGGCGGGCGATCATCCAGCGATGCTCTTCCGGCTTCGTGCCGGTGTGCACGGCAATCCGGGCGGCGAGCTCGTTGGACGTGTGTCCGGGCCACAGCTTCACGTACTCGAGGACCTGCTGTTGCTGAAACCCGAGAACGCCAGAGGCCTTGATGTGCGCGGCCGCGGCGTGTGAGGTGGACGGATCACTCTCCCTGGCTCGTGGCGTATCCGCGAACAACGCCCTGCGTCGAACATGGCCAGTCGGCGCTGGCGATGTACCGAGGAAGAGATCAGGTTGTTCCACTTACCGGCTCCGTCTCGAGTGATCTCCCATAAATGCGCTTGTAGAGTTCCCCGAACGATTCAGCTTGACCGCTTTTCCCTTTTCCAGCGTGTTGATCTTTGAGAGGAAGCAGAGCCTGGCGCAGACGTTCTCTGCGAGACTCGGAAGTGGTGATACCAGCGAACAGATCCGGATGGCCGATGCGTTGAGCAATCCACAGCTCGATCTCCAAGCACGGCTTGAGCGCGATGCCTGGAAGCGTGCCCTGCCTCGGCCGAGGCTCATTGATCAGCCTCCCCTGCCGACGCATGCGCCCACCCTCGGCGTTGCGCTGGCAGATCTCGCGGGCTTGCGCAGTCGTGGTCACGCTTCCTTGCCGTCCACGAGTTGAAAGTGGTTCGATGCCGGAACGAGGTTTAGCTGCAACTGATCGCGATGCCGTCGCTTCCAGCCAGCAAACGATTCGAATGTGTGGCTATCGATGGCATCGTCGAGCAGCTCGAGCACGTATGCTGCTTGTTTATCATCGACGTTCAGTTCGTAGCTCTGGCGATCATCGGCGCAGACGATTGAGCGCTCATCAATCACGCCGACTCGCGCTAACTCAAACAGCATCGCAACGTGCTTCGTCTCTTCGATCGGGATACGCAGTGTCAGCTCCACGTAATCCTCCTTCTTAAGGTCTCAGTGCCCGGTAGATTCCAAAGACCCCCAACCCCCACGAAGACATGAGTGGTCGGAGGCCACGGTCTCGGTGCCCTGCAGGCTGCAAGCCCAGCACCCGGTGAGTTCCGTAGCCCACGCGGCTTATTTAAGGTCGCTATCCGCGAGCGAGCATTACCCCCGCGACCAATTCAATCAGTCGACTCGTCTGCCTTTCGGCCTCCGTTTATGCGACGGGCGTCCGCGTTGCTTCATCGGTGCACTCATCGCAAGCAGTTGATCGGCGGTGACCGGATGATTGCGGGCCGCCGACTTTGAAATGACTTTCGGCCAGTGTTCCTGTGGGATGCGCTTTTTTAGGCGCCAGCGCAAAACGGTGTCGTATTCCTCGTCGATGTCTTCGGCGAGCGCGCGAACGGAGGGCCAGACTTTGGAGAATATGTCCTGAATCCCTTGCACGGATGTCTTATACATCGGATTATTTTTCCGGTAAAGGGGTGGATAACCCTTCCGATGACAGGACAGATCATCCAATTCAGCATTCCTGGCATGGCAAAGCCAGGGAGACGACCGAGTAGCTCGCTCGAATACCGCCGTGATTTCATCCGGCGAACTCGAGCTGCACGCGAGAAGGCCGGACTATCACAAGAAGAAATTGCGGCCGAGCTCACCAGACGATCAGGTCGGACGATCGTCTATGACACCTACAGGAAGTGGGAAAAGGAGGACCCGAAGAAAGGAGCACTATTGCCGCATGACATGATCACACACTTCTGCGACATCACACACACCCATCCGTACGAACTTCTCGGCCCCAGCCCTTTTATGCTCAAACCGAGTCGAATCACCGTCGCAAGCCGACGCCGGCCGGCTGCCTGACAGATACAGGAATCATGAGGATCCTGGGTATCACCCCGGATTGAGTTCGATTCGATCACTTTAGGAAAAACAATCCTTGACAACAAGGATATGTTTTCCTAGATTGCACGCCATGGACCAGGCGCACCGCACTGCATACCTCGAGATCCCAGACGCCGAGCAGCGTCGCGAGGTGTTGCTGCGCCTGCGATATGCGTTGATGCGCTTCGGCCAGGCCACTGCCGAGCTCGACCAAGTCACCGAGAAGGCGCGCGCTCTCGGTCTCGTTGAGGCCGTCAAGCACGTCGAACAGTTGCGGAAGGCAGCATGAGCGCCATCCTTCACGATTGTCTCTTACAGCTGGTCACACTCTGCCTGTTCTCCCCGCAAGCCATCGTGGTGACGGCGGACGCCAGCTGGCAGATCAGCGGAGACTTCACCTATTTCGTCGCCGGCAATCCTTACAACAGCGGCATGGGGACATTCGGATTCGCCGTCGAGGTGCCGGTCAATGAACGCGTCGAGTTTCGCTACGGCGTCGAGCACCGGTCGCTGTTTGCGGCCGGTGATCGTGGTGAGGAACGCGCATTCCTGGAGTTCACCTGGCGGCCGTTTCGATGAGAGAAATTGCGCGCTTCGATGCGTGTCTCAAGAAAGCGCTCGCGGCCGTGCGATGACTGTCCTCGATAAAGGAGACACACCGTGAAGCTATTCTGGAAATGGGTCTGGTTTGGCTTCGCGATGGGCGCGGCTGAGGCGACGTTCACGGTGACAGTGAAATGAGCGATCCGGTAATGACCGGCGCTCTGTTCATCAACGGCGTGCTCGGCATGGTGGGCTGGTTGGGCATCGCCGCTCTCGCCGTGCTGATCAGTGGCCTCGTGTACTGGCTCTGGAACGTTTGCGTCGATGTCAGTGCGGCGTCGATCGAACGCCCGCGACGCCGGCATCTACACATTCGCGGCGTCCCGCCGCAACTGGTGGCAGAGCTGCGCGCCATGAATCACCTGACCGACGACGATCTCGATCTCGAGCTCGCCAACCTGCGCCGTCGCACTGGAGCCAGGACAGGATTCGGCGTGGAGTCCACCACGCTGCCGGTCTACGCGGCCAAAGAGATCGCTGGCATACCGTTGAGCCGGATCCGGAATTTCATGCAGTTGACCGGCCTGGATCTCCGTACGGCCGCGGACGTGCGTCGCTGGCAGGAGGTTCATGACCAGGTCGTGAGACGCGTTCAGAAGGTGCAACACCTGATTAATGTGCGTCGCGCGCTGTTGAAGTGTGCTGAACCTGATCCCTTCGT
>Ga0184637_10002984_pt1 | contig 10715 bp, 9 predicted proteins | sample PLM3_127_b2_FD_133143 | JGI IMG/M metagenome (GOLD analysis project Ga0184637, IMG submission 133143) | Groundwater sediment microbial communities from an aquifer in East River, Colorado, USA - PLM3_127_b2 | ecosystem: Environmental > Terrestrial > Soil > Riparian zone | place: USA: East River... | reverse complement strand
TTGAGCTTGGAGCGAATCGTTTAAATCCGCTTTGAAGATCCACGCATGGCGCCCCAATCCTTTTATTTCATCCCGAAGCATTTCTGCTTCTGCATCGGAGTGCCCATGATGGATGACAACATCTGCACCGGCGCGCGCACTCGCCAATGCAAATATGCGACCGATACGCCGCGCCGCGCCGGTGATCAGAATGGATTTGTTTTTCAATGGTTCGTTGCTCATGCTGAAAAATTGTATCATCGAAACATGCTTGCAGTTTCGCAAAAATTATTGACTTCGATTTTCGGTTGTGTTAAGATAATTTTATCTCACCAAAGGAGGCACCCATGAGTGTTCTGAAAGACTCGTCAGTTGTCGAAGACGATGTTGAGTTTACCGAAGAGCAGCACGATATTTGGCGGTCCCTTTACAGCCGCCAGTTTCCCAAAATTGAAAAATATATCTGCAAGGAATATCAGGAAGGCTTTAAAAACCTGGAGCTTCCGGCTGATCATATTCCTTCGATTCGCGAATTAAATGAAAAGATCACCCCGCGCACGGGCTGGAAAACTGTCCGAACCAGAGTACGCTACTCAGATGCTGTACAATGGTACAAGCACTTTGCCGCAAAAGAATTTCTGATCACTGATTACGTCCGCACGCGTGACGAAATGGAATTCACACCCGAGCCCGATATGTTCCATGATGTTTTTGGTCACCTGCCATTTTTTACTCTCCCACAGTACGCGGAAATTCAGGAGATGTTTGCGCCAGCCTTCCACAAAGCCAAAAGTGAGGAGCAGCGCGAAAACCTAAAACGCCTCGCCTGGTTTAGCACAGAGTTCGGCCTCATTCGCGAGAATGGTGAACTCAAAATTTTCGGCACGGGTCTCATCTCTTCAAGTGGTGAAATGGAGCATGTGCTAGCGGGCAATACGCCTGTTGAGCCGTTCAAAGTGGAAACGATCGCAAATTTCGATAAAGCGATCTGGAGTTTCAACAAGACCCTTTTTGAGTTCGATTCGCTCTCTGCCCTCAAAGCAGAACTCGCCCGTTACTTTGACACGTTCTAGATAAGGATTTTATTTGGATAACGAACCGCCTCTTTCCACCACCGAGGCGGTTTCCGCTTAATAAGCTGCTTCTGGCTGATATAAAGATCTGCAAGCGAATCACCGTTTGGATCAAAATTAATTTGGTATTAGCATATTTGTGCAACAATGCTTTTCTGCTAAACTGGTGTTATCAATATATCGAAGAAAAATCCTGTCATGTCATCAAAAGAAATAATTTTCGCAGGCATTGATATTTCATCAGGTCGCAAGCCGCTCACTTTTGTCGTGCTTGATGACGATCTGAAAGTAATGCTTCTCGAGCGATGGGATGTCTCTCAAGTTATCAACCATCTGGAGCCGTTTGAGCGAGTGATACTTGCCGTCAATATTTTGTCGGGCAGAAAATCCACATCTGCAAATCGCGGTCAAACGATCTCTACTGATCTTAAGAAGAAAATTATTCAAGCAGGATTCAAACCCTACTTAACCAGTAATGCTCCCAGGCAGTGGGTCGAAACGAACCCTCCTGAATGTTTTCGCTCCCTTGCCGGGCAAACCCCATTGCCGCGCCGCACCTTGGGTGGCCAGCTTCAGCGCGCCTTGATCTTATATGAGCAGGGATTACAGATCGGTGATCCCATGGATTTCTTTGAAGAGATCACCCGTCATCACATATTGGCTGGCGTTATGCCCACAGAACTACTCTACTCCGCTTCAGAGTTGGATGCACTCGCCGCGGCCTCTGTTGCATGGATGTTGGTCAATAAGCCAGTACAGGTCGATCTTACAAAGGATATGGGAGATGGAATGATTTTGATACCAAGGGAGGATAAGGATTGGTGGAGGAAAAAGCCCGTGTCGCCTGAGTAGCTGGTTTTCATTGGCATCACTGAAACTCAAGGGCAAAACTTTCTCGTGCGTGAAAATCTGCTTCAGGGCGTGGATGCAACAGTGCCCAATAGGTTTCTTTGCTGTTCCTCGTCTGAATCACACTTGCGATTCCCACCTCGATTATCTTTTCGCTGGCGATGATTGGATGCAGGTTAATTGCCGTTTCAAGTGATAGACCATCCGCCTCTTTCCGGACCTCGAACGGAAACCGTTTAATGCGCGTCTCCTCCCTCATGCCCACTTGCCGGTACGCGTCCATCACATAGACATTCCAATCGCCCGAAGCGGAGATATTAAATTCCCAATATTGTGGCGTGTTTTTGATGGCGAGAAAGAACTCAAAACAAGTCGTTCTCCACAATTCATCTTTGCGCGCAGGATCGGCATTCAACGCTGGTAAAGCGACTGTTGCTAAATTACCAGCAAGCATATAGCGGACGTAAAATGTATTGCTCTGGCGCGCAACCTGCCCTTTGATCGTTATATCAGGAGCCTCTTGAATAGAAAGCGGGATGAGCGAAAACGATTGCCTGGTCAATTTGATGCTTGTTCACGATTATATCTCTCATGCAGCGATGGTAAAATGGGGTATCTCATTTGAGTAGGTAATATATGACAGACGATCTGCAGAACCGTGCGATTAATACCATCCGTTTCCTTTCAGCGGATGCAGTCCAGCAAGCCAACTCGGGTCACCCCGGGCTTCCAATGGGAGCCGCCTCGATGGCATTCACCTTATGGACGCGCCACCTGCGTCACAACCCGCGCAACCCCAAATGGGCGGGACGTGACCGCTTCATCCTCTCAGGCGGGCATGGCTCTATGCTGCTTTACTCTCTATTGCATCTAACAGGCTATGACGTATCGCTCGACGCTATCAAAAACTTCCGTCAGTTTGGGAGTATCACACCCGGTCACCCAGAATACGGACTCACCCCCGGCGTCGAAGTGACGACCGGCCCGCTCGGTCAGGGATTCGGGCAGGGCGTTGGCATGGCAATTGCCGCCACTCATTTGGCCGCGACCTTCAATAAGCCCGGGCACGAAATCATCCAATCATATATCTATGGCATTGTCACCGACGGTGACCTGATGGAAGGCGTTTCATCTGAGGCCGCCTCGCTGGCAGGACATTTACAACTGGGGCGAATTGTTTATCTCTATGATGATAATCACATTTCCATAGATGGTTCAACGGACCTGGCGTTCACCGAAGATCGCGCAGCCCGCTTTGAAGCGTATAAATGGCATGTTCAAAAAGTTGAAGATGGCAATGATGTGGATGCGATTGATGCCGCCATCCGCGCTGCTAAGGCTGACCCGCGTCCGTCCCTGATTTGTATCCGCACAACAATCGGTTATGGCGCGCCGAAAAAGCAAGGTACAGCCAAAGCACACGGTGAAGCACTCGGTGATGATGAGTTGAATGCCGCCAAGGAAAATCTCGGCTGGCCCGTGGAACCACGTTTTCTGATCCCCGGCGAAGTGTTGGAGTTTTATCGCGAAGCTATTGAAAAGGGACGCGAGCGCGAATTCGATTGGAAGATGAAGCTGGATGCCTACAAGCAGATTCATCCGGCCTCGGGCGTAGAATTGGACCGTCGTCTTAAGGGCGAATTGCCAAAAGATTGGGACAAGGATTTGCCGATCTTTCCCGTAGATGCAAAAGGCGTGGCGACGCGTGCTTCCTCGGGGAAAGTGCTGAACGCGTTATCTGTGAAACTCCCCGAACTTATCGGCGGCTCCGCCGATTTGACTCCCTCGAACAACACAAAATTCGATGAGGCGGGTGATTTCCAAAAGGATAACCCAATGGGGCGTTATCTGCGTTTCGGCGTCCGTGAGCATGGCATGGGTGCGGCGCTGAATGGGATTAATCTGTTTGGTGGCCTCATTGCCTATGGCGGGACCTTCCTTATCTTTTCGGATTACATGAAACCAGCCATCCGTATTGCCGCGATTTCAGGGGTTTCGTCAATTTTTGTTTTTACACACGATAGCATTGGTCTTGGTGAAGACGGGCCGACACATCAACCGATAGAGCATCTGATGGCATTGCGCGCCGTGCCCAATCTCACCGTGATTCGTCCCGCCGACGCGAACGAAGTCCGCGAGGCGTGGAAGGTTGCCATAACTCATCGCCATGGACCCACTGCACTCGCGTTGACTCGTCAGGCTGTGCCGACCTTCGAACCGTCGAATTCTCCAACTGTCGAAAAAGGTGCCTACGTATTGAAAGATTTCGGCACTGACCCGCAATTGATCCTCATGGCATCTGGCTCGGAAGTGAGTCTCATTTACGAAGCCGCGGAAAAATTGTTTGCAGAGGGGATTGCGACACGCGTCGTCTCCTTCCCCAGTTGGGAGTTGTTCGAAAAACAAGATGAAGCTTATCGCGAGTCTGTCTTGCCGAAAAAGATTCAGACGAGACTCGCCGTCGAAGCGGGAGCAACCCTCGGCTGGGAACGATACGCCAGGTCCATCATCGGGCTGGATCATTACGGCGCGTCCGCACCGTATAAGATCATCTTTGAGAAGTTTGGGTTTACTGTTGAGAGTGTCGTCGCGAAAGCGAAAGAGTTAATCGCGTAGTAGCGACTTCAGTCGCTTTGATGGGCGACTGAAGTTCATTGCGGAGAAGAATTATGAAAATCGCCGTCGGATTTGACCACGCGGGCTTCCCGCTGAAACAGATTGTGCTTGAGGCTGTGCGCGAGGCGGGGCATCAGGCCATTGACATGGGCACAAATAGCGCAGAGCCAGTGGACTTCCCGGATATCACGGAAAGAGTTGGGCGGGCGGTTCAGAATGCTGACGCAGAACGCGGGATTTTGGTCTGCGGTTCAGGCGTCGGCGCCTGTATCGCCGCCAACAAAATGAAAGGCGTCTACGCCTCCATTTGCCACGACACGTATTCTGCCGCGCAAGGTGTTCGACACGATGACATGAATGTGCTCTGCCTCGGCGGCCGCGTGATCGGACCTGAACTTGCTATCGCTTTGGTAAATGCATTTTTAGGTGCGCATTATATTGGAAACGAATATGGCGGGGAGAGATTAGCGCGGCGTGTTGCGAAGATTCATAAAATTGAAGAAGTTGGAAAGTTGGAAGGTTAATTATGACTAACACAATACAAAAACTTACCTCCCTTGGTCAATCGCTCTGGATGGATAACATTCAGCGCAAACTGTTGGAGAACGGCGAACTCAAAGCGATGATCGCTCGCGGTGATATTCGTGGCATGACGTCCAACCCCACCATTTTCAACAACGCGATTGCCAAATCGACAGATTATGATTCCGCGCTCACGCCTCTCGCCTGGGCTGGCTGGGATGCGGAGAAAATCTTCTGGCAGCTTGCAATCGAAGATATCAAAGCCGCCTGCGATGCCTTTATGCCCGTCTACGAAGAATCAAATGGCGGTGATGGATTTGTGAGTATTGAGGTCAGCCCTACGCTTGCACATGACACCGATAAAACGATCGCGCAAGCCGAACAACTGTGGGTGCGCGTGGCTCGACCGAATCTCATGGTCAAGATTCCTGCAACCAAGGAAGGCATTCCCGCGATTCGTAAAACAATTGCCGCGGGTCTCAACATCAATATCACGCTTATCTTTTCGCTTAAGCGTTATGCCGAAGTGATGGATGCCTATCTCAGCGGCCTCGAAGATCGCGCCAACGCCGGGCATCCCATTGATCACATTGCGTCGGTTGCGTCGTTCTTCGTTTCTCGTGTCGACACCAAGATCGATCCGCAACTCCCCGAAGATTCGCCTCTGCGTGGCAAGGCTGCCATTGCCAACGCGAAACTTGCCTACGATGAATATCACAAAACTTTTGCGGGTCGCCGCTGGGAGAATCTCAAAGTCAAGGGGGCGCGCGTTCAGCGTCCGCTGTGGGCCAGCACCAGCACGAAAAATCCTGCCTATCCCGATACCATTTACCTCGATAACCTCATTGGTCCCGAAACTGTAAACACCGTTCCGCCCGCCACGCTCGAAGCCTTCCGCGACCACGGTGTTGCGGCGATGACGCTTTCACGCGACGTGGACAAAGCACAAGAGACCATCGCGCAACTTGAAGCCGCGGGCATCTCAATGGATGTAGTGACTCAGGAGTTGGAAGACGAAGGAGTCAAATCTTTTGCAGAGGCGTTCGCGCAATTGTTAGCGACAATTGATGAAAGAAGGAAAAGCGCCGCTTCATCACTTGGACCGATAGCGGATTCCGTTTCCAAGCGTATGGCGCAGCTCGAAGCGGATTCCGTTCCCGCGCGCCTGTGGGCACATGACCCCACATTATGGACAACGGATCCTGAAGGTCAGGCGGAGGTCAAAAAGCGGATGGGCTGGCTGGATTCGCCCGAAAAAGCGCGCAAACTTGTTTCAGAGTATCAAGCCTTCGCAGAGGAAATCAAACAGGCAAAAATTGAGCGCGTGTTGGTGTTGGGAATGGGTGGTTCATCGTTGACAGCGGAGGTGTTTAGTTCATTGCTCGCGGCGGCAAAGATTGAGGCTCCGACCTCACTCGCGATATTGGATTCAACTGACCCTATGCAAGTTGCCTTAGCCGTCGAGCAATATCCGCCTGATAAAAGTTTATACATTGTTGCCAGTAAATCTGGTGGCACAGCCGAAGTGATGGCGGCGTTTGATTATTTCTGGGAACTGAGCCATGGAGATGGCTCGCGTTTCATCGCAACGACCGACCCTGGTACATCACTCGAAGCGCTGGCTCTCAAACATAATTTTAGAAAAATATTCCATGCGGATGAATCTGTTGGCGGACGATACTCAGCGTTGTCAGATTTTGGCCTAGTCCCTGCCGCGCTGCTGGGAATGGATCTGGATCAGCTGCTGGACCGCGCGGATTGGATGAAACGTCAGTGCGGAGAACATGTCCCTGCCGCGCGCAACCCTGGCTTGGCGCTGGGGGCTGTGATGGCCGAATCCGCTTTCGAAGGCCGCGACAAGTTGACAGTCCTGAGTGATGCGCCTTTATCCGCATTTGCTGGCTGGATTGAGCAGATCATTGCTGAATCCAGCGGCAAGGATGGGAAGGGAATCCTGCCTGTGCCGCTCGAGCCGATCGGAACACCGGATGTTTATAGAGGTGATCGCTTCTTCGTATATTTGCGTCAAACAGGTGAATTGGATAATGACGTTGCCGCGTTGAAGAGCGCTGGTCACCCTGTAATTGAATCTCCAATTTCCAATCTCTATGATATGGGCGCGGAGATTTTTCGTTGGGAGGTCGCTACTGTGGTTGCTTGTTCAATTTTGGGTGTGAACGCGTTTGATCAGCCGAATGTGGAAACAAGTAAAAAGCTCACAAAAGCGAAGATCGGCGATTATCAGAGGTCTGGCAAATTGAATGAAGGCGAACCAGCATGGATGGGTGATGGCGTAAGAGTGTTTTCATCCTCACGTGTAAATGGTGATACATTGGAAAACATTCTGCAGAATTTCCTGAAAGATGCAGGGCCTGGCGGATATGTCGCCCTTAATGCATATCTGCCGCGCAATGCGGAGATGATAGATGCGTTACAACAGATGCGCGTTGCGATCCGCGCAAAGACAGGCAACGCGGTGACCGCGGGTTTTGGCCCGCGCTTCCAACATTCGACGGGGCAGTTCCACAAAGGCGGGCCAACGGAGGCGTTGTTTATTCAAATCACCGCTGAACCCGAAAAAGATTTTGATATTCCAAATGAAGGTCTCACGTTTGGCACGTTGATCCGTGCGCAGGCGTTGGGCGATTACGAAGCCTTGATCGAAGCGAAGCGAAAAGTTTTGCGAGTGCATTTGCCCAGTCCGAAGGATGTAAAGTTAGTGGTGGAGGCTTTGAAATGAACGATCTTGCCCAACAAAAATGCGTTGCCTGCCGCGGCACCGAACCGATTCTGACTGAAGCCCAGATTGCTGAATTACAACCGCAAGTGCCTGAATGGCAAGTAAAAGAAGTGGGCGATATGAAGCGGTTGGAACGAGTCTTCAAATTCAAGAACTTTGCGCAAGCGTTGGAATTCACGAACAAAGTTGGCGCGGCGGCGGAAGAAGAGGACCATCATCCTCTTCTTATCACGGAGTGGGGAAGGGTCACGGTTCAGTGGTGGACGCATATCATAAAAGGCCTGCATAAAAATGATTTCATCATGGCTGCCAAGTCGGATGAATTGTATAGCTAAATAAGGGTGACACGCATGGCTGCAACAGGCTCACTCCAACGTGGTGATCGGCCGGCATTGCAGCAGATATAACTTCCCGCCCGCATAAGCGCATTCGACATCTACCGGATAGCGCATGGTGGCTTCGAGCGAGAGGGCCAGTTGGGCCACTTCAATGAGTTGCTCATCGCTGAGGCAGGCTTCGCTTCGCAAGAAGCGCGGCACTTCCACCTCGCGTGTACCACCGGGTACTGCAACTGTCATGTGTCCTTTGTCGGCAATAGTTTGACTCGTTACCTCCAGATCCGATTTGCGCACGATAAAGGTGTCGGGGGTGACCGTACCGCTGACGATACTTTCGCCCAAGCCCCAACTGGCGTTGATCATGACTTCATCGCGATTCAACGTGACGGGATTCATACTGAACGCAACGATAGAAACATCCGAAACAATGAGTTGTTGAACCAACACAGCTAATTGCACGTTCTCCAGCGAAAGCCCTCGCTGACGGCGATATTCCAAAGCCGGGTGCGAGTGGGCGGAGTCCCAGCAGCGCACGATTGCCTGCAGGATCGCCTCTGTCCCGGTAACATTCAGGTAGGTTTCATGAATACCGGCGAAAGAGACGATAGCACTATCTTCCTCCACTGCCGAGGAACGCACGGCGACGACGAGTTCGGGCAGGCTGTGGCAGGCCATCAGATCAGAAATGGCGCGGTCAATTTCATCCCGCAGGTCAAGAGGATGCCCTTGATCCATCACGGTCACCGGCAGGCTGAAACCATCAGGCACGCGAGGGTACATGCGGGCAAGGCGGCTTAGGTTCGCCGCCTTGCCACCGACAAGCGCCATATCGAAGGAGCTAGGGTCGCCAAGCCAAAGCAGGTTCATATACTCCTATTTTGCTCAATCAGTTCAGCCCGGCGTTGCATCAACAGCTCGTGCAGCGCAGCTCTATCACGCGGATAGGTGCGGAACATGGGTATCCAGGCAAAGACGCTGAGCAAAATAGGGCCCGGGAAGAGCCATAGCAGTGCAGAAGTGACTCCCAGGCGGTCAACCACCAGACCAGACAAGGAAAGCATGAGTGCACTCACTACGCCAACCACTATACCGATGATTGCACGATTGCTGCCTCTCAATTCTGGAGGCAAGATCGCCTGCGCCACTGGCCAAAGGGCGCCATCGCTGGAAGCGCCGTTACTGGAAGTCGATAAGAAACCCAATATGAATAGCAGCGCGATGTCATCCCTGCCGGAGAGAAGGAAACCAATGGAGCATGGCACCCACACAGCCAGTCCGATTTGAATCATCAGGATCCGGCCACGACCGGGAAAGCGTTGTTCCAGGTGATCGCCAAGCCAACCAAAAAAGAAGGTGCCACCGATCAAGCCAACAGAAATCATCAAGATAATCGAGTAAAAAACTGGCTTATCTAATCCCAATTCGGTGAACCAGGTGAAAACCCAGATTGTGAAGACAGTAATACCGCTCTTTGTGAGCACTTCGTTAAGCATGAGATGGCGCCAACTCTTTATTTTGAAGAGGGCTTTCAGGTCGGCCCACTTAAAAGTGTACTGCTGGGCCGCTTTCTTCGTAATGACATCCCGCAACTCTGGCTCACTGGCTCCACGTGTGGGTTCCTGAATACCAAACATGAGTAACCCTGTAATAAAGCTGGCAAATCCCATCAAGGCAAAGCCTGTACGCCAGCCATCCGGCCCGCGCTCGGCCAGCATAGGAAGCAGGAGAACCGCGAAGACGGACCCAATCAGACCAACTCCTCGCACAATGCTAATCGCGCGTCCCCGCGATTCGTGATCGAATAGATCACCAATGAGGGAAAAAGCGGCTGGGACAAAAACGCCCAAGCCCAGCCCGGATACAACCCGTAGAATCAAGAGCTGCGGAAATGAACCGGCTAGACTAATCCCCAGCGTCCACAATCCCCAAATCCCTGTGAACCAGACCAGCAGCATTTTGCGCGAAAAGCGATCCGCAGCATATCCCCAAATGGGGTACAGGAGGGTCATCGCGAACCTACTGGCACCGGATACCGGGCCCAATTGACCAATGGATGCCCCCAGGGAGGCGTACATATACGGCCAAAGAACAGGCATCCCTTGCTCCTCGCATGAATCCACCAAAGAGGCAGCGGATAGGCCGGCAACCGAGAGCTTACGTCCCGTGGGTGTGGAGAGACTTTCCTCTCGTATAGGTTCGACTGATGGCAAAATATTTTCCTTCGCCATGGTATTGCTCCTTTCTATTTGCTCAACCTTAAAAGCTTGTAGATCATAAAATGTTAGTCATTCAGCACACGCACGATACCAGCGGTCCCATCCACTTCCAGCAATTGTCCATCGTGGAAAGTCTTTGTTGCCCGACCCGTGCCGACGACGGCGGGAATGCGATATTCGCGCGCGACGACCGCGCAGTGGCTCAGGATTCCGCCGATATCGGTGACAACGGCCGCAGCTGTAGCGAACAGAGGCGTCCAGGGCGGCAGCGTCCTTTCGGTGACCAGCACATCGCCCGCCTGCAGCTTGCCCGCTTCGGCCAGCGAGTGAACCACCCTCGCGGTCCCGCGGACAATCCCGGGCGACCCCGCCTCGCCTTTCA
>Ga0184637_10002982_pt1 | contig 10718 bp, 7 predicted proteins | sample PLM3_127_b2_FD_133143 | JGI IMG/M metagenome (GOLD analysis project Ga0184637, IMG submission 133143) | Groundwater sediment microbial communities from an aquifer in East River, Colorado, USA - PLM3_127_b2 | ecosystem: Environmental > Terrestrial > Soil > Riparian zone | place: USA: East River... | reverse complement strand
TTCTTAAAATCTCCAAATCCGCTTCGTTGAGCGGGCGCCCGTTTTTCGGTGCGACCGAGGCGAGGATTTGTCCCTTGGGGCCAACAACCACCAGCAAATCGGCGTTCACGATGGCTTGGAACCGTTCCGCTTCGGCCTGGGCGGTGGGGGGGTCGCCTTCCGCTATGGCGGCGAAAAAGCGGGGGTCGTTGGCTATGACCTGGGCTTCGGCCAACAGGTAGCGCCGGCGCTGTTCTAAAAACTTTTTAGACACCGGAAAGCTGGTGGCCAGCTCCTCTTCCAAATAACCGGTAAGTTCCTTTTTGGCCGATTTGTAAATCATGAAAAAGGAAAAGAGCACCAAAATCAGAATGAGCGTGAGGGCGGAAAGGAACAACTGCCGCTGCAGGCGGCTGGCGCCAAACTTCATCGGCTTTCCCGAAAATCGACGGTTGCGGGTTTTTCTTCCGAAATTTTTACCCCCCGCGAACCCCACTCGGAGGTTTTGTGCCAGATTTTCAGGAGGTATTCCCCTTCCGGAACATTATCAATTTTGAAACGCCCCTCCCCATCGGCGTAGGCGAAGTAGGGATTTTCCAAAACCAAAACGACGCAGTTCATATCGGAGTGGATTTCGCAAAAAACCAGCACCGCCCCCGGTTTGTCGAAAGTTACCGAACGGGACTTCCCGGTGGGATACCGTCCCAGGTCGAATTTTTTTGTTTTGGAGTAGGAAAAGGCGTTGTGGAAGAAGGGATCGAAATTGGGGAAATCGACCGTCGTCCCCGCGACGACCGGCAAAACCTCCGGAATGAAGCGGCGGTTGATTTGGACGATTTTGGGATGGGTCGAGGGAGGTTCAAAATTTTTGGACGATTGGCTGGAGGCCGGAACCAGATAGACTACCGTGGAGGGCGGTTTGTAAAAAGTGTCTGGCAGCGCCGGTTTTACTGCCGAGGGATAGCGCTCCACGCTCTGCAGCGTAGCGGGAGGCGGAAAATTTGGCAGCCGGCCCTCCACCGTTCCGGCTGAAAGCTGCGAGAGCGAAATTAAACCGGCCGCAAAGATCAACAGCCAATGACGCATACGTCCCTCCTTTAAGACAATCCCTTCCTTAATCTTATCGGCTTGCCGGCGGGGGGCTAAAGCCAGCCAAAAAAGCCTCCTCGGGAGAGGCCCGGAGTTGAACAGGGAGGGAGCTTAAAAGCCCTCGATTACATCTTTTTTTGGGATGCCTGGGGGGAGGAAAAGGTTTGCTCAAAAGACAGCTTGCGCAGATAGGTCAGCGAAGCTTCGATGGCGAGGGCATCCTTGACCTCCACAACTTTGAATATTTCGTTGGCTTGCAGGACTTCGCCAAACCGCTTCCAGGGGATGGTGCCGGAGCCGACCGGCAGATGATCGCTTTTCCCTTTCCGGTCGTGCAGGTGCGCGGTTTTTACCCGGGGAAGATGGGTGAAGAAAAAACGCAGCGTTTGCTCAACTTTTTCCGGGGTTTCCGCAAAGGAATGCCCGATGTCCCAAGTGAGCTTGAGTTGGGTTTTTTCCAAAAGCGCGGCAATGATTTCCTCGAAAAAACCCTCGAAGTGATTGGTGTTTTCAAAGCCCATCTCCAGTTGGTCATCGGCAAATTCGAGCAGCCGGAACGCCGAGTCGCGAAAGTTTTCCGCCAGCGGTTTGAAGGTCGGGTGCTCTATAATCTTGACCCGCCCGGAGCCGGTGGCGACCAGGCCGACTTTGCCGGTGTGCAGGGTGAAATAAACGGCACCGATCTCTTTTCCGAAATCCAACATCTCCTTTAACCGCTCCACCCCGGCTAAGCGGATGTTCTTGTGTCTGGAAAGCAAATTGATGTCGTCCGGGGCGTGCAGGAGCAGTTGAATTTTAGATTTCTCGGCAGTTTTTCGTATCGAGGTTCTTTTTTGGGAGTCGAGCTGTTCCGGGAAATACTCGGGACGGTTCAGGTTTATCTCCAGCGCTTCCAACTTCCATTCAACCGCTTGGGCTATGGCTTCTTCGAGGGGGGTGTTTTTTCGGTTGGCGGAAAAGCCAAGATTCTTCAAGTTTTTCGCTCTTTCTGCCGGGCGGCCGGGAAGAGCACGTTGTTCAATATCAGGCGGTAGCCGGGGGAGTTCTTATGCAGGGACAAATCGGTGGGGGGGTCGCCAATCTGGTGCTCGTAATCCTCCGGGTCGTGGCCGGCCAGAAAAGTCCAGGTTCCCTGGCCAAAATTGCCGTGCAGGTAGCGCACCTCTTCGGCCTCCGGAATTTCCCCCAGGATGGTCACGTATTTTTTCAACAAGGAACGGCGCAGCGCGGTGGTAAGCCCCATAAAGCCGGCCACGGCGGCGTTGTGGTTCTGCACCAGCATCGTCGGCACCGGGTCCAGTTTGGCGGAAAATTCAAAGAGGGTGAAAAAGTCCGCCTTCGGGTTGGGCATCCAGCGGCTGCGGTCGTAGGTCACATCAATGTCCGATCGCCGATGGTCGAACGGTTCCGGAAAAACCGAAAAGTTGGTGAAGGCCCAGGTCTTGTTGTAGTTTAATTTGCGGTTGAAGTCGGTGTCCGGCGGGTCGCCGTCGAAAACGGCGTCGCAGACATCGACCGAGTCGGCGGCAAAGGCGATGTCGATGGTTTCCGTGGCGGAGCACATCGCAAAAAGCATCCCGCCGCCGGCCACATAGTCCTTGATTGCCCGGGAGACTCCCTTTTTCTCCTCAGAAACCTTGGCGAACCCGAGCTGATGAGCCATCGTCTGATTGGCTGCGACCTCCTGCCGGTACCAGTCGGCGTTCCGGTACATCGCATAAAATTTGCCGTACTGCCCGGTAAAATCCTCGTGGTGCAGATGAATCCAGTCATATTTGGCCAGTTCCCCGGCCATAACTTCGGCGTCCCACAGCGTGCCGTACGGAATTTCGGCATAGGTCAAAGCGAGCGTTACGGCGTCGTCCCAGGGTTCCTTGTTGGGGGGGGTGTAGATGGCGATTTTGGGAGTTTTTTCGAGCAAAATCACTTCCATATTGTTTTCTTCGATGGTCTGGTAAATCTGGCTGGCGTCGGCCGGAGAGCTGATGGAATAGGAAACGCCTCGAAGGCGGCAAAGTTTTTCCAACTCCGGGGCCGGATCAGTCATAAAGGAGCCCCCCCGGTAGTTCAACAGCCACTCCACGTTCTGGCCATGGCTTAAAACCCAAAAGGCGGCTCCGTAGGCCTTCAGGTGGTCGGTTTGCTTGCCGTCCATATAAATTAAAAGCTTATCGGCTTGCACCAAAGCCGGAGTCAAAAGTAGAATCAATAACAGTTTTTTCAATATCTTCACCCTTCAGATTATACGCAAAAAGCCGGCCTGAAACTCAATCAATCCCGGTAGGCCTCGGCCAGAATGGAAAGGGTATGGCGGACGGGAAGGCGGGTTCCCTGGGCTATCTGGATGTTGCAGGTGCCGCAGGAGGTGGCGACGGCGGTGACGCCGGTGCGCTTGATTTCTTCGAACAACTTATTGCCGATTTTCATCGACAAATCAAAATTTTCGGTTTTGAAGCCGAAGGTGCCGGCCATCCCGCAGCAGGAGTCGGCAATCTCCTCGACTATCACGCCGGGGATGAGCCGCAACAGTTCAATAGGTTCTCGCTCGACCCCCAGCGCTTTGGAGTGGCAGGGGTTGTGCCAAACCAGGTGCAGGTCCACCGGCCGGAAATTGCGGTTCAGCTCCTTGCGCTCGTATAAATCCCACAGATATTGATGAATTTCCTTGGTTGCCTGGCTGACCAGGTGAGCATCTTCGGTATTTAACAGCCGGGGATAATCTTCATGGATGGCCAGGGCGCAGGAAGGGGCCGAGGCGACGATTGCGTACCCCTGCTGGACCAGCGGAGCCAAAACTTCCACGTTGAAGCGGGCATTTTTTCTGGCCTCCTCTTCGCTCCCCACCGTTATCATCGCAATCCCGCAGCATTTCTGCTCCGGCACGAGCACTTCGACGCCGTTTTTCTCCAGCACTTTTAAGGTTGCTTGGGCTTCCCCGTTCACGTCGTTAAAGCGGGCAAAACAACCCGGAAAGTAAGCCACCTTCCGTTTGCCGGCGTAGGTTGTTTTTTGTTTTAAATGAAAGGGTTTGAGCGCCGGGGCGAACTCCCGGTCTCGATGGATGCCCAAAATCCGCTCCATAAAAATTCGGTTCAGGCGGATATTCAGAGCCCAATTGGTCGCCTTTGGCAGAAGGGAAGCGAGCTTGGAGCTGGTGTCGGCGCGGGAAAGCATCTTGTTTCGCAAGGTTTGGCCGTGCTTTTCGGTATAGATGGTTCTTGCCAGGATGGCCAAATCGGGTACGTTCACGGCCGTGGGGCACTCCGTAAGGCAGAGCCGGCAATTGAAGCACAAATCCGCCACGCTTTTGAAACGCTCGTCAAAAAGCAGTCCGGTCGGCAGTTCGCCGGTGATGATCCCCATCAACAAATTCGGCTTGGCGCGGGCCGTGGCGGGCTCAATTTCGGTTTCGGCGGCCACCGGGCAGTAGTCGCGGCAGGCGCCGCAGCCGTGGCATTTTTCAATCTCCACCTGCCAGCGGGGCTGGTCGAAGACCGTGCCGGTCGGAATAAATTTTTTGGGAAAACGAAGAATGTTAACCGGGATATGATTGTAGTCGGTGACGATTTTGCCGGGGTTTAAGATATTTTCCGGGTCCCAGATTTTTTTCAGCCGCTCAAAGAGGGGGTAGGTTTTCGGATATTGCCTTCTCAAATAAGGGGCGCGCATCACCCCGTCCCCGTGCTCGGCGGAAATGGTGCCGCCCAACTTCAAGGTCAAATCAAACGCCTCGTCCGAAATTTCCACCAGCCGGTTTTCAAAGCCGGGCTCGTGCGGGTCCATCAACGGGGTGATATGCACGTTGCCGTTGCCGGCGTGGCCGAAAATGACCAGCTCGATGCTCCGCTTCCCCATTATTTGCTTCAAGCCGTTGACGTAGCGCCCCAGGTTTTGCGGCGGGACGGCGGAATCGTCGATGAAGTTCATCGGCTTTTTAATTGGGCTGGCCTTATAGACAATCGGCAGGGCCGCCCGGCGGGTTTCCCAGAGGGCATTTTGCTCTTTGGCAGCGAAAGCGGCGCGGGTTCCAAAGGCAAACGGTGCGGCCGTGCGTTCACCGGCGGAGATTTTTCCCTTCACTTCTTCCGGCGTTTGGCCTTCAAATTCGAGCAATATTACCGCGGCCGATTTTTCCGGCAAAAACGGGCGCAGCTCCTGACGGCCTTTGCGGACGTAGGACACGAAAGTTTCGTCCACCAGTTCTAATGCCGAAGGCCGCAGCTTGAGCAGTTCAACCACCGCCTGCGAGGCCTTTTCCCAGTCGTCAAAGTAAAGAAGGGTTACTGCTTGATGGGGTGGCTTGGGCAAAAGCCGAAAGGTCGCCTCGGTCACGATGCCGAGCGTTCCTTCCGAGCCGATCAAAAGCTGGGTGAAATCTACGCCGCCGTTTTTCAAAGCGCCGTCCAGATTGTAACCGGCGGAGTTTTTGCTGACCTGAACGGTCGATGCTAAAATCGTTTGGCGGTTGGGTAAAAGGAGCTCTTCGGTCTGCTTGAGCGTGTTTGAGATGTCAACGGATAGGTTTAGGTTGTTGACCAACCGGCTGGTTTCGACCAGCGAGCCGTCCGAGGTGACCGTTTCCAGCGAGGCGACAAAGTCGCGGGTGGTGCCGTAAAAAACGGTATGCGCCCCGGCAGAGTTGTTGGCAATCATCCCCCCCACCGTGCAGTACGAGCCGCTGGAAGGGTCGGGCGGCAAAAAGAGATTGTATTTCGCCGCCGCTTGATTCAGCTTGGTGTAAATCAGCCCCGGCTGAACCCGGATGGTTTTTTCCTCCGGATTGATGCTCACCACCTTGTTCATATAGCGGGAAAAATCGACCACGATGCCGGCGCCGAGCGCTTGGCCGGATAAACTGGAGCCGCCGCCGCGGGGCGTCAGCGAAATCTGATGGGCGCGGGCATATTTGACCAGCTCTTCAACATCCTTTTTGTTCCTCGGGCAGACCGCTCCCAGCGGGCGGACTTTGAAAATGCAGGCGGCGGTGGCGTATTCCTGACGGGAAAGCTCGTCAAAGAGTACGTCCCCTTCAATCAGTTTGCCCAGATCCCTGGCTATTCTGCTATCGCCGGTTACCCGTTCCATATGTAATAAGAAAGGAGTTGAAAAGCGTTCCGACAAGCCATATTATTCGGTCAAAAGGAGAGAAACTATGCTGGCTCATCTTTTCATTCTTTGCGCGCCTCTGTTGTCTATATCGGAAACTCCGACCAAGCCGTTTAGCCCGAATTTCAACCCGTATTTCACCACCTTTTCCATCGTGGCTTGCGACCCGAAGGCCGAACTCTGGGGTGTGGCGGTGCAGTCGAAATTTCCCTTCGTCGGAAACGGGGTGGCTTGGGCCAAAGCGGGAGTAGGCGCAGTAGCCACGCAGGCTTATGCCAATCTCGCCTTCGGACCGGATGGATTGGCTTTAGCGGAAAAAGGAATCCTTGCTCAACAAATATTGGATAGCCTGTTGGCCAAAGACACGCTCAAAGAACAACGACAGGTTGGGGTTGTCGACAAAAATGGCAACGCTGCCAATTTCACCGGCAAGGAATGTTTCAACTGGGCAGGAGGCAAAATCGGAAAAAACTACGTCTGTCAGGGAAACATCTTAACCGGGCCGGAAGTGGTGGAGGCGTTGGCGGGAGCTTTTGAAAAATCGGAAGGAAAGCCCTTGGCCGAGCGTTTGCTTATGGCTTTGGACTCGGCCCAGAAGGTAGGCGGCGACCGAAGAGGAAAAGAGTCGGCGCATCTTTTGGTCGTGAAGAAAAACGGCGGCTATGGCGGTTACGGCGACCGCTGGATTGACATCCGCGTGGATGATGACCCGGAGCCGATTGATGAGCTGAAGCGGCTCTATTACAACGTTCACCAGCTTTACTTCGGCGAGACCGACCCGAAGAAACTGGTCAAAGTCGACAAGGCCGTTTGTATGGAAATTCAGTCCGTCTTAAAAAAGCTGGGTTATTACAAAAGTGAAGTTAGCGGCGTTTATGACGAAGCCACCCGCAAGGCGCTTTCCGACTGGCAGGGCTGGGAAAATCTGGAAATGCGCTGGCGGACGGATGATTTTATCGACGGCGTGGTTTTGGACTATATGCGCAAGCACTACGGTTCAAAAAAATGAAGAATTCTCGACTGTCATTCTGGGCGAAGCGAAGAATCTCGTATTTCTCCTTCCCCGCCCGGGCGCTTCGCTGTGCTGATCATGACAGCATCGGCGAGAATCGCTATGGAAAAAGTTCCGCAATAATCCTGTCCGAGATATAAAAGCCGAGCGGAGTAAGCCGCAGCTGGCCGTTTTCCTTGCAGGTAAATTTTTGGACGGTCAAATTTGCGAGTAGCTCGCTTTTTTCTTTCTCCAAATCATAGCCGAATTCTTTTTTAAGATTTTCCAGACAAATTCCTTCCTTCTGCCGCAACCCTAAAAGCAGGGTCTCTTCTAATGCCTTCTTTTGGTCAATGGTCTCCTCGAATTCAAAAGGTGATTCACTGTCATCCAGTTTGCGCTGATATATGGGCAGACTGCGGACGTTGGCCCACCGTTTGGCGCCGTGGAAGGAATGGGCGGAGGGGCCGAGACCGAGATAGTTTTCTCTCTGCCAGCAGTTGCGGTTGTGCCGGGATTGAAATCCGGAACGGGCAAAATTGGAAATTTCATACTGCTCATAACCTTTTTTTTTCAGAAATTCAACTCCCGTTAAATACATTTCCTGACAATTCTCATCCGGTGGCAGGTTTAGCTTGCCCGTTTGTTGCAGTTTGTAAAAGTGAGTTCGTTCCTCGATGGTCAGGCTGTAAGTCGAAATGTGCGGGGATTGCAACTTGACCGCTTTCTCCAAAGTTTGTTTCCAGGAAGTAGCCGTTTGGCCGGGAATACCGAAAATCAGGTCTATGTTAAAGTTCTCGAATCCGGATGCACGGGCGTTCTTGGCCGCTTGTTCCGCTTCTTCGGCAGAATGTTCGCGGCCAAGGGTTGTTAACTCCGTTTCGTTCAAGCTCTGCACCCCAATCGAAAGGCGGTTGATGCCAAGCTGTCGGAAGGCTTTGGGCTTATCTCCCAAAAGATCGTTGGGGTTGGCTTCGAGTGAGATTTCAACGTTTGCAGAAATGTCAAAGCGGCTTTTTATCAGCTTTAAAAGCCCGGCCAGCTGTTCCGCTTCCAAAAGAGAAGGCGTGCCGCCGCCAAAATAAATCGTTTCCAGTTTCTGACTGAAAAGCTCCGGTTTTTGTTCGGAAAGGAGCTTCAGCTCCTTTCCATAATATGGCAAAAAAGCCGCCTGTTTGTTTACCGATTCCCGCAGGACGTAAAAGTCGCAATACGGGCAGATTTTGGAACAGAAGGGAAAATGGATGTAAAGCCCAATTGACATAGACGAAAGAAACGAAGAAAAAAGTTAAAGCGAAAGAAGTTCGAGACTAAAACTATACTTAACGGACTGCCCGGCTTTCAACTGGACAAGGAACCCGAACAGCAGTTTGGATCCCTGATAGGTCTTTTCGGCTCCCCCCTCGGACAGCGAAACGGTGAAAATGGGGCGACGCTCAAAGCTTATCGGCTGTTCGAACCGGAACAGGGCCGCCACTTTCCGCCATTGATCAATCATTTCAACCGTGGTCACATTGACTGCTTTTTCTTCCACATCCAAGGTCGGCTTGGACGGCTTTTGCCCGTTTATTTTGAAATAGCGGTCGGGGGCATAGGGCGCTTCGAAATTAAAATTAAACTCGCTTTCCAACTTTATGGCCTGCTTTTCAGCCGATGCGTTCTCAAGACGGTACTCAAATCGTAATCGGGGCCGATTGGCGCCGATGGCGATCCGTTTTTCTATGACCATCTCGGCCGGCCCATTCCCTTTCAGCAAAACGACTGCTGACGTTGGGCGCTTTTCAATCTTTGGCTGGTAGGGAACGCGGATGGGGCGGTGGTCCATGCTTTCATAAAAACTCCAATTGGGGTAGATGGGCCCGCCTTCGCGTGGAAGGTATTTTTCCAGGTCTTTGTCCTTCGTTTCAATCCGGGCGTGGATGGTGGCCACCTCGGAAGAAGAGGCAGCGGCTTGCCCCAACTTTTTGTGATACGCTTCCGGATAAGAGGTAAAAGTGTTTTGTAGATTAAATCCTTTGGGCTTGAAATCCAGCTCTGTAATACAGCCGCCTTGGTGGGGGTTGATGACGCAGAAGATGGTCGGCGTTTCGATGATAATTTCATTTTGACCGTCAGCGTTAAAATCGGTTTCTTCTGCGGTAATGACCGGCTTTTTGTTCTCCAATTCATAAACGATGTTTTGCGCGCCGATTAGGGCTTCATAGTTGGCCGCCCGCAGATGGGTCAAATAAGCCCCTCCAAAAACTCCGTGCCAATACGGGCAGTTGCACTGGCCTTTGTAAAGCAGGTCTTGGGCCTGTTTCCATTCCTTCCGGTTACTTTTCTGTTTATACTTAAGCTTTTGCAGATGCCTGCTTACGAAAAGCATCTTTTTATGCATCTGATTCACTTCCGGATACTTGGCCAGGAAGTTCCGCCAGAAACCGCCGCGCATAAAAGGAGCCGCTTTTTCCCAATTGCCCGTTTGCTTGATATGATTCTTAACTTCCTCATATTCCTGCCGCAACTTGGGCGGCAAGGCCCATTCCAGCATCTCCTCATAGGCACCCGTTGGCAGGTAAACCCGATCGGCGGATTCCCGCCGGGTTGCCGCCTCGCTGAAAAATTTAGTTTCCAGCGTGTTGGAATGGGAGGTGATTTCCGCCAAAAATCGTTCCAGCCAGCCGTTGGTGTAACAATGCTCAAAGGTTTTCGGCCAGCTGCCGAATTTTTCACCGTCATCGGCATAGACCCAGCTTTTGGGATTTTCCGGATGAGCAAAAAGCAGGCGGGCAACCTCCTCGATGGGGCCGAAAGGGATTTTATAGCGCAGTTCCTTCTGAATCGGAAAAACGTAAATAGAACTTCCCTCGTCTTCGGTTAAAAGTGGGCCGGCGGTGAGGGGGCCGTCATAGCCGGCATATTTGAAAAGGGTATCGTCCAACATCGTGTATTCAATATCCGCTTCGGCAAGGCTTTTCGGCAAATTCGGCTCCCAAACCCGCTCGGCCACCCAGATGCCTTTGGGCCTTTCGCCAAAGCGCTTTTCGAGATAGTCGGACATTTTCAAAATCTGGCCGATGCGGTCTGTTTCGGGAATGGACGGCAAAATCGGCTCATAAAAACCGCCGCCCAGAAGTTCCAACTGTTTTTGATCGAGCAAATCTTCAATCAGCTTGAAAAATTCCAGCTTGCGCTTTTCCGCCCACTCGTACAGGATGCCGGAGTTGTGCAGGGCGAATTTGAAAGTCGGAAATTTCCTTGCCAGCCGGAGAAAAGGGAGATAGGCCTTTTCAAACGCTTCGTCAATAACCGAATCGAAGTTCCCAACCGGCTGGTGATTGTGAAGGGCAAAATAAAGCGAATGGGGCATTAAAAAACTTTGATGGTCAAATAGCGGCGGGGGTTGCGTTTTACGTCCAGAATCAGTGAGTCCAAATCACGGGTGGTCTTGCGCATCTGGTCGTACAGGGTCCGGTCATACACCAGCTTCCCCAAAGTCCCCTCCTGTTTTTCTATATGGTCGGCAATCCGGCTGAAGGAAAGCCGGAGTGAATCCAGCCCCTCCACCAGC
>Ga0184637_10002980_pt1 | contig 10733 bp, 8 predicted proteins | sample PLM3_127_b2_FD_133143 | JGI IMG/M metagenome (GOLD analysis project Ga0184637, IMG submission 133143) | Groundwater sediment microbial communities from an aquifer in East River, Colorado, USA - PLM3_127_b2 | ecosystem: Environmental > Terrestrial > Soil > Riparian zone | place: USA: East River... | reverse complement strand
GAAAGCATGGTCGCCAGCGCCAAGGCGAGGACCGCGAGGCCGAGGGCCAAGGTGAGCCGCCTGCTCACTGGAGCATCCGCTGCTCGCTCCTGAGCCAGCGAAGCTCGAGGAGGGAGAAGACCGCCAGAATGGCGAACAGGAGGTAGGCGACGGCGCTGGCGTAGCCCATTTCGAAGTGATGGAAGGCGGCGTCGTAGAGGTAGAGGACGACGGTTTCGGTGGAACGCAGCGGCCCACCTCCGGTCATGACGAACACTTCGACGAAGATCTGGAACGAGCGCATGGTGTTGATCACCAAGATGAACAAGGTCATCGGCTTCAGGCCTGGCCAGGTCACGTGCCGGACGCGCCCCCAGAAGCCGGCTCCATCCAGCGAGGCCGCCTCGTACAGCTCGTCTGGGATTGTCTCCAGTCCGGCCAGGTAAAGAATCATGTAGTAGCCCACGCTCGCCCATACATCCATGGCCATGATCGACGCCAGGGCCAGGTTGGGATCCAAGAGCCAGCGCTGGGCGGGCAGGCCCGCGAGTCCGAGAATGGCGTTCAAGCCCCCGAAGGGGGCGTAGAGGTTCTTCCAGATCAGCGAGATGACCACCATCGACACCACGCTGGGCACGAAGAACCCGGCGCGAAATAGCGTGCGCAGGGCCGGCGGCAGCGGGCGGCGCACGAGCAGGGCCAGGCCCAGCGCCAGAGTCGTGGTCAGGGGAATGGTGCCGGCGACAAACACGAGGGTATTGCGGAGCGCCCCCCAAAAGCGCGGCTCGCGCAGGGCTCGGGCATAGTGTTCGAGGCCGACAAAGGCGGCCCGCTCCGGGGTGAGCGGCGACCAGTCAAAGAAGCTCAACGCAACCGAGGCGACGATCGGGAAAAGACTGAAAGCGGCGAAGCTCAATAGAAACGGGGACAGAAAGAGGAGGACGGTTCGTCCCTTCAACGCTTCCTCACCCTCGCCACCCTGGCGCTAGGGATCGGCACCGCCCTGCCCGGCTCCCGCAGCCAAGAGCTTGTCGATGCGCTCGGATGCCGTGCGCACGGCTTCGGCCGCGGTGCGGCGGCGGTAAAGAGTCTCCTCGATGGCGCCGTCCAGGATCTCCTCGATCTCTACCCATTGCGGATGGGGAGGCGGGGCGACGGCGGTCTGGAGCTGGGTGACGAATAGGCGATCTTTGACATGGTCGCGGTAGTAGGGGTCCTGCTCGGCTCCGCGCGCAGCGGGCTGGACGCTCCGCGCCAAGCGGCAGAGGGCCACCGCTTGGTCGCGCTGAATGAGAAAGCGAGCCAGCTCGACCGCCTCGGCCGGGTGGGCCGAGCGGGCGAAGCTCACCAGGAACTCTCCACCCGCGAAAGACGCGTGGCGGCCGCGATCGACTGCCGGCCGCGGCACCATGGCCACGTCGAAGTCGAGCTCGGGAGCGCCCTCGGGGATGGTCCGCAGATTCCAGGCGCCCGAGATCATCATCCCGATGCGCCCATCCATGAAGGCGCGGTCGATGACATCCTGCTTCTCGAGCAGCGACGCCTGGGCCAGCCGCTGGTAGAAGACCAGCGCTTCGACGTTGGCGGGAGAGTCGAAGACCGAGCGCTTGAGGTCGGCAGTGAGGATCTCGCCTCCGTTGCCCCAGGCGAAAGGCATGAACTTCTTGAACAACACGTAGCGCTCGCCCGCATTCAGTCCGAATCCGTAGATGTCCGGTCCCAGGGCGTCGATGCGTGCGGCGGCTTGGATCAGGTCTTCCCAGGTGACCGGGGCTCGGGCGGGATCGAGCCCCGCTCGCCGGAACAGATTTTGATTCAGGAACAGAGCCCGAGTGCCCACCACCCAGGGCAGGCCATAGACCCGCCCGCCGTGCCGCGCCGGCTCCCATTGCAGGTAATCGGCGGTGATCGGCTCCGCCACCGCAGTCAGATCGGCGAGGACGCCGGCCGCGGCGAAGCGCGGCAACCAGGTCGAGCCCAGCTCGCAAAGATCGGGTGCGGTGCCGGCGGCCACCGCGGCCTCGATCTTTTCCAGGCCGGACTGCCAGGTGAGCTGCTGCAACTCGACCCGGATCCCAGGATGCTCGGTCTCGAACTGGTCGAGGAGCGGCCGGATCCATTCTGTGCGCCAGAACTGCCAGAAGGTGAGTTGAACCGGGGCCCCGGCCCGCTCCCGGCGGTCCTGGCAGCCGCCGAGCAGGACGGCGGCGGTGAGTCCGGCGAGAGCCCCCGCCACGACCAGGGCAAGAAGGCGAGATCGCCTCACCGGCGGTCCTCCCCCAGGGCCCGGCGCACCCAGCCTTGCGCGGCTTGGAGCCGCGTCTCGGCTTCCTCCCGGGTCACTCCCAGGCGGCCGATGACGATCGCCGTCTTCACCGACCCGCCCGCTTGCTCAAGAAGTTGCGCTGCGCCGTCATAATCCACGCCGACGGTCATCATCACCAGGCGCTTCGCACGTTCGGCCAACTTGCGCGAGGTCGCCCGGAGATCGACCATCAGATTCCCGTAGACCTTTCCGAGGCAAATCATACTTGCGGTCGAGATCAGGTTGAGAATGAGCTTCTGGGCCGTGCCCGCCTTCATGCGGGTCGACCCCATGATGACTTCGGGACCGACGACCGGGCAGATGGCCACGTCGACCTCGAGCTCGCCGCCGCCAGCGCCCGGGCTATGGGCGGCGTTCATGGCCACGAGGACCGTCCCCGCACCCACCTGGCGAGCATGACGGAGACCGGCGAGGACGAATGGCGTGCGCCGGCTGGCCGCCACTCCGACCACCACGTCGGCGGGGCCCACCCCGCGTTCCACCAGAGCGGCAGGCGCCGCCTCCGCCTCATCCTCCGCTCCCTCGACCGCGCGCCACAAGGCCTCGTGGCCGCCGGCGATCAAGCCCTGCACGAGCTTGGGATCGGTGCCAAAGGTGGGTGGGCACTCCGCCGCGTCGAGGACGCCAAGCCGGCCGGAGGTGCCGGCGCCGATATAGAAGAGCCGTCCTCCGCGCGCCAGCCGCCCGACCACCAGCTCGACCGCGCGGGCGATGGCATCGATCTCGCGGCGGACCGCGCCGGGCACGGTCTGGTCCTCGTCGTTGATGAGAGCGAGGATCTCGGGAATCGACTTGAGATCGAGGTTCGCCGTCCGCGGATTGACGGCCTCGGTGACCAGTCCCGAGATCTCGTCAAAGACCTGGCGGTCGCCCCGACGGGTCATGGGGCGCTCCGGGGCCGCCCGGACGCCACCTGGGCTAGCGCCGCTTGCGGCGGGGCTTGGCCGCCGCCTGGCGGGGCTCGGCCCGGTCGCTGATGAAATCGAGCACCTCGTCGTCGTCACTGCCTCTGCGGCTCGGCGGAGCGTCCATTTCCGGTGGGACCGCTGGCGCCGGTGGCACGTCGGCCATCGGTTCCTCTTTCGTGGGGGCCGCGGTGGAACCCTCGGGGGCCTCCCCAGGGCGGCCAACCCGACTGCGCCGCCCGCGACCGAAATGCAACGCCGGCAGCGGTTCCCCCCTCATCGGTTCCTCCCTCATCGGTTCCTCCCTCATCGCTGGCGGTTGGGAGCCCTGCTCCAAGTCTTCGCGTGCCCTTCCGCGTTCCGCTCCGCGCTCCTCTTCTTCCTCCTCCTCGCGCAACAAGCCGCCCCGGCCGTTTCCCGCTTCGGCCTCAGAAGCACGCTCGGTGTCTGCGACCTCCTCCGCGGCCAAGGGCTCGGGGCGCTCGCCGCGCCGGCGGCCCCGCCCGCCACGCTTACCCCGGCGCCGGCGCCGGGACTGCACTCCGCTCTCTTCGTCGGCAGCGGAGACCCGTCCCTCCCGGGTCGCTTCGCCCACGTCCGTTACCGGTTCGAACCCCTCGAAGTCAGGCAGCTCGGGAACCTCTTCGAGCTCGGGCAACTCGGGTAGGTCAGGCAACTCCGGCAGCCCGCGCCCGCCACGTCGCTCACGGAACGGACCTCGAACGTCGGCCAACCGCTCTCCCGGGAGCCGCTCTTCCGGGGCTCGGTCCAGCGGCGGTCGATCCATGGGGGGACGCTCGCCCCGGCCCTCGCGCCGCCGGCCCAGCTCACTGCGCCGGCCCGCCTCGCCGCGGCGCCCCAACTCTCCGCGCCGCCCCGACTCGCCACGCGGGCCCCGGCGCGCGCCACGATCCTCGGACCCACCGCGGTGCAATGCCTCCCGGATCGGCTCCTCCTCGGCCTCGGGCTCAATCGCCTCGATCTCCTCGACCACCGCCTCTTCCATCTCCCCTTCGGCCCTGGCCTCTTCGGGCTGCGAAGCTCCTTCGAGATAGTCGAGGTCCACGGCGATCTCGCGCGCACCTTGCCGCTCGACCTCGGTTGCGGCCTGGGCAAGGCTCCGGCCCACGGCCAGGAAGATGGCGCGGCACGCGTTCTCGTCGTTTTCGCCCGCCAGCATCCGAACATGCAAGCAGGCCCCGAGACGGTCGGTGAAGGTGGCCAGGAAACGCTCGATCAAAGCGACATCCATCTCCTCGATGCGCCGGGAACGAAAGTTGGCGTTGAGCTGGAAGACCGGCGGAGAGACCAGATCGACCGCCGCCAGCACCAGGGCGTCCCCCACCGGCAGAATCTCGTTGCCGAACTGGCGAATCCGCGGCCGATCCCCGAGGGCGCGGCGAAGGCCCTCGGCGAAGGCAGTGGCTAGATCATCGATGGCATACGGGTCATCAGCATGCCGGTTGACGGTCTGAACCAGCTTCAAGTCCATTCCGGCATGACCCACCAAGAGATCGAGCAGGTGGTTGAGAAACCCAAACGGAGTTTCGATCGCGGAGCGGCCGTTTCCATCCAGTCGCAGGTCGATTTCGACCTCGGTGCCACGGGTGCGCCGTTTCAGGGCGACGTGGCGTTTTTCTCTACGCATCAAAGATCACTTCCGGCGAGGGGCACCTGGTGGCGTCATGGGCCGATGGGGCGAGTCCCAAAAGCGGCCCAGTCTACCCGTAGGTGCCCGGCACGGCAAGGCCGAGCGGTCCCTTGTCGGGTGGCCACGACTCCGGTGGCCACCTCTCCCGTGGCCATGTGCTTCGCCATCTACCGCCGAGCTCTCGACCGGCCGGCCAGCTTCCAGCTCGCCAGCACCATAAGAACGAACGCGGCCCCCACCGTGGGAATCGGCGACAGCGGCACGTGCACCGACCCCGGCTGGCCGATATTCGCCCCCCCGGGGGTTCGCGGCATCCGCTGCAAGGTGACCGGGTAGCCGCTCGACGACAGATCGAAGCCAGTCCCGGGGCCCTGCCCGTCGGGGTAGCGCCCCAGCGATTCCCCCTGAGCCTTCACCTGCAGCCAGGTGACCTGGCTCCCGGGGGCGTCGCTCAGACCCTGCTGATCGATGCGGACCCCAGTGCTGTTGAAGAGGTAGAGGTTGAGACTGAACTCGAAGGTAAGGCTGGTGATGTCGAAGACGGCCCAGCCTCCTGGCGGAATGCTCCCCGTCAGAGCCACCGAATCCTGGCCGGTCGTCAAAGTATACCCGGTCACATTCACCCCACCGCCGGTCCGGTCGTAGAGCTCCGCCAGGATCGTCACTCCTCCTTGGGGGATGATCTCGTTGATCCTCACCGTGGGAGTGAAGTTGGGCGCCGGAGCGTTGTTGGGGTTGCCGAAGGTGGAGCTGAAGTCAACCGTCCACGCGGTAGCCGAGGTCCCTCCGCCCGGATCCGCCCCTCCCGCGGCGCGGGACAGCGAGGAGGCGGCCTGAGCCTGGATATCCAGCGGAGCACCGCCGGTGTCGCCGAACAGCACCCGGTCGACCAGGGCATCCAGGTTGGGATCGAACAGCTCCAGGCAGTCCCCGCGGTTGCGAATCAGGGGAACTGCGAACGTGGGCAAGTTGAAGACGCGGTGCTGATTGACGTTGATGACGCCGCTCAGGGGGAAGCTTCCCGAAAGGGTCTGCAGCGTCCAGCTGGTCAGGTCAACCGGGGCCGGGCCGGTGTTGAGTAGCTCAGCCCTCTGATTGGCGTCATTGATGTCGACTTCGGTCATCCGCACCTCGGCTCGGCTTGGGCTGCCTCCGAGCAAGAGGGCGAGCATGAGCAGAGAAGCCAGGCAACGGATACGAGGCGGATTCAGCATCGCAGTGTCCCCCTCTTCGGTGCCCAGACCGGCGCCCCCGGGCGGTGCACCAGGGGCCGGCCATTCACCCGGTTTGTCGTTGTGACTCCTGCTGACATTATAGTTCATGGTCGCGGAGGGTGCGATTGTAGGCGGAGGGAATCGTGGGGAATGAGATGGGCGCCGGAGAAGTTCCCGGCGCCCACCGTCGACTCGAAGTGCCAGCAAGCAACTCTTGCAGCCCTATTTCTTCTCCTCCGGAACCCTTACGGCGGTGAAGAACGTGGTCTCATCTCTTAGGATGAGCAGCAGCGCCGCCTCTCCAGGCTTCAGGTCCTTGATTGCCGCCTCGAATTCCTTCACCGAGGTGATGGCCTTGCCGTTCACCTCCTGGATCAAGTCGCCGCGGCGGATGTTCTTCTGCGACGCCGGTCCACCCCGGTCGACCCCCCCCACCACAACCCCCTCCTCACCGGTATAGCCGAGCTCCCGCGCTAGAGCGGGGGTAAGCGGCTCGACACTGAACCCCAGTGAGGCGGCCGGCGTCGATTTCGTCTCTTGGTCGCCCTCGGATTCGCTTCCTCCGCGCATCGCCTGCTGCGGGTTCGACGGGCGCTCTCCGAGGCCCGCGCTGACCTTGCGGTCCTTGCCGTCGCGGTGGATACGCAGGGTCGCCGGGCTGCCCGGGTCGCGTCCCGCGACCAGCGACTGCAGGTGGTCGGCATCTTTGACCTCGGTGCCCTCGAACTCGAGGATGACGTCGCCGCGGCGGATCCCGGCCCGATCGGCGGGACCGCCCGGAGAGACATCGTTGACCAACACTCCGCGCTTGGATCCGAGCTTGAGACCCGAGGCAAGGTCCTCGTCGAGAGACTGGATGACCACCCCCAGCCAGCCGCGCACGACCTTGCCCTGGTTGAGGAGGTCGTCCATGACCTTACGGGCCATGCTCACGGGGATGGCGAAACCGACTCCTTGGTAGAAGCCGCTTCGGGTGGCGATGGCGGTGTTGATGCCGACCAGCTCACCCCGGAGGTTCACCAGCGCCCCGCCCGAGTTGCCGGGGTTGATCGCCGCGTCGGTCTGGATGAAGTCCTCGAAGTCAACGATGCCGACATGAGTCCGGCCCTTCGCGCTCACGATGCCCGCAGTCACCGTGTGGGCGAGGTTCTCGGAGAAGGGGCTGCCGACCGCCACCACCCACTCGCCGACCTCCAGCCGGTCGGAGTCGCCGAAGCGGATCGCCGGCAACCCCTTGGTGTCGACCTTGATCAGCGCCACATCGCTCTCCCGATCGGCGCCGATCAGCTTGGCCGTCAGCTCACGGCCATCCATGACCACCACCTTGATCTGTTCGGCATCGGCGACCACATGATTGTTGGTCAGGATATAACCGTCATCGGAGACGATGACGCCGGAGCCAAGCCCTCGGGAGCGCAGGTCCTCGTCCGGTCCTTGCGGCCCTTGCCAGAAGCGATCGAAGAAGTCGTCGCCGAAAAACTCGCGGAAGGGATGGTCCTCAGGCATGGAAGGCCGCCCGCCGCGGGAGGCCGGTCGAATCACCCGCTCCGAAGATATGGTGACCACGGAGGGATTGACGATCTGAGCCACTCGGACGAAGGCCTTGCTCAACGTCTCCAGGGCCATGAGGTCTCCCGGTGCCTCGCCCTGCGCGCCGAGAAGATGCTTCTCCGCCCTTTCTTGACTCTGTGTGGGAGCGGTCCATTCGAAACCGGTGGTCAGGAGCACGCCGACCAGGAGGCCGCCCCCGACGAGTAGCGCTGCCAGGCCGGCGCGATGGGTCTTGGTCATCTCAGGAAAACCTCCGAATCTTGAGTCCCGCGTTCGCCGCGGGCAGAAAGAAACTGGGGGACACGTTGCTCATGCAAATCCAAGGCGTAGGTGCGACCTCGATCTCTATTACCCGCTCCTAGCTGGGCGGGTTTCGAGGCGGCGGCCCTCCCGGCTGGGCCGGCCGGTCAGGGCTCAGCCGCCAGGCGCCGGTGGGCCGTCTTTCTCCACCATCGCCTCGCCGCCGGCCTCCTCCTCCGCGGCCGCCTCCCCGGAGGGGGAAGCACCGGAGGGGCCGGCTGGTTTCGCTTCCTGCGTTCTCTTGACCTCGTCAGCAAAATTAAGCCGGAGATCGGCCAAGGTCTGGCGAATCAGCCGTTCCTCTGCCTCGTTGCGGTTGCCGCGAGTCTTCATTTCGATCATGCACAGGGTGTCGATCGCGTGCCGCGCCAGGCCGAGGTCGGGGCGGACATTCTCGGCCTGGGGGTTCTTGATCTTCCCCAGACCGATCCATCCCGCTAGACGGAACTCCTCGACCAGGAGAAGGAAGCGGTCGTTTGCCTCTCGCTCGTCCATCGGCAACGGCTAGTTCAGACGCTATCCACGACGCTAGTTCACGACCATTCGCGACTTAGTCCACGACCTCGTAGTCCGCCTCGACCGGCCCTTCGTCGCCTTTCGAGCCGCCCGCGGCCCCGCTGCCACCGCCGGGGCTTCCGGCGCCGCCGCCTGGGCTCCCGGTTCCCTGGGCGCTCGCGGCCTCATAGACTTCGGCTCCGAGCTGCGAGCGTACGGCATTGAGGGCCTCGATCGCCGCCTTCAGGTCGGCCAGGTTGTCGCGCTTGGACGCCTCCTTCAGGCGCTCAACCGCACCTTCGACCTTCTTACGAGTCTCCGGCTTGGCCTTGTCGCCGTGCTCCTGGAGCTCCTTCTCCGTCTGATAGACGAGTTGGTCGGCGGTGTTCCTGAGATCGACGAGTTCGCGCCGCTGCTTGTCCTCGGCCGCGTGAGCCTCGGCATCTTTCATCATCTTGTCAATCTCATCCTTCGAGATGCCGCTCGAGGCCTCGATCCGGATCGACTGCTGCTTGCCGGTCGCCTTGTCCTTGGCCGAGACCGACAGGATGCCGTTGGCGTCGATGTCGAAGGTCACCTCGATCTGGGGTACACCGCGCGGAGCCGGAGGCAAACCGGTGAGGTGGAAACGCCCGATGGTGCGGTTGTCGGCCGCCATCGGCCGTTCGCCTTGGAGAACATGAATCTCAACCTCGGTCTGGCCATCGGCGGCGGTCGAGAAGGTCTCCGACTTCCGAGTCGGAATGGTGGTGTTGCGCTCGATCAGCCGGGTACAAACGCCACCCAGGGTTTCGATGCCGAGCGAGAGAGGAGTCACGTCGAGGAGCAGCACGTCCTTGACCTCACCGCCGAGGACGCCGCCCTGGATCGCGGCCCCCACCGCCACCACCTCGTCCGGATTGACGCTCCGGTTGGGTTCGCGGCCGAAGAGCCCACGCACCACCTCCTGGACTTTCGGGATGCGGGTCGAGCCGCCGACCAGGATCACCTCGTCGATCTGCGAGGTGTTGAACCCGGAATCGGCCAACGCCTGCTTGCACGGCCCGACCGTGCTCTGGATCAGATCGTCGATCAGCTGCTCGAGCTTGGCCCGGGTCAGCTTGAGGACCAGGTGCTTCGGCCCGGTCTGGTCGGCAGTGATGAACGGCAGGTTGATCTCGGTCTCGGTGGTGGAGGACAACTCGATCTTGGCCTTCTCGGCCGCCTCCTTCAACCGCTGCAGCGCCATCACATCCTTGCGCAGATCGATCCCCTCCTGCCGCTTGAACTCATCAGCCAGCCAGTTGATGACCCGCTGGTCGAAGTCGTCGCCGCCCAGGTGGGTGTCACCGTTGGTGGACTTGACTTCGAAGACTCCCTCCGCCAGCTCGAGGATGGAGATGTCAAAGGTCCCGCCGCCAAGATCGAAGACAGCGATCTTCTCTTCCTTCTTCTTTTCGAGACCGTAGGCGAGAGCAGCCGCCGTGGGCTCGTTGATGATGCGCTTCACATCCAGCCCGGCAATGACGCCGGCATCTTTGGTGGCCTGGCGCTGAGCGTCATTGAAGTAGGCCGGCACGGTGATCACGGCCTCGTTGACCTTTTCTCCCAGATAGTCCTCCGCCGTTTGCTTCATCTTCTGGAGGATCATCGCCGAGATCTCGGGCGGCGTATGCCGCTTCCCCTGCACCTCGATCACGGCGAGCGAGTTGGGCCCTTCGACCACCTTGTACGGCACTTCCTCCCGTTCCCGCGGGACTTCCTCGAAGCGGCGCCCCATGAAGCGCTTGATCGAATAAATCGTGTTCTCGGGATTGGTGATCGCCTGCCGCTTGGCCACCTGCCCGACCAGGCGCTCCCCGGACTTGCCGAACGCGACCACCGAGGGGGTGGTTCTCTGCCCCTCGGCGTTCGGGATGACAACCGGCTTCCCGCCTTCCATCACGGCGACGCAGGAGTTCGTCGTTCCTAGGTCAATGCCGATGATCTTGCCCATCCGCCTTCACTTCTCCTTCCTTGGGAAAAACCAAAGTCCCCCCAGCGTTGGCGTCTCTTCCCCTTGCATCTTTGGCGTTTGTGTCTCTACTTCAACCTTTTAATGTCGGAAGAGGCAAGGCGTGTGCCACCCGGTTCATCTTTGCAACCTATGCTCCAGTAATCATTTGACAACTATCCAAAAACTAGGTGGTGCAAGATGGAACGTGACTGGGCGGGCGCCGGTTCCAGATCAGGACGGCTCAAGCCGAAGGGCCTTCGTTCTGTTGGCGGCGGACCGAGATTCCATGCCGCTTGAGTTTTCGCCAGAGGGTGGTGCGAGAGATCCCTAACCGCCG
>Ga0184637_10002979_pt1 | contig 10736 bp, 12 predicted proteins | sample PLM3_127_b2_FD_133143 | JGI IMG/M metagenome (GOLD analysis project Ga0184637, IMG submission 133143) | Groundwater sediment microbial communities from an aquifer in East River, Colorado, USA - PLM3_127_b2 | ecosystem: Environmental > Terrestrial > Soil > Riparian zone | place: USA: East River... | reverse complement strand
TGCACGTGTTCCGCCAGCACCGCAGCGCCTGGACCTGGGAAGTGGAGCTGCGGCCCTGGGTCGAGCGGTTCTGAAGTCATGCCAGATACCCGAATACTCGGACAGGTTTCCGACGATTTGCTGGGCCAAGCGGGCGGCGATGCCCGGAGGCGCCGCGACGAATCGGGTGACGATACGGACGGGGCGGCGCGTTCGACCGGCATATTGCCCTCGCAGGAGCTCGAATATCAAGTCAAGGTCTCCAAGGAAATCGTCGCTCTGGAGCCGATACAGAGCGATCAATTTCAGCCCGCGAGCTTGGATCTCCGGTTGGGGTCCGTCGCTTATCGGGTTCGCGCGAGTTTCCTGCCGGGCAAGAACGCGAGAGTCGAAGATCGGCTCGGCGACCTCGCGATGCACAAGATGGATATCAGCAACGGAGCGGTGCTGGAGCGCGGCTGCGTCTACATCGTTCCCTTGCTCGAGGGCCTGTCGCTGAAAAAGCGCACCTCGGCGATGGGCAATCCCAAGAGCTCCACCGGCCGGCTCGACATATTCACCCGCTTGATCACCGACTACGGCACGGAATTCGATCGAGTCCGCGAGCAATACAAGGGCCCGCTGTATGCGGAAGTGTCGCCGCGGACCTTCAGCGCATTGGTGCGAAAGGGTTCCAGATTGAACCAGATTCGCATCCGGCGCGGCAATCCGGCCAGCAGCGACGAAGACATGAAGCGCCTGCAGCAAGAGCATGAGATCGTGGGTTCGATCAGCCTGGATGAAATCCGCAACGGCGTGCCGGTGTCGGTCGACGTGAAGGGCGAGGGATCGGGGCGCCTCATCGGATACAAAGCGAGGAGTCACGCCGGCTTGATCGACGTCGACAAGGTCCGCCACTACGAGGTGCTGGACTACTGGGAGCCGGTGTATGCGCCCCGCCGCGGTGGGTTGGTGCTCGACCCCGCGGACTTCTATATCCTCGCCTCGCGCGAATCGGTGAAAGTTCCGCCGAACTACGCCGCAGAAATGATCGCCTACGACACGCTGGTCGGCGAGTTTCGCGTCCACTATGCCGGTTTTTTCGACCCCGGTTTCGGGCATCCGGACGCGGGAGGTGAGGGCGCGCGCGCGGTCCTGGAAGTGCGTTCCTACGAGGTTCCGTTCGTGATCGAAGACGGCCAGGTGGTCGGCCGGCTGGCCTACGAGCGCCTGACCGCCCAACCGGCGCGGCTTTACGGCGCCGGCATGAATTCGTCGTACCAGGGCCAGGGCATTACGCTCAGCAAGCATTTCAAGCCGCTGCCTGCGCCCGGGTCGGGATGATTCCATGCCGCTGCGGCCCGGATTCGACGTCGATCACTTCAATCGCTTCGGGCAAGATTACCTCCCCGGCCTGATCGGGTTCGTCATTACGGAAGTCTCCGAGGGCCTGCTCAAAGGGGAGCTCGAGCTGCGCAAGGCGCTGCTCGCGCCGAACGGCTACCTGCACGCGGGGGCGATCGTCAGCTTCGCCGACACGCTCGCCGGCTACGGCTGCATTTCGCATCTGCCCGCGAACGCGCAGAATTTCACCACCGTCGAACTCAAGACGAACTTCCTCAATACCGCGCGGGAAGGCACCCTCTACGGCGAGGCGCGCGCCGTGCACCTGGGGCGCACGACCCACGTTTGGGACGCCCTGGTGACCCACGGCGAAGAGCGGCGCAAGCTCGCGCTGTTTCGCTGCACCCAGCTGATTCTTTATCCGAAGTAGAACCGCCCTCCGACGAGCGTTCAGGGCTCGGCTTTCCATGTTCTGTGTTCGGAGTAGCATGGCGCTTTCCCTCCCTGGAAAGCGGTCCCCATGGCCTCCGCCAACGTGCCAGCTGCCGCACAACCCCTCAACGAGCTTGCGGCGGCGATTTACGTGGAACTCGTGGGCAGGGCGTTTCTTCGCGTCGACAATGCCGCGGTGATCAAGCCCGAAGCCGGGGCGCTCGCGACGCTGAGCTTCGAGCTTGCCGCGACATTCAAGAAAGTCGAGAAGGCGGTGCTGGCGGCGGCAGGTCCCAAGAACGTCGGCTACGACGTGCAGCTCGGGGACATCGACGGCTGGAAGAAGTAGCCGGGTGCGCTGACCGGCCGCGCGAAGGTGCACACACCCGCAATCACGCCAGCGGATTTTGCAGCTTGAGCTTGCGGAAGCGGCGGAAATCGCGGTCGGTCGAGCACAGCGTCGCGCCGTGTTCGATTGCGAGTGCCGCGAGCGCGGCGTCGGACACGAGGGCGGCTTCTGCGCGCGCCTCGACGAGCACCTCCCGCAGGACCTCCCAGTACCGCTCACCGGGCCGCACGATTGCGACCACGGGATGAGAAAGCCAGGAGGATACGATCTCCGCAGCATCCTCGATCGAATAGGGTCGCTCGAAAACGCGGGGATTTGTTCCGATGCGCAGGAAAGCGAGCATCGTGCTCCAGGACAACCCGACCGGGTCGCCGCCGGCAAGCGCGTTCTCGAACCAGCGCTTCGCCGCCGCGTGTTGCGTTGCGCCGGCGTGATACGCGTAGAGCAGAAGGTTGGCGTCGAGAAGAATCAACGCCGCCGGTCGCCTTCGAGGCGGTCGAGCAAGCCGCCGATATCGTCGAGCGATACGCCCGCGCGAACGCGCCCGAGGTCGCGCGCCTTGATTCGGAACACCGGACGCCGCGCGGCGGGTTCCTTAGCCGTCAGGCCGCGCCGCAGAGCCTCGTTCAACGCCTGCTTGAACGGCTTGCGCGACCGGTGCATTTCGGAACGGAGCTTGGCGGCGACGTCCTCATCGAGCGTGACGGTGGTTCGTTGAGCGCGAGATGTCATGATGCTATCTGAAAAGCATCATGATGCCATCCGACCTATGGATTTGCAACCGCATGGACGAGCACGGCGTACAATCGAACGCAGCATGACCCCCGACGCCCGCTTCGCTCCCGAGGCCGACCGGCCGATCGCCTACATGCAGCGCACGCGCGACTGGTATCTCGCGCTCGGCTACGGCAATCCCTACGCGTGGGCGCATTACACCGACGCGCCCTTCCAGCCGCTCAAGAAACCGCTCGCGCGCTCGCGCGTCGCGCTCATCACCACCGCGGCGCCCTACCAGCCCGACAAGGGCAACCAGGGTCCGGGCGCGGCTTACAACGCCGCGGCCAAGTTCTACAGCGTGTACTCGGGCGACATGAGCGCGGACCACGACCTGCGCATCGCGCACGTCGCGATCGACCGCAAGCACACGAGCATGGAGGACAGCGGCGCGTGGTTTCCGCTGCCGGCGTTGAGGCGCGAGGCGGTTACTGGAAGGGTGGGGCTCGCAAAGCGCTTTCACGGCGCGCCGACCAACCGCAGCCAGCAGCACACCTTGGAGGTGGACTGCCCCGAGATCCTCGCGCGCTGCGTGGAAGACGAAGCCGATGCCACCCTCCTCGTGCCCAACTGCCCGGTCTGCCACCAGAGCGTGGGCTTGATCGCGCGCCATCTCGAAGCGAACGGCATCGCGACCGTCGTGATGGGCTGCGCGAAGGACATCGTCGAGCACTGCGGCGTGCCGCGCTTTCTCTTCAGCGATTTCCCGCTCGGCAACGGCGCGGGCAGGCCGCACGACGCGCAGTCGCAGGAGCTGACGCTCGAGCTCGCGCTGCGCCTGCTCGAGTCCGCCCCGGGGTCGCGCACCACGATGCAGTCGCCCTTGCGCTGGAGCGAGAGCGCGGACTGGAAGCTCGACTACTGCAACCCCGAGCGCTTGAGCGCGGAGGAGATCCGGCGCCTGCGCGCCGAGTCGGAGCGGGCAAGGGAGACCGCGCGGGAGATGCGCGAGAGCAAGCTGATCGCGTAGGACGATCTCCCCGCCCGCACGGCGCATTGAACGGCCCGGCAACATGCGCTAGAGTTGTCGTCGATCGGGGTTGCAGTCCTCCAGGAGAAGCGGCATGTCCGTCGCGTTCGAAGTCGAAGTCGTTCCCACCGGAGCCGTCGGTGCCGAGGTGAGGGGCGTGGATCTCGCGGCGGTTGCCGAGGCCCACATCGACGCCATCAAGAAAGCCTGGTACCGCCACGACGTCCTCATGTTCCGGGACCAGGAAATGACGGACGATGATCTCTTGTTGTTCTCGAGACATTTCGGCACGCTCGATCCGCCGCCGAATCAGGGTGCCGGTCGCAAGTCCCCTCCCGGGTATCCCGACGTCTACGTCGTGTCCAACGTGCTCGACCAGAAGGGCGAGCCGATCGGGGCGCTCGGCGACGGCGACGCCGCCTGGCACACGGACATGAGCTATGCGCCGCAGCCGCCGGATGCTTCCATGCTGTATTCGCTCGAAGTCCCGGCCAAGGGGGGCGACACCTGGTTCTGCAGCATGAAAGCCGCGCTCGCGAAAATGCCGCAGCAGCTCGTAGAGCGGATCCGCAAACTGGATATCAAGCACGACGGCACCTACGATTCCGGCGGCACCGTGCGCAAGGGCATGGCGCCTTCCGAGGACCCGCGCACTTCGGTAGGCACGCCGCATCCCATCATCATCGAGCACCCGGTGTCGGGCGACAAAGCGCTCTACCTCGGCCGCAGGCGCAACGCCTACATCACGGGCCTGGAGCTCGCGGAATCAGAGCGTCTGCTCGACGAGATCTGGACTTACGTGGATACCGCGGTCTACAAGCACCAATGGGCGCCGCGCGATCTCGTGTTGTGGGACAACCGCACCACCATGCATCGCCGCGACGCCTTCGACCCCAGGTCGCGCCGCGTGATGCACCGCACGCAGATCAAGGGATCGGGAGCGCCCAGGCGGGCAGCGGTTTAGCAGCCCTTATTCCAGCTTGATCTTGGCGTCGCGGATGACCGCGGCCCAGCGCTTGAGCTCGCTCTTCACCACCTTGTCGAGCTCTTCTGCCGTGCTGCCGACGGCGTCGGCCCCTTGCTCCAACAGCTTCTGCTTGACCTCGGGCAGGTACACCACGCGCGCGGCTTCCTTCTGCGCCATGACGACGATGGCGGGCGGCGTCTTCGCGGGTGCGAAGATCGCATACCAGGAATCCACTTCATAGTCCGGCATGTCGAGTGCTTCCGAGACGGTCGGAATTTCCGGGGCGGCCGACGTGCGCTTGAGCGTGGTGACGGCGAGCGCGCGCAGTCTTCCGGCGCGGACCTGCGATAAAGCCGCTGGAGCGGTCACGAACAGGAACGGAACGTGTCCGGACAGAGTATCGGCGACCGCCGGTCCGCCGCCTTTGTAAGGGATGTGCACCATGTCGATGCCGGCTTTGAGCTTCAACAGCTCGCCGGCAATGTGCGACGGAGTTCCGTTGCCTACCGACGCGAAGGAATATCTCCCGGGATGCCGCTTCGCCGCAGCGATCATCTCCTTGAGCGTCTTCGCCGGCGCATCCGGGTGGGCGGCTATGAGCTGCGGCACGCTTACGATCATCGACACCGGGACGAAATCCCGCTCGATGTCGTAGTTGAGCTTGTAGAGAAGGGGATTGATCGTATGCGAGGAGAGCGTGAACAAGAAGGTGTAGCCGTCCGGCGTGCTCTTCGCCGCCGCCTCGGTGCCAACCGCGCCGCCAGCGCCGCCACGGTTCTCAATGACGATCGGTTGCCCAAGGGCCTCCGAGAGCTTCGGTTGCACGATTCGCGCGATGACGTCGGTCCCTCCCCCGGGAGGGTAGGGCACGATGAACCGGATGGGCTTGGTCGGGTAATTCTGCGCAAGCGCCTGCGATCCGACGCCGATCACGCAGCCAACGATCAGGCCGAGTACGGTATTTGTGAAAAACATTCTCACGTCCCTTTCAGCATTTTTCTGAACGAAATCGACTTTACCCTCGACAGGCGCTCGGGCGACGACGGCAGCTTTTTTTATTCCCATTCCATCGGCAAGCCGACATAGTTTTCCGCTAAGGTCCTGGCACCCGCACGCGAGCTGGTGATGTAATCGAGCTCCGCCAGCTGGCGGCGCCGGTCGAACGCGTTATCGTCGTCGAACCGGTGCAGGAGCTGCGTCATCCACCAAGAGAACCGCTGAACCTTCCAGACGCGGCGGAGGCACGTCCTGGAGTAGGTTTCCAGCAGATCGGTGCGACCGGAGCTGTAGTAAGCGGACAATGCCCGCGCAAGCACGCGCACGTCTGCGATGGCCAGGTTCATGCCTTTTGCGCCGGTGGGCGGCACGATGTGCGCGGCGTCGCCGGCGAGAAACAGTCGCCCATACTGCATCGGCTCGACGACGAAGCTGCGCATTTCGGTGATGCCTTTTTGCACAAGGGGGCCTTGGGGCAGGTGCCAGCCCTCGCCGCCGGCGGTGCGAGTGTTGAGCTCCTCCCAAATCCGATCATCGGTCCAATTTCCGATGTCTTCGTCGCGACGGCATTGGAGGTAAAGCCGTCCTAATCGGGGCGCCCGCATGGTGAGCAGCGCAAAGCCCCGCTCATGATGGGTGTAAACCAGCTCGTCTTTGGCGAGGGGTGCCTCGGAAAGAACGCCGAGCCAGGCGAAAGGATAATCGCGGTCGAAGAATTGGAGTTCACCGGCAGGAACACTCGGCCGGCAAATGCCGTGGAATCCATCGCAGCCGGCAATGTAGTCGCATTCGATCTCACGCTTCTTGCCGGTCTCGGTGAAACGGATCGTCGGGCGAGCGCCCTTGAGGCCGTCGACGGCTACATCCCCGGCCTCGAAGAGAATCGGCGCTCCGGCCGCGAGCCGTGCCGCCACCAGATCCTTCACCACCTCTTGCTGCGGGTAGATCATTACGGACTGGCCGACCAGCTCCTGGAAATCGATGCGATGGAGCTGCCCGCTAAATTTGAAATAGATTCCGTGATGAAGCAGGCGCTCCCTCATTAGCCGCTCGCCGACGCCCGTTTCGATCATGAGGTCGGCACTACCCTGCTCCAGCTGGCCGGCGCGCAGCCGGTTCTCGATGTAATGGCGGCTCTTGCTTTCGATGACGATCGACTCGATCCCGTCCAGATGCAGAAGATGGGCGAGCACCAGCCCGGCCGGACCGGCCCCGACAATGCCGACTTGGGTTCGCATGGGATGACTACTGCCGGCAAATCCGCAGGCCCGGCGACCCGCGGTGGGGTGCAAACATCATGGGCTTGCGTCTCCTCATCAATCAGAATTTCATCGCGCGCTGGATTGCCGACCGCGTGGCAAGCTCGCCCGCCCAGCGCGCAAGGTTCGGAAATCCCTCGCACAGCGCCGGCTGCGCGCTTTTTGCGCGCGCATACACGCCATAAAGCGCGAAATCGGCGATGGTCAGCTCCTCGCTCGCGCAATAGCGGCGCTTACCGAGCTTGTCGTCCCAGACCTTCATGTAATTCTTCCACACCGACTTGAACATCTCGAGAGTGGGGGCGTGCGGCTCCTTCGCGCGCCCGGCCAGGAACAGCGCGGTGAACGTTCCGCTCATATCGCTCGCCGCGCTCATGAGTGCCTGCCAGAAAGCCGGTCGCGCCGCCGGGTCCTTCGGCAGGAACTTGCCCGATTTCTCCGCACAGTACATCAGGACCGCCACCGACTGCGAGAGCGTTACCGGCTTCCCGCCCGGGCCGTCGCTGTCGACGATCACCGGGATCTGGCCGTTCGGATTCATGGCGAGGAACGAAGGTAATTTTTGCTCGCCCTTCGTGAGGTCGATGGGGTGAAAGGCGTAGGCAAGGCCGCATTCCTCGAGCGCGATGCGGGCGCGCATGCCGTTGGAGGTGCCGGCGGCGTACAGATCGATCATGTCTGGCTCCGTGCGAGAGTTCGAGAGTCGTAACTTTAAACCGAATCGGTAAGAGCGACCTGAAGTGCCGATGCGCCTCGCGCTGGCACTCGCCGCCTCGTGGGTGTAGGCTTTATTCCCCGCCCAAGCACAAGACCCCGACCGGAGAAGAATCATGGCCGACTTCACATTGCGGGTGAACGGAGCGACGCGAAAAGTATCTTCGGTCGCGCCCGACACGCCGCTCTTGTACGTCCTGCGCAACGACCTGGAGCTGAACGGCCCGAAGTTCGACTGCGGGCTCGCCCAATGCGGCGCCTGCACCGTGCTGATCGACGGCAAGTCCGTGCGCTCCTGCACGGTGCCGGTGTCGGCCGCGGCGAAGGGCAGCATCACCACGCTCGAGGGCCTCGGCACGATCGAGAAGCTGCACCCGCTGCAGCGCGCTTTCATAGAGGAGCAGGCCTGCCAGTGCGGCTATTGCAGCAACGGCATGATCATGGCGGCCAAGGCGCTGCTCGACGGCAATCCGCGCCCGAGCGAACGCGACATCAAGCGGGCGTTGAACGACCACCTGTGCCGCTGCGCGTCGCACAACCGCATCGTTCGCGCCGTGCAGCGCGCGGCGAAGGAGATGGCATGAAGCCCTCTCTCTCGCGCCGCGATTTCCTCAAGACCGGCAGCGCGCTGGTCATCTCGTTTTCCCTCGCTCCCGAGTTTGCGCTCGGCCAGGCCAAGCCCGCCCCGCTCCCCGGGAGCCTCAACAACAACCGCATGCTCAACGCCTGGCTGCGCGTCGACGCCGACGGCACGGTCACCCTCTTCACCGGCAAGATCGAGCTGGGGCAGGGCATCGGCACCGCGCTCACCCAGATCGCCGCCGACGAGCTCGACGTCGATTTGAAGCGCATCAAGATCGTGCACGGCGATACCGCGCTCACCCCCAACGAGGGCCAGACCGCCGGCAGCCTGTCGGTCGAGAACAGCGGCACTGCGCTGCGCTTCGCCTGCGCCGAGGCGCGCGACATCCTGCTCAACGCCGCCGCCGCAAAGCTCGGCGTCGCGGCGACCGCTCTCACTGTGAACGACGGCGCCTGTACGGCGCCGGGAGGCAAGACGGCGGCCTACTGGGACCTGGTCGCCGACACCGACTTCAAGCGCGAAGCGTCGGCGAAGGTCAAGCCCAAGCCCGCGTCCGAACATAGATGGGTCGGCAAGAGCATCCTTCGCCACGACATCCCGAGGAAGATGACCGGTGGCGCCGCCTATGTCCAGGACGTGCGTCTGCCCGGGATGGTGTTCGGACGCATCGTGCGTCCGCCTTCACCCGGCGCGCAGCTCGTTTCGGTCGACGAGTCCGCGGTGAAGCGCATCCCCGGCGTGATCGCGGTGGTGCGCGACGGCAGTTTCCTCGGCGTGGCCGCGCTGCGCGAGGAGCAGGCGATCAATGCGCGCGAAGCCCTGAAGAAATCCGCGCGCTGGAAGGAGAGCGAATCGCTGCCGCCCTCGGGCGACGCCCTGTACGAGCATCTGATGACGAAGGCAAAGTCGGTGGACTCGGTGGTCAGCGAAAAGACCTCCGCTACCGCCGCCGCGCCGGCGCGGACGCTGAACGCGACCTACACGCGTCCGTTCCAGGTTCACGGCTCGATCGGCCCCTCGTGCGCGGTGGCGCAATGGCGCGAGGGCAAGCTCACGGTGTGGACGCACAGCCAGGGCGTGTTTCCGCTACGCGGCGACCTCGCCAAGGTATTCGCGACCGACCCGGCGAACATCCACTGCATCCACGCCGAAAGCGCGGGCTGCTACGGCCACAACGGCGCCGACGACGTGGCGCTCGATGCCGCGCTCGTCGCGCGCGCAACCGGCGGCCGCCCGGTCAAGCTGCAATGGATGCGCGACGACGAGTTCCAGTGGGAGCCCTACGGTTCGGCGATGGTGATGAAGCTCTCCGGCGGACTCGACGCCCAGGGCAACGTCGTCAACTGGATGCACGAGGTCTGGAGCCATCCGCACAACAACCGGCCCGGCGCGAGGGATGGCGTCAATCTGCTGGCGAGCTGGCACCTGGAGAAGCCCTCCAAGGCGCCGACGCCGTCCGACCCGCCGCTGCCGACCGGAGGCGGCGAGCGCAACTCGATCCCGCTCTACGATTTCCCGAACCAGAAGGTGCTCAAGCACTTCCTGCCGGAAATGACGATGCGCACCTCGGCCCTGCGCACGCTAGGCGGCTACTCCAACGTGTTTGCGCTCGAGTCGTTCATCGACGAGCTCGCGCTGGCCGCGCTCGCCGATCCGGTCGAGTTCCGACTGCGGCACATGAAAGACCTGCGTGCACGCGCCGTCATCGAGGCCGCCGCGCAACGCGCCGGCTGGCAGCCCAACGCGAAGGGGGACGGCGTGCGCGGGCGCGGCATCGCATTCTCCAAGTACAAGAATCTGGCGTGCTACTGTGCGGTGGTCGCCGAGGTCGAAGTCGATCGCGCGAGCGGCAAGGTGCGCGTCACGCGCGCGGTGTCGGCGGTCGATGCCGGGCAGATCGTCAACCCGGACGGCGTCGTCAATCAGATCGAGGGCGGCATCATCCAATCGGCGAGCTGGACGCTCTTGGAGGCGGTGCGCTACGACCGCACGCGTGTCACCACGCGGTCGTGGTCGGACTACCCGATCATCCACTTCGAGGATGCGCCGCAGGTCGAGGTGGTGCTGCTCAACCGCCCCGAAGAGCGTTTCCTCGGCGTGGGCGAAGGCTCGCAGGGCCCGGCCGCCGCGGCGATCGCAAACGCGATCGCCCACGCCACCGGCAAGCGCCTGCGCGCGCTGCCTTTTACACCGGAGCGGGTGAAGCAGGCGCTGGCGTAACCCGTCCTGTCGCCCGGCCGGACCCGGCAGGTCCGGCCGTTACCTGCGCCGGACTATCCCAGTCCGGGCAGCAAGACCACGATGCCGCTCGCAAAAATTTCCACCGCCACGGCGGCGAGCAGCAATCCCATGATCCGGATCACGACGTTGATGCCGGTTTTCCCGAGCCG
>Ga0184637_10002978_pt1 | contig 10747 bp, 7 predicted proteins | sample PLM3_127_b2_FD_133143 | JGI IMG/M metagenome (GOLD analysis project Ga0184637, IMG submission 133143) | Groundwater sediment microbial communities from an aquifer in East River, Colorado, USA - PLM3_127_b2 | ecosystem: Environmental > Terrestrial > Soil > Riparian zone | place: USA: East River... | reverse complement strand
TCGAAGGCCCTGGTTCGGGGGATCATGGAAGATATCGGCGCGGATCCCGCGCTGACCTATTTCGACGTTCCGAAGATGCGCTCATCGACAAGCGACGACTACCTGACAACCGGCATCGCCCTGGCGTTTCCACCGCACCGGGATACGTGGTACGCGGCGCCCTTCTGCCAGGTCAACTGGTGGATGCCGATCTACGACATCACGTCCGAGAACGGCATGGCGTTCTATCCCTACTATTTCGACAGGCCGATAAAGAACAACTCCAGCGTCTACAATTACTACCAATGGAACAAGACCCGGGCGACCGCGCACCTGCATGTCGGCGGGACCAACACCGCCCGGATCGCGCCGGAAGCGCAAGAGCCGGTCGACCATGTTCCGGACGCCCGCTACATCACGGCGCCAGGCGGCCTCATCCTGTTCTCTGGCGCGCAATTGCATGCAAGCTTGCCCAACCGGTCCGGTCGAACACGATTCAGCGCCGATTTCAGGACGGTTCACTACGACGACGTCACCGCGCGGCGGGGCGCGCCGAACGTCGACAGCTCATCCACGGGCACTGCGTTAAGAGACTTTCTGCGTGGCACCGACCACGTTCGACTGCCGGAGGAGTTGGTTCGGCTGTATGACAGCGGCGACACCAACGAGGATGCGATGCTGGTGTATCAACCTGATCTTCCGGCACATAATTGAGAGGCGCGAGGTCGCGCCTTGACGCTCGCTTTGCGCGGGGTCGACGCGCGTCACAACCAGCTTAGGCTTTCCGAAAGGCGATGCTCCTGAATGTGCGATCGGAGCACATGCAGCCGGACCAGCTTGGAGGTCCGGAACTGATTGTCTTTGAAGTCCATCTGCCGAAGTCCGGCGATCAGGCGTTCGATCGATTGATCGAGCGTCAATTGCGGTGTGTGGTCGACAGCGAGCGATTCAAACAAGCTGAAGTCCACCTTGTAGGAGCGACTGTCGACGGGCGCTTTTGAGTTGATGCTCACAGTCGTGCCAGGCAGCGCGTTTGCAACCGCCTGCGCTAGATCGCGCACCTGGTAGTTGCCGCCATTCGATCCAGTATTGACGATGAGGTAGCGTCCGCCCTGTTCCGCCCGGCGTTGGGCCGCCCAGTCGATGGCGCGCGCCATATCGGCAACGTCGATCAGCGGGCGCCACGGCGATCCGTCGCTCAGGACCGTAATCTCGCCTTGCGTCAGCGCGCAGGCAACAAAATCGTTGAGCACCAGGTCGAGCCGAAGTCGATCTGACATGCCGCATGCCGTGGCAAAACGCAGGCAGGTAATGACCATATCGGTATCGAGGTCGGCCAGCTCCTGTTCCGCTCCGATCTTCGACTTGGCGTAGGCCGTGACGGGATTGACCGGATCGCTTTCCCGCCGCGGCGGGCCGGCCGCGACGCCATAGACACTGCAGCTAGAGGCAAACACGAAATTGCCCACACGCGCGGATGCGGCGGCTCGGGCAATTGACAGCGTGGCAGCCTGATTGATTTCCGCCGTCACTGCAGCGAACTGCTCCCCCATCGGATCGTTTGAAATGGCGGCGAGCTGGACCACCGCGTCATAGCCCGCAAGCATAGACGGCGTGATGGATCGCACGTCGCCGAAAAACTGCTCGTCGAGCACCTGCTCGGGCAACGACGTAGCACCCGTCAGGCAGTGCGCAAAATACGCATTGTCGAAGCCGTGCAGGATCGCCTTGGGATGCTCGGCTCGCAGATGCCTGATAACCGCCGGTCCCACATAACCCATATTCCCGATCGTCAGGATCTTCACTTCATCGGCCCTTCACGGACGGAAGAGACGTAGCGGCGTCGCAAAGGCATCCATGGAATCCAGACAACGCACACGTGAGTTTGCTAGACCGAGGTGCCATCAGCGCGTCTACGCACAACCACGGAACCGACTTCCTCTGCGGTCTGGGTTGTGTAAGGCATCGAGGCATTGGCCTGATGCGCACCGCGCGGCAGCGGCCGGCCGAGGCTGACATAGCGGTAGCCAAGCTGCGCCATCTCATCGGGGCGGTAGATATTTCTGAGGTCCACGATGTTGGCGGAACGCAGCAGGGTTTTCACTCGGCTAAGGTCCAGGGCGCGATAGCTGTTCCACTCAGTCAGAATCACCAGGACGTCGGCGCCCGCCATGGCATCATAGGGATCGTCGAAATACTGGATGTCGGGCATCAGTTTTCGCGCCTCCGCGATGCCCACCGGATCGTGCGCCCGCACTCTTGCCCCGCGCGCCAACAGCTCCGGCAGAATGACCAGACTGGGCGAATCGCGCATGTCATCAGTGTTGGGCTTGAAGGTCAGGCCCAACGCGGCGACCGTCTTGCCGTCGACAGCGCCATCGAGCGCGGCGTCGATACGATCGACCATCTGCAGCTTTCGCGCCTCATTGAACTCCACTGTCGCTTCGATCAGGGATATCGGCGCCTCAGCGTCACGCGCTGTCTTAACCAGCGCCAGTGTATCCTTCGGGAAGCAGGAACCACCATAACCGGGGCCTGGATGCAGAAACTTCGGCCCGATCCTTCCGTCAAGGCCGATACCGCGGGCCACGTCGTGCACATTTGCGCCGACCTTGTCGCAAAGGTCCGATACCTGGTTGATGTAGGATATCTTCATCGCCAGAAATGCATTGCTGGCGTATTTGATCAACTCAGCCGTTTCCAGGTTGGTGAAGAGGATCGGTGTCTCGATCAGGAACAACGGCCGGTAGAGCTGTCGCATAACGTCGCGCGCATGGTCGCTCTCACAGCCGATGACGACGCGGTCGGGCCGCATGAAGTCGCCGATCGCCGAGCCTTCGCGCAGGAACTCCGGATTTGAGACTGTGTCAAACTGCGCCGATGGGTTGGTCGCCCGAATGATCCGGTCCACCTCTCGCCCGGTCCCGACCGGCACCGTCGATTTGGTCACCACCACCGTATAGTCCTTGATATGCTGGGCGATGCTTTCGGCGGCGCCATACACGAACTGGAGGTCCGCATGCCCGTCGCCCCGGCGGCTCGGCGTGCCGACGGCGATGAACACGGCAGCCGCGCCGGCCATCGCCGGTGCCAATTCGGTCGTAAAGGACAGCCTGTTGCGTGCGACGTTGTTTTTGACGAGTGTGTCGAGCTCCGGCTCGTAAATCGGTATCTTTCCTGCATTGAGCTGTGCGATCTTGCTCTCGTCGCGATCGACGCAAACGACCTCAAAGCCGAATTCCGAGAAACAGGCCCCGGAAACCAGGCCGACATACCCACTGCCGATGACGGCAATCTTCACGCTGCCTCCTCAAGCCGGTCGATGACGCGTCGGTGCGTCCCCGCTTCCGGTTTCATCCTGTTGCACCAAAACGCCGTTGGCGTCGCTTGAACTCTGACAAGGCTGCCGTCAAGTCCTCGCCGGTAAAGTCTTGCCAGGACTTTTCAACGAACAGCATCTCCGCATAAGCGACCTGCCAGAGCAGGAAATCGCCAACGCGCTGCTCTCCGCTTGTCCTGATCAGCAGATCAAGGTCCGGTAAGAAACCGGTCCCCAGGTTCGCGGCAAAAGTCTCCTGGTCGATTTCGTCGGGTTGAAGCATGCCATCTTGCACCAGAAAGGCCAATCGGCGCGTTGCGCCGGCAATGTCTGCTCGTGCACCGTGGTTCAAAACAAATGTCAGGCGCATGCGGGTATTGTTTCGAGTTGCCTTTTCGGCTTGCTCAATCGATTCCGCGATATGCGGGGCCCATGCAGTGCGGTCGCCAATCACAGATAAGCGAATGCCTTCGGACTGCAGCTCATAACGATGCTTGTCGATGCGGCTGTGCAGAAGATGCAGGAAGAGTTTCGCTCCCGATGTTTCCCTGTTGGGGCTGTCCGACGCAACTCCAATGAGAGTCAAATGCGTGACGTCCGCGGTCAGGGCCGCGTTGACAGTCTTCCATGCCGCTTCGGCGCCATGATGGTAACCGGCTATCCGGGCAAGCCCACGTTGCGCCGGCCGGTAGCCGCCACCATCCATAATAACCGCGACGTGCAAGCAAGGGGCCTCGCTCAGCTTCCGCGCCAAGCTGAACTGTTCGGCTGCCAATGTTGATGATGTGTTCAAATCGCTTTCACGCACTTGATCGTGTTCCGAGCGCAATCGCGGCGGGCAGAATCGCCGTAGTCAAGAAAGGCAACCCGCTAACGCATCCCGACCGCAGATTGCCTCGTGATTTCCCCCGTTTCTTAGGTTGGAGCGGACAGCTCAAGTTCGCCTGGCCATTCCGCAATCAAATGCTCAGAAGGCGTTCCTGGGGCGCAACAACTCGACGATGGTCATTACGAGAATTCGAACATCAAAGAAGAACGACCAGTTATCGATGTAATAGATGTCGTGCTGAACTCGCGCCTCCAGTAGGGCGGGATCGTCGATCGCGCCCCTTAGACCGCGGACTTGCGCCCAACCGGTAATGCCTGGCCTCATGCGATGCCGAACCGCGTACTCCCGGACGATCTCGTCGCATAGGCGATTCTTGACCTGCATCCCCAGCGCGTGCGGCCTTGGCCCCACCAGCGACATATCGCCGGATAACACGTTCCACAGCTGAGGCAGTTCGTCGATGCTCAGCCGACGGAGCCACGCACCGACGCGAGTCACGCGGGGATCGCCGCGTTTCGTCTGCTCGCTCGCAGCCAAGTCCAGGCAATCCGCGTACATCGTTCGGAACTTTAGAACATTGAATACTCTGTTGTTGAGCCCCAATCTCGGCTGTCGAAAAAAGATCGGCCCGCGGCTATCGAGCCGGATTGCCAGCGCGGTGATGGCGAGCAGCGGCGACAACACGATCAGAAGGAACAGCGACACACCGATGTCGAAGCCGCGCTTTACGAGCCAATCGAACTGCGATTGCGGCTTGCGCGTAACGTTCAGAATTGGAGGATGATTGCCGCGGAACACTTGCTTGTCGAACTCCAGACCCACGAAGTCCGGCACAAGGGCAATGCCGACCGCGAGACTGCGCAGCCTGGACATCAGGTCAAAGATGCGTTGCTCCGCGCTCATCGGTAACGCCATCAGGACCTTGTCGATCTCGGACGAATTTCTGACCAGCTCGATCAGGTCATCAATGTCGCCCTCAATGGGAATGCCTCTTATCTGCGACGGAACGCGATCAAGGCGATCATCATATATTCCGCAGATTTCTACGCAGTCGGCATAGTCATCGCGCAGGGTCTTCACCAGCCTCTGCCCTAGTTCTCCGGCGCCAAAAATCACCACATTGGTCGCGAGATGACCCGCGGCAGTCCACCGCGTGAGCAGCTGATAGGCGGTCAGCCGCTCGACAGCAAATGCCGGCGCCGCTAACAGGACCAGCCACAACTCCAGTGACAACCCAAATGCTTCCGGCTGACCTGACACCGCTCCCCCGCGGGAGACAATCGACTCAACCACGTAGGAAAAGCTCAAAGCGACAAAAGTCCAGACAGATGGCTTGATCACAAAGTCAAACGACGACACGCGCGAGATCCTGGACAATCTGTCGCGGTCGTAGGATCGCGCCGCCATATGCACCACGAGAAAGCTGAGCGCGCTGGTCACGACATAGTCGGGAAATCGCGCGGATGGAGGCGCACCGGTGATAGTCGTGAACAAGAACGCGATGGCCGCAAACGCAATTGCGAACGCAGCCATATCGCAAAGCGCAAGAAGTACCACAGCTAGTTCAGGATCTCTTGGAACAAGAAGCCGCTGAATAGGCAGCCGCTGCCGGTAAGGAACGGCTCGCGAAGGCAACCTATTGTTTGGACGCATCCGGTCCGCAGCACGTAACTGAAGCATGTCGACCTCTGCAGAATACGTCCCCCGAACTCCACTCATCTCCCAGCGGGCCGTTTGGCCTTTTTCATCGATTCTCGTCTGCCCTGCTCGGTCCCCGCGAGCGGGCAAAACGGTCGATCGTTGGTCCGCGGCGATGCCCTCCTTCTTACGCAGTTCCACTGCTAGCTACCTCAGCATCATTGCTGCACTTGCGCAATGCCTTCGCTGCACTGCGGCATGTCAAGCCGCGCACTCTCCAATTTTCCAATTCATTAAGCAATAATTCAGCCAATCGGATCGGATGGCTTCAAACAATACTGGGCTAAACATGTGACAAGTCGATGATTATCTCCGCTTTTTCTGCGCTCGTGACTTATCCGATTCGCTCGCGGGGCCGTCCCACAATGCAGATCGATGGCCTTATATGATTTTGTGAGTTTTGTAGTTTTAGCCCATTCGTGAGGTCGAGATGGTGACAAATCTGTAACATCGTGCGAAAATCTCCATGATAGTGGCTAGATTTAACGATTTGTTAACCATTTATCCCGGTCGAGTCGTCTATCCTGGAATATTATTTTGGCAGCGATGTCGGTCAGTTCTCATGATTAACTCCCCGACCGCAGTGCAATCGGGGATTATGCCATGATGTGGCCTAGCTGAGGCTACGGCGAATTGCTTTCGACAGTGTGTAGGAAAGCAGAAATGTAGCAGTTGCCAAATGCCTCCTCGCCTGCGCTTCGTCGCGCCCGCTGGGTCTTTATTCGAGCCTACTAAATGCAATCGGCCGCGGTTGGTTCCACGCAGTCAGCGCAGCAGGAAAATTTTCTCTCGTCTCGCCATTTGCCTGATGCGCTCCCGTCATTTAGATTGGAACCACGACGCCTAGGGGTCGTCGGGTGACGTGACGCCTAATTCTAAGGGGACCAAAGATGATCAGCAGACTTCTCGGCGGGTTGTTGGCGATCTTGATTGTGGCCGTGACCGGTGCAGGTCAGGGATGGTCTCAGGAGCCCGGCTATCACATCAATGGCGGGGATCTGCTGCATATCTCGGTTTATGGCGAACCAAATCTCAACCAGGACGTGGCGGTACAGCCGGACGGGTGGTTGTCCTTTCCGCTGGTCGGCAGCATCAATGCGCGCGGCATGTCGCTGAAGGAACTGCAGGCCACGATTGCAGGCACCCTGCGCAGCAGCCAGTATTTTCCGTCTCTCACCGACAATGAAGTTACCGTGTCGATGATAAAGGCGAGCGGCAATTCGGTGTCGGTTCTCGGCCAGGTGCAGAAGCCCGGAACATTCGCGTTTGATACGCAGCTCGATGTCATGCAAGCGATCAGTTTGGCCGGTGGCCTGACGCCATTCGCCGACAAGAATGACATCAAGGTCCTGCGTCGAGATAGATCCATGGCGCAGACATCCATCCCATTCGACTACTCGGATGTCGAGGACGGCTCGAACCTGGAGAGCAATATACTGCTACAGGGCGGTGATGTCGTCGTGGTGCCGTGACCGCGTTGCATCGTTAGGGGGAATATCGGGGGTGACGATGCACCGCTATGTCATTGGCGTCTCGCTATGCGCTGTTGCTTGCTGCGCCGGCTGGCGGGCGAGTTCGGCGGCGGAATGGAAGCTGTCGTCCTATCTCTCGCAGACGGTGCTGTACAGCGACAATCTTCTGCTGAGTCGGCAGAACGAGATAAGTGCCGTTGGTTTCACTACGACGCCGCAGTTGATCCTGGAGCGAAACACGCCGACCTTGACCATCGAGCTCGACGGTAGATTCGAGTTCTCGGAGTACATCGATCACTCCAATTTCAATTCCCAGGATCAATTCGTCAGCCTGGACGTCGAGAAGTTGTTGAGCGAACGCAGCACACTGACCATGTCGACTGACTTCATTCGCGACACGACCCTGAGATCGGAGCAGGATTCGTCGGACAGGTTTCTTGACGATTCAATCCGCTTCGTGACGTTTCGAGCGAACCCGTCCTGGACCTATCAGCTCACACAGCTGGATGAAATTTCGCTCAGTGGAGACTATCGCAACACCTCCTATGACAGCTCGGAAAAGACCGACTTCCAGAACTACGGGCCAACCATCGGCTATGACCGCCGCCTGAGCGAACTCGACAAGATAACCACCAGCCTGAGCTATCTTCATTTCGATCCCGAGAGGAAGACGAGCAGGGATCGCTTGGGTCTCCTGGTTGGCTATGCCTATGAGCCATCCGAGCGCCTTTTAGTCAGCGGACAGGGTGGCGCGAGTTACGACCTGAATGATGGCGACGTCGGATATCGCGCGAGATTCAATCTGAAATACCTTGTCGATGACCAAACCTCGATCAGAGCGCTGATTTCCCATGACATCGAGCCATCGGGCGATGGCGATCTACGGACCCGCAATCGCGCGTCCGCGGGAGTGAGTTACAGAGCCACCGAGCTGACGACGCTGGGTTTTGCCGTCGACTACACCGATAACATCGACTATGGCGCCAGCGGGTCTACCGACGAGGATAATGACGACGAATCACGCTACTTTTCAGCGCGTCCATCCGTAGCCTGGCAGATCTCAGAAGATTGGAATCTCGTTGCGGAGTATCGTTTTCGGCATAAGGCGTTCGAAGAGGACAACGATTCCGCGACATCGAACAGCGTCTTCCTGACGCTTCAGTATCAGCTTCCCACACTCGTTGGGGAAGGGTTCTAGGGGTATTCCGCGAGGGCTATTTGAAGTCCGCCGCGCCTGCAGATGCAACGGAATGGCGCTAGGCGATTTGTCCATTCCACTCTGCTGGCCATCTACGGCCGACTCCACATCGACAGTTCATGCGCTATGACGCTGCAGCTGAGGCTCGCGGCAGGTAACACGTCACTTTCCCGTTCCGCGGAACAGTCTCTTCAGCGACGCTTTGATGTCTCGGTTCCGATTCAACCAGTCATGCAGCACCATATATGGCGTGAGCGTTCGAACGAAAATCCCGAAATCGCTCGCTTGTAGCGCCTGCTGAAACGCACGGTGACTCCGCTCCGACATCTTCTCCCTGACGACATAGACCAACCGCTGCCGAAGCGAGAGCCTGTCCGAGCCGGCTATCACGCGTTTTGGCGGTGTCCAGCGCTTCTGCCGGATTGCCCGGGCCAATCTGACCGACAGGCCCTGGCGTCTGTGCCGCAACCCTGCATCCTGCGACTTCGCCGCCTCGTCGGCGCTGATCTGGCTCAACGAAAGCCGTCCATCCGCGATACCCTGCCGCACCACGTCTTCAAGTTCGATATTGCGCACGATAACGATATTTGTGCCGCGCGGATCGTTCACATACGCCGGCATCCAGGCGTCGCCGACGGTGATATCGGCCGTCTCTCCCATCACGTCGTCGCAATAGTCGCAGGACCGGTATTTTAAAAATCCGTGGCTCCACAGATAACCAAAGAAGTCCTTGTTCTGACCCACCCTGTCGAATTTTGCTCCATCCTTTCCCTCGCCGGTGACGCGCACAGAATACTGGTTTGCGCGTCCGTGATCGTTCTTCACTCGAAAGTCGATTGAGGCAATTCGATCCGGGTGAAGGCCCAGTTGCCATGCGAACATCTTTGCAAACTGCTCGCTCTTCAGATGACCGCATACGAGCGCAATGGTGAAACGCAGGCGTTCCTCGATCACGGGGTCCAGCCTGGCTTGCAGGCGAGCGGCTTTGATGAAGCACGGAACACCGACCAGGGCATAGCGACCGGGGTTTTCCCGCATGTGGCGCAAGACCGCCGACATCTCAACCGGGTAGTAGCGTGACTTGGCACCAAGTTCCAGTTCCGACAGGTTCCGCGAGATCGAGAAAGAAAACAGGCGGCCGTCCGCGTCCGGCTTGACGTGCGCCACGGCATCCACCGCACCGCGCCTGAGCAATTCAGCAGCGATCCAATTGCCCATGCCGCCGGAACTGCCCCTGGCGCGAAACTCGCCCTCGGATACATACCCAGCCCAAATCGCGCGGAACCATCCGATGCGACCGTCCAGATTCGATTGCGGCGATGAAAACAGCTCGGCGGCGATCGCATTCTCGTCTGGCGACGCATCTCCGAACGGGCATGCCGGGGTAACAACGGCTCCGGACAAGGCGGCATCCGCGTCGGAAACGACCGCTTGGAGGCGACCAAGCGAATCCAACTGCATGCGTATTGGCGAGCCCGGGACCGATGCGCAACCGCCACAGCCGACACAGTATCCGCCGGCGATGACCGTTGCTTTAAGCCGCGCAACGTCCGACAGGCTTTGCCTCCGCGGCTTGTCGCCGAAACTCCAGCCAACCGGCCGGCGCCCAACGACAAGATCAGTGGATGAATTCATGCCGGCAATGCTTTGAGTTCCGCCTGGGCAATCAACTGCGGAAGCCGATCAAAATGCAATTCGTTGAAGTCGGGGTACCCGTTGACCGATTTCGCCCTGACCTCTGCCAGAATGCCCGGCAAGCGATCCATGTCCGGACAAAGCTGCACATTTGGGATGTCGCGGAACCAATGCACCGCAGAGGTTAGCTTATGATCGACTGTAGGCAGCACGACGACCGGCTTCCGACAAAGAACAGAAAAGATCAGTCCGTGGAAGCGATCGGTAACCACAGCCTGATGATCGCTGAAGAGCTCGAGCGTATCCTTCAGGATGCCGACGCGTTCCGACGCCGCGATGTCACGCGGCAATGTCGTATCGAACAATGTAACCGCCTGCCCCAGATGACTCGCAAGTTCTGATCGCTGCGTCTGCCCAAGCACCGATTCATCGTCCAAACGCAGACAGGCCATGATTTGCCCGGTCGGGTTTGTTTTCGGCTTGACTTCAAAGTCCTCTGCCCTCAGCGACAGCACGAAATCCGGGAGAGTCAAAACCTGGGCATGTGGGAACAGGTCGGCCGCAAGCTGTCCGCTTACCTCATCTCGTCCGATGACAGTCAGATGTCGATGCCAGCC
>Ga0184637_10002977_pt1 | contig 10747 bp, 9 predicted proteins | sample PLM3_127_b2_FD_133143 | JGI IMG/M metagenome (GOLD analysis project Ga0184637, IMG submission 133143) | Groundwater sediment microbial communities from an aquifer in East River, Colorado, USA - PLM3_127_b2 | ecosystem: Environmental > Terrestrial > Soil > Riparian zone | place: USA: East River... | reverse complement strand
TTCTCCTCGATCGACCGCATCAGCCGCTCGTCCGGCTCCTCGTACTGGCCGGTGTACTTGTTCCGGACCTTCTCGCGCTGGGTGTACGCCTTGATGTTGTCGATGTAGTTCGCGCAGAGCTTGGTGATCGCGTCCTCGTCGGCGCTGATCGCGCGCTGCACCTCGTTCTTCACCACGTCCTCGTACTCGCGCTTCACGTCGGTGAGCAGCTCGCGGAAGCGCTTGCGCTGCTCCTCGGACGAAATGAGCGAGTGCTGCCGCAGCCCGGCCTCGAGCTCGTTCATCACCATGAACGGGTTCACGCACCCCTCGCCCTTGTCGGAGACGAGCGCGTTCGAGATCTTGTCCTGGATGTAGCGCGGGCTGATGCCCTCCATGCCCTCGCGGTGGGCCTCCTTGCGCAGCTCCTTGATGTTGTCCTCGGTGAAGTTGGGCAGGGTCTTGCCGTTGTAGAGCTTGAGCTTCTGGAGGAGCGTGAGGTTGTGCTTCTTCGGCTCCTCGAGCCGCGTGAGCACGCCCCACATCGCGGCCATCTCGAGGGTGTGCGGCGCGATGTGCTTCCCGCGGATCTTGTGGCTGTTGTAGTCGCGCACGTAGATCTTCACCTCCTCGTCGAGCCGGGAGATGTACGGGATGTCGATCTTCACGGTGCGGTCCCGCAGGGCCTCCATGAACTCGTTCGACTGGAGCTTGCGGTACTCGGGCTCGTTCGTGTGCCCGACGATCACCTCGTCGATGTCGGTCTGGGGGAACTTCTTCGGCTTGATCTTGTGCTCCTGCGTCGCGCCGAGCAGGTCGTACAGGAACGCCACGTCGAGCTTCAGGATCTCGACGAACTCGATGATGCCGCGGTTCGCGATGTTGAACTCGCCGTCGAAGTTGAAGGCGCGCGGGTCGGAGTCGGAGCCGTACTCGGCGATCTTCCGGTAGTTGATGTCGCCGGTCAGCTCCGTCGAGTCCTGGTTCTTCTCGTCCTTGGGCTGGAAGGTGCCGATGCCGACACGGTCCTTCTCGGAGAGGATGAGCCGGCGGACCTTGATGTGCTGGATCAGCTTCTCCCAGTCGCCCTTGTACTCGGTCATCAGCTCCTTGAAGACGTAGCGGCACGCCGGGCAGAGGTCGCCCGTGTCCGCGATGGTGTAGCCCGACTCGGGCGGCGAGAGCTCCGCGTAGACCTGCGGCCGCCACTCCTGCGGGACGAGGTGGAGCGGCTCCTCGTTCATCGGGCAGGGCATGAACTCGCGGCGCTTCACGCCGTCCGCGTTCACGCGCTCGACGTCCCAGCCGAACGTGTAGAGCGCCCCCTCCGCCGTCTTGGAGTAGGCCTCGAGCCCCTTCTTGAGGAGCCGGGCGATGGTCGACTTGGAGGAGCCGACCGGCCCGTGCAGGAGGATGACGCGCTTCTCGGTGCCGTAGCCCTGGGCCGCGCTCTTGAACACGTTCACGAGCTTCATGAGCGCGATGTCGAGCCCGTAGATCGCGTCCTTGCCGTCGAAGTCGGGGTCGGTGAAGAAGTCGTAGCGGACCAGCCTCTTCTTGTTGTCCATGTACTCCGTCTTCCCGTGCGACAGGATCATGTCGTACGCGCGCTGGAAGGCGGTCCGCGTGACCTTCGGGTTCTGGCGCACGAGGGCCAGGTACTCCTCGAAGGAGCCCTCCCAGTGCTGGTCGGAGTAACCCGTGCGATCCTGCAGCGCGGCGATCCGGCCGACCCAGCTCGCCTGCGACACCTCGCGACCCTCTCGCATCCGCTCGCTCCCTGTCCTTCGGGCGCGCACGGTGGCGCACGCCCGCCGAGGGGAGCATAAGGCGCGGGGGGCAGCGGCGCAGACGGCGGGCCGAGGCTCAGCGCTGCCCCGAAGGGGCACGGCCCCTCCGGAAGTACTCGACCTGCCAGGTGCGCACCGCCGCCGCGTGGCAGGCGAGGTCGGGACAGAACACGTGCGTGCCGTCGTTGCGTGACACGAAGAAGAGGTCGGCGCAGTCGGCGGGCGCGAGCGCGGCCGCGAGGGCGGCGGCCCCCGCGCTCGCGATCGGGCCGGGCGGCAGGCCCGCGGTCGTGTACGTGTTGTACGGGTGGCGCGCCCGGAGATCGGCCCGCGTGATGTTCTTCGACCAGCGGCCGGTCCTCAGCATCGTCGCATACATGACCGTGGGGTCGGTCTGGAGCGGCATGCCCACGCGAAGGCGGTTGTGGAAGACGCAGGCGATCCGCGCCCGCTCCGCCGCGCGGCCCGTCTCCTTCTCGACGATCGAGGCGAGGGTCGCCGCCTCGCCGACGCCGAGCGCGACGCCCTTCACCCGGCCCGCGTCGGCGGCGGCATAGGCCTCGCGGAAGCGGGCCACCATCGCGTCCACGATCGCGCGCGCCGTCACGCCTCGCGGAAAGCTGTACGTGTCGGGGAACAGGAAGCCCTCGAGCCGCGGGTAGGGGAGCCCCTCGGCGCGCGCCACGGCCGGATCCCGGGCCACCGCCAGGAACTCCTGCTCGGCGGCGAGGCCGCTCCGGCCCACGATCGCCGCGATCTCCTCGTCGCGCAGCCCCTCGGGGACCGTGAACCGGTAGAGCTTCACCTCGCCACGCCGCACGCGCCCGAGCACCTCGCCGGGCCGGAGCGGCCCCTCGAACGCATACTCGCCCGCCTTGAACGGCCTGGGGTCGCGCTCCAGGTAGCGCACGTACCACCAGGCGAGCCGCTCGTCCGCAAGCACGCCCCCCGCGGCGAGCGTGCGGACCACGCTGCGGGCGGATGCTCCGGCGGGGATCGAGACGACCGTCTCGCCGGGGCCGCCGTACGGCGTGTCGCGGAAGGCGGAGAGCGCCCGCCAGCCCCAGGCCCCGGCCGCGGCCGCCGCGGCCACGAGCAGGAGGAGCAACGTCAGGAAGGCCCGCTTCAAGGCTGCTCCCGGTCGAGCCACCCCTGGAGGATCACGGCCGCGGCCTCGGCGTCGACGCGGGTGCGCTGCTCCCGCGCCGAGAACCCGCGCTCGCGGAGCCGTCCGGCGGCCTCGAAGGTGGAGAGCCGCTCGTCGTGCAGCGCCACGCGGACGCCGAGCGCCTCCCCGAGCCGCGCCGCGAACGCGCGCGCGTGACGGGCGGCGGGGCCCTCGCTGTCGTCCATGTTGAGCGGGAGCCCCACGACCGCCTGCTCGACCTCGTACTCGCGGGCGACCTCCTGGATGCGCGCGAGGTCCTCGCGCTCGGAGGTGTGGGGGATCGCCGCGAGCGGCCGCGCGGTGCGCAGCACGTCGTCGGCGAGCGCGAGCCCGATCCGCGCGCGGCCGAGATCGAGGCCGAGGTAGCGCATGCGCGCGGACTCTAAGGGCCGCCGTGCGCCTCCGTCAAACGGCCGGTGCGCGGACCGGCGGGCCGGTGCGCGCCGGGGCCGCGAGGTGTGCACGCCGTGATCTCGCGGCCTTGCGATGGCACGCCCCACGCTCTCGGCGCCGTCGTCGTCGGCTCGTTCGCCACCCCTCGATGACCCCCAGCAAAGGACCCGCGCATGATCCCCGTCTCGTCGAACCTCACCCCAGCGCTCACCGCCGGCGTCCCGCTCGCGGACGGCCAGGCCATCGCGGCCCGGAGCGGGAAACGCGCCACCTCCGCCGGGAAGGGCGCCGCCGCGGACTCGATCGCCTCGAGCTCGGCCGCTTCGAAGGCCGCGGCGAGCGGCAAGTCGACGAAGGCGAGCACCGCCAAGAAGACGACGACCTCCGCCGCGAAGAAGACGACCACGACGTCCAAGGCCGGCTACGCCTCGACCACCTCGCTCCCGAAGGATCTCGCCTTCCTGCGCGACCCGAAGCTGAACGTCGAGGAGAAGCTCATGCGCCTCGCCGCGTACCTCAGCGAGAAGGGCGACGCGGAGATCCAGAAGAAGATGGAGGAGCTGACGGGAGGAGCGACCGGCAAGGCGAGCTCGAAGGAGGGGACCACCACGAAAGCGGCCACGAAGCCGAAGAAGAAGGGGTTCTGGAGCAAGGCGCTCGACTCGGTGAAGGTGATGTTCCCGGCGGTCGGGCTCTCGATGCAGCTCCTCAAGACCCCCGCGACGAAGGCGGCGCTGAAGCAGATCGGCGGGCCGGTGCTCGCGGCCGCCGCGACGGCGCTCGGTTTCCCCCAGGCGGCCCCGGCCCTCCTCAAGTACGGGCCCCAGGCAGTCGACCTCGCCGCGGGCGCGCTGCAGGCTGTCGAGAAGGCGGCCACCGCGGAGGAGAAGGCTGCGGCCGAGCCGAGCGCCTCCTCGAGCGCATCCGGCGCGAGCGCGGGAGCGAGCGGGACCGGCTCCCCCAAGAACGAGCAGCTCCAGATGATGGAGCTCACTCAGCTGATGGAGCGCCAGAAGCTCATGATGACGACCCTCTCGAGCATGCTGAAATCCATGCACGACACCAAGAGCCAGATCATCGGCAACCTGCGCTAGCGAGCGAGCCATGGACGACCTGATGGAAGCGATCGAGAAGGGCGCCACGCTCGCCGAGCTGCAGGGCGTGACGCAGGAGATGGGCGACGCCATCGCGGCCCTCGCCGAGGCGGAGCTCGCGGAGGGGCGGATCGACGCTGCCCGGGCGATCCTCGAGGGGCTCGTCGTGACCAACCCGAAGGACGCGAGGGCCTGGACGCTGCTCTCTCGCGCCCACCGCCGCCTCGGGCAGCCGCTCGCCGGCCGGTTCTGCGCGGAGGTGGCGCTGAACGTCGCCCCCTCCGACCCGCACGCGCGGCTCGCGCGCGCCGAGAGCTGCCTCGCGACCCCAGGCGCACAGGGCGAAGCGCGGGAAGATCTCGCCGCGATCGCGGGCGACGAGGTGGTGGGCCCCCGGGCGCGGGCGCTGCTGCTGGCCCTGCCGGCGAGAGATCCTGCCTAGGCCGCCTGTCGGCGACCGCACGGCTCCACAATTTGCGCGCAATTCCAGCGTTTCGCCTTGACGGTCCGTGCGCGGCCCAGGGATATTTCCGGGCGTTGGCAGGGGCCGGGCCCCTGCCAGCGGGGCCGGCGGGCGGCCCAAGTGGGGACTCGAAGCACAGGAACGCGAAGATGGCCAACGGCACGGTGAAGTGGTTCAACGACGCGAAGGGTTTCGGTTTCATCTCCCAGGAGGGCGGCGAGGACGTGTTCGTCCATCACACCGCGATCCAGATGGACGGGTTCCGCTCGCTCAAGGAAGGGGAGCGGGTGGTGTTCGACGTCACGCAGGGCCCCAAGGGGCTGCAGGCGGCGAACGTTCGCAAGGGGTAGAAAACCGCCCTTCGCGATCGCGAGCGGCCTCGGGCGACCGGGGCCGCTCGTGTTATGGAGTGGGCGCGCAACCACGCGTCGAGAAGGGACGAATGAGCGAGAAGGAAGCTGGCATCGAGGTACAGGGCACGGTCGAGGAGGCCCTCGCCGGAGGCATGTACCGGGTGAAGGTCGACCAGGGCCCCGTCGTGCTCGCGTACGCGTCGGGCAAGATGAAGAAGTTCCACATCCGCATCATCCCGGGCGACCGCGTGAAGCTGGAGCTGTCGCCGTACGATCTCACGCGCGGGCGGATCACCTACCGCGACAAGTGACCGGGCGCGCGCGGGCGCCGCCCGGCGCCCGCCTCGCGCGATGAGCTCCCCTCCACGACGGAAGCTCTGGCTCGACTGGCAGCGCGGCCTGGCCGTGCTGCTGATGGTCGAGGTGCACGTCCTCGACGCCTGGCTCGCGCCGGGCGCGGACGACGGCTTCCTGTTCCACGCGCTCCGGATGCTCGGCGGCCTGGCGGCGCCGGGCTTTCTTTTCATGGCGGGCCTCTCCCAGGGGCTCGCCGACGCCGCGCTCGCGCGGAAGGGGCTCGACCCCGCGGCGCGCCGGCGCCGCGCCCTCTCCCGGGCGGTCTGGCTCCTCGGCGTCTCGTACGGGCTGCGCATCGCCCTCTACCTGCTCGGCGGGTGGCGGCAGGCCAGCGGGCTCCGCGAGATCGTCAAGGTGGACGTGCTCGACGTCATCGCGGTCGGGCTCGCCCTCGGCGCGATCCTCGCGGTGGGGCGGACACGGGCGTGGGCCGTCGCGCTCGCGGCCACCGGTGCGGCCGCCGTGGTGCTCGCGACGCCGCTCGTCGCGGACGTCCTCCGCCACTACGACGCGCCCGCCGGCGGCGCCGCCGCGCTGCAGGCGCCGAACGTGGCCGTGGACGTCGCGTACGCGTACCTCTACGGCCGGCCGCCGCGCGCGATCTTCTCCCTCTTCAACTGGGTGGCGTTCCTGCTCGCGGGCGCCGCCCTCGCGCCGCTCGCGGCGGGGCCGCGGCGCCCCGCCCTGTGGCTCGCGCTCGGCGCCGCGCTGTACGCGCTCGGCGCAGCGGCGGATCGGCTGCCGGACGTCTACGCGTTCCAGAGCTTCTGGCGGACCGCGCCCGCGTGGTTCGCCATGCGCCTCGGGATCTGCGTGGGCGTCGCCGGGCTGCTCCAGCTCCTGCCCGATCTGCTCGAGCGTCCGCTCGGCTGGCTCACGCTGCTCGGGCGGCAGTCGCTCGTCGGCTACGTCGCCTCGGTCCAGCTGACCTACGGGGCGGTGGCGAAGCCGCTCGAGAAGCGGCTCTCGTTCCCCGCGACGCTGGCGGCGATGGTCGGGATGATCACCGTCACCTGGGCGATCTCGGTCGCCTGGGAGCGGGTGCAGGGCTGGCGAAAGGGCCGCAAGGCCGCGGGGAGCGCGGCGGCCGCGCCTTGAGCCGACGGGGCGGCTCGCGGCGCGGCGGGCCAGGCTCACCCGCCGGGAAACACGATCGGCTCGTCGAGCGCCCTCAGCAGATCGTCGTCCGTCAGGGCGCCCTGCTCCGTCATCTTGAGGAGCAGCTGGTTCACGTGGTCCTCCCAGTTGGCGCTGACGCCGCGCGCACGCATGGCGTGGTAGCGGAGCGGGTTCGGGATCACCGACGCGAGGAACGCGGCCTCCTTGGGCGTGAGCTCCCGCGCGTCCTTCCCGAACCAGTGGCGGGCGGCGGGCCCGATGCCGAACACCCCCGGGCCCCACTCGACGATGTTGAGGTAGATCTCGAGCAGCCGGCCCTTGGGGAGGCAGGCCTCGAGCGCGACGGTGACGGTGGCCTCGCGCACCTTGCGGGCGAGGGTCTTCTCCCGGCCGAGGTAGAGGTTCTTCGCGAGCTGCTGCGTGATGGTCGACCCGCCGCGCACCACCTGGCCGCGCTCCGCGCCGGCGGCGAAGGCGATCCCGAGCTCGGTGAAGTCGAAGCCATGGTGCGCGAAGAAGCCCGCGTCCTCGCTCGCAGTGACGGCGCGGACGACGTGCTCGGGTAGCTCGGCGAGGGGGACGAAGCCGGGGTTCCCCGGACCGACGACGAACGCGGGGTCGCTCCGCCCCGGCGCGCCGGCAGGCAGCGCGGGCACGTACTCGAACGGCTCGCGGAGCGGCTGCGGGCGCAGCCTGCGCGAGGCCTCGCGCATCCGCGAGAGGTCGAGCCCCGCGCCGAGGCTCCACGCGGCGGGCGCGAGCGCCGGGCCGGAGATCTCGAGGTGGGCGTCGAAGGTGCCCTGCGGGCGCGGCGCCTCGGGCGGCGGCGCCAGCGCGGGCGGGAGGGCCGCGACGAGCGCGCCGTGATCCACCCCGTCCGCGTGGACCTTCAGCGCGAAGGGGAAGCTCGCGCCGAGGCGGATCTCGCCCTCGACGCCGATCGGGAGGGCCCCGCCGGCGAGCGCGAGCGCGCCATCGGGGAGCGAGAGCCGCCGCTCGGCGCCGTCCCAGCGGAGCGTGCCGGAGAGCTCGGCGCGGAGCGGCCCGACCGGCGCGGCATCGATCCGCTCCCCGGAGAGGAAGATCCCGTCGGCCGCGAGGTGGAGCCGGCCCTCGGCGTGCTCGAGCCCGCGGGGCGCCTCGGCGTCGAGCTCGAGCGCGATCGCGCCGGCCTCGAGGCGCGCGGGGAGGGTGCGCAGCTGGGCGGGCAGGTCGTCCGGCTCGAGCCCTTCGACGCGCACGCGGAGGCGCCAGCCGGCGGCGGTGCCGCTCGCCGGCGCGAGCGCCGCAGCGGCGCGACCGCCGCCTGGGAAGCGCACGGAGAGCTCCGCGCGCTCGTCCCCGGGATCGAGCCGCCCTGCGACGTCGACGTCGAGCGGGCCGACCTCGAACGTGCGGCCGCGCACCCCGACCACGACCACGACGCCGCGCGCGTGGACACGCGGCAGGGCGCGAAGCGCCGCGCCGGGCTCGCGCCCCGCTGCTGGCCCGGGCGTCGCGCCGGCCGCGGCGCGGCGCGAATCTTCGCCGCGGTCGCCGGCCCCCTCGAGCAGGGCTCGGAGGGCGCGCGCGCGCGGACCCGGGGTCACGCGGACCCCGAGCAGGCGGATCGACGCCGGCTCGAGCCGGCCCGCGAGCAGCGCGAGGCCGCTCGCGCGGACCTTCACGCGATCGATGCGCACGACGGCCGGCGCCGAGGGCGGCGGCTCCACCCCGGCGCGAGGCGGCTCGTCGGGTGAGAGGGGAAGGCCCGTCCCGGGCGCTCGCGGAGGCGCGGACCCGCGCGGAGCGGCGCCCCCGCGGGCCGCGGGCGCGCGAAGCTCGACCGGGCCGAACGTGACGCGGAACGCCCAGTCCACGCCGACGTCGGGTCCGATCGTCACGTCGGCGCGCAGCCGCTCGCGCAGCGCGCGCTCGATCCGCACGCGGAGCGCGGCCCTGATCGAGGGCAGCGAGACCGCGAGCTGGCCGGCGCCATAGAGCGCCAGCGCCACGGCGAGGGCGACGGTTGCGCGGCGTCTCGCCCTGCTCGCCCTCATGGGGCGCGTCGGCTGGGTCGCTCCCATCGGAGGCGCGCTGTTTACAGCCGCGCGCGCGAGAGATCAACCGACCAGACGGCCGCGCGGCGGCACGATCAGGGAAGAGATCCGCGGCGTTCCGGTTACTATTCCTCGCAGATGGCGTTCCTCGGACCGAGCCTGCGCCGCAGGAAGCTGCGGGAGCGCCCCGCCGCGCGCGCCACGGCCGCGATCTCTCTCTCGATCGTCGCGAACCTCGCGCTCCTCGCGCTGCTCGCTGCGGCGGGGGTGTTCGACGTGAAGGTCCCGCCGGAGGCGAGCCGGGTGTCGCTCTCGCCGCTCTCGGCGTCGCAGTGGGAGCAGAACCGGGCCCTCTCCGGCGTCCGGCCGCCGCAGCGCGGGCCAGATCAGCGTGCGCCCGCAAAGGCACAGGCTCAGAGGGCGCCGCCGCCGAAGCCGCCGGCGCCGCCGCCGCGAATGAGCGCAGACGTCGTCGACGTCGCGCCGGGAAACGACAAGCGGCCGCCGCCTGGAACCGGTTCCCTCGCAGAGCGCGACAACTCGGTCGAGAAGGAGACCATCTCGCGGGATGCGGGGCGGAAGCTCTGGGACCGCCCTGCGCCGTCCGCCTCCGACGAGACGATCGACGGAACCGCCTCCGTGCCCGGTCGGCCAGGTGAGGCGGGTCGCGCTCAGCGGTCGCGCCCGGGACGCGACGGACCGAAGCCGAGTGAGCGCGCTCCGACGCGCCGTCCACAGGACAAGCCGGCGGACCAGCTCGCGCTTGCGCCCAGAGTCGACGGTGATGCCCCTGTTTCGCAGGCGCCTTCTCCGGAGCCCGCGCCCGGCATCGCGCCCCGCCGGGGTGGAGCGAGTGACCTCGGTGTGCAGCGTCAAGGGGCGGACGGGCAGCAGGGCAACGGCCCCGCCAACGCGGATCTGCGACCGGACGCAGGGATTCTTTCGCGCGTCGCCGGCGGTCCCGGGGTGACATGGGTCGACGGAATCGATATCTCGGACGCGACGGCGCTGAACACGCGTGCGTTCCGGTACTCGACGTTCATCATCCGGTTCGTGCGGGGCATCATTGGGGAGTCCCGCGTCGGCGAGGTCTATCTCGCGCGCGATCCCGAGCTGGATACGTATCCGCTACGCCGGTGGGAATTTGCCACGGAGATCACCCTCGACCAGTCCGGTCGCCTTGAGGACGTGCGCCTACTCAGGCCGAGCGGACTCGACTTCGTCGACAGGGAGTTCGTTCGCGCCGTTCGCGCTGCGGCTCCTTTTCCGAATCCGCCGTCTGGCCTCGTCGATCGCGACGGTAAGGTTCGGCTCGCCAACAATTGGTACATCGATACCCGAGATTGGGCAGATCAGCTTCGCCAGATGCGAAGGCTGCGCTGAGGAAGCCGGGCAGTAATCTGCCGCGGGCGCTGTTCCTCCGTCCGGGCGGCCATGCATGGGCACGGACGGAGAGCGCGCGCCGGGTGGCGCGGGGTGCGGCGCGGCGCGGCAGCGCTCGGCTGCTCGTTGGCCCTGAACGCCGCCGGGCTCGCCACGCTCTCGCGTTCGGGCGCGCTCGACTTCCTCTCGCGGCGTGAAGCGGTGGAGGTCGGCGTCGCGCCGGTGAGCCCGCAGGCCTGGGAGGCGCACCGGTGCGTCGCGGCGGAGCGCGGACCTGCGCAGGCGGTCGCGCGGCCCGAAGCCCCGGCCGTCGCGCGTCCGCCGAGCGCCGCCGTCGAGCCGCCGCGCGGGACGGTGGTGGACGTGGTTCCCTCGCCCGACCGGCGCCGGCCGGAGCGCTCGCGGTTCCTCGCGGAGCGCGACGGCACCGTGGCCCGGGAGACGCGCTCGCGGCACACGGGGCGGGAGGAGTGGGCGTCGCCTGCTCCGCGCCCGATGGAGGGCGCGGAAGGCAGGCACGGCGTGGCGCCGTCCGGCGAGGAGGGAACCGCGGACGAGCGCGTGGAGGGGAGGGTGGGCGATTCGCTGGCAGTGAACGACGCGACCCCG
>Ga0184637_10002976_pt1 | contig 10748 bp, 10 predicted proteins | sample PLM3_127_b2_FD_133143 | JGI IMG/M metagenome (GOLD analysis project Ga0184637, IMG submission 133143) | Groundwater sediment microbial communities from an aquifer in East River, Colorado, USA - PLM3_127_b2 | ecosystem: Environmental > Terrestrial > Soil > Riparian zone | place: USA: East River... | reverse complement strand
GTCCGTCGCGCAAGCCTCGATCCAACCGGAACTGCTCATAGTACCTCCCAGAAACTGTCGTTATCGTTAGATGCCGTTGCTCGGCGTTTCGTTCTATTGGGCGGGAACCGCTGCCAGCGGCGTCGAAATCGGCTGGCCGCCGGGCAAGTCCCGCCTCACATAGTGGTTCGGCTCCTTCGCCTGTCGCAGCAGCGCGGGGATAATCTCCCTATAGGCCGCCCAGGTGCTGCCACAGGCCGGCACCGTATCCGGCTTCATCACCTCATGCAGGGCCGGCAAGGCATGATAGGGCACCATCGGATACATGTGATGTTCCACATGATAGTTCATATTCCAGTACAGGAATCGGAAGACCGGGTTCATGTAGACCGTGCGGCTGTTCAGCCGATGGTCCAGCACGTCCTCCGCCAATCCCGCATGCTGCGTCAGGCCGAAGAACAGATGCAGCCAGGCGCCGTAGAAGGACGGCAAGCCGACGAACATCAGCGGCAGGATGCCGCCGATGGCGATCGACCAGCCGATCATGATCAGCCAGATCGCCGCATAGACGCGCGCCGTGCGGATGACTTTCGGCTGTTCCATCTCCGGGATGTAATCCTTCTCCGCCGCAGTCAGCCGGCCGAAGCAATGCAGGATGATCTTGCGGAACTCGGTGATGCCGTTCTTGATGTGGAGCGCATCGAGCGCCAGGGTCACGAAATCCGGCGGCCGTGTCACCGCGATCTCCGGATCGCGGCCGACGATGATCGTATCCGTGTGGTGGCGCGCGTGGCTCCAGCGCCACGGTGTCGCTTCGCGCATCACCATGAACGATGCGATCTGATAGAGCGCGTCGTTCATCCAGCCTGTCTTGAACGCGGTGCCGTGACCGCATTCATGCCAGCGTGAATCCGCCGGCCCGCCATAGAGCGCGCCATAGAGCGCGAAGGCCGGCACTGCCCACCAGGTGCCCCATGAGAGATAAGCAAGGACGCCGGCGGCGATGATCGCGCCAAACCACAGGACGGTGTCACGGATCGCCGGCCCGTCCTTGCGCAGCATGAGATCTTTCAGTTGCTTACGCGGAATGGCACAGCGGTACCATTGCGCCGAGACGAGGCCCCTGGCCTGCGCCGCCGCATTCTCAGGACCGGTCAGGCTGTAGTCGCGCGGGCGAAAACTCGTCGGCATGCAACTGATCCTCTCAAGCTCGGATGGGTTTGGGCACCGTCAAATTCATGCCCCAATCATCCACCCGACGATAATCTTGTCGCATCGCAACCTCAACCGGGCTATGATAGAAACTATCAAAAACTTTCATTGCTAAAACCGAGATCTGAAAGACCGCGTCAGATGGCTGAACAGGTGCCATGAACCGGCGACCGACCATCACCGATCTGGCTGAACGTGCCGGGGTCAGCGTCGCCACCGTCGACCGGGTGCTGAACAAGCGCCATCCGGTGCGCGAGGGTACGGCACGTCGCGTGCTGGAAGCGGCCGAGGCGCTCGGCTATCACGCCACCGGCTTGCTGCGGCATCGCGTGAATGAACAGGCGCCGCATCGCACGCTGGGATTCCTGCTGCAGAAGCGCGACGATTATTTCTATCAGGCGCTGGGCGCGGAGTTGGTGGCGGCGACGCGCGCGGCTGCTTCGATCCAGGGCCGCGCCGTGCTCGAGTTCGTCGATGAGCTGGTGCCGTCGCTGATCGCCCAGAAGCTGCGCGAACTTGGCGCCAAGACGGACGCGCTCGCCATCGTCGCCGTCGATCATCCGCACATCGCCGAGGCGATCGCCGACATGCATGCCAAGGGCGTGCCGGTCTTCACCTTGCTGACCGATCTGACCGCGCCGGCGCGCGCCGGCTATCTCGGCATCGATTGCCGGAAGGCTGGGCGAACCGCGGCCTGGGTCATTGCCCGCACCGCCAAGCGCGCCGGCAAGGTCGGCATCCTGGTCGGCACCCATCGCTATCTGGGCCAGGAGCTGGCGGAGATCAGCTTCCGCAGCTATTTCCGCGAACACGCGCCGGACTTCAAGTTGCTGGAGCCGTTGTTCAACCTCGACGAGGACCGCATCGCCTATGAGGCGACGGTGGATCTGCTGGCCAAGAATCCCGACCTGGTCGGCATCTATGTCGCCGGAGGCGGGATGGAGGGCGTCATCGGCGCGCTCCGCGACGAAAAGGCCGGCGACCGGGTCGTCGCCGTCTGCAATGAGCTGATCCCGGAAACCCGCACGGCGCTCATCGAGGGCCTGATCGATCTGGTGATCTCCACCCCGCTGCCGTTGCTGGCGGCCAAGACGGTCGAAGCCATGGCCGCCGCCCTCGCCGGGTCGGAAACCGAAGGCCTGCGCCAGATCGAGCTGCAGGCGGAGCTTTTCATCTCCGAGAATATCTAGGCGCACCGGCACAGAACGTGGGTTGCCGTGCTCGCAAATGATATTTTTTGCAAGAAAATGCAATTCCGCCTGATGGGGCTCATCCTCATGCACAGCCGCCCGGACGGTGTCGCCGGCGCTCGGACGCGGCCGACCCAACCCCGGCCGGATTCCGCCGCCGGGGAATAGTGGCATAATAATTTCAATTGATTTACGGATGAGAATGTTTATTCTGCGGCTGGCGGGAGGCGTCGCGGCGGCCGCGAAGACGGATGCAGGCGAAGGTCGCGCTCTAAGGGTCCCAGGAAACTGATCGCGTTTCGGTCGTGTTTGACGCCCAATATATGAGCGGCGCCGGCGGCGCCGGGAATTTCGGAGCGGATCGACCGCGTTTCGCGGCCATGCGCATCCCAACACAGGGGGCCCCGCTTTCGGGGAGAAAGAACCGGCGGGCACGCGCGCGCCGGACATATAGACGGAGGAGGAAAAATGAAAAGACTTGTACTCGGATTCGTGGCCTTGCTGGCGATGACGTCGCCGTCATTCGCCGCCAATATCGGCGTCTCGATGGCGCTGTTCGACGACAACTTCCTGACCGTGCTGCGCAACGGCATGCAGGATTATGCGGCGAGCAAGGAAGGTATCAGTCTGCAGGTTGAGGACGCCCAGAACGACGTTTCGAAGCAGCTCAGCCAGATCCAGAACTTCATTGCCCAGGGCGTCGACGCCATCATCGTCAATCCGGTGGATACCGACGCGACCCCGGCCATGACCAAGCTCGCCGTCGCGGCTGGCGTGCCGTTGGTCTATGTCAATCGCATGCCGTCCGACGCCCAATTGCCGCCGAAGGTCTCCTTTGTCGGCTCCAACGAGGTCGATTCCGGCACGCTGGAGATGCAGGAAGTCTGCAAGCTGATGGGCGGCAAGGGCAACATCATCGTCATGATGGGCGAATTGTCCAACCAGGCGGCCCGCCAGCGCACCCAGGATGTCCATGACGTCATCGCGAAGCCGGAATGCTCCGGCATCAAGATCGTCGAAGAGCAGACCGGCAACTGGTCGCGTACCCAGGGCACCGACCTGATGACCAACTGGATCAGCTCCGGCGTGCAGTTCGACGCCGTGGTGTCGAACAACGACGAAATGGCGATCGGCGCGATTCAAGCGCTGAAGGCGGCCGGCTTCGACATGCAGAAGGTCATCGTCGGGGGCGTGGATGCGACGCAGGATGCCTTGGCGGCCATGAAGGACGGCGACCTTGACGTCACGGTGTTCCAGAACGCGGCGGCGCAGGGGGCTGGCGCCGTCGACACGGCCCTCAAGCTGGCCAATGGCGAGAACGTCGAATCCATGGTCTGGATCCCGTTCGAATTGGTCACGCCGGAGAATATAGGCCAGTATCTGGCCAAGAACTGAGCCGTTCAGGGTGAGTGGGGCGCGTCCATGGACGCGCCCCCGATCCTCGCTCCGCCATGGGGAGTATCGCGGGATGAACAGTGCTACGACTGCGCAAGCCGCCGAACGTAACGCGGCCGCGGCGACCGCGGGTTCGCTCCTGGAGGTCGCTGGCGTGCGCAAGGAATTTCCGGGCGTCGTCGCGCTCGATGACGTGTCCTTCTGCCTGAAGGCCGGGACGGTGCATGCCCTGATGGGCGAGAACGGCGCCGGCAAATCCACCCTCATGAAAATCATCGCCGGCATCTATCAGCCGGATTCCGGCACGCTGCGGCTGCGCGGTCAGGACGTGCGGCTAGAATCGCCGCTGGATGCGCTGGAGAACGGCATCGCCATGATCCATCAGGAACTGAACCTGATGCCCTATATGACGGTGGCGGAGAATATCTGGATCCGGCGTGAGCCGAAAACGATGATCGGCTTCGTCGATCACGGCGAACTGCGCCGCAAGACCGCGCAGCTCTTCGAGAAGCTCAAGATCAATATCGATCCTGAGATCGAAGTGCGCGACCTGTCGGTGGCGAACCGGCAAATGGTGGAGATCGCCAAGGCCGTCTCCTACGAATCCGACGTCCTGATCATGGATGAGCCGACCTCGGCCCTGACCGAGCGAGAGGTGTCTCACCTTTTCGAGATCATCCGCGACCTGCAGGCGCAGGGCAAGGGTATCGTCTACATCACCCACAAGATGAACGAGCTGTTCGAGATCGCCGACGAAGTGTCTGTGTTCCGGGACGGGCGCTATATCGGCACGCGCTCCGCTGGTGAAGTGACGCGCGACGACATTATCCGCATGATGGTCGGCCGCGAGATCACCCAGATGTTTCCCAAGGAAGAAGTGCCGATCGGCGGCGTGCATCTGTCCGTGCGCAATCTGTCGCTGAAAGGCGTCTTCCATGACGTGTCGTTCGACGTCCACAGCGGCGAGATCCTGGGCGTCGCCGGCCTGGTCGGATCCGGGCGCAGCAACGTGGCGGAGACTCTCTTCGGCGTGACTCCGGCGACATCCGGCGAAATCTGGATCAGCGGCCAGAAGGTGACGATCGACCGGCCTGGGACGGCGATGAAGCATGGCATGGCGTTTCTGACCGAGGATCGCAAGGAGACCGGCTGCTTTCTGATCCTCGACGTGCAGGAAAACATGCAGATCGCCATCCTGAACCAGGGCTTCGTCAAAGGCGGCTTCGTCGCCGAAACTGAAGTGAACAAGAACTGCGACGAGATGAAGGACGCGCTCCGCGTCAAGACCCCCGACATGCATGAGCGGGTCGAGAACCTCTCCGGCGGCAATCAGCAGAAGGTGCTGATTGGACGCTGGCTGCTGACGCATCCGAAGATCCTGATCCTGGACGAGCCGACGCGCGGCATCGATGTGGGCGCCAAGGCCGAGATCCACAAGCTGATCACGCGGCTGGCCGGAGACGGCGTGGCGGTCATCATGATCTCCTCGGAGATGCCGGAGATTCTTGGCATGAGCGACCGGATCATGGTCATGCACGAAGGTCACGTGACCGGCTTCCTCGATCGCGCCGAGGCGGACCAGGTCAAGATCATGGGATTGGCGGCGCACTAGACCGCCCAATAAGAAACTGCCGACGAGACATTAGACTGGGAGCGAGACAATGGCGACGGAACAGGTAACCAAGGCGGTGCCCCGCGCGGAAAGCCCGCGCCGGCGCAAGATGCCGCCGGAAGCGAACATTTTTTTGGTGCTGGTCGGTATCGCTTTGTTTTTCGAATTACTGGGATGGATATTCGTCGGCCAGAGCTTCCTGTTCAACACGCAGCGCCTGACGGTGATGATCCTTCAGGTCGCCGTGATCGGCATCATCGCCGTCGGCGTGACCCAGGTGATCATCACCGGAGGCATCGACCTGTCGTCGGGCTCGGTCGTGGGCGTGACGGCGATGATGGCCGCGAGTTTCGCGCAGACGTCGGATTTCGCGCGCGCGGTCTATCCGGCCTTGACCGACCTGCCGGTGATCTTCCCCGTCGCCGTCGGTCTGCTCGCGGGTCTGGCCGCTGGGCTGATCAACGGCAGCCTGATCGCTTACACCGCGATCCCGCCCTTCATCGCCACTTTGGGCATGATGGTCGCGGCGCGCGGCGTCGCGAAGTGGTACACCCGCGGCCAGCCGGTCAGCATGCTCTCCGACGATTATGCCGCGATCGGCACCGGCATCTGGCCGGTCGTCATCTTCCTGGTGGTGGCGGCGATCTTTCACATCGCGCTGCGCTACACGCGCTATGGCAAGTTCACCTATGCCATCGGCGCGAACGTGCAGGCGGCCCGTGTTTCCGGCATCAATGTCGGGCGCCATCTGATCAAGGTCTATGCGATTGCCGGCCTGCTGTCGGGGCTGGCAGGTGTGGTCCTATCGGCGCGCGCGATCTCCGGCCAGGCCGGCATGGGCGTCTCCTATGAATTGGACGCCATCGCCGCGACCGTCATCGGCGGCACCTCGCTCACCGGCGGCGTCGGGCGCATCACCGGGACGGTGATCGGCACGATCATCCTGGGCGTCATGACCTCGGGTTTCACGTTCCTCAGGATCGACGCTTACTACCAGGAGATCGTGAAGGGCATGATCATCGTCGCCGCCGTGATCGTCGATCAATACCGGCAGCGCCGCCGCAAGAAAGTGTAGATCTACAGCTTTGCCTCGCCGATCGCCCGCAGCCTCCGGAAATACAAAGCTGCGGGCTGGCGATCACTGATCCCTATCAGATCCAGTATGGCGGCACGCCATAATGCTCGTGCAGGCGCGAGCCCCATTTGCGGTCAGCGTAGTCGTCGTTGATCGTCGGCGTGCTGCGGATCACGTCGTCGCCGGCATCCACCACATAGCCGTGCTGCCGGGTGTCGTAATGGAGTGCGCTCCAGGGCAGGGCTCGGCGCTCCTGGCCCATCCCTAAGAAACCGCCAAAGGCGATGACCGCATAGGCGACCTTGCCGCTCGGCTTGTCGATCATGATGCTCTCGACCTCGCCGAGGCCGTCGCCCTTCTGGTTGTAGAGATTGGTGCCCTGCACCTTATCCGCCGAGATCAGGCTGCCGACCTCGTCTTGCGCCAACTGATCCTGGCGGCCTTCGCTTGCAGTCTGCATGTCGTCCTCCTTCCGTTGCGTTGATGTGGCAACGCGCCAGGCTGGAGACAGTTCCCAACTGTTTGAGACATCAGCGCATTTTGGCGCATTGCCGACCCGAGCGGCGCAAGTTGCCGGCAATTCGTTACGGAACCGGCGCGCTCGCGGATCGTTCTTTTGAAAGTTTGGGGGCGATCACGATCGTGATCGCACCATTTTTTTGTCGGCAAGAATTGGCAGCGGAGATGGCAATGCAAACCAGCGACATGCACATGAACCGCGAGATGGCGAGCGAAGCGCAAGATGAGTCTCCTGCGGTCAAGACTCCGGTCGAGGCTCGCGCCGGCCTGATCAGCGGACACGTCATCACCATTCTGGTGCTTGGAACGGCGCTGGCGATTATTCTCCTCGCCAGCGCGGTCGCCTATTTCGCGGGATAGCCGCACCCTAGCTCTTGGCGCGTCGCATCTTCGATCCGGACCAGAAAGGGCAGTTCTGCGTCTCCGGCGATCGGGAGAACCGCTCTTACCGCCAACTACAAGAATCCTGAGATCACCAAGCTGGTGCAGAAGGCCGCAATCGAGCTCGATCCGGCCAAGCGCAAGGCCGTGTATTTCGAGATCCAGCGCTTGGCCAAGGTCGACGTGCACTGGATCGATCTCTATTACAGCCCGGGTCGAGCCTATTCGAGGTCGAACAGCAGGAATTCGCTGGGTTCGAGCCCGGCGATGGTCACGCTATCGATGTTCTCGATCGCCAAGCCGTCGCCGGCCTTGAGACAGGTTCCGTTCACATCGATGTTGCCGTCGACGACCTGCACCCAGGCGCCGCGACCGGATTCCAGCTTGTGCAGCAAGGACGTGCCGGCATCGATCAGGCTGGCATAGATGCGCACATCCTGGTTGACGTCGAGCGCGCCGTCCGGGCTGCCGGGCGCGACCACCAGGCGCAGTTTGTTGCGCTTCTCCGTGTCCGTCACATGCGCCTGCCGATAGGCGGCGGGCAGGCCCTGCGCGGACGGCAGGATCCAGATTTGCAGGAAGCGCACCGGCTCGGTGTTCGAATCATTGAACTCGCTGTGCCGCACGCCGGTGCCGGCCGACATCGCCTGCACGTCGCCGCGCCGCACCACGCCCTCGCCGCCGGTTGAATCCCGGTGCGCCAAGCCGCCGCGCACGACATAGGAGATGATCTCCATGTCGCGGTGACCGTGGGTCGGGAAACCGCCGCCGGGCGCCACCGTGTCGTCGTTGATCACGCGCAGGCTGTGGAAACCCATATGCTTCGGGTCGTAATAGTGACCGAAGGAAAAGGAATGGCGGCTGTCGAGCCAATCCAGATGCTCGCGGCCGCGCGCTTCCGATGGACGATGCATGATGGTCATGTGCGTTACTCCCGAAGGGGCGGCCGCTCCTGCGACCGCCCGTAGGCAAAACTAGATCTCGCGGCCGATCAGCCGGTCGAGCGAGAAGCGGCCACCGCCGCGGATCACGAAGCCGAGCGCGAGCAGGCCCCACAGCAGCGGATATTCGAAGCCGCCATCATTCCAGAACAGGCCAGACGCCGAATGGAACAGTATGGCGACCGCCAGGAACCCGGTGATGAAGCCGGCCGCGACGCGGGTCAGCAATCCCGCCGCCAGCAGCAGACCGCCGACGAATTCGATCAGGCCGACCGCAAGCGCCGCCGAGGCCGGATAGCCGATGCTGACGAAGAACTGGCTGGTGCCCTCCAAGCCATAGCCGCCGAACCAGCCGAACAGTTTCTGCGCGCCATGCGGCACCAGCAGCAAGCCGGTGGCGACGCGCAAAGCCGGCTCGACCAGCGGCGACAGGGCCTGCTGGATCGGGGCGAAGGCCGGGATGATCGGCTTTGCCGGGGAAAGGGTGATGTCGGACATGAATGAATGGCTCCAAGTTGGGGCGGCGCAGGGCCAATCCCCCGCCTCGGGTTAAGATTTAGGGCCACTTGGCATCAGCAACAATTCTATATCTCGGAACAATATTGTTGCATTAGAGGCGACAATGGAGTGCCAGGACGGCCGCAGTGGCGGCAATGGGCACAATCAAACACCCATAGCCGCCGAGGCTGTAAAGCAGCGCGCCGGCCAAGGCGCCGATTGCGAAGGTGACAACCGGCGGTGCCATCTTGCGCAGGCGCGCGACGGCCTCAGCCTGTCCCTGGCCCGCCACCGCTACATCGACCAGGTCGATCACGATCTGGGTGACGTTGCCGGTCATCACCGTCGTCGGCGCCAAGGCGGCGAAGATGGTCCGTGACGCGGCGTTCTGGATCGCCATGGCAACAACTGCCAGCATTCCGGTCACGATCGCCCGCGGCGCGTCGCCGCTGTCGAAGGGCGCCAGCGCAATCCCGCAAGCCAGGAACAGGATCAGGAACACGAGCTGGCCGATCAGCACCGGCATTGTTGCGTCGCGCGCCCGCCGTTCGCGCGCCAGGATGAAGAGCCGCGTCGCCGCCACCGCCAGCACGAAGACGGGCAGCGCCAGCAATTTGCCGACAATCCCCTCGTGCTGACCGGCGATCGCAGCGCCGATCAGCACGAAGTTGCCGGTGACATGGGCGGTGAACAGGCCGAACAGGGCGATGAAACCGACCGTGTCGACAAAGCCGGCCGTCAGCGCAAGCAAGGCGGCAACAGCAATCGGGTGCGACGCGCCTTTCGTTCCAGCGATTGCCTGTGCCATGTCAGATCGCCCAGCAAGAGCAGCCGAGCGCGCCCCAGAAACTCTCGCTGTCCGAGCTCGGCAGTTGCGCGGTCCAGGCCCGCGCATGATCGTGACCATGGACGCCACATTGATGCGCACAACCGCAAGCCGACATCGCCGCGCGCTGCACCGCACCGGTCGCGCGATCCTGATAGCCGCCGAACGTCTTAACGGGTGACCAGTCGGGTGCGGCCGGCGGCAGCGGCGGCGCGAGGTCGGCGAACTCCGCCGCGCCATGCACGACCTTGCCGCCGAGCAGGGTGAGGACCGAAGACAGATGTGCGATGTCATCCTCCCGCACATTCAGATAGTCGGCGGACAGCACGGCGAGATCCGCAAGCTGGCCCACCGCGATCATACCTTTCTTGCCTTGCTCGCCCGAGAACCAGGTATTGGCTTCCGTCCACAAGTGCAGCGCCTCCGCGCGATCCAGACGGTTCGCGTTGGTATAGAGCCGCGCCCCGCCGACCGTCTTGCCGGTTACTAGCCAGGACAGCGACACCCACGGATTGTAGCTGGCGACGCGCGTGGCATCGGTCCCGGCGCCGACGGGGATACCGGCCGCCAACATGCGCTTGATCGGCGGCGTCGTTTCGGCCGCCTTCGCGCCATAGCGCTCGATGAAATATTCGCCCTGGAACGCCATGCGATGCTGCACGGCGATGCCGCCACCAAGAGCCGCGATGCGGTCGATGTTGCGGTCGCTCACCGTCTCCGCGTGATCGAAGAACCAGTTAATGCCTCGCAGCGGGATATCGCGGTTCACCTTCTCGAACACATCGAGCGCGCGGCCGATCGTCTCGTCATAGGTCGCATGCAGGCGCCAGGGGAAGCGCTTCTCCGCCAGCAACCGCACCACCTTCTCAAGTTCGTCTTCCATGTTCGCCGGCAGGTCTGGCCGCGGCTCGCGGAAATCCTCGAAATCGGCGGCGGAGAAAACCAGCATCTCGCCCGCGCCATTGACGCGATAGAGATCGTCGCCCTGGCCCGGTTTCACCATGTTGGTCCAGCGGGTGAAGTCTTCCAGCTCCTGCCCGGCCTTCTGCGTGAACAGGTTATAGGCGATGCGCAGCGTGAGCTCGCCGTCGGCATGCAGCTTCTCGATGATCGCGTAATC
>Ga0184637_10002975_pt1 | contig 10749 bp, 12 predicted proteins | sample PLM3_127_b2_FD_133143 | JGI IMG/M metagenome (GOLD analysis project Ga0184637, IMG submission 133143) | Groundwater sediment microbial communities from an aquifer in East River, Colorado, USA - PLM3_127_b2 | ecosystem: Environmental > Terrestrial > Soil > Riparian zone | place: USA: East River... | reverse complement strand
CGGTCGTGCAGGATACCCATTTCCTGGGGACGGGATGGGTGGTCCATGTGATCGCCCGCGACGGCGAGGGGCGGGAGGCGATGCTCGCGGTCAAGGTCGGCGGCAGGCCGCCGCAGGCCGGCCAGCAGGTGCGCCTGCAGGTGCCGCCCGACGCCGTCTTCCTGTTCGCGGAAACGTGAGAATCCAACGGCTTATGTTGGAATAATTCATTGGTGTAGCAACGCAGGGGCTTGTTGCAGGCGGGTACTCATTCTGCGATAGTCCGCCCCGCGCAACACCCCGGTATCAAGGAGAGCCCTGATGGGCAGCTTCAGTATTTGGCATTGGCTGATCGTCTTGGCCGTCGTTCTGATTCTCTTCGGCGGCGGCGGCAAGATTCCGCGCCTGATGAAGGATTTGGGTCAGGGCATCACCGCCTTCCGCAAGGGCCTGAAAGAAAACAAGGACGGCGAGCAGGCACAAGCCGACAGCAGCGACAAGCAACCTGGTGCGATCGACCGCTCCTGAGGCGCGATCACGCGGCGTTAAAGGGCGTTCTCGATGTTCGATCTGGGTTGGGGCGAGCTGCTGGTCGTGGGCGTGGTCGCCTTGGTGGTGCTGGGCCCAAAGGAATTGCCGAACGCGTTGCGCACCATCAGCAATCTGACCAAGACCGCGCGCAAGCTGGCGGGCGAATTCCAGAGCGGCGTGAACGAAATCGTCCGCGAAGCCGATCTGGAGGATGCGCGCAAAGCCGCTCAGTCCATCTCCAAGGGCTCGATCTCCAAAGCAATCGAAAAAGCCGTCGACCCGACCGGCGATCTGAAGACCACCATCAAAGGCGTTGAGACTGAGGCGAAGGCGGTGAGCTCGATCAGCGCGCCCAAGCCTGCGGCCGCACCGTCGCCGTTGCCCGGACCGGCGCCCGAAGTCACCAGCATCGCCGCTCCGGCGGCTGCGGCAACCGGCACGCAGGATGCGGTCGTGCAAACCGAGCCGAGCGCGGCGCCGGTTCCCGCACTCAAAGCCGAAGCAAATTCGTGACCATCATGGCCGGCGCCGAAGAAGACAAGAAGATGCCCTTGCTCGAACATCTGGTCGAGCTGCGGCGGCGTTTGCTCTATTCGGTCATCGCCTTCTTCATCGCCTTCATCGTGTGCTTCTACTTCGCCCAGCACATGTTCAATTTTCTGGCGATGCCGCTGGCCGACTATTTTCACGACGCTGCCGGCCGGCGCTTCATCTACACCGATCTGACCGAGCCGTTCTTCACCAACGTGAAGCTGGCGGCGTTTGGTGCGCTGTGCATCTCGTTCCCGATCGTCGCCGGACAGATTTACGCTTTCGTCGCGCCCGGTCTCTACAAAAACGAACGGCATGCTTTCCTGCCGTTCCTGGTGGCGACGCCATTCATGTTCGCCATCGGCGCGGCTTTTTTCTATTACGTGCTGCTGCCCTTCGCGATCAATTTCTTCGCCGGGTTCGAACAGCCCGCCGGCCCCGACAATCTGCCGGTGCAGATGGAAAACAAGGTCGGCGAATATATCGGCTTCGTCATGACGCTGATATTCGCCTTCGGCCTGTGTTTCGAGCTGCCGGTGTTGCTGACCTTGCTGGCGCGCGTCGGCCTGGTGACAGCGGCCGGTCTTAGGGCGAAGCGGCGCTATGCGATCGTGCTGGTCGTGCTGGTCGCAGCCGTGGTAACGCCGCCCGACGTGTTCAGCCAGATCAGCCTGGCCGTGCCGCTGATCGCGCTCTACGAGATTTCCATCATCATGGCTGGGATCGTCGAGAAGAAGCGCGCCGCGCGTGACGCGGAGCTGGACGCCGATCTCGGCGACGACACCGACGAGGCCGCCGCCGCTCCGGCTCAGGTTCCGAAGTAGTCGAAGCCCTTGCGTTCGGCCTGCATCCAGGCCGGCTTCAGCCTGGTGATCTTCTTATGGATCGGACAGTCGGCATGATGCGCGCCGGGCAGATAGCCGATGCTCATGAGGAACTCGCCAACGATCTCGCCGCCGGTGAAGATGAAGGTCTTGCGGAACAGCTTCACCCAATCCGCCTTGCGCAGCGGGTGGCTGGCGGCGATCCACGCGGCGAATGATCCGGCATCGCGCTGAATGGCGCGGATGCGTTTGGCGTTTTCGATGGTGGCCGCGATCTTCATCCGGTTGCGGATGATCGAGGCATCCTGCATCAGCCGCTCCACGTCGCGCGCGTTCATCCGCGCCACGCGCTCGATCTCGAATCCGCGGAAGGCTTTGCGGAACGCCTCTTGCCGTTTCAGGATGGTCAGCCAGCTCAAGCCCGCCTGGTTGATCTCCAGGATCAGGCGCTCGAACAACTGGTCGTCATCCGCGATCGGGAATCCGTAATGGTGTTCGTGATAGGGGCCGTGCCATTCATGGCCCGGTGCGACTTGGCAATAAGTGCTCATGGGCGGCTTTGCAGGTCGACAAGGTCCAGCAGGGAAATTCCGAGAATCTGCGTCACCACGTAATAGACACCCCAGATAAGCAGGGAAATGACAGTAGTCACGCCCGCTTTGCGCCACAGAAGCGGCTGAACGGGCGCGCCCGGGTCATGGCCGGGTTCTGGATTGGAAGCCTGCCGCACGCCCCAGGGCAGCACTGCGAACAGCACCACGAACCAGATCAGAAGAAAAATGGCGAGCTGCGAGAACCAATTCATGCGTCATGCCTGCTCAAGTTCGATCAACGTGCCGTGGAGATCCTTCGGATGCAGGAACAGCACCGGCTTGTCGTGCGCGCCGATCTTCGGCTCGCCGTCGCCCAGCACGCGGACGCCCTCGGCCTTCAGTTTGTCGCGTGCCGCGAGGATGTCGTCCACCTCGTAGCAGATGTGATGGATGCCGCCGCTGGGATTGCGCTCCAGGAAACTCTTGATCGGCGAGGCCTCGCCCAGGGGATGCAGCAGCTCGATCTTGGTGTTCGGAAGCTCGACGAACACCACGGTCACGCCATGCGCCGGCTGCGGCATCGGCGGCGATACCTTGGCGCCCAAGGTCGCACCATAGGTGGCGGCGGCGGCCGCCAGGTCCGGGACGGCGATGGCAACGTGATTGAGGCGGCCGATCATGAAACCTCCGGTCGATGTCGCGCCGAATGTTGCAGCGCGGGACCCAGGGCGCAAGGGGCGATGCAGCCGCGTCGGGCCGCCGGCGTCGCCGCTCGGCCGGTCTGCCAAAGCCTGGACCGCCTGTGATTGGGGCTGTGATTCCGCTAGCTTCGCGATCATGGCCGGCAAGACCAGATTGACCCTTTGGCTCACGGCGTGCTGCGCGAGACGCGAGCCACTAGGATTTCCCGCAAGATAAGCCTATCATTTACTTGGGTTTTTCGGTTGGGGTCGGCGCTGTGGTGGCGATCGTGCAAAGGCAATAGGCGGGATATGACCATGCGGACGCGGAGGCAGAGAACGTTGCTGGCGACGCGTGCGGCCGGACTGGTTCTGGCCGCCATCGCGATCGGGAGCCTGCCGGCACAGGCGACGGAGATCGGCGAGGTGGTGCAGCGCACCTATCTCGGCGCGACCGCCGAAGGCGAAGAGCCGACGCACGAGATCTACTTCGCCAATTCGGTCCACGCGCAGGAGCTGGTGAAGACCGGCGCCAAGGGCGCGACCGAACTCGAATTCCTCGACGCGACGCGCCTGGTGGTCGGACCGAACGGCACGGTGAAGCTGGACGAGTTCGTCTACGACCCGTCCTCCGCCACCGGCGGCGGCCAGTTGTCGCTGCAGATTGGCGCATTCCGCTACCAGAGCGGCGAGCTGAAGAACAAGGAGAACATGAAGCTGGTCACGCCGACCGCGACCATGACCATCCGCGGCACGCATCTGGTGATCTTCGTCGACGGCGACGGCGCGACCGAAGTGAATGTGCTGGAAGGCGCGGTCGACGTGTTGGCCTGCAACACGCCCAGCACCGTTTCCGCCAATACGGGACAGCGGGTGAATGTCACCTCCGGCTGCGCCACCTCCATTGCCGAAGTGCGGCCGCTGCCGCGCGACTACGTGCCGACCATGCCGGGCTCGACCGACTTGCCGCCAGGCCCCGACGGCCCCAACGGGCCGGAGAAGCCCGGGGGGGAGAGCGAGAACGAAAACGACTGACACGATCTCGATGAGCGCGCTGGCCGCCTTGGAGTTCGCGAACAGTGCGTTCTACGACGCCTTTTCCGCCGCCAGCCTGCCGCAGATGACCGAGCTGTGGGCGGCGTCAGGGGCGGTATTTTGCTGCCATCCGGGTTGGCAGCCGATCCATGGGCGCGCGGCGGTGCTGCGCAGTTGGGCCGAGCTGTTTGCCAATGCCGGGCCTATGCCGATCGCTCACCATGTGCTGGCGCGCGACCTGATCGGCGAGATGGGCGTGGTCTGTTGCCTGGAATCGGTGTCCGGTCACGGCTTCATCGCCACCAACCTGTTCGTGCGCGACGGCAAGTTGTGGCGCATGGTGCATCACCATGCCGGCCCGTTCGCCGGCCCGGCGCCGGTTATCAGCGGCTCCGGCGAATCGCGCGCGAACTAGGCCCGCGCGAACTAGGGTGCCCGGCCGGCGCGTTGCGCGCGAAAATCCTCCGGCGCATATTGGAGGCATGGCGAATCGGACCTTGCCGCAAGCACGCGCGATGTGGGCGCCACTTATTCCGGCGGCTCGCCTGTTCGGGCAAATGGCTCGCTGGGCCTGCGCCGTGGGCCTGTTCGCATCGGCGATCGCCGCCCCCGTATTGGCCGACTACGCCTCCGGCCTGAACGCCTTCAACCGCAAGGATTACGCCAAGGCCTTTGCCGAGTGGATCGATCCGGCCAAGGGCGGCGAGGCGGCCGCGCAGCACGGCATCGGCATGCTCTACGAGATGGGTGCTGGCGTGCCCTATGCCGATCCCAAAGCGGCGGCCGAGTGGTATCAGAAGGCGGCCGATCAGCAATACGCCCCCGCCATCAACAACCTGGCGCGGCTCTATGCCGACGGCCGCGGCGTGGCGTCAGATCCGGCGAAGGCCATCGACCTGTGGTCGCGCGCGGCGGCGGCCGGCAACAACACCGCGCGTTTCAACCTGGGCGTCCAATACGCCAATGGCAGCGGGGTCAAGAGCGACCCGGCGAAAGCGGCGGAATATCTCGAGCAAGCTGCCGAGGGTGGTTTGGCGGAAGCGCAATTCGCCTTGGCCGGCTTCCATCGCGAAGGCCTCGGCGTGCCAAAGGACGAGGCAGCCGCGCGCATTTGGTATCAGCGCGCCGCCGATGCTGGCTTCGAACCGGCGCGCGTCGCCATTGCGGCGATGGATCAGGCGGCCAAGGAGGCCGCGGCGCCGAAGCCTGCCGAGGCGACGCAGAGCGCCGCCGCGACCGAAGGTGCTGCAAAGACCGGCGAACAAACGCCGCCGGTGCCGGTGAAGCCAGCCGTCCCTGAAGAATCTGCCGTCGATCCCACCAAGCCAGCGCAGGAAACCGCCGCGCCGAAGCCGGAAGCTGAGCAGAAGCCAGCCGAGCCCGCCGGCGAAGCGGCGAGCGAGCAGACGCCACCGAAACCGGAAGAACAGCCCGCGGCGGAGGCGACGCAGCCGCCCGCGCCACCAGCGCCGGAAGCCGCCGAGCAGGCCGCGGCCATGCCGGCTCCGGAATCAGCAGCGGGGGAGTCAGCGGCCGAGCCCCCCGGACAAACCACAGAACAAACCGCCGAAGCAACCGAGCAGGCGCCGGCGGAGGAGCTGGCCCCCGACGCGGCAATGGGCGAGGGATCGGCGGCGATGAATTCGCACGATGTCGGCGCCGACCTGCCGCTGGCGGAATCGCTGTCCGGCGATGCGCGGATATTCCGCATCTGGCTCTACGATTCCGGGCAGGAGAATGATGCGCGGTCCTACTGGTCGAAGCTGACCAACCAATATCCACGGCTGCTGAAGGACCTGAAGCTCGACCTGCGGCGTTACTTCCTGGGCGAGGCGAAGGGGTCGATCTATCGCGTCTTCGCGGGGCCGTTCGAGAGCTTTTCCGCGGCGCTGGGCGCCTGCAACGAAATCCGGGAACGCTTCGGCGATCAATTCTGTCGTCCGGTCATCAACTAGCGAGGCCGGCCGCGATGTCTTCCGGCGGCGGCTCCCAGCTTGCGCAACATCCCGAATTGGCCGTGCTCACGGCCGCGGAAATGCGGCGGGTCGAGCAGGTGGCTTTCACGCGCGGCCTGCCGAGCTTCGAGGCGATGCGCCGGGCCGGTCAGGCGGTTGCCGATCTGATCGCCCGGCGCTGGCTGCTCGGCGCGGTCGATCGGATCATCGTTCTGTGCGGTCCCGGCAATAACGGCGGCGACGGGTTCATCGCCGCCGCGGCATTGCGCGCTTCCGGTTACGCGGTGCAGGTCCAAGGCGTCGCATTGACCGCCGCGCGCTCGCCCGACGCGACGAAGGCGGCGGCCGGCTGGGGCGATGCCATCGCGCCGCTGAACGCGAAGGGGCTCGCCGGCCTCGGGCCGCGCACCATCGTTGTCGATGCCTTGTTCGGGATCGGGCTGGCGCGGCCGCTTGGCGGCGACGCGCTCGGCGTGACGGAAGCGGTCGATCGCAGCGGCGCGGCGGTCGTGGCGGTCGACGTGCCGAGCGGCATCGATGCCGATAGCGGCGCAATCCTGGGCGGCGCGATGCGTGCCGATGTCACGATCGCCTTCGGATGGGTCAAGCGCGGCCACCTGCTGCTCCCGGCCGCGGCCAATTGCGGCGAGCTGATCGTGGCGGATGTCGGATTCACGCCCGCCGACCTCGCGGCGGCGCCGGTTTCCTGCTGGCGCAACGCACCCGCGCTGTGGCGCGACGCCTATCCGCTGCCGCGGCCGGACGATCACAAATACCGGCGCGGCCACGCGCTCATCGCCGGCGGGGCTGTGATGACGGGCGCCGCGCGGCTGGCCGCGCGGTCGGCAAGACGGGTCGGGCTCGGCATGCTGACTTTGGCAGCACCCCATTCGGCATGGCCCATCTATGCGCAGGATCTGGTCGGGGCCATCGTGCGGCCGGTCGCCGACGGGGCGGCAATTCTCGCGCTGGCCGCCGATCCGCGCGTGTCGGCGCTCCTGGTGGGAAGTGGCCTGGAGCCCGATCGGGCGACCGCCGATCTGGTGCGGGGCGCCATGGCGCTCGGACGGCCCATGGTCATTGACGGCGGCGGGCTGACGGCGCTGGCCCAACATGGCCGGATCGATGGCGGCCATAACGGCGGGCGCGCCGATGGGGGACGGGCCGATATCGTCCTGACGCCGCACGAGGGGGAATTCGCGCGGTTGTTCCCGGATTTGGCGGATGGCTTGGCGGGGCGCGCGCCGAAGGTGGAGCGGGCCCGGGCCGCTGCCGCGCGTTCCGGCTGCATCATGGTGCTGAAGGGCGCCGACACGGTTGTCGCCGCGCCGGATGGCCGGGCCATCCTCTCTGACTTGGCGCCCGCCACCCTGGCGACGGCGGGCTCGGGCGATGTCCTGGCGGGCGCGGTCGCCGGCCTGCTCGGGCTGGGCCTGGCGCCGCTCCCGGCCGCCGCCATGGCGGTCTGGCTGCATGGCCAGGCCGCGCGGGGTTTCGGCCTCGGTTTGATTGCCGAAGATCTGCCGGATCGGCTGCCTCGGGCCCTTGCCGCCGCGCTGTTGCAAAAAGCTGAAAATTCAGCCTACTAGCAAGAATCTTGCGACTTGGAGATCAGCGGGCGACAACGCCGGCGGCGGCCCGCAATCTTGGCTTTTTCCTTGTGCCGCCGCCGCACCTGCGATACATCCGCGCCCGACAATAGCGGCGTTTCGCTTTGGCAGCGCGGGGAACAGGTGCTGGAGCAGGCGCCAGGCGGGCGTGGCGGAATTGGCAGACGCGCCAGGTTTAGGTCCTGGTGACGCAAGTCGTGGGGGTTCAAGTCCCTCCGCCCGCACCAACTGGCGCGATCCGGAACCTAATCGCCGGGACGCCGCACACGGCACACACGAATTGGACAGAGCCATCCCATGCAGATCACCGAAACCAACGCCAACGGCCTGAAGCGCGAATTCAAGGTCGTCATCCCGGCCGACAAGCTCCAGGACCAGGTCGAGACCCGGCTCAAGGAGCTGGGCGAGCGCATCCGCATGCCGGGTTTCCGACCCGGCAAGGTGCCGATGCAACTCCTGAAGCAGCGCTATGAGAAGTCGGTGATGGGCGAGGTGCTGGAGCGCAGCGTCCAGGAGGGCTCGTCCCAGCTCATGACCGAGCGCAATTTGCGCCCGGCCGGCCAGCCGAAGGTCGAGATCGTGAAGTTCGAGACCGGCCAGGATCTGGAATTCAGCGTTGCGATGGAAGTGATCCCCGACATCACGCCGGTCGATTTCAAGACCCTCACCTTGCAGAAGACGGTGGTCGACGTTCCGGATTCCGAGATCGAGGAAAGCCTGGATCGTCTGGCCAAGCGGCAGCGCAAGGCCGAACCGGCGGCCGACGGCCACGCCGCGCAGTCGGGCGATGTCGTGGTGATTGACTTCATCGGCCGCGTCGACGGCACCGAGTTCGAAGGCGGCAAGGCGGACGATTTCCACCTGGAGCTGGGCTCCGGCATGTTCATTCCGGGCTTCGAGGATCAGTTGACCGGCGCCAAGAAGGGCGACAGCAAGCCGGTGAAGGTCACATTCCCCGCCGAATACGGCAACAAGGAGTTGGCCGGCAAGCCGGCCGAGTTCGAGGTGACGGTCAAGGAAGTGCGCCAGCCGGTGGCGCAGCCGATCGATGACGAGCTCGCCAAGACGATGGGCGTCGATGACGTGGCGACGCTGCGCAGGCGCGTGCGCGAGCAGATCGAGCGCGATTACGGCACGGCCGCGCGCTCGCGCTTGAAGCGCATGTTGCTGGACCTGCTGGCGGATAAGCACGACTTCACCCTGCCGGAAGGCCTGGTCGACGCCGAGTTCGAAGCGATCTGGAAGCAGATCGAAGCGGACATCAAGGCCGACCGCCTGGATGCCGAGGACAAGGGCAAGAGCGAAGAGCAGCTCAAGTCGGAATATCGCGAGATCGCCAAGCGCCGCGTGAAACTGGGCCTGCTGCTGTCGGAAGTCGGCCGCAGCAACAATATCCAGGTTCCGAATGATGATTTGACCCGCGCGGTCATCGCCGAGGCGCGCCGCTTCCCCGGCCAGGAGAAGCAGGTCATTGATTACTACCAAAAGAGCCCGGAGGCTTTGAATCAGCTTCGCGCGCCCATATATGAGGACAAGGTGATCGACTTCATCCTCGAGCTGGCGCAGGTCTCCGAGCGTCGCGCGACGCCCGAGGATTTCCGCAAGGAAGGCGAAGAAGCCGCCTGATCTCCGGGTCCGGTTCCGCAGTCGATCGCAAGGGCGGCTGATTGCAAGACGGCGGGCCGGGCGTATGATCGGCGGCAACCAGCCGCGTCGAGGTGATTCGTCGCCGCTATCGCAGCCGGCGCGCCGTGCCGCCTGAAACTTGGAAAAGAGCCTGGAAGAGAGCTTCGTATGATGAGGGACCGCGATCCGATCGAGATTTACAACAACATGCTGGTGCCGATGGTGGTCGAGCAGACCGCCCGCGGCGAGCGTGCCTTCGACATCTATTCGCGGCTGCTGAAGGAGCGGATCATTTTCGTCGTCGGGCCGGTGAATGACCACATGGCCAGTCTGGTCTGTGCCCAGCTCCTGTTCCTGGAATCCGAGAATCCGAGCAAGGAGATTGCGCTCTACATCAATTCTCCGGGCGGCGCGGTGACCTCCGGTTTGGCGATGTATGACACCATCCAGTATATCCGCCCGGCCATTTCGACGATTTGCGTCGGCCTGGCGGCGTCGGCCGGCTCGCTGCTGCTGACCGCCGGCGCCAAGGGCAAGCGCTTCAGCCTGCCGCACTCCAACATCATGATCCACCAACCCTCGGGCGGCTTCCAAGGTCAGGCGTCGGACATCGAGATCCACGCCAAGGAAATCCTGAAAACCCGCGACCGGCTGAACAAGATCTACGTCAAGCACACCGGGCAGGAACTGAAGACCATCGAGGACGCCATGGAGCGCGACCGCTTCATGACCCCGGAAGAGGCCAAGGATTTCGGCCTGATCGACGAGGTCATCTCCCGGCGTCCCGGTGGGGACGATCAGAACGGTGCCAAATCGGGTTCTTAACCCTTTACCTACCATTCCGTGGATAGGCTGGTATGGCCTGGAACAGCCTGGCAGGAACGGCGGCCGCGGGTCGGGAGCCAGACCTGATTGGGGCCGGAGCAGCCCGCTGAATGCCCTGAATTGGTTCGGGGATGTGGCTGGGACCGGATACCCGAGGAATGCGGCACAAACCCGTTGTGTTGCAGATTCTTCCAAGGCTAACATGAGCCTAGAGGTGGGTGTGAGTCTGGCCCGCCGAAGCGTGAACGGATAGCGAATGAACAAGTCCACCAGCGGCGATTCGAAAAATACGCTCTACTGCTCGTTCTGCGGCAAGAGCCAGCACGAAGTTCGCAAGCTGATCGCAGGCCCGACGGTCTTCATCTGCGATGAATGCGTCGAGCTGTGCATGGACATCATCCGTGAAGAGCACAAAACGACGCTGGTGCGCTCGCGCGACGGCGTGCCGAGCCCGCGCGATATCTGCAAGGTGCTGGACGATTACGTGATCGGCCAGGAGCACGCGAAGAAGGTGCTCTCCGTTGCCGTGCATAATCACTACAAGCGGCTGGCCCACGTCGGTAAGCAGAACGACGTCGAGCTGTCAAAATCCAACATCCTGCTGGTCGGCACGACCGGCT
>Ga0184637_10002974_pt1 | contig 10751 bp, 11 predicted proteins | sample PLM3_127_b2_FD_133143 | JGI IMG/M metagenome (GOLD analysis project Ga0184637, IMG submission 133143) | Groundwater sediment microbial communities from an aquifer in East River, Colorado, USA - PLM3_127_b2 | ecosystem: Environmental > Terrestrial > Soil > Riparian zone | place: USA: East River... | reverse complement strand
GTCGCGGATCTACCGCGTGGGCATCCTCATGTACGGCAAGCGCCCCACGCTCCCCGAGATCCTGCGCTGGGTGCGCGCGTCCTGACGACGAACGGAAAACGACCGAGCACGATCACGTGCACGTATCACGTGCACGTAAACGTGTCACGTGCTCGTGCTCGTGCACGGTCACGGTCGTAAGAGCTACTTGTCGGAGGGCTCCTCGCCCTTGGGCAGCGCCTTGTCTTCCAGGTCCTCGGCGGCCACGCGCGCGTCCTCTTCGCGGTCGATTTCCTGCAGCGCCTTCAGCTTGGCCATGATCGCGCCGCGGATGACGCCGTTCGCGGCCTGGCGCATGGCCGCCTCGTCCGCCTCGGCCTCGCGCGACTTCGTGCGGATCTCGTCGTCGTACTTGTAGATCGCCGCCCTGAGGTCCTCGACCAGCTTCAGCGCCTTGGGCTGGTCGTGCGTGACCTGGCGGAGCTTCTCCCACTCCCCCTCGAGCTGCTCCTCGCCCTTGCCGATCTGCCGGTCCACGAGGGCGATGACGTTGACGGCCACGGCCGTGCGGGTGCGGATCTTCTGGTTCTGGAGCTTGGGGATCAGCTCGGTCTCGAGCCGCTCCCTGAGCTTCTTGGCCATCTCCGGATCGACAGTCTTGGTCATCTCAAGCTCCGAAAGAAGTGATTGTACTCCCTGGCTGGTTCAGGGCTCACGATACGAGGCGTGCGCGATCGGTGCCCGTGCGGGCCGTCACATGGGGATCGCGGCCCGGAACCGCGCGGGCGAGAACGCGGCCAGGTCGGCGGAAGGAGACCGTCCCATCGCCAGCAGCGCCGCCATCTCTCCGACCAGCGGGCCCAGCAGGATGCCGTCGCGGAAAAGGCCCGCGGCGTGGACCAGGCCGGGCAGCGCGCCCTTCCCGATGACGGGCAGGCCGTCGGGCGTGCCCGGCCGCAGCCCGGCCCAGGCGTCGGCGATCCGCACGTCGGCCAGGGCAGGCGCGATCTGCAGCGCCATGTCGAGGATGGCGCGCACTCCCCCCGCGGTGACCGACTTGTCGAAGCCCGCGCGTTCGACGGTGCTGCCCGCCAGGACGCGGCCGTCCCCGCGGGGCACGAGGTAGCCGCGCGCGCTCCAGACGACATGCCGGAGGAGCGGCGGGGCCATGTCGAAGGCGACGATCTGTCCGCGGACGGGCTCGACCGGCGGCGGCTGCGGATCGTCAGCGAGCAGCCCCGCCCAGGCGCCGCACGCGTTGATCACCATGGGCGCGCGCAGCGTCTCCGCGCCCGCGCGCACGCCAGCCACGCGCCCGCCCTCCACCACCAGCCCCGTCACCGGCCGCCCCGTCACCAGCGTGGCCCCTCGCGCGACGGCCGAGGCGGCCAGGGCGCGCGTCAACCGCACGTTGTCGACCCGCCGGTCTCCCGCGAAATAGGCGGCGCCCCGCACGGCGGGGTTGACGTTGGGCTCGCACTCGCGCACCTCGTCGCCGCTGAGCACGGCCGCGTCGAGGCCCTGGGCTCGCTGCTCTCGGAGCGCCCGCTGCAAGGCCTCCTCGCCGGCCTCGTCGAAGACGACCTCCAACCGGCCCAGCCGCGAGAGGTCGACGCCGATGCCCGTCTCCTCCTCCAGCTCGGCCGCGAGCTGCAGGTGGCGGTCGCGGCCCTGGAGGGCGAGCGGAAGCAGCGGGGAGTGCGGCTCGCAGGCCTGGGGCGCGATCATGCCGGCCGCCGCGCTGGAGGCCTCGGCCCCCACCCGGCGCCGCTCGATCACGATCACGCGCGCGCCCTGCGCGGCCAGGGCCCGGGCGGCGGCGAGTCCGACCACGCCCGCGCCGACCACGATCACGTCGCAGGAGGACGATGACGGCATGACCCAGGTCCGGTCCTTATACCTCACCCCCGCGGCGATCTGGTATCCTCTCAGCCGCGCGAGTGGCGATGGCGTCTCCCCCGAAGTCCGAACCCGCGGAAGACAAGCGAGAGCGGGCGCGGTGTGTCCACTGCCGCACCGATATCGTGGTGCCGCCCACCTACGCGCACGGCGACCACATCAAGTGCGGCACCTGTGCCACCAAGCACAAGGTGGTGCGGGGCGAGGTGCTGCGCCTCGTCATCGCCGACGTGGGGCCGCTCAAGGAAGCGCTGTTCGAAAACCGGCGCGTGGTCGAGCGCATCGAGGACGAGCTGCGCGGCGCGCGCCGCAGCTTCGGCATCGGCGCCAACGGGATCGGCTTCGGGGTGCTCTACGCCGTCTACCAGGTCGCGCTCAACGAGCAACTGCTCAGCCAGCAGCTCCTGCTGGCCTCGATCGGGGTCGGCCTGGCCTCGGGCATCGTGCTGGAGACGGTGAACTACCTGTTCATGGCCAAGCGCCAGCGCATCCGCCGCCTGAGCGCGGAACTCGACGAAGCCAGGAGCAACGGCCGTCAGTTGGAAAAGCAGCTCAGGGAAGCCAGTCGCGTCTGATCTCCTGATCGGTGGGCTGCTGAAGACGGCAGCCACCCTACTCGATCTGTCCCGCCTCGAGCATCGTGGCCAGCGTCTTGTAGATCGCGTACGAGCACCGTGCGATATCGCGCTCGAGGTCTTCCGCGGACGCGCCCTTCTTGAGGCGGGCCCAGACGGAGGCCGCCAGCTCCACCGAGTCGGGCTCGCCCCACTGGAGCTGGCTGCTCCTCTGGCGCAGCACGCGGACGGTGCTGCCCACGCGCGACCGGAGCAGCGGCAGCTCGTCCTGCAGCCGCACCGACTCCAGCAGCAGGGAGATGGCGGGCAGGGTCACGTCGCTCTGCACCTCCTCCTCCAACACCGTCTTGCCGGTGAACGAGAAGTCGCCTTCGGGCGGGCTCTGGAAGAGCTGGAACACGGCGTCGTCGCCCGAGAGGTGCCTGAACCGCGCGCGGGCCATGTTGCCCTTGAAGAAGAAGATGTCGGCCACCTTGTGGCGGCCGTCGTCCTGGCTGACCGTGAGCATCCCTGTCTGCTGGGCGGTGATCAGCGTCTGGATCACGGTGGCCAGGTCGAAGAAACGCAGGTTGCCCTGAAGCTGCTTGGCCGCCGGACGGGGGGCCTTGAGCGCCGCCCGCTCCAGGCGCTTGGCCAGCACCACGCACATGTCGCGGGCGAAGGTGGGAAGGGTCTGCATGAGGTCGCCGAACACGGCCTTGTCCAGCGTCAGGACGACGGCGCGCTCCGGGCAGCGCACGGTGGCGCTGCGCGGTGACCCCGTGAGCAGGGCCAACTCGCCCACGACCTCGCCCTCGCCCAGGTAGGCGAGGGGCGTGGCATCGTTGCCGTCGTGGGCGGCCACCACCTCCAGCACGCCTGACTTGACGATGTAGAGGCGGTCGCCGGGATCGCCCTGCCGGAATACGGTCTGGCCGGGACCGAGCTCCTGAAGGCGCCCCTGTGCGAGCACGGCCCCCAGGACCTCGTCGGGCTGGTGCTCGAAAAGGTCGCTCCCCTTGAGGAAAGCGGTCTCCGGAGGGGCGGCGGCCATGCAGGCCGTGCATTATACCGACTGTGCTAAGATGTGCCGCCCTGAGGCGGGGACACCCGGCCTCCTGGCGTCCAAGCCCCTGATATAGTGGGATTTATGACCACCTCAGTCATGACCGTAGCCCCGGCCGAGGTCCACGGCACGCTTGGCCGGCACATCCTCGCCGACGGCTTCGCCCTCGTCTTCGATTTCGAGAAGAGCCACGGCTCCTGGCTGCACGACGCCAAGTCCGGCCGGGAGTACGTCGACTTCATGACCTTTTTCGGGTCCAACCCGATCGGCTACAACCACCCGCAGATGAAGGACCCCGCGTTCCTGGAGGTCCTGCATCGGGTGGCGCAGCTCAAGCCCTCGGTCTCCGACCTCTACAGCGTCGAGTACGCGCAGTTCGTGGACACGTTCTCCCGCCTGGGCATCCCTGCCCACCTGCCGCACGCCTTCTTCATCGAGGGCGGGGCGCTGGGGGTGGAGAACGCGCTCAAGACCGCCTTCGACTGGAAGGTGCGGCGCAACCGCGCGCGCGGCGTGGCCGGCGAGCGGGGACACCAGGTCATCCACTTCCGGGAGGCCTTCCACGGCCGCACGGGATACACGCTCTCGCTGACGAATACCGACCCGCGCAAGACCGACTTCTTCCCCAAGTTCAAGTGGCCGCGGATCGACAACCCCAGGCTGCGCTTCCCGGTCACGGCCGAGGTGGAGCGCGACCTCTTGGCGGCCGAGGAGCAGGCCCTCGACCAGATCCGCCGCGCCTTTGCCGACAACGAGGACGACATCGCGGCCATCATCATCGAGCCCATCCAGGCCGAGGGCGGCGACAACCACTTCCGGCCCGAGTTCCTGCAGGCCCTGCAGCGGCTGGCCGACGAGAACGGGTGCTTCTTCATCGTCGACGAGGTGCAGACGGGCGTGGGCCTGACCGGCCGCATGTGGGCCCACGAGCACTTCGGGCTCAAGCCCGATGCGCTGGCCTTCGGGAAGAAGACGCAGGTCTGCGGATGCCTCGTCGGGCCCAAGGTGGACCAGGAGCCGGAGAACGTCTTCAAGGTGGCCTCGCGCATCAACTCCACCTGGGGCGGCAACCTGACCGACATGGTGCGGTTCGGGCGCTTCCTGGAGGTGATCGACGAGGAGCGGCTGGTCGACAACGCGCGCGTGGTGGGCGCGCACCTGCTGGCCGGGCTCCAGGGCGTGCAAGCCGAGCTGGGGGGCCTCATGGCCAACGCCCGCGGCCGCGGCCTCATGATCGCCTTCGACCTGGCCACGCCGGAGCAGCGCGACCGCGCCCACAAGCGGATCATCGACGAAGGCCTGCTGCTGCTCACCTGCGGGACGCGGTCGATCCGGTTCCGTCCGCCGCTCAACCTCAGCGCCGCCGAGGCGGACACGGCGCTCGACCTCCTGCGCCGCGCCCTCAAGTCACTGTGAGGACGGTCGCGAAAGGGGTGTTTCGATGATCGAGCGGGAAGCGCAGATCAAGATCTACAACGAGACGCTGGGTGCCAAGGGCAAGAAAGCGCGGCTCGTGCGCATCGCACCCGAAGGCTTCTACGAGGTCACGCTCGAGTTGGAGGTTGGCAGTGGCAAGTTCTACACCACGCTGCTGCCCGTCTCCACGACCGTCATCCTGGCCGTGGAGCCGGAAGAGAACGTGCCGTCGATCGATGTGGAGCGCTAGGCCACCTTGCCCAGAGCGGCCGTCAAGGTCCTGCACGTCGGTCTGGGTCCCATCGGCCTGGGCATCGCCCGCCTGGTGATCGAGACGGAGGGCCTGCAGGTGGTCGGCGCCACCGACCTCGCGCCCGACGCCGCCGGCAAGGACCTCGGCCAGCTCCTGGGCCTGAGCCGCAAGCTCAAGCTGAAGGTCATGGGCAATCCCGACTCGTTCATCCGCAAGGCCAGGGCCGACGTCGCCATCCTCTGCACCTCGTCGTCGCTCAAGGTCGTCAAGCCGCAGGTGGCCGCGCTCGTCCAGCGCGGCATGAACGTGGTCACCACCTGCGAGGAGATGGCCTACCCGGTGCCGGCGAACATGGCCGCCTTCCGCGAGCTCGACAAGCTGGCGAAGAAGAAGAAGGTCTCGGTGCTCTCCACCGGCGTCAACCCCGGGTACGCCATGGACGCGCTGGCGCTCATGCTCACCGCCCCCTGCGCCCGCGTGTCGCGGGTGGCCGTCACGCGCGTGGTCGACGCGGGCACGCGCCGGCTGCCGCTGCAGCGCAAGGTGGGCGCCGGCCTCAACATCAACCAGTTCCGCCGCGCCATCACCGAGGGCACGGTCCGCCACGTGGGGCTGGGGGAGTCGGTGTACATGATCGGCGCCGGCCTGGGCTGGAAGCTCGACCGCGTGGAGGAGACGCTCGACCCGGCCATCGCGCCCCGCGACCTCGACACCGACTACCTGCGCATCCCGGCCGGCGCCGCCGCCGGCATCCGCCAGCACGCGCGGGGCTGGATCAAGGGCGAGCCCGTCATCAGCCTCGACCTGCAGATGTACGTGGGCGCCGAGTCGCCGCGCGACCACGTGCTGGTCGACGGCCTGCCGCCCATCGACATGACGATCAGCGGCGGCGTGGCCGGCGACATCGCCACCGCCGCCATCGTGGTGAACGCCATCCCCAAGGTGCTGGCCGCGCCGGCGGGCGTCCTCACCATGAAGGACCTGCCGCTGGTGCACCACCTGAACCCCGCCGAGCTGAAGGAGCTCGCCGGCGCCAAGCGCAGGAAGAAGTAGCAACAACCGTTACTGGCGCTTCGCGATGTACTGCTCGAGTTTGCGGCGGTGTTCGGGCGCGATTCCCAGGAACGAAAGGCCCACGTGGAAGCCGCCGCGATCGGTGGGCCGGCAACGCAGCACCTCGGCCTGGACCCACACCGCGTCCCCGTCGAGGTTGAGCACGAAGTCCTGGATGCCGCCCTCTTCCAGGGCCGTGGTCAGATGCAGCAACGCGCCGTCCAGGCCCAGGTCGAGCACCCGCGCCTCCACCTGGGCGCGCGCCGTCCCCTTGACCCCGGCCGTCACGGCCGCTCCTGACGGCCCCGCGCCATCCTCTACGCCGGCGAAGTCGAGCCCGATGCGGTAGCCGGGGGCCGCACGCTCGACGCTGGCCACGACGCTCTTGACGTCGACCTCGCCCTGCTCGAGGTCGAGGGTGAGGTCCCAGGCGGAGCCGAGGGCCAGCGCCAGCTCCATCTCCACCGCGGCGCCGTTCGCGGAGAGCGAGACCACGCGGAACTCCGCGAAGATCGTGGCCCGGGCGGCGGCGCGCCCGTCCAGCCGCACACGGGTGTGGCGCCGCCGTTCGTCGTCCATGCGGGCGCGGATTGTACGCTACAATCCCTCACCCTTCATTCAATCCGGAGAGGCCATGCCGCAACGCGTGGGCACCGGGACGATCGCGTTGGACCGGGCCTGATGCGGGGCGCCCTGGGTGAGGGCGTGCTGCCGGCGCTCCTGCGCGACCTCTACGTCGGCCGCAAGACGGGCTACCTCTACTTCAGCCGGCCGGCCCACAACTGCAACGTCCTCTTCCGCCGCGGCCACATCGTCCACGCCAGCACCGACAAGCCCGAGGACTGGCTGGGCGAGGTGCTGGTGGCCAACGGCATGCTCTCGCGCGAGCACTTCGAGCAGGCGGCGGCGCAGGCGGAGCGGGAACGGAAGCGGCTGGGGCGGGTGCTCTGCGACCAGGGGCTGCTGCAGGCCGAGCGCGTAGAAGAGGGCATGGCGCTCCAGGTGCGGCAGATCCTGTTCCGCGTGTTCTCCTGGGCGGACGGCGCCTACAACTTCGAGGCGCTGGCCGAGATCTCGTCGCAGGAGGTGACGCTGAAGGTGTCCACGGGCGACATGATCCTGGAGGCCGTGCGGCGCGTGCGCGACCCGGAAGCGGTGCGCCGGGCCCTGGGCGACCTGGACCTGCCCCTCGGGCTCTCGCCCGATCCCCTGCTCCGCTTCCAGAACATCACGTTGGCACCGGCCGACGTCCACGTCCTGGCGTGCGTCGACGGGACGCTCAGCGCACGCCAGGTGGTGCAGGCGCTGCCGCTCGACGGCGACGAGGCCAGACGCAGCCTGTTCGGGCTCCTCTGCACCGGCGTCATCGATCGCCTGCCGCCACGTCCGAAGGCTCGGGCAGTGGCCCGGGCGGCGGCGGGAGCGCCGGCCTCCATGCCCCTGCCGGAACCGGGGCCCGCACCGGGGCCGGCCGCGGAGAGCCCCATGGACATGGAGGCGCGCCGGCGCGAGATCCTCGACCTCTTCGACGGGCTGCGGACGCGCACCCACTACGACCTGCTCGGCGTGCCGCGCGCCGCCACCGATGTCGAGGTCAAGGAGGCGTACTTCAGCATGGCGCGGCGGTTCCACCCCGACGCGCACCACCACGCCGCGCTCACCGACCTCGGGCCGAAGCTGGAGGCCGTCTTCATCCGCCTGGGCGAGGCGTACGAGTCGCTGCGCCACCACCACAGCCGCGCAAGCTACGAGCGGTCGCTCCCCCCTCCGGCGGCAGCCATTCCCGCGCCGGCGGCGGCGCCACCGCCCGCTGCGGCTTCGGACCCCGCACAGGATCGGAAGCTCGCCGCCGAGAACGTGCGCGGCGGCGAGAAGCACCTGGCCGAGGCGCGGTACTGGGACGCCATCCAGCTCTTCGAGTCGGCGCTCGAGCACGTCGACGGGCCGCTCAAGCAGCGCGCCCTGCTGGGGCTTGCCCGCGCGCTGTTGCGCAATCCCAACTGGATCAAGCGCGCCGAGGAGACGCTGCAGGAGCTGCTGCGTATCGCGCCCCGCCACGTGGACGGCTTGACGGAGCTGGCGCTGCTGTACGAGAGCACGGGCCTGAAGAGCCGGGCCCTGACCGCGTTCCGGCGCGTGCTGGATGTCCAGCCCGACCACGAGCAGGCCCTGATGAAGGCGGCCGAGCTGGAGCCCCCCGCCCCGCCCGAGCCCGGCGGCGGCCTGCTCAAGAAGCTCTTCGGGCGCCGCTGACCCGACATCGCCAATAATGGGTGCATGAAGAATGGGTTCCTCGGCATGGGACCGGCACTGGCCGTGCTGGTCGCGAGCCTGGCGGCGGCCGACGTGTTCGTTTTGACCAACGGCGACCGCGTCACCGGCAAGCGCCTGAGCAGCACCCGGCGCACGTTCGTCGTGCAGACCGAGTTCGGCCGGCTCAGCATCCCCCGCGCGCGCGTGGAGCGCATCGTCAAGAACGACGGCAGCGAGGAGATGATCAACGCACCGGGCTTTGTGCCCATGGCGCCGCTGCCCGGCACCAGCGTGCCCACGGCCATGCCCAGGGCGCGGCTGGTGCTGATCGTGGTGGGCAAGAGCTTCTGGCTGGCCTGGGATCCCAAACACAACCCCAACATCGATCCCAGCCTGCGCATGGAAGTGAGCCTCGACGGCCACCCCGTGGCCGGCTACGCCGACACGCGCACGGACCCCAAGGACCTGCCGGGGGCGACCGTGAACACGTTCTCGTTCCTGGAGGGCGACTTCGAGATGGAGGGTGCGGCCGGGGCCCTGCTGGGCGCGCCGGAGGTGAGGCCCGGGCGCGCGTCGCTGCGCATCGACGTGCCCTTCCCTTCCGAGGCGCCGGCGGCGCGCAAGCTGCGCGTGGCCTACCAGTTCAACTCGGGCACGGCCGACGAGCCGGAATGGAAGGACGTGGTGACGGCCGAGACCACCATCGCGCTCCTTCGCGGCTCGCCCACGTTCGTCCTGCTGCGGCAGGACCCGGGGCGCATGCAGTTCTCGGGGCTCACGCGGCGGCGGATGCGGAACATCGAGAGCTTCCGCCTCGACCTGGCACCAGGAAGCTAGCCGATCGCCGATGCATCCCGGCTCGCGGCGTTCGCGGCTGCGGAATGAATCCGTCGCCGCTGTTGCTTCGGGGTCGCTCCGCGCCCCCGGGGGCGCCTCGCTCGCGTACAACGTCGTACGTGTCGCTCGGCGGATCTTCAATCCGGCGCTACGGCTGCGCGCCTGTCTTCGTCCAAACGCTGGCGCCAGAGTGAATCCGGCGCCCGCGGCAGTGGAAACGCTCCGCCTTCGCGCCTCGCGATCCGGGCGCCTCGGCGATCGGCCCGCATTTGACAGGGGGCGGCGGCGTTCCCTAACCTCGACTTCATGACCGCGGCCTGGCCCGACGTCGCACTCGCGCTGGCGCTGGGCATCGCCCTGGCCGCCTGCGCGGGCCTCCGCGCCTGGCTGCCGCTGCTGATGGCGGGGGGCGCCGCCCGCATGGGCTGGCTCGAGCTGGGCCCGTCGTTCGAGTTCCTGGCCAGTGGCCGCGCGCTGGCGCTGTTCGCCGTGGCCAGCGTGGTGGAGATCGTCGCCGACAAGGTGCCCGCGCTCGACCACGTGCTGGACGCGCTCTCCACCGTGCTGCGCCCGGCGGCCGGGTCGCTGCTGGCCGCGTCGGTGCTCTGGCCCGTGAACGACCCGTTGACCGCGCTGGCGCTGGGCGTGGCCGTGGGGGCGCCGGCGGCGCTGGTGCCGCACGCGGCCAAGAGCATGGTGCGGGCCGCGTCGACGACGCTCACGGCCGGCCTGGCCAACCCCGTGCTGAGCCTGGCGGAGGACGGGCTGGTGGTGTTCCTCTTCATCGTCGCCGTCGTGCTGCCCCTGCTGATAGTCACGGCGCTGGCGGGTGCGGCCGTTCTCCTCGTCCTGCGCTGGCGGCGGCGGCGGCCGGCCCCGGCGGCGTCGGCGTGAGGCGCCTCATTCGCACGCTGTCGGCGCTGGCCTTCTTCCCCGCGCCGCTGCTGGCCCAGACGCCCTCGCCCTCCGCGCCTCCACCTCCCCTGCGGCTGGAAGTGGACGTGGACCTCGTCTCGGTGACGGCGGTGGTGCAGGACAAGGCCGGCCGCTACATCTCGGGCCTAGGCGCCCAGGACATCGAGGTGCGCGAGGACGGCGTGCGCCAAGACGTCACCTTCTTCCGCGAGGCGCGCGGCACCGAGCACGTCCCGCTGACGGTGGCGCTGGTGCTCGACTCCTCCGGCAGCATGAACAAGAGCATGCGCTTCCTGCAGGAGGCCGCGATCTCGCTGCTGCAGAAGCTCGAGCCGGGTGACCGCGCCCTGGTGGTGCAGTTCAACGAGAGCGTGAAGGCCAGCTCCGAGTTCACGGGCGACCTCGACCGCCTGGAGCAGCTGCTCCGGGGCGCCGCCAACCCGGGCGCCCTGGCCGAGGCCGACATCGACCGCGCCCGTGAGCTGCTGGGCGACGACGCGGCCCGCAGCCTCGACGAGCTGGGCCG
>Ga0184637_10002973_pt1 | contig 10751 bp, 11 predicted proteins | sample PLM3_127_b2_FD_133143 | JGI IMG/M metagenome (GOLD analysis project Ga0184637, IMG submission 133143) | Groundwater sediment microbial communities from an aquifer in East River, Colorado, USA - PLM3_127_b2 | ecosystem: Environmental > Terrestrial > Soil > Riparian zone | place: USA: East River... | reverse complement strand
GCGACCGCGGCATTCCCGCACAACCAAAAAGGCGAACGCTGGGAGCGCATGGTCATGGTCAACGGCAAACCGCAGCCCTCCACGACTCAAATGTTCTGGGCCGGCTACCCGGGACTGGCCTGGCTGCCTTCGAGCGTCGCGCCCGCCGGATTCACGGAACAGGGCCTGCCTGTAGGGGTGCAGATCGTCGGTCCGCCGTACGGCGACCTTGCCACCATCGCTGCTGCAAAGTTTCTGGAACAGGAGTTCCAGCCCTTCGTGGCTCCGCCGGGATTCATGTGAGTGCGTGATGGGCGATGGGCGATGGGTGACGAGTGACGAGTGACGAGTGACGAGTGACGGCGAAGTCTAGCCAGTCTTCTCTCGTCCTGAGTATTCCTTTGCGATCTCTCTTTTTACCTTCGCGTCCTTTGCGTTAACGCTTTTTTTTGCCGGACGGGGGACAGCCTGGGCTCTGAAGCGCGCTCCCGATTGAAAAAACGCCGCACGGATCGATACCGTGCGGCGTTCGTTTGTTGGTACGCCGGGTTTATGCGCGGCCGAAGACCTCGTTGACATCGACTTGCTTCGTGGTCACTACCGTTGTGGTCGTGCCCTGCACGACCTCGCGGCCGGCGAGGTTCACATCGGCGGGCCGGATAACCAGCGGGCCAATGATCTTCACAGCCGGAACGCTCGCACGACCATAAACGTTCGCAACGTAGCCGAGATCCGCGGTGTTCACGCCCGTTTCGGCAAAGGCGCCAGTGGCGGCAACAGCAAATCCAGCAGCAGCAAGCAGTTTGGAAAACTTCATCTTCACTCCTTTCGATTCGTACAACGATTACAAGGATGGAACACCGGCACTACATCGCGTGTAAGAACCGGCGCTACCGCGGGCGGAAAGTGGATATTCCCGTCCTTGGTTCGGTCAGTCAGGCGTTGCCGAATGCGTCTCTCCGTTTCGGGACACTACCGTCACTTCACGGGCAATGCCTTCCGGAATCGGGAAACACGTCCGGCGCCTTTCTTATTTCTGAGTCGCGTAGGGCCCCGGGTTGCTCGCAAAACGATTGCCGTGGCGTGCCAGCGCGGTCCCGCAGACTCGCGTAAGTAATGCAGCTTCCGAAGAGTCAGCGTCCGGCGGGAAGTACATCACGCCTCTTGCCGTATCAGCCCACACTGTCGTTCCCCCGCCAAACTCGCCGGATTGAAAGCTCCAGGCTGCGTAGCCGAGTTGGCCTGCCTCGCAATCGACCTCGTACAGCGTGACGCGCGACCGGTGTGGATACACCGGTTCGCCCAGGAACTTGGTCTGCTTGTAGCTCTGCACCGCCCAGGCCTTCCAAACGGACCCGTGTTGATGAATGCTGTTCCTGTCCAGCAGCATGGTCTCCTCCGGTACTGCATTGAGTAATTCCCAGTCGGCTGCGGAAGCGGCGCCCGCCCCGAAGGTAAACACCACCAAGAAATTCACAACAATCTTCTTTGTCACGAAAACCTCCTCAATTGACGACCTGACATTTGCGCACCGGGGGCACGAACCGGATTCCGCGCGACCGCAATCCGTTGTCGTACATTCTTTCCCAGAACGGTTACACGAAAGTGACGGGATTTGATCACTCGCGTGAATTATTGCGCGCGACGCAGAGAACAATCGGCGTCCCGCGACGCCGATGTGAAGTGCAACCTTCCCGGCCATTCCGACTCCACCTGTTTCGTTATCTCTTGATCGATACTTCCAGCAGTTGTTTTTACGTCAGAATCTTCGCCTCCGGATTTTTTCAAATTGATGAACATCGGACTTGGCCCGATCGTAATCGGACAATGTGACAAAAAACATTCGGACGAAGTTCCCGGGCTGCGCCGATCGTCTCATGTCGCCGCACGACGACACTTCATATAAAACCCGGGAAAAGAAAATGAAAATGTGTATCCGATGCACGAGAAGCATCGGTGCAATGAATCAAGGATTGCGTAGACGACGAGCGCTGCGCGATGCGGGCCAATTGCAGTAACGAAACGACGAATCAGAACTCGGAAGAAGCCGAGATCGAGAATTTAAGAATCAGTGGCTGGTGACTGAGGACTGAGGACTGAGGACTGAGGACTGAGGACTGAGGACTGAGGACTGAGGACTGGAGAAGTCTAGTCGCTCTTTTTCTGCTGTTGTCTTCTTTCGCGCCCTTTCTTGCATTTCTCTGCATACCCCTCAAGGGCACCCGTCAAGCGCACCCCTCAAGGGGGTATTGAAGGGAAGGTATTGAAACGAATCCTCTGCGTCAACGCTCTAATCGCCGGCGATCGGCCGGCGGGAAGGGGGTGATCTATTCGACGTAGTCGGGTGCGTGAGGAATGGCGTCGCTCTGTGCCTTGTCGTGATTGATCCAGAGCTGCGCATTGTTTTCGGCGAGGAAGGCGGCGATTCTTTCCATCGTGCGCGCGCTTTGCTCGCGATCGAAGTTCCTGGCCGGGACCCGCCTGTTGGCCCAGTTCTCCTGGAAATGCACCATGTCTCCTGACAGCACCACCGCGCCCCGCTTCGGCAGACGAACCAGCAGCGATTGATGCCCCGGCGTGTGGCCGGGCGTCGACAGGATCACGACCGAGCCGTCGCCAAAGACATCGTGATCGCCATTGAGTTTCACCACGGAATTGGCGCGCAGCTTGTCGTAGTTGGCGGGCGCGAAACCGAATCTAGACGGTTCCGGTCCAAAAGCGGCTTCATACTCCGCGCCCTGGATGTAGAGCTTGGCGGCCGTGAACAAATTGGCGTTGCCGGAGTGGTCGGCGTGGAAATGCGAAAGGGCGATGTGCGTGACGTCCGCCGCGGCGACTCCGAGTTCGCGCAGTTGCGAAGCCAGCGTTCGCCTGACCCATAGCGTCAACAGTCCGCCAGCCGCTGTCACGCCTTCCGGTTTGTCGGCGATCGCATCCGACATTCCGGTGTCCCAAAGCATCAGATCCTTGCCGTGTCGGATCAGGTAGCAGTTGTCGCTGAAGTCCCGGGACTTGCCGACATCGATACCGGGCGACCACATGGATACGTCGTTGGTCCGCGACTCGCCGCAGTTGAGCACGTACATTCGCTGGACGCCGCTTTCGGCTGCGTGAACGGCGCCTGCGGCAAGCGCAGAAAAGAAAAGAACCAATCCGAAACGGCAAACCGCGACGTTCAGGCGAAACGGCATGGCAAACTCCCTCTTTGCGTCAACGCTCCCGGTGGCGGCCATCGGCCGGCTGATGCTCCCCGAGTTCCACGGCCTGTATTCCGGGTTCCTTCTTCAATCCGTCACGGTAATCTGCGCGGTTTGCGTTGCCACTCCACCCTGGTCGTCGGTCCAGGTGAACACCAGTTCGCCGCTTTCCGTGGCCACGGCATAGAACATGAAGTACGGATTTGTGGACACCGCGGGATGAAGTTTTGCGCGAAAGATCTCCCTGCCGTTGTAGCTGCAGGTGAAAGACTCGACGATGTGGCGCTGAATCGGGTGCCCCAAGTCGTCGTGGCGAAATCCCGATTCGTGCGGGTGGTCCACCATGGTGCGGATCTCGACGACCTCGCTCTTTGCCGCCCGCTCCGGCACGCGCACGCGCGCTTTCCCCATCCTGCTCATCAGCCGCAACTCGAGACGGTCACTTCGATCTCCGCGGCAGCCGACCACAGGGTATTGTCGCTCAGCACCGCAACCGCGAGGACTTGCTGAGTGATCGCAAGCCGCACCCGCGAGGACACGACCGCCTTGCCGTTGTAAGGTCCGAGTTGCACTTCGAGGATCCTCGGCAGGTTGTTTTTCTCCGCGAACAGGTGAATGCTCTTCACGTAGTCCCGTTCCGTCATCGGGCTGTCCACGGTGACGGTGACCGGCACCACGTTGCCGCTCTCCGCCAGCCGCGGCAATTCCAGCTTCACCTTGCCGCGCTGGATCTGGCGATCCCCAAATGTCTCTCGCAGCGCTGCAGCCAATTCCTCGGGCGTCGCAACCGCCGGCCGCACGACGATGAGGCACGCGCCAGCGGCAAGTGCTTTGAGCGCTCGCCGCCGTCCCGCGTCGTGAATATCGTGAATGTCGTGAATATCGTGGCTCGTAAAGTCCAAGGGAAACACTGCTTAAAACCTACAACATTGAGGCCGCGTCGAACCAAGATGTGGCAGGAGGTTTTGCGACATTCACGCCATTCACGTCATTCACGCCATTCACGATCAAGTCTTGTAACTGAATCCGTGATTCTTGAGCGGCATCGAGCGGACGCGCTTGCCGGTGGCCGCGAACAACGCATTGCACAGCGCCGGGATCACCCCTCCGATCGGCGGCTCGCCGACACCACCCCAGAAGCCGCCGGTGGGCATGATGATGGTCTCGATTTTTGGCGGCGTCTCCGCCAGGCGCAGCACCGGGTAGTCGGCGAAATTGCTTTGCACCACTCGTCCGTTCTTGATGGTGATTTCCTCATGCATGACGGCGCTCAAGCCCCAGATGATGCCGCCCTCCATTTGCGCTTTCACCGCATCCGGATGGACGACGTGCCCGCAGTCCATGGCGACGATCACGCGCTTGACGTCGATCACATTGCCGCCCTCCACCGAAAGCTCGACCACCGCCGCGGTGAAGCTGCCGTAGGAATCCACCACCGCGATGCCGCGGTGAACGCCCTTGGGCGCGGGCCTGTCCCAGCCGGCCGCCTTCGCCACCGCATCGAGCACGCCCAGGTCCTTCTTCCCCTGCAGCAGCGGGCGGCGGAACTGGTACGGATCCTTGCCTGCAACCAGCGCCAGTTCGTCGATGAAGCATTCGCGGAAGAACGGGTTGTTGGTATGCGCCACCGCCCGCCAGAAACCCGGGGGCACGTGCGTGTTGCGCATCGCGTACTCGTTGGTGAAGTTGGGCACCGCGTAAGGATTGTCCTGGAAGCAGCGCGTATTGATCGGATCGACGCCGTCCTTGATCATGGCCGGGCGCACCGTGATGATGATCGACTGGTCGGCCTGCCGAACATGCCAGCCGGTCCAGTTGCCGTCCTTGTCGAGCCCGGCGCGCAACTTCACCAGCGCCACCGGGCGATAGCGTCCCTGGCGCATGTCCTCCTCGCGCGACCACTGCAGCCTAACCGGCGTGCCGCGCATGGTCTGCGCGATCTTCACCGCCTGCTTGGTGTACTCCTGGTGCGGTCCGCGCCGGCCGAAACCGCCACCGGCATGCATCTTGTGCACATAAACGTTTTCCAGCGGAATACCGGCGGTCTCCGAGGCCGCGGCGATGGTGGCCTCACCATTTTGAGTGCCGACCCAGACTTCGACGCGGTCGTCCGTCACCAGCGCGGTAGCGGTTTGCGGCTCCATCGTGGCGTGGTTGAGATAAGGCGCGTGATACTCGGCCTCGATGACCTTCGCCGCGCCGGCGAGTGCGCTGGCCGCGTCGCCATCCTTGCGCGCAACCGGCGCATCCTTTGCCTCGATGCCGGTGCGCAGGAACTGCATGATCGATTCACTGGAAACATTGCCGTTTTCGCCCACGTCCCACTCGACCGGCAGCGCCTTGAGTGCCTGGTTGGCCCGCCACCAGTTGTCGGCGACCACCGCGACCCAATCGTCTCCGGCCACGACGCTCTTCACCCCGCGCATGCCCTTGACCCTGGATTCGTCGAAGCTCTTCAGCTTGCCCCCGAACACCGGACACTGCACCACCGAGGCGTGCACCATGCCCGGCAGGCGCACGTCGGCTGCATAGATCTGCTTACCGGTGGTCTTGTCGGGAATGTCGAAGCGCGCCGGCGAGGTGCCGATCAGCTTCCAGTCCTTCTGGTCCTTGAGCTTAGGCTCCTTCGGGATTTCGAGTCTGGAAGCGGCCGCTGCGACCTTGCCGTAGGTGGTGCGTTTGCCGGACGGATGGGTGATGACGCCCTTCGCGACCTTGCATTCGGAGGCCGGCACGCCCCATTCCTGCGCCGCCGCCGCCACCAGCATTTCGCGCGCGGCTGCGCCGGCCTGGCGCACGTATTCCTGGGAGTCGCGAATGCCGCGGCTGCCGCCAGTGGACATGTCCTTGAAGATACGGTTGCGCCGGACGTGTTCGTTCACGTCCGCGTATTCGGGGCGCACCATGCTCCAGTCGCACTCCAGTTCTTCGGCCACCAGTTGCGCAAGCCCGGTGAACGTACCCTGCCCCAGTTCGGAGCGGGCGATGCGGATCACCACCGTGTCGTCGGGCTGGATCACGATCCAGTGCGTCACTTCGGGTGCCTGCGCGGCGCCGTCTGCTGCCTGAGCTGCGTGCGGCAGTTTGAATCCGATTACCAGGGCGCCGGTCGCTGCGGCGGTCTTGACCAGGAAATCGCGACGACCCATTTCGATAGTTTGTGTCATGGCGGTCTTCCTTTATGCGGACTTGGCGGCAAGATGGATGGCTTCGCGTACGCGCACGTAAGTTCCGCAGCGGCAGATGTTGCTCATCGCCGCGTCGATCTGCGCATCCGTGGGCCTCTTCATTTCCTTGAGCAGCGCGGCGGCGGCCATGATCATGCCGCTCTGGCAGAATCCGCACTGCGGCACCTGGAGTTGCACCCAGGCTTTCTGCACCGGGTGGGAGCCGTTCGGGGACAACGCCTCGATGGTGGTGATCTTCTTGCCGGCCACCGCCGAGGCCGGCATCACACATGAGCGCACCGGTTGCCCGTCTACGTACACCGTGCAAGCGCCGCACATGGCAATGCCGCAACCGTACTTGGTTCCGGTCAGCCCCAGTTCATCGCGTAAAACCCATAAAAGCGGCATGTCATCTTCGACATCGACGCTGACCTGCTTGCCGTTCACGTTGAGAGTAGTCACAGTTGGCCCCCTGATATGTAAGGAACTATTTTCAAAACGACCATCACCTGCGGATGATGGCCATAAGCATAAACCGTTGGCGCCGGGAATGCCCGCCCTCCCCACCACACCCTGAGAAAGCTTTGGCGCAGAAGGAGTTCCCAAAAGTACCGTAACGGCCTTTGCTGTTTCCTCATACCCTCCGGGTACAGGTGTCCTTCATACTCAACTTGTCCCCGGAGGGGATCCGCCTTACCTGTCCAAGGAGGGGATCATCCTTGTCATTTCCGTCACCCGTCACCGCCCGTCAGTAGTACATTCCCGCCATGGACATTTCCGCACCCGCAACCTCGCAAACATTGCCGCCGCAAAGAAGTGGTGGCTCACCCGAGGCTGTCGTCGAGCTGTCGGGCGTGTGCTTTTCCTGGTCCGGCGCACCGCCTTTCGTGATCGACATCGACTGCCTGCGGGTCGCGCGCGGGGAGCGCGTGTTTCTGCGCGGCCCCAGTGGCAGCGGCAAGTCCACGCTGCTCAGCCTGCTCGCCGGCGTCATTACACCCATGGGAGGCACCATCCGGGTACTCGGCCAGAACATTGGCGTGCTCGGCAGCGCGGCGCGCGACCGCTTCCGCGCGGACCACATTGGCTTCATCTTCCAGATGTTCAACCTCATCCCGTATCTGTCGGTGGTCGAGAACGTCTGCCTGCCCTGTGGGTTCTCGCCGCGGCGCAAGCAGCGCGCCGATCGCGAAGGCGGGACCGTCCAGGCCGAGGCGGTGCGGTTGCTCGAGCACCTCGACATGGGGGACGCAGCCGTGTTGCGCCGCCCGGTGACCGAACTGAGTGTCGGCCAGCAGCAACGGGTCGCGGCAGCCCGGGCGCTGATCGGCGCGCCGGAGCTGGTAATCGCCGATGAACCGACCTCGTCGCTCGATGCCGACCGGCGCGCGGCCTTCCTCGACCTGCTGTTTCGCGAATGCGCGCGCGAGCAGGCTGCGCTGATCTTCGTCAGCCACGACGCGTCGCTCGCCCCGCTGTTCGATCGCGCCATCCAGTTCGCCGATATCAACCGCGCGACCGGGCCCGCGCCGGCGCTGGCCTGAGGTCTCTCCGATGATCCTCGCGCTCGCCGCCAAAAGTCTGCGCAACCGCAAGTTCACCGCGGTGCTGACGGTACTGTCGATCGCGCTCGCGGTGATGCTGTTGCTCGGCGTCGAACGGCTGCGCAGCGAGTCGCGCGAGAGTTTCGCCGCCACGATCTCGGGCACCGACCTGGTGGTGGGCGCGCGCAGCAGCCCCGTGCACCTGCTGCTGTTTTCCGTGTTCCGGATCGGCAACGCCACCAACAACATCCGCTGGGACAGCTATCGCGCCATCGCGCAGCGTTCGGCAGTGGCGTGGACCATCCCCCTGTCGCTGGGCGATTCGCACCGCGGATTCCGCGTGCTCGGCACCACGCGCGAATATTTCGAGCACTTCCGATTCGGGCGCGATCGCAAGCTTGAACTAGCGCAGGGTGGTCCTTTCGACGACACGCACGACGCGGTGCTGGGCGCGGACGTCGCCGTGAAGCTCGGGTATAAATCCGGCGGCTCGATCGTCATCGCCCACGGCGCGGGCGAGGTGAGCTTCTCGCTACACGAGGATCAGCCGTTCCGGGTGGTCGGGGTGCTGGAGCGGACCGGCACGCCGGTGGACCGCACGGTGCACGTCACGCTGGAGGGCATGGATGCCGTCCATGCGGAAGCGGCTGAAGATGCCTTCGATCCGCTCGCGGCCGCAGTGCGTGCAGGCGTAGAAGAGCACGATCATCACGCCGAAAAGAAAACAGAGCGCGCGATCACTGCGTTTCTGGTGGGACTCAAGTCGCGCGGCGCGGCGCTGTCGATGCAGAGGTTGGTCAACGAATATTCCGGGGAACCGTTGACCGCAATCCTGCCCGGCGCCACGCTGCTGGAGGTATGGGAAATCGTAGGCGCGGCGGAGAAGACGCTGTTCGCGGTATCGGCGCTGGTCGTGGTGGTGGGTCTTGCAGGCATGCTGGTCGCCCTGCTCACCAGCCTGAGCGAACGCCGCCGCGAGATGGCGGTGCTGCGTTCGGTCGGCGCGCGCCCGATGCACATTTTCGGCCTGATCCTGGGCGAAGCGGCATTTCTGACGCTGCTGGGAATCGCGCTCGGCATCGCGGCTCTTTACCTGGGGCTGCTGGCCGGCCGGCCGTGGCTGGAGTCCCGCCTGGGGCTGTTCATCGTGGTAGGCTGGCCTTCGGCTTACGAGTTTGCGCTGATGATCGTGGTGGCCGCGGCCGGTGTGCTCATCGGCCTGATCCCCGCTTATCGCATTTACCGCTATTCGCTCGCCGACGGAATGACCATACGAATCTGACATCGTGAGACCACTGCAATGACGACCAAGTACTGCCTGCGCGCTGTCCTCATTCTGTTCTGTACGCTGCTGGCGCCGGTCGCGTGGGCCGACGCGCCGCGCCAACTGATGTGGAAGGACCTGGTCCCTCCGCTGCCGGCCGATCACATTTTCGCCAGCTTGAGCAGGCAACAGGCCCTGCAGTTGACCGATATTGCCGCGGTTCGCGACCGTATGGCGCGCAGCGAAAAGGTGTCGCCGATCGAACTCGCGGACCAGCAGGCGGCCGCGCGCAAGCTCGAACAGGCGGGTATCGACGTGGACGGTCTGCTGGCGAAGCGCAAGGAGATCGCCGAGCAGAGTCGCCTGGGGGCCCAGTCGGTAAACGCGACGCTCGACGGTCAGACGGTGCGCATTCCCGGCTACCTGCTGCCGCTGGAATTCTCCGGCAAGGAGATCACCGAGTTCCTGCTGGTGCCGTGGGTCGGCGCCTGCATCCACACCCCGCCCCCGCCGCCGAACCAGATCGTGCACGTCAAGTCGGACAAACCGGTGGGCAATGTCACCCTGTTCGCGCCGGTCTGGGTGACGGGCAGGATGTCCACCGCCGCAAGCACGAAGTCCCTGTACCTGGTGGACGGGGAGTCGAACATTGACATCGGTTACTCGCTGCGCGCGAGCGTCGTGGAGCCTTACAAGGAGTAGGAAACCAGGGGAAACCGCGGGGCGATGCCCGCGAACGTTGCGGTACTACTTGAACGCCGGCATGGCAAGGGTGGTGGGCGCCGTCCCCGGCGGGTGTTCGTGCGGCGCAGGTTTGTTCATCACGGTACGCATCCGCAGGCTGTCCACACCCTCTTCCTGCACGTCCACCCGCAACACCGCCATGGCCCTGAACTTCAACTCCGGCGAGTACCAGATGGTCATGGTGCTGGTGTCACCCTCCGTCTGGACATTGGCCACGATGAACGAGGTGTTCAGCTGCATCCACGGTTTCTTCAGTGACGCAAACGACGCTGTGATCATCGGCGCACCGTCGAGTTCCAGGGTGACGTAAGTCTGGTCGCTGCTGCCGCCGTGCTTCTGGATCGAAGCGACGCGAAACCAGCCGGCGCCGAGCACGTTCATCGAGGCCTCGTCGCCGGCGGGTGTCACCCCTACCTCGCGCTCGAAGGTCACGGCTTCCCCTCTCAAATCGCCTTCCACGCAAGCGACGGCGACCGTCGCCGCGGCCCACATTGCGATGGCAGCGGCGCATGCCAGCGGGGACAAAGAGCGTTGTGGAATAGCGTTCAACAAGGTTCACCTTTCTCGTTCCGGACAGTGTAGCACCGTGCCGAAGGCCTGGGGTCGAAACCTTGTCAACGCAAAGCGGCGCGCGGACACGTTACCGACGGAGTCGGCCGATTGCGGGGCGGCTGTGACACGTTAGCCATGGGCCCGATTGCGGGAGCAGCCGCATGACGCCCCGATCAACACTTGCAACACAGCCTTGTGCGCCCCTACCCGCAAACTGGGCTACGCCTAACGAGTCCGGGGCGCGCGCCGAAGCGCTGCCTCCCGCCCCGGATGGCTACGCCAACGCCGTGTCGGCAGCGCAAAG
>Ga0184637_10002972_pt1 | contig 10755 bp, 9 predicted proteins | sample PLM3_127_b2_FD_133143 | JGI IMG/M metagenome (GOLD analysis project Ga0184637, IMG submission 133143) | Groundwater sediment microbial communities from an aquifer in East River, Colorado, USA - PLM3_127_b2 | ecosystem: Environmental > Terrestrial > Soil > Riparian zone | place: USA: East River... | reverse complement strand
GCGGGCTTTCTCCTCAATACCGAGCTCGGGGATTTCAATGCCGCCCCCGGGCTGACCACGGCGGAAGGGCTCATCGGAACGAAAGCCAATCTCGCCGCCCCCGGGAAGAGGCCGCTCTCGAGCATGTCGCCGACGATCGTGAGCAAGGACGGGGAGCTCACCATGGTCACCGGAAGCCCTGGTGGAAGGACGATCATCAACACCGTGCTGCAGACGATCGTGAACGCCGTCGACTTCGGTATGAACGCCCAGGAAGTCGTCGATGCCGGCCGCATCCATCACCAGTGGCTCCCCGACCGAATCCAGTACGAAGCCCATCGTTTCTCTCCCGACACTCTCGCCGGGCTTGCGGCGAAGGGCCACGCCCTGGTATCCGTCCCCGAGCTCGGCTGCGCCCAGGTGATCCTCTTCCGCCGCGACGAGAAGGTCTTCGAAGGCGGCTCCGACACGAGGCGCAGAGACAGCGGCGTCGCCGCCTACTAAGAGCGCTCCCGCAGTTTACCCATCGGCTAGTTCGCCAGACGCCCGAATTCTCGATTGACTTTCACTCGGCCGCTTTCGTATGAAGGGCCCCGTGGAGGCTTCGATCATGAGTAGAACACGGCGGGAATTCCTGGAGGCGAGCGGCACACTCGCCCTCCTACATTTCCCTGGGCGTTTCTCTCCGCACCTCCCAGCACCAATGGATGAGGGCGCGAGCCTGGATTCGTGCCGAGCTTCAGCTGGGCGCAGGATCCGACTGAAAATCCCGACCCCACCGACTCCGGCTCGATTCCTCTTTTCAGCGTCGTGGCGGGTTTCACCCCTGTTCGCGTAAACCAGCAGAGAGCGCGCGTGACGCGGGAGGAACCCATGAAGATGAAGCACACGGACATCATTAATTAGAGGCGGCGGACAAGCCGGCCTCGCCATGAGCCGTTGCCTGTCCGACCTCGCGATAGCTCACGTCGTCCTGGAGCGGGGCCGCGTGGCCGAACGGTGGCGGAGCGAGCGCTGGGACTCGCTCCGGCTCCTCACTCCGAACTGGCAGAGTCGCCGTCCGGAGTTTCGCTACCAGGGATCCGATCCCGACGGATTCATGACGATGCCCGAGGTCGTCGACTATCTCGAGAGCTACGGCCGTTCCTTCGCGGCGCCCATAGAGACGGGGACGACGGTGACGGCACTCGAGCGCGACGCCTTCGGTAATCGAGTCGAAACCGACCGAGGAGTCTGGACCGCGGGAAGCGTCGTGATCGCGACCGGGGACTGCGCCGTTCCGTTCGTTCCGGACTTGGGCTCGCGCCTTCCAATGCGTGCGGCGACGGAAAACCTCTCACGCAGATCGTCGGCGTATTCCGTTGTGCTTACCGGCCGAGCTGCGTCGGCTGAGGCTCGAGCGAAGAGTCGGCGCGAGCCGGAGCCGGGTTGACGAGATCTTTCGGCCGGCGCGACACGTAGGGCTCGCCCGGCTGCGGGGAGCGCCAGTTGTCGAAGAGACCCACGATCTGGACGCAGGCGATGGTGCAGTAGCGGGCGCAGGTCTTGGGCTTGTCGAACTCGCGCCGCAGGTCTTCGCGCGTGTACTCGACGAGGGGAACGCCCGGGTATCCCCTCTGCTGCGAGCAGAGATGGACCTTGCCGTCCTCGCAAATATAGAGGTAGCGGCCGCCCGCGCGGCAGCGCCAGTTGTGGGGCCGGCCGTGGGCCAGGTTCTCGCGAAACCCGAGAAAGCGCGCGTAGCTCTTCTTTCCGTGCGCCCGAAGCCGATCGTAGACCGACATCTCTTTCGCCCCCAGGGGGACGAGCTTTCCCGAGCCGTCGTGGATGATCCCGAGGGTCGTCGAAAAGCCGAGAGCGATCGCGCGCTCGGCCACGGTGACGGCGTCCTCCGGATCCTTGATGCCGCTTCCGATGACGGAGTTGATGTTCACGTAAAAGTGGGCGTGCTCCGCCAGGTTCCGGAGCTTTTGATCGAGGACCTTGAGCGATTTCTTGGACACGTCGTCGGGGTTCACGTTGTCGATGCTGATCTGAAGGTGCTGGAGCCCCGCCTCGTTCAGCCGCTCGATCCTCGAAGACGTCAGGAAGTAGCCGTTGGTGATGAGGCCCGCGATCATTCCGTTTTTCCGGATCCTGCGGATGATCTCGTCGAGATCGGGGTGAAGCGTCGGCTCGCCTCCGCTGATGGTCACGATCGCCGTCCCGAGCTTCCCCAGGTGGTCGATCCTGCGGTTCATCTCCTCGAGGGAGACCGGGGCCGAGAAGTCGTCGTACTCGTTGCAGTAGGTGCAGGCCAGATTGCACCGCCGCATGGGGATGATGTGGGCCAGGATGGGATGCCGGGTCGAAGCCAGGCCCTTCGCGATCATCCAGAGCTCCCGCAAGCGGGTCTGGGCTCGCGAGGGATGAAAGCGCATCTCAGTTCCGAACGATCTCGACGTTCGGGGGCAGTTTCAACTCGAACGTGCCCGCCGGGAGATCGCGGTTCAAGACCACGTTCTCGAAACGGATGTCCGCACGGTTGCGGTTGGGCTGGTGGAACACGGAGCGCACCGGGGTCCAGGTCTTCTTGTCGAGAGTGAGCTCGATTTTGGTGAAGAGCGACGCCTGCGAGTCGGGTTTGGGCACGAGGGAGAGGGTCACGGTGGATTCCGTCTCCTCCACCAGGCCCACGTCGTAGCTCTCCCGGATCTTTTCGTTTCCGCTCCCGAATCCGATGAGGAGGTCGGCGCCGCCGCTCGAAGCACCCTTCCCGCGCCGGAATTCATGCACCTGGTGGGCGGCGGGGTTATAGACCCGGACCAGATCGTCTTTCACCACGAGCACCTTCTCGCGGGGAGGCGCGTGCTCCCAGCGAATGCGGCCCGGGACCGCGAGAGAGAGCTTTCCCCGGGTCTCCTCCTGGTCCTTGAGCAGGTAGTCGTGATCCGTCTGGACGAAATCCGCGGTCATGGTCTTGAGGCGCTTTCCCGCCTTGTCCATCTCCACCAGGATGTCGTCCAGGCGTTCGGCGCGCACGGGCGCGATCGCGAAAAGCGACAGCGCGAATGCAAAGAGGATAAGGCGAATCTGCTGCATCTCTCGGACCCTGAATCGGAGTCTACCGCGCGCGGCTGCGCGCCTCCCGGGACTCGCGGACGAGCTCCGGGGCGGTGCCATGGTTCACGATCTGCCCGTCCAGCATCTCGACGGTGCGATTTCCCCTCTCCGCCGCCTGAGGGTTATGGGTGATCATCACGATCGTCTGGCCCTTCTCCCGGTTCAGATCCGCGAGGAGCCTCAGCACTTGCTCCGAGTTGCGCGAGTCGAGGTTTCCCGTGGGCTCATCGGCGAGGATGATGGCGGGGTCGTTTACGAGCGCCCTCGCGATCGCGACCCGCTGCTGCTCTCCCACCGAGAGCTCGAGCGGTTTGAAGTCGAGCTTGTGCCGCAGGTGGACGATCTCCAGGAGATCCCCGACCTCCTGCCGGCCGATCGGCTTGCCGCCGTAAATCTGCCGCGCGATTTCGATGTTCCCCTGCACCGTGAGGGTGGTGAGAAGGTTGAACCGCTGGAACACGAAGCCGATCTTCTGGCACCGGAGCCGGGTCCTCTCGGCGTCCGAGATGGCGGCGAGATCGACGCTGTCCACGAATACGTGGCCCGACGTCGGCTGCGCGAGCCCTCCGAGGATATGAAGAAGGGTGGTTTTTCCGCATCCCGAGGGGCCCATGATGGAGACGAACTCTCCTTCCCTGACGTCGAGGTCGACTCCCTGGAGGGCCGGCACGTCGAGCGAGCCGGTGCGATAGACCTTGCGCACGGCTACGGTCCGCAGAACGCTTTGCCGTTCGGTCATGCTTCCTTCGCCGGGCGCCTCGGTCACTCGAAGTTGAGCGCTTCCACCGGATCGAGCTTCGCCGCTCGATACGCGGGATAGAGCGCTCCGAGGAGCCCTCCGCCGATGCCTAGGATAGCCGAGAGGAGAAACCAGCGGGGGATCAAATCGACGGTGAGCGTGGGGAAAAAATGGAGGAGAGTCGAACGTCCGAGGACCGAGAGGAGGTACCCCGCTCCTACTCCCATGACGCAGATCAGGAACGATTCCGCCATCACCACCTTGAGGATGTAGCCCTGGCCCGCGCCGAGCGCCTTCAGGATCCCGATCTCGCGCGTCCGCTCGATGATCGTGGTGTACATCGCGAGAAGAATGACCAGGCCGCTGATGAGAGCGGCGAAGAAAGACAGCGCCCGGATGAACTCCTTCAGGCCGAGCGCGTTCTCTTTCATCGCGATGCTCAGAAACTCGAGCGCCGTGACCTTGTAGCCCTCGAAACGCTTCTCGAGCTCCGCCGCCACCTTCGCCACTTCCGCGCCGTCTCTCACCTTCACGAAGAAGAACGACACGTCGCCGGGCTGGGCCGTCGCGGTCTGCATGTCGTCGAGCCCCATGTAGATGCGTACGCCCGCGCCGGCTCTCGGAATTCCCACGACCTCGAAGTCCCGGTTCATGATCTGGAGCTTGTCGCCGACCTTGATTTGATCCGCCTGGGAGAGAACCGTGTCCACCAGCAAGTCGCCGGGCTTCTCGAGCCCGCGTCCCTCGACAATCTCGAGCCCGCTCCCGATCCGGTTGTAGCTCTCCGGGTCGATGCCGAAGATCATGACGAATTTCTGGTTGCCCTTGAGGCGGGTGACGTTGTTTACCAGCACCGGCGTCACCTCCATCACCCCCGGCGTCTCCCGAAGGAGAGGCTCGAGCCGCTCGGGGAGGACTCCGGCGCTGATCGCGAGAAACGCCGAGGCGTCCGGTGCCTGGAAGAGGATGTCGGCGCCGACGTTCTGGATGCGCTTCGCGGTCTCGTCGAGGCTTCCTTGAGCGAGGCCCACCATCACCAGCACGGTCGCGACGCCGAGGGCGACGGCGAGGATCCCGACCGTGGTCCGAGTCTTGCGGTTGAAGATGTTGGCGAGCGGCAAGTTGGCCATGGTCGGCCTTCAAATTCCTTTCGGGCCTCGGGCTTTTGGGCCTTCGGGCAGGACTGGCAAACAGCCAATGCTAACAAAAGGTTGCCGGAAGTAGCAACTTTGCAGTAGCTTTCGATTTCAACGGGGGCTGACCATGAGAGCGATTCGCGTTCACGCGGTGGGAGGGGCGGAGGTTCTCGTTCCGGAGGAAATTCCCGCGCCGTCTCCGGGCCCTAAAGAGGCTCTCGTTCGCCTTTCGGCCGCCGGAGTCAATTTCATCGACATCTACCACCGCATCGGTCTCTATCCTCTTCCCCTTCCCTTCACTCCGGGAAACGAGGGCGCGGGGGTCGTCGAAGCCGTGGGCCCGGACGTCACCGAGGTGCGAGCGGGCGACCGCGTCGCTTACGCGATGTCCACGGGCTCCTACGCGGAGCTCGCCGTCGTGCCCGTGTTTCGGCTCGTCCCCATCCCCGATGCCGTGAGCTTCGAAGCCGCCGCCGCGGTGATGCTCCAGGGAATGACGGCGCACTACCTCGCGCACTCGACGTTCCCGCTCGCCCCGGGTCACCAGGCGCTCGTCCATGCGGCGGCCGGGGGAGTCGGGCTTCTTCTGGTGCAGATGGCGAAAAAACGCGGCGCCCGCGTGCTCGGTACGGTGTCGACCGAGGCCAAAGCGGAAGCGGCGCGGCGCGCGGGAGCGGACGTGGTGATTCGCTACACGGAAGAGGACTTCGAGGCCGTGGCGCGCCGCGAGACCGACGGACGCGGGCTCGACGTGGTCTACGACTCCGTGGGGAAGACGACCTTCGACAAAAGCCTTCGCTCGTTGAGGCCGCGAGGGATGCTCGCGCTCTACGGCCAGTCGAGCGGACCGGTTCCGCCTTTCGATCCGGGCGAGCTCGCGAAGAGGGGCTCGCTCTTTCTCACACGCCCGAGCCTCGCCCATTACAACCTGGATCGCGCCGAACTCCTGGCGCGCGCCGGCGACGTTCTCTCCTGGATGGAAAAAGGCGAGCTCGAGGTCAAAATCGATCGGACACTCCCTCTGGCCCAGGCCAAAGAAGCTCATCGCCTCCTCGAAAGCCGGCAAACGAGCGGAAAGCTGGTTCTTACTATCTAGTTCCACCAGACGACGGGAAGAGTGTAAGAAGGGGGATAGGGAGACCGGAGGGGATAAGGGGATAAAGACGAAGATCGGGATTCCTTATTTATCCCCCTATCTCCTCCTATCCCCTTATCCCCCTTCTTACACCAGAATCTAGTTCTCCGCGCGGTACGCACGGTCGAGGAGAACGATCGGATGCACCACTTGCGCTCGTAAACCGAAGCGGCGCACCCCTTCGGAGAGTTGGATGTGGCAGCCGGGGTTTCCCGTGGCGATGACGTCCGGACGTACTTTCGCGATCTCTCGCATCTTTCCCTCGAGGACTTCCATCGACATCGCGTAGTGGGTCACGTTGTAGATGCCCGCGCTCCCGCAGCACCGCTCGGACTCATGGTGCTCGACGAGCTCGACTCCACGAATGCTCCGGAGGATCTCGCGCGGCTCGTTTTTCACCTTCTGCGCGTGGAACAGGTGGCAGGGAGCGTCGTAGGCGACGCGAATGGGGGCGAGAGCCGCGGTCGGCGGGTCGAAGCCTTTGCGCACCAGGAGGGCCGAGATGTCCACCACTCGAGACGCGAAGGCCTGAGCCCGGGCGTCGCCCGGAAGAATCTCGCCGTACTCGGAGAGCGCCGCGCCGCAGCCGGCGGCGTTCACCACCACGTGTTCGACCTCGGCCCGTTCGAAGACATCGACGTTGCTTCGAGCGAGACTTCGGCCGGTATCGGGAAGACCGTTGTGCTGGTGAAGGGCGCCGCAGCAGACCTGGTCTTCGGGAACCACGACCTCGAATCCGTTTCTCTGAAGGACGCGTATCGTCGCCTCGTTGACGTCCGAGAAGCAGTGCGAGGCGATGCAGCCGGTGAAGAGCGCGACCCGGGAGCGCTTCTCTCCCGAGGGCGCGGCGAGCGCGGGAAGAGGCGCGGGCTTCCCGCCGACGGAAGGCATGAGACGCTCGCGCGCGGCGAGCGCGGGCGAAAACCTCGCGAGCAGAAACCGCACGAGGGATCGGAGCCCGGTGCGTTCGTACAGCCGCAGGAGCGCCATCAACGCCGAGAGTCTTCGGGGATGCGCGAGGACACCAGAGAGAAAGAAGCGCTTGAGGAGCCGCACGCCCGCTCCTTCCGATTTCTTCTCGGTGATGAGGCCGCGCGCCTGCTCCACGATCGACCCCACCTGGACTCCGGAGGGGCAGACGGACTCGCACCCGCGGCAGGCAAGGCACTCGTAGATTTCGGCGGCGAGGCCGGAAGTGAGCTCGAGGCGTCCTTCGAGGACCGCGCGGATGTTATAGACCTGTCCCCTTGGTGCTATCGATTCCCGAGGATCGACCCGATAAGCGGGGCAGGCGGGAAGGCAGAGCCCGCAGTGGACGCAGGCGAGCGTCATCTCGTAGAGAGTCGTCAAAGGCGCCCCACGAATCGTCCGGGCGAGAGAATTCCCCTGGGATCGAGCTTCTCTTTGATGCGCTTCATGATCTCGAAGGACTCGGGGATCTCGCCGAAGACGTCGATCTCGTTCTTGATCGACGACGGCGCTCGTTCTACTACGGCGTTCGCGCCGCAGAGGGCCGCGGTCTCGCGCCGGTTCGCGAGAGCTTCGAGATCTCGCGTGTGGCTGTAGACGAGACCGGAGTCGGGATAGGCGACGAGAGGGCCGCCGTCTTGCCAGAGCTCCGCGAGCGCGAAAACCCGCCCCGGCGCGGCCTGTCCTCGCAGCAGGAGCTCGGTATCGCCGAGCGGCCTCGCGGGAAAGTCCCGGAGCGCGTCCCAGACGTCCGAGCGAGTGGCCGAAGCACCGCGCCGCCCCGCGTGTTTTTGCGCTTCCGCGGCGCCTTCGCTCGTCTCCTCCCGGAATCCCTCGAAGCGCGCGAGGAGTGTCCAGTCCTCGTACCCGAGCTCTCGCGAAAGCTCGGGGTTCAAGAGGGCGACGGCCTCGGGCAGGACCGCCTGACCCTCGATTCCGTGAAATGCCTGTGCCGCCCGGGAAAGCCGCGAGAAGGCAAGCGCAAACGAGACGACTTCCTCGGGAAGAGCGCGAAGCCTCAGAAACGCGCGGGTGAGAACGGCGAGAGTTCCCGCGGAGCCGACGAAGAGTTTCGAGAGCTCGTATCCGGCGACGTTTTTCACCACGCGCCCCCCGGACTTGACCTGGGTGCCGTCGGCGAGGACCGCTTCGAACCCCAGCAGAAGATCCCGCGGGCGAGCGCCGGGGCGGCGGCGGAAACCCGGCTCGCCGAGCGCCAGGATTCCGCCGATCGTCGCCTTCGAGGGAAAGGGCGGGTCGAGCGGCAGGAACTGGCGGGCCCGCGCGAGCTCCCGATTGAGAGCTTCGAGAGGAGTGCCGGCGCGGACCTCGACCGTGAGATCGCCTGCCACGTGTTCGACGATTCCCGCGAGCGCCCTGGTCGAGAGGTAGACGTCGAGACGGCTCGGCGGATTTCCGACTTCGAGCCTCGTACCGGCTCCGAGAGGCACCACCGCCATCCCTTCGCTCTGGCAGAGCGCGAGCGCGCGGGAGCAACCCTCCTCCGTCTCGGGCTCGAGAACCAGAGACGGCGAAAGGCCATCGATGAGGGGATCCGCGGGACCGGGAGGCCGCGCCTCGACCTCGTCGAGGAGGTGTTTCAGCGAAGGGCCGGCCTCGATCGTCAAATCCAGGCTCCCGCCGATGCGGCGACGCTCGGAAGCGATCTCTTCTCGCCGCAGCTTCCGCCCGTGGGCAGGACCTTCGCCGGGTTCAGGAGCCCCTTCGGATTCCACACTTCACGCACCGACAGCATCAAAGCCAGATCGTCTTCCGAGAACAGCAGGCTCATGTAGCTCGACTTCTCCGTCCCGATCCCGTGCTCTCCGCTGATCGAGCCTCCCATGGCGACGCAAAGCTCCATGATCTCTCGGCTCGCTTCGAGGACCCGGTCTTTTTCGTCCTCGTCCCGGCCGTCGTAGGGAATGCAGGGATGGATGTTGCCGTCCCCGGCGTGGAACACGTTCGCGACCCGGATGCGGTACTTCGCCGCGATTTCCGCCACGCGCTCGAGGGTCTCGGGAAGTCTCGAGCGGGGCACGACACCGTCCTGAACGTAGAGGTCGGTCGACATGCGGCCCATGGCGCCGAAGGCGGCCTTGCGCCCGAGCCAGAGCCGCGCCCGCTCCGCCTCGTCGCGAGCGACGGAAACCGAGATGGCGCCCCGCTCGAGACAGATGCGGCGGACTTCGGAAAGGAGCCGGTCCATGGCGCAGGCGGCCCCATCGAGCTCGACGAGAAGAACGGCCTCGGCGTCACGCGGATAACCGGCGGCGATGACCCCGGCCTCGACGACTTCGATCGTGGGTCGATCGAGCATCTCGAGCGCCGCGGGCACGATCCCCGACGCCACGATCTGGGAAACCGCCTCGCACGCCGTCACCATGCTCCGGAACGGGGCGAGGAGCGTCTTCGCCGTCTCAGGGAGGGGCATGAGCCGAACGAGCGCCTCGGTCGCGATGCCGAACGTCCCCTCCGAGCCCACGAAAAGCCCCACGAGGTCGTAGCCGACGCCGTCCCGCGGCCCGCCGATATGAACGACGTCGCCCGAAGGCATCACTACCGTAAGGCCCAGGATGTGGGCGGTGGTCGCCCCGTACTTGAAACAGTGCGGCCCTCCGGAGTTCTCGGCGACGTTTCCCCCGAGAGTGCAGGAGGATTGGCTCGAGGGATCGGGAGCGAAATAGAGACCGTGGGACGCGACCGCGCGGGAGATCTCGAGGTTCACGAGACCCGTCTGGCAGAGGGCGACGCGGTTCTGGATATCGAGATCCAGGAGCCGGTTCATCCGGGTGAGAGCGATGACGAGGCCGCCCTCCCGGGGCGTCGCCCCGCCCGATAGCCCCGTTCCCGCGCCCCGGGCGAGGAAGGCAACGCCCGCCCGATCGCAGAGCCGGACGACCGCCGCCACCTCCTCGGTCGACCTCGGAAGCACCACCGCCTCGGGGGCGGACTTGAAGGCCGTCGACCCATCGCACTCGTACACAAGGGTTTGGTGAGGCTCGAAGAGGCAAGAGGAGGGACCGAGCAAGCGAAGGAGGTCGTCGCGAAAGGGCTTTTGCAGCATGGGCGGCGCTCGGCGCAGCTTACATGCTGCCGATTGATGCGAGCAAGGGAGTTGCCAAACTCCAGAGGCTGTAATAGATTAATTGTTTCGGCTTCAATCGTATCCAGAGTGACTGAAACCCAGCTCTACAAAATCTTGAACCGAACGAATTTGCGCTCGAACCGGGGACCGCACCCGCTTGCGGCGCTTCCCCCTTTTTCGAATAGTGAACTGCTAGAGCCCGTACCAGAGCAGAGAACGAGGATAAGGAGTACACCAACATGATCATTGGGGCGTCCGAGAGCTCGAGCGTCATCGTGAAGACACTGGATCCAGACGAGATTTCCTTCGAGGTGCTCGACGGCAAGTTGAAGATGTTCTCTCGAACGCTCAATGTGGTGACGGGCTCCCGGGTGGAGCTCTACAACGTCACCGACCGGATCAAGGACCTGGTAAAGTCCTCCGGCATCAAGGCCGGCTTTCTGATCCTCTCGACGCTCCACACCACGACGGCTCTGTTCATCAACGAGTTCCAGGCCGCGCTCATGGCGGACGTCAAGAATTTCCTGGAGCGGCTCGCCCACCGCGAGAACGGATATCTCCACAACTGCGAGGACTGCTCCGACTGCGAGCGCAAGAACGCCGATGC
>Ga0184637_10002970_pt1 | contig 10758 bp, 12 predicted proteins | sample PLM3_127_b2_FD_133143 | JGI IMG/M metagenome (GOLD analysis project Ga0184637, IMG submission 133143) | Groundwater sediment microbial communities from an aquifer in East River, Colorado, USA - PLM3_127_b2 | ecosystem: Environmental > Terrestrial > Soil > Riparian zone | place: USA: East River... | reverse complement strand
GCTGGACTCGATTCCGCTCATCTGCATTACCGGCCAGGTCCCAAGCGCCATGATCGGCACGGATGCTTTTCAGGAAGTCGATACCTACGGCATGAGCATCCCCGTCACTAAGCACAACTTCCTGGTGCGCTCGGCTGAGGAGCTACTAAAAGTCATCCCTGAGGCGTTTCGTATTGCTACTTCAGGGCGACCCGGTCCGGTGCTGATCGACGTGCCCAAGGATGTCCAGAATCAGGTGGTGGAATTCCGGGCATGGCCTGCGCCGGGCCGTCCGGATCCAGCCCCGGTCTGCGCTCTGGCAGATATTGCATCTGCCGCAGAGCTGATCAACACTGCCGCCAGGCCGATCCTCTACATCGGCGGGGATGTGATCCATGCAGGGGCCGCGCACCTGGCCACCCGTCTGGCGGAGAAGGCCGGCATGCCTACCACCATGACGCTTATGGGTCTGGGTGCTGTCCCCATGGATCATCCCCGGGCCATCGGCATGCTGGGCATGCATGCGGCGCGCTACACCAACCTGGCGTTGGAAGCCTGCAACTTGCTCATCGCCGCTGGCGTGCGCTTCGATGACCGCGCCACGGGTAAGGTTGCAGCGTTCTGCCCCAACGCCCGCATCATCCATATCGACATCGATCCCAGCGAGCTGGGCAAAATTAAAACCGCGCATGTTGGCATCGTTGGCGATGTGCGGGAGGTGCTGGAGGCATTGCTGCCAATGGTCGAAAGGCACCCGCGTGAGCCCTGGCTGGCCTATGTCGAAGAGCTCAAAGCGATGCATCCCCTCCATACGCCCGGTGCCGACGATCCGCGCACGCCCTATGGCCTGATTCTCCACGCAGCTAGCCTGCTCGACGATGACGCCATCATCACCACTGATGTCGGCCAGCACCAGATGTGGGCGGCGCAGGTCTATCCCTTGCGTTATCCTCGTCAATGGCTCACCTCCGGCGGTCTTGGCACCATGGGCTTCGGCTTACCCGCGGCCATCGGCGCAGCCCTGGCCTACCCCACACGTACGGTGGTCTGTTTCAGCGGCGACGGCAGCCTACTCATGAATATCCAGGAACTGGTGACCGCCGTGGAAGAGGACGTCAATGTGAAGATCATCCTGATGAATAACAACTCCCTGGGACTGGTGCATCAGCAGCAGGACCTGTTCTATGGCGGGCGTATTTTTGCCTCAGACTATCAGGCGCAGGTGGATTTCAGCACCATCGCCCGGGGTTTTGGGATGACGGTCTATGACCTGGCCACCGCCACCGATCCGTGCTCCATATTGGCCCGTGCGCTCAGCAAACGTGGCCCCTGCCTGATCCATGCCCCGATCGACACCCAGGAAAAAGTGTATCCGATGGTGCCACCCGGTGCGGCCAACAAGGACATGATTGGAGGGGAAGCCGATGTCACCGCTCGTGTCTAAGACGCAAAAACTGCCCCGATCCGACAGCCCACAGGTGGTGTTGGAACTCACAGTCAACAACCATCCGGGGGTCATGTCGCACATCTGTGGCCTGTTCTCGCGCCGGGCGTTCAACGTGGAAGGCCTCCTCTGTATGCCCATCGGCACCGGCGCGCAGAGCCGCATCTGGCTCCGCGTCTATGCCGACGACCGCCTTGAACAGATGCTCAAACAGTTGATAAAACTAGAGGACGTGGTCGGCGTCCAGCGTCACGGCGCCGACCATGAGGTCTTCCTATGCCTGGAGGAATTTTTCCAGGCATAGACCAGACGACAGGAGTGAGGCGACAAAGCGTTAGTTCGGCAGCCAGGCCGCGGTCCTGATCTCACCAAACTCGCGTGCTATCTTGCGCCAGGAATCGCCGGCATCCTCGCTGATGTACACCTCGCCGAACAGGCTAAAGGCGAGGAGTCGGTTGGCGTCAGCGGGATGCGTCGCGAGGCCCCACATGGTGGCATTGGGCTGCACGGGGAGCTTAAGTGTCTCCCAGGTCTCCCCAAAGTCTGTGGTGCGGAGCACATGCCCCTTCTCCCCTGTCGTGGTTTCTCCACAACCGGCAAAGAGCACCCCAGGATCGTCGGCCTTGACAGCTATGCCGCGGGCATACGGCAGAGGCCATTTCTCCTTGACGCCCAGGGGCTGCCACGTCTCGCCCAGATTGTTGCTGGCAAACACTTCACGCGCTGTACTGGCATACACGCGCTTTGGTTGCGTCGCAGCTATGGTCATGGCGTGGATATCCGGATCGTACAACCCGGTCTCGACATGCGTCCAGGTGTCCCCGCCATCCAGGCTCCGGAAGACTCCATCAATTTCTACCCCTGCCCATACCGTGCGGTGGTCGTCAGGGTCGACCATCACGCTGGTTACAAATGGCGTCCCAATAGAGCACTCCTTCGCGATGTCCAGCGCTAATTGCTCCCAGCGCAGTCCGCCGTCCCGCGAGCGATAGACACCCGCCGGTCTCGTTCCGGCAAAGAGAATACAGGGATCGATGGGGTCTACTGCCAGAGACCAGATCGTCGGCACATCGCCCTGAGAGCCTATCCTCTCCCAGTGCCCTCCGCCACTCTGGCTCACAAACAGGCCTGTATCCCCACCTGCGAGAACGGTGTGCGGCTCTGTCGGATGCACGACCAACGCCTGTATGCGACTGTTGAGTGGAAAAGGGGAGCGATGACGTACCCACGACTTCCCCGCATCCGGGCTGTGCCATACCCCCCAGCCTGCCGTCCCGAGACATATACTGTAGTCCGTTGCCATACTCTATCTCCCTTCACGTAGGCCCATGGGTCACCTGCAAGTGGGGAGGATTGTACCCGGCCCGATCTCCCACGACAAAATGAATTTTCTGTTGCAGGCGCTGATGAAACTGAAGGCGGCAGTGCTCCAGCCGCTCCCGGTTGTCCACGGGCGGGACAAGATTCGGCATGATCACCGCCCCCGCGAACGCCTATACGCGCAGGAGTGCAATCGTCTGGAGTATGTCACCTTCGCACAGGTGCAGATGCATGTCGAGGGGAGGCGGAGAAGAAAGCACGTCATGACTGCTACTCCAGGGTCCGCGGTCCACTGTCTGCCGTCTACGGGGGTAGTATGCTATTTGCTTTGTACGCTGGGAGGATGATACGATGACGCCGCCTGTGGGAAGCAGAGGCTCCCCTATCTTCCCCAGGCAGGCGCATCTACTGGGCGTCTGTTGCCCCTGCTGCGGGGGTGACGTCATCTGCAGTCCCATTGCTCGTATGGACAGAGGGAGCAAACATGGATGGGGGACTTCCTATAGTAGGCTCTATGGTCAGATGTCCCTCGGCGATTTCACGCACCGCAATGGTGAAATGGCTTTCATCTTCATCGCATTCCACAAGAGCGGGCGCGCCGTGGTAGAGCTGGCGAATACGCTTCGCAATGAGCATGGTGGTAAGATAGCGATTGCCAATTTTCTTAATAGCGGCATCGAGGACCGCATGCTGGGTAGTCAAGGTTCAGCCTCCTGACACAGACAACCTTGTGGCACAGTGGAGCTCACGCAAAGCCGCGACGTTGCGTAAACTTTTATCTTAACACATTCGAAGTATATTTTACCACTGTTGTTCGCACCCACAATTCTGGAGGAGACGTATGCACTTTTCGCCCTTGGCATTACGTGAACTTGTTACCCGTCTTCTCGAAGAAGACATTGGGTATGGCGATATCACCACCCTGGCGATTGTGCCGTCCCAGGCACACGGGCATGGACGTTTGCTGGCCAAAGAAGCCCTCGTGCTGGCAGGGCTCGACATCGCTGTAGCAGTCTTTCACACGGTAGATAGCACGATCCGTTTGGACGGTGCGATGCAGGATGGCGCGCATCTCACCCCTGGGAACGTTATCGCTGAGATGTACGGCCCAGCCCGCGCCCTCCTGACAGCTGAGCGGGTGGCACTGAACCTCCTCCAGCGTCTCTCAGGCGTGGCGACAGCGACACGGCGTTACGTCGATACTGTACGGCACACCAAGGCACGCATTGTTGATACCCGCAAGACGACACCAGGGCTCCGCCTGCTCGAAAAGTACGCGGTACGGGTTGGCGGTGGGCACAATCATCGCTTTGGTCTGGGAGACGGCGTGCTCATTAAAGACAACCATATTGCCATTGCTGGTGGTATCACCACAGCCGTCAACCTTGCACGGCAAGCCGTTTCCCACCTCCAGAAGATCGAGGTGGAAGTTGAAGATTTTCCCCAACTGCATGAAGCGCTGGCCGCAGGGGCTGACGCCATCCTGTTGGACAATATGACCCCGGAACAGACGCGCGAAGCCGTGCGTCTGGTGCGCGAGACGGCAGGCGGAGAACAGATACTCCTGGAGTCCTCGGGGGGCATTACGCTGAAAACCGTACACCTGTATGCCGAAGCTGGGGTAGACCTCATCTCCGTAGGGGCCCTCACACATTCGGCGCCGGCGGTGGACATTAGTCTGGAGATGACTGCTGAGGATTAACGGGCTGAGGAGGCGTGCTCAGCCCTGGATGCAATGATGCCGCCGTAGAAACTCGTGGACTAGAGTGGTCGTTTGTTCGGGTTGATCGAGCATGAGGTGATGACCAGCTTCAGCCACATCAGCCCACTCCATGTGTGGGCATACATCTTGAATTTGTTTCAGGAGGGCTGGCGTCAGGCGTGGGCTATACTCAGCCCGGAGGACCAAGGCCGGACAGGTGATACGCTGCCAGAACGGCAAGGTATTCATCGACGTGCGCTGCGCATACACCCGGCGGTCGATCTTGTGGATCCACATGCCGCTAGCTAATTGCCGTGCTGCCGAGCGGGCAATGTAGTGATGGATTTGCTGCGGCCCACGCAACCCATCAGGACGGATGCGGAAATGCGCAATGTACTCGTCCAGCGTGGGATATTCTCGTCCTGGACGGCGTCCCATCTGCTGCAAGAGGTCCGCGGCGTCATCAGAATAGACTGGCCGCGAGTCACAGACCACCAGAGCCCCCACGTCTTGGGGCCACGTCCCGGTGTATTGCGTCAGGAGTATCCCTCCCATGGAATGCCCCATGAGGAGCGGCGTTGGGATCTGCTCGGCGTGGAACAGGGCCCGGAGGTCTTGCATGTGGGCCTCGAAAGTGTAGACAGGCGGCTCAGCCCAACTGCTATCTCCGTGCCCCCGCAAATCGACTGCCAACACCCGACAATAACGCGCCAGGGCCGGTCCGACAAAATCAAACCAGTGGGCATTCGCACCACCACCATGCACAAAGACAAGCGTCTGAGGACCAGGGCCTCCGTAGTCCAGGTAGTGCAGGTTGACGTGCTCCAACTGCAAATATTTACGGGTACTGTTGGTCTGCATGCGCATCCTCAGCTCAGGCTCACATCGGTCTATTCGAGATCGCGCCGCCCTGGGCCCCCATCGATGTTGATAGTCGTCCCCGTCATAAAGCTGGAGGCCTCTGAAGCCAGAAAGATTGTGGGGTAGGCAATTTCCTCGACCCTCCCCCAACGTCCCAGAGCAACACGTGAGGCAACACTACGGTAAACCTCATCCGCATTCGGATTCGTGCGATGTAAGACCTCCAGGTAGCCCTCGGTTTCTATGGGACCAGGGGCGATACAATTGACCCGAATGTTGTAGGGAGCCCACTCCATGGCCAATGTCGTGGTAAAATTGATGACTGCAGCCTTCGAGGCGCCGTAGTGGGACATCATCTGCGAACCACGCACGCCCGCCATCGAGGCGATGTTCACGATGACCCCTTGCCGTCGCTCGATCATGTGCTTCCCCACCGTCTGACAGAAGAGAAACACACCATGCAAATTGATACTCACGACCGTATTCCAGCCGTTCAGGCTGATTTTTTCCACCGGGGCACGAAAGCTGGCACCGTGATTGTTGACGAGGACATCAATGGTGCCAAACTCCTCCAGCGTGCGCTGCACCACGCGGTGCACCTGTTCTGGATCGCGCACGTCAACCGTAAGGGCGAGGGCGCGTTTACCGAGCCCTCGGATAGTTTCAGCCGTGGATTCTAAGTGCTCCATGCGCCGGCTACACAGCACGATATCGGCACCTACACGAGCACATTCGATGGAGATACTCTTCCCGATGCCGATTCCCCCACCGGTAACAATGATCGTTTTACCCTCAAGCGAGAAGGGAGGCTGGGCCATGGACAGGGTCCTTCAGTATGCGAAGACCGGGGTATGAGAAGAGGTCAATCGTCAGCCAGACCCAAGCGATATTTACTGAGCAGGTCGGCGACCTTTTCTCGATCACAGCTGGTACACAGGTATTTACTTTCTGGGGACAAGGTTTCGAGCAGATGCAGGCGTTGATAGTCACGCGTGGTGCCAAATAACTCACTCCCACAGAAAGGACATTCCCCCTTACGCACCACCCAGGGACGGGGCTTTTTCGGTGTGCTTGCTATTCGTAAGATACAGAGGGCAAACCCTATCAAGACAAGAATCCACACCAGGAGCCAGAGCCCTCCATTGCTAAACATGTTTACCAGGGTTTCGAACGTCTTATACAAGAGAATCATGGCGCACCCCTTCACACAGAGACCGCCGGGACAAGGCCAGAGAGACTCGCGAGGGGTGCCCAAGAGGAGCCGCGGCCCGCGTTGCCCTAGAGACCTGGTATAGTCTTATCGTATTAAAATGGACCCCACAATTCAAGCCTTCATTATCGCCGCGACGGCGCGAGCGTCGACCGCACGCGCCAGGGCAAGCACTTGGTGCACGGTTTTCACCATCGCGATGTCCACCATCACGCCTTGACAGGTTGGCTTATTGCCAGGCACAAACAGTAGGGAATGTAACGGCTGCCTTGGCTTCTCTCCGTACTGTGACTGACGTAATCGGGAGGCTGCTAGCAGAGCAGTCTCATCCCTGTGGCGAGTATAGCACGTCTCTCGCCTCTCAAGGAACCGTTGGCTTGACGCTTGTCTCTGCGCTTGCTAAGATCACTTTGTGAACTCTCTCCAAGAGATGGTCTCAACTTCTGTATCCGTGTTCCAACCCGTCTGCAGCTACAGGGCATTGAGGCGATCAGATGCCGCAGAGAAGAGTAGTTTTTGTGTTGCCTCGTCGTTTCTTAACCTATCACCTCCGCATCAGTTAAAATTACGAAGGACTGCTGGTAGTCCATAGCGGTATGGATAGGCCCATTGGCAGTCACGATGCGCGGCTGAGGTGGATTTCAGCCCACGGAGCTTCTTGATGCTTGAGAGGAGGTCAGCGCGTGGGACTGTACATTTTACGACTCATCGTTCTTGCTGTTTGTGCTTGGTCAGGGGCTGTCATTGGTCTGACACAGGGTAGCATAGTATCTGGAATCATAGGTGCTGCTGTCGCCACTGTGGGTGGGGTGGGGCTGTGCCTCCTCGAACGCTATCTCCGGGCGATTCCGTTATGGTCGTATCTCTATGGCTTGGCAGGACTCATGGTTGGGTTATTGGCCGGAGCGTTGGGCAATCACGTGATGGGCAAACTTCCTCTTCAGGACCCAGGGGTGGTGCAGACTCTTTCTCTGGCGCTCTATGTTGTCTGTGCCTACTTTGGGATTGTCCTCGGCCTGTGGAAAGGTCCGGAGTTCCGAGCTGGCGACGAGGGGACCCTCGGACTCGGCATGGGGCAGGTAAGTAGTCCGAAAATTCTCGATACGAGTGCAATCATTGATGGTCGTATTGCCGATATCTGTGAGACGGGATTCCTTGAGGGGCCCCTGATTGTGCCGCAGTTTGTCCTCAAAGAATTACAACACATTGCAGGGTCTCCTGATTCTATCAAACGGAATCGTGGACGACGTGGCCTGGATATTTTGCAACGTATCCAAAAGAATGTCGACATGACGGTGCATATTGTCGATCATGATTTCCCAAAGATTCGTGAAGTTGATACCAAACTCGTGGCCTTAGGCAAAGCGCTCAAAGGTAAAGTGCTGACCAACGATTTCAACCTGAACAAGGTGGCTGAACTCCAGGGGGTTCCCGTTCTGAATGTGAATCAATTGGCGAATGCCGTGAAACCTGTTGTGTTGCCTGGTGAAGTGATGAACGTGCACATCATGAAGGAAGGCAAGGAGTACGGGCAAGGGGTGGCCTATCTGGAGGACGGGACCATGGTGGTCGTTGACAATGCGAAACGCTATGTCAGCAAAAATATCGATGTGATCGTCACCAGTGTTTTACAGACGACAGCTGGGCGGATGATTTTTACACGTTTGAAGGAAGAGCACGAGCGGGAAGTCTCCGTAGAGGGACGCTAGGAGAGACGAGGTCGTGGACACGAGACCGGCCTATGGCCGTGTAGCGGCGCTCATTCCTGCAGCCGGTGAGGGCCGTCGCATGGGGGGAACAATTCCTAAACAGTTTCTCCAGATTGGTGGTCGGGAGATCTTAGCACGCACACTGGGGGTTTTTGAGGCGTGCAGAGTTATAGACGACATCTGGGTTGTGGTGGCAGCAGAGCAATGTGCCTTGTGTCAGAGTACGATAGTGGAGCGTTACGGATTGCGGAAAGTCCGAGGGGTCGTCGCCGGAGGGCGAACGCGTCAGGAGTCCGTCTGGCTGGGACTGCAGCAGGTTGCGGAGGCCGTTGATCTCGTCGTCGTGCATGATGGGGTACGCCCTTTTGTGACCGAGCGTCTCTTGCAGCAGACGCTCGACCAGGCTAGCCGCTATGGTGCCGCTATTGCTGCCGTGCCGCTGAAAGACACGCTCAAACGCGTCTCCGCAGTAGGTGATGTCGAAGCCACGGTGCCTCGTGAGCGCCTATGGCGCATCCAAACCCCGCAAGCATTCCAACATGCGCTCTTGCGGAGGGCGTTTCAGTACGCTTGGCAACAAGGGCTCCACGCCACAGACGAGGCCGGACTCATTGAAGCCCTGGGATATCTGGTGAAAATTGTGCCAAGCTACGAGCATAACGTCAAAATTACCACTCCGGACGATCTCATTTTTTGTGAAATGTTCCTGCGCTACCGCGTGTGAAAGATCATATGCGCATTGGCTTCGGTTACGATGTCCATCCATTGGTCCCAGGGCGTCCGTTAGTGCTTGGTGGTGTAACTATTCCGCATGATCGAGGCTTAGACGGACATTCCGATGCTGACGTTGTCGTGCACGCCCTGTGTGATGCTATGCTCGGTGCGCTGGCACTCGGTGATTTGGGACGACACTTCCCGAGCACAGACGAACGCTGGCGCGGCGTGTCGAGTCTGGATTTGCTGCGGCACGTCACCCAACTGTTAACGGCACAGCACTATGCTGTAAACAATGCAGATATCACGGTGGTCGCCCAGCGCCCGCGCTTGGCTCCATATACGCAACACATGGTGCACACCCTGGCAGCGACAGTGGGGGTGGACCCAACGCAGATAAGCGTGAAGGCCACGACGACGGATGGTCTGGGGTTTATCGGTGCAGAAACGGGTATTGCGGCCTATGCCGTCTGCCTCTGTTGGCGCCGTTCGCCAGCAGACGAGGCAGAGCCACAACGGTGAGCAAAAGATGACGGACGAGAAGCTCTATGGGGTCCATCCGGTCCTCGAAGCTTTACAGGAAGAGCGTCGCCACATACGACAGGTGCTGATCAGTGCACAACGGCGTGGCGCTGAAGTGCAACGCATTATCGCTCTCGCCGAGCGTCGTGGCATTCCCGTGGTCACTGTAGAGCGTCCGCAGTTACACCAGTTGCTGGGCCATAATGCGCATCAAGGTGTTGTGGCACTCGCCGAGCCGCATATCTATCACCCATGGACTGAGATTGTAACATATGTGACGGCGAGGCCAGGGCCGCACACCATTCTGGTCCTCGATAGCGTGACGGATGTGGGCAACTTTGCGGCCCTGATTCGGTCCGCTGCGGCTTTCGGTGTGCACGCCATTGTGTTGCCACGTCACGCTGCTGTGCCCTTGACACCAGCAGTGGCAAAGCGTTCGGCTGGTGCGATTGAGCGCATGTCTATTGTGCGTGTGGCGAACGTTGTGCGGGCCCTCGATGAGTTGAAACAACACGGATTTTGGGTCTATGGTGCTGATATACAGGCCGACTTCACGGTGGCCCAGATGGCTTGGCCAGAGCGCGTCGTGCTGGTGTTAGGGGCGGAGAGCGGTGGTATACGCCGTCTAGTCCGTGAGCGTTGCGACGGCCTCGTACGCATTCCCATGCACGCAGGGACAAATTCGCTCAATGTCGCTATGGCAGGAGCCATCATTTTGGCATACCGCTGGGACCACTGCGTTGCCTCGTGCGGCCAACGACAGAGCGAGATAGTTGCAGACAAGCCAATTTCTCGTTGACAAAGCACGTTTTTTTTTCTACAGTTTTCACTTATTCATTTTGCTGGCTGGCGTATGGGAACGTCTGCACCGCCGATGGAGTTCGGCCGATGTAGCTCAAAGGTAGAGCAGCTGATTTGTAATCAGCAGGTTGGAGGTTCAATTCCTCTCATCGGCTCGTCTGCGTACCAGATACGCATTTTCCATAGTATTACCCATCTGTGTTCTGTGGTTGTTTTCAGGGGGAGGTTCCCGAGCGGTTAAAGGGGGCAGACTGTAAATCTGTTGGCGCAGCCTTCGGAGGTTCGAATCCTCCCCTCCCCACTGCCTATGGACACTGTGATACGGGGCGGGAATAGCTCAGTTGGCTAGAGCGCCAGCCTTCCAAGCTGGGGGTCGCGGGTTCGAGTCCCGTTTCCCGCTCTCGTTCGGCACGCCTTTGGGCCCACGTAGCTCAGGCGGTAGAGCACTTCCTTGGTAAGGAAGAGGTCATCGGTTCGAGTCCGATCGTGGGCTCTG
>Ga0184637_10002969_pt1 | contig 10762 bp, 7 predicted proteins | sample PLM3_127_b2_FD_133143 | JGI IMG/M metagenome (GOLD analysis project Ga0184637, IMG submission 133143) | Groundwater sediment microbial communities from an aquifer in East River, Colorado, USA - PLM3_127_b2 | ecosystem: Environmental > Terrestrial > Soil > Riparian zone | place: USA: East River... | reverse complement strand
GAGCTGATCGGCCGGCGCTGTGAGCACATGCGACAGCTCCGACTCGGGTAGCGTTCGCCAGTCAGCTCTCACCGCCAAGCGCGCCCGGCGCGCGGTGGCGCCCTACCGCGCATTGAGCTTCACGTCCTCGCGCGAGTCATACGGCCGGCCGGCTCAGCACGTCGCCCGAGACCCGCCGCGCGAGCCACTGGCCGTCGGACGAGCTGCCCACCAGCCGGCCCTGCTCGACGATCACCTTGCCGCGCAGGATCGTCATCACTGGATAGCCCTGGCACGCGAAGCCCTCCCAGATGCTGTAGTCGGCGTCGGCGTGGAGGTCGCCCAAAGTGATCGTTTTCCTCAGCGCCGGATCGATGAGCACCAGGTCGGCGTCGCTGCCCGGCTGGATGGCGCCCTTCCGTGGGTAAAGGCCGAGGATGCGGGCGGCATTGGCCGAGGTGATGTCCACGAAGCGCGTCAGCGGCATCTTGCGCTCGGCCACGAACTTCGTGAACGCCACGGGCAGCCGCGTCTCGATCCCGTTGTGGCCCCCGCAGACGGTCTCGATGGTGTTGCCGGCCAGCTTGTAGGCCTTGTGGACGGTGTACTCGTCGGTCGCCGTGGTGGCCAGCCGGCCGTCGAGGAGGCCCGCGAGGAGCGCGTCCCGGTCGTCGGCGAACTTGATCGCCGGATAGGTATGGATCGCCGTGCCGCCCGGCTTCTTGTAGTCGTCGCAGGTGAACTGGAGGTAGTTGTGCAGCGCCTCCCCGTACACGGGCAGTCCCTGGCTCCTCGCCTCGGCAATGGCCGCCACACCCTCCTTGGCCGTGGTGTGCACGAAGTAGACGGCCACGCCGGTGTGCTGGGCCAGGCGAATGACGTGCCGGAAGGCGAGGTCCTCGGAGAGGTTGTTGTGGACGAGGTGGAGGTTGTGACCCTGCGCCCGGCCCTCGCGCTTCAGCTTCTCCGTCATGTAGGTGACGACGTCGTCCTCCTCGGCGTGCACGGCCATGATGCCGCCGCGCCGCGCCACCTCCTCGAAGATGCCCCAGAGGTGGCCGTACGGCACTCTGAGCGGCCCGAACGTCGTGAAGATCTTGAAGCTGGCGATGCCCTCCTGGATCGCCTCGCCGATCTCCCCGATGGTCTGGGGCGCGACCTCGCCGGCCAGGATGTAGTGGAAGGCGAAGTCCGTGTACGAGTGCCCCCGGAAGACGGCGCGCCGCCGCTCGACCGCCTCCGCGATGGGCACGCGCCTGGCGCTCGGATCGCGCGTGAGTGCAAGGTCACCGGCGAAGTCGACGACGGTGGTCACGCCCCCGAAGGCCGCGGCCCGGCTGGCCGCTTCCGGAGGCTGCGTCATCACGTCAGGGTGTCCCGCCCACTGCTCCGGCACCGGGATGGAGATGTGGGCGTGCGGTTCGATCCCGCCGGGGACGACGATCATGCCCCGCGCATCAATGACCCGGCCTGCGTCCGCCGCCAGGGTGCCCGGCCAGCCCAGCGCGACGATCGTGCCGTCCTGTACGCCGATGTCCAGTGTGCCGACGCCCTGGGGCGTCACGACCTGTCCGTCCTTGATGACGAGATCCAGCATGATGTCCCTCCCTGATGACGGGAGCCCTGGCCTCGCGGCCCGGTCGAGAGCCCCGCAACTGACCGTGGAGTCTCACGAGACGCGGTCCCTGTGCAAGCGTTCGGTTTCGCGACCTGGGGTATGATCCCTGCGGCGACCGAATGGTCCCACGAGGAGCGGGTCAATGACCGACATCGCGACGCTCGGGGTGCGGCGTCTCTCCGACGTAGCCTCGTGATGTGGGACAACCGGTGCCTGCTGCATCGCGCCGAGCGGAACTACGACATGACCAGGCACCGGCGCATCCTCCACCGCACGGTGGTCAAGGGCACGGTGCCGTTCTGACCTAGGCGCCTGTCGGAGCATCGAGGGGGGTGGGGACGCCCAAGCTGGCGTTGAATCGAGGAGCGTCCCGGGTGTCCCGGGGCGCGACGAGCGCGGGGGGGCTTGGGGGGCCCGTTCGAGGCCCCCCATCTCACTGGGAGGAAACGGATGAAGTTCGGGATCTTCTACGAGCACCAGCTTCCGCGCCCGTGGGCGGAGGGCAGCGAGCTCGAGCTCTTCCAGAACGCCCTCGACCAGGTCGAGCTCGCCGACCGGCTCGGCATCGACTACGCCTGGGAGGTCGAGCATCACTTCCTGGAGGAGTACTCGCACTCCTCGGCGCCCGAGGTGTTCCTGGCCGCCTGCTCCCAGCGGACGCGCCGGATTAGACTGGGCCACGGCATCGTGCTGATGCCGCCGGGCTACAATCACCCGGCCCGCGTGGCCGAGCGCATCGCCACCCTCGACCTGGTCTCCAACGGCCGCGTCGAGTGGGGCACCGGCGAATCGGCCTCCCGCGCCGAGCTGGAAGGCTTCGGCATCGATCCCGCCGAGCGGCGCGCCATGTGGCGAGAGACCGTCGAGCAGGTCGCCAACATGATGGCCATGGATCCCTGTCCCGGCTTCAAGGGGAAGTGCTTCTCCATGCCGTGCCGCAACGTCCTCCCCAAGCCCGTGCAGCGGCCGCACCCGCCTCTGTGGGTCGCCTGCTCCAACCGGGAGACGATCCATCTGGCGGCCCAGCTCGGCATCGGAGCCTTGACCTTCGCCTTCATCGATCCCGGCGAGGCCCGTCAGTGGGTGACCGACTACTACGAGACCTTCAAGCGCGAGTGCGTGCCCATCGGCCACACCGTCAATCCGAACGTCGCCATGGTGACCGGCTTCTCCTGCCATCGCGACGCCGAGGAAGCGCGCCGGCGCGGGACTGACGGCTTCCGCTTCTTCCAGTTCGCCCTCGCCCACCACTACGTCTTCGGGACCCACATGCCGGGGCGGACGAACATCTGGGAGCGCTTCGTGGCCGTGCGCGACCAGATCGGCACCGAGGTCCTGGGCGCCGGCACCGGCTGTATCGGCACGCCCGCCGAGCTGCGCGAGACCCTGCGGACGTTCACGGAGGCCGGCGTGGACCAGACGATCTTCATCCAGCAGGGCGGGAAGAACCGCCACGAGCACATCTGCGAGTCGCTCGAGCTGTTCGCCGCCGAGGTCATGCCGGTCTTCGGGGAGGGCGAGGGGGAGCGAGAGCGCGGCAAGAGGGAGGAACTGGCGCCCTTCATCGAGGCCGCCTTCCGGCGCAAGCAGGCGCTCCCTCCGTTGGCCGACGAGGCGACCGCGAGCTATCGGGCGTACGGCCTGAAGGTCGCCGAGGACGACCTCGCGAAGCTCCCGGAGGGCAATCGCCGCCGCATCCAGACCTTCCAGCGGATCCGCGAGATCGCCGAGCGCGCGGGCCCTTGATGGTCGGGGAGCCTTCAGGAGCCTGGACTTGGCGCGGGATTGTCCCGATAATCGGGCCCCTGCGCCAGGGACCGAGAGGAAGCCAAGGAACACGCGGTGTGAGGAGCGCAGATAGGGCTGAGGATTGGCTGGCCAGGGGCACGAGCACCTCGGACAGCACACGCATGAAAGGGGAATCTCATGACCGAGCTTCGGCGCACGCCGCGGACACGCACGCTCCGGTCCCGATTCACCGTCGCCCTCATGGTGGGGGCGCTCAGTGCCGTCGTCGCCGTGGGGGCCCTTGCCCAGAGCGGCAGCAAGAGCCCCCTGATCGGGAAGCTGGAAGGCCCGGAGGTCGTCACCGACCCCGCCAAGGCTCCCAAGAGGTTGAAGGAGGCGCCGCAACTGGCGGAGCTGGTCAAGGCCGGCAAGCTCCCGCCGGTGGCGGAGCGCATCGGGCAGGACCCCCTGGTCATCAAGCCGCTGCAGGAAATCGGCAAGTACGGAGGCACGTGGCGCGGAGGCTTCACGGGGCCGGCCGACTTCTGGAACGGCTATCGGTGCTGCTCGGGGCCCGACAATCTGCTGTTCTGGGACTACACGGGCGATTCGGTCACCCCCAACATCGCCCGGGGCTTCGAGATGCAGGACGGGGGACGGACGCTCGTCCTGCACCTGCGTCGCGGGATGAAATGGAGCGACGGCCGCCCCTTCACCGCGGATGACTTCGTCTTCTGGTTCGAGGACGTCTACCGGAACAAGGACCTGGTTCCCACGCCCGCCGCCGCGATGTCCATCAACGGCAAGCCGGGCGAGGTGCAGAAGGTCGACACCCACACGGTGAAGTTCAAGTTCCCCGACCCGTACTACCTGCTTCCCGACGTGCTCGCGGGTTCCACGGCCCTCGGTGGCCAGGCCCATCAAGGGCTGAACGGGATGGGCGGATACGCGCCCGCCCACTACCTGAAGCAGTTCCACCCGAAGTACATCTCCAAGGACGACCTCGACAAGAAGGTCAAGGACGCCAAGTTCGACAACTGGGTCCGCCTGTTCCTGTTCAAGAACGACTGGGCCCTCAACTCGGAGCTGCCGGTCCTCACGCCGTGGAAGACCGTCACCCCCATCAACACGCCGACGTGGACGCTCGAGCGCAACCCCTACAGCGTCTTCGTGGACACGGATGGCAACCAGCTTCCGTACATCGACCGGGTGGTCCTGACCTTGGCCGAGAACCTGGAGGTCATCAACCTCCGGGCGATCGCGGGGGAGTACGACTTCCAGGCCCGCCACCTCGACCTCGGCAAGGTGCCCGTCTTTCTGGAAAACCAGCAAAGGGGCGGCTACAAGCTCTATCTCGACCCGGGCGACTACGGCGGCGACATGATCATCAAGTTCAACCTAAGCTACGAGGCCGACCCGGAGATCGCCAAGTGGATGAACACGGCCGACTTCCGGCGCGCGCTGTCGCTGGCCATCGACCGCGACCAGATCAACGAGACCTTCTGGCTGGGGACCGGCACGCCGAGCTCGGTGGTGCCCGCGGACAGCAACAAGTACAACCCGGGACCCCAGTACCGCAAGCTCTGGTCCACGCTGGACGTCAAGAAGGCCAACGAGATGCTCGACAAGATTGGCCTGGACAAGAAAGATGCCAATGGATATCGGCTGCGCACCGACGGCAAGGGCCGGCTGCGCATCGAGATCATGACCCTGGGCGGTCAATTCCTCCAGTTCACGCAGATCTCGGAGATGATCCGGGAACAGTGGAAGAAGGTTGGTATCGATTTGACCGTGCAAGAGGTGGAGCGGAGCTTGGCCTTCAAGCGGACCGCCGCCAATGAGCAACAGCTCGGGGCCTGGAACAACGACGGCAGCGAGCATCTGTTCACGTTCCCGAACCATGTCTTCCCCTTCGACCTGTCTGGCGTCGCGACGTCCGGACCGTTGTACGGTCGCTGGTTCCAGTCCAGCGGTACCCAGGGGAAGGAGCCCCCGGCCCGCCTGCGCGAGCTGATGGAGAAGTGGAAGAAAGCCTTCGGGATGCCCGAGAAGGAGCGCATCCAGCTCGGCAAGGAGGTCTGGAAGATCGCGGCGGAGGAGGTGTACATCATCGGCGTGATCGGCCTGGGACCGGCCTCCATGGGCGTGCGGGTGGTCAAGACGAACATGGGGAATGTCCCCTCCCGGCAGTACAACAGCCCGGACGGCAAGACCCCGACGATTTCCCGGCCGGCGACCTTCTTCTGGAAGAAGTAGGCTTCGGGCGCGCCCGGTTCACCGCCACCCGTGGGCGGTGGACCGGGCCATAGCCGAGGGGCTCTGCCATGCTCGCGTACATCGGACGTCGCGCCCTGCTCGCCATCTTCACCGTCTGGGCGATCTCCGTCCTGTCCTTTGCCATCATCCAGTTGCCGCCCGGTGACTACGTCACCTCGTACATCGCCCAGATGGCGTCGACGGGCAGCGTGGTCACCGAGCAGGAGGCGGAGAATCTGAGGATCCAGTACGGGCTGGGCCAGCCCATGTACGTGCAGTACTACAAGTGGGTCAAGCTGATCGCCGGGGGCAACTTCGGCATGTCCATGGAGTGGCGGCGGCCCGTCACCGAGGTGATCGGCGAGCGCCTGTCGCTGACGGTGGTGGTCTCGGTGGCGGCCCTGTTCCTCACCTGGGTGTTGGCCCTGCCCATCGGCATCTATTCCGCCGTCCGACAGTACTCGCTGGGCGACTATGCCGCGACCTTCGTGGGCTTCATCGGCCTCGCCGTCCCCAATTTCCTTCTCGCGCTGGTGCTGCTCTATCTGGGCTTCACGCTCTTCAACGCCCACATCGGGGGGCTGTTTTCCCTGGAGTTTCAGGATGCCCCGTGGAGTCTGGCCAGAGTGTGGGACCTGCTCAAGCATCTCCCGATCCCGGCGTTGATCCTGGGCCTGGCGGGGACCGCGCAACAGATCCGGATCATGCGCGCCAATCTCCTGGATGAGCTGCGCAAGCCCTACGTGGTGACGGCGCGCGCCAAGGGCCTGACCGAGACCAGGGTGATCGTGAAGTACCCGGTGCGGGTGGCCCTCAACCCGTTCGCCAGCACGATTGGCTACACCCTGCCCTACATCGTGTCGGGGAGCATCATCGTGTCCCTTGTTCTCGGATTGCCGACGGTGGGGCCACTGCTCCTAAAATCCCTCATCGCGCAAGACATGTTCCTGGCGGGGACGATCGTGCTTCTCCTGGGCGTCATGACCGTGATCGGCACCCTGATCTCGGACATTCTTCTGGTGTGGATCGACCCGCGCATTCGACTCGAGAACACCTGATGGCCACCAAGCCTGACCTGGCCCTCGATCCCACGAGCGCTCCCGTTCACGGGCCGCGCGCCGTCGCCGCCGCCGAGGAGCAGCGCATCTTCGTGGCCTCGCAGTGGCAGCTTACGTGGTGGCGGTTCCACAAGCATCGCGTGGCCGTGGCCAGCGGCATCGTCGTCATCGGCTTCTATCTGATCGTGCTGGGCGCGGACTTCCTCGCGTATGCCGACCCCAATGCCTCCGAGGCCCAGCGCTCGTTGATGCCCCCGCAGGCCGTCCATCTGTTCGACGGCGGGCGGTTTCGCCCCCACGTCTACGCCGTCAAGGGCGCCCGAGACCCCTTGACCTTCAAGCGTGTCTATCAAGCCGACCCCAACCAGAAGATCCCCATTCGGTTGTTCGCGGAGGGTTTCGAGTATCGATTCCTCGGTGTGGTCCCGACGACGCGTCATCTGATCGGCGTCGACGGGGGCCTCGACGCCGGCAAGACGATCTTTCTGCTGGGCACGGATTTACAGGGGCGCGATCTGTGGTCGCGGCTGATGTATGGCACGCGCATCTCGCTCACCATCGGGCTGATCGGGGTGTCGATGAGCCTCGTCCTGGGCGTGGTCCTTGGCGGTTTCTCGGGATTCTACGGCGGGGTCGCCGATACGGTGATCCAGCGGGTCATCGAGATTCTCCGCTCGATCCCGACCATTCCGCTGTGGATGGGATTGGCCGCGGCGCTCCCCCGGGACTGGTCGATCTTGCAGATCTACCTCGCCATCACGATCATCATCTCGCTCCTGGGCTGGACCGAACTGGCTCGCGTGGTTCGCGGGCGCTTCCTGGCCCTGCGGGAGGAGGACTTCGTCGTCTCCGCCCGGCTGGTGGGCTGTGGCCAGATGCGGACCATCTTCGTGCACATGGTGCCCTCGTTCATGAGCCACATCATCGCGGCGACCACGCTCGCCCTTCCGGCGATGATCATCAGCGAGACGGCCCTCAGCTTCCTGGGCCTGGGCCTGCGCCCGCCCGCGATCAGCTGGGGGGTCCTGCTGCAGCAGGCCCAGAATGTCCAGGCGGTGGCCCTCTCTCCGTGGCTGATGATCCCGGCGGTGCCGGTGATCATCGCGGTCATGGCCTTCAACTTCCTCGGCGATGGACTGCGGGATGCCGCCGATCCCTATGGAAGGTGAACTCGGAGGGGGGCTTCGCCCCCCTTCCGACGGTCGTCGCACGCCTGGCGGCGTGCTCCTTCCTGCCTCCCCCCAGGAGTTGCGCCGGGAAAGCCGGCGCTCGAGCGCGGCTGACGCCGCACCAGTTGGCTTCCCATACGCCCCTTGGTCTGCATCAGCCGGGGAGCGGAAGGGCCGCAACACGTGACGACGCCGGCGTTGCTGTCCGTTCGGGATCTGAAGACGTACTTTCCCCAGGATGAGGGGACGGTAAAGGCGGTGGATGGGGTCAGCTTTGACCTGTACCCGGGGGGGACCCTGGGCATCGTCGGGGAGAGCGGGTGCGGCAAGAGCGTCACGGCAAGGTCGATCCTGAGAATCGTCGATCGACCCGGTCGGATCGTCGAGGGTGAGATCCACTTCCGGCGGCCGGCCGGCGGTGGGGCGGCGGGAGCTGACCAGGTCGTGGATTTGACGAAGCTGGCCCCGAATGGGCACGAGATGCGGGCGATCCGCGGAGCGGAGATCGCGCTCATCTTCCAGGAGCCGATGTCCTCGTTCAGCCCCGTCCACACGGTGGGGAACCAGATCGTCGAGGCGATCATGCTGCACCAGCAGGTCGATCGCCGGCAGGCGCGCGCGAAGGCCATCGAGATGCTGCGGCGGGTCGGGGTGTCATTGCCGGAGCAGCGGATGGACCAGCTCGCCAATCAACTGAGCGGGGGCCTGCGGCAGCGGGCCATGATTGCCATGGCCCTCTCCTGCCATCCGACCCTGCTGATCGCCGATGAGCCCACCACCGCCCTCGACGTGACCACCCAGACGCAGATCCTCGAGCTGATGCGCCACCTCCAGCAGGAAGACGGGATGGCCATCATGCTCATCACCCACGACCTGGGGGTGATCGCCGAGATGGCCACCGACGTGGCGGTGATGTACCTGGGCCGGGTGGTCGAGCAAGCACCGGTCGACGAGATCTTTCATGCCCCGCGGCATCCGTATACCCAGGCGCTCCTGCGCTCCATCCCCCGCATTCGATCGAGATCGCGAGAGCGACTGACCCCGATCGCGGGCTCGGTGCCGCACCCCTATGACCGGCCGACGGGGTGCCCCTTCCACCCGCGCTGCGCCGAATTCATGGCGGGGAGGTGTGACCGGCAGGCGCCGGGCCTGCGTCCGGTGGGGGATCATCAAGCCGTGAGCTGCTTCCTGTACGAATGAGCGGTTCGCCGTCGCCGGCCTCGCCGCATTCTCTTCCCGAGCCGGTACTGTTGCGGGTCGCCGGGCTGCAGAAGCTCTTTCCGATTCGCAAGGGCTTCTTGAAGCGGACGGTCGGCCACGTCCGCGCGGTCGACGGCATCGACTTTCACATCGATAAAGGGGAAACGCTGGGCCTGGTCGGCGAGAGCGGCTGCGGGAAGACCACCACCGCCCGCTGTATCTTGAGAGCCATCGAGCCGACGGGGGGACAGATCCTCATGAGGGTCGCGGACGGCTCGGTGGTCGAGATGGGCCAGTTGCGCCGGGCCGAGCTGCGAGCGCTGCGTCGAGAGATGCAGATGATCTTCCAGGATCCGTTCACCTCGCTCAACCCCCGCATGACCTTGCTCGATCTCGTCGGCGAGCCGCTGCTCGTCCACGGCATGAGGAGCCGTCGCGAGCGCGAAGATCGGGTGGCGGAGCTCCTGCGCCGCGTCGGGCTGCGGCCGGAGTACATGCGGCGCTTCCCCCACGCCTTTAGCGGGGGCGAGCGACAACGCATCGGCATCGCCCGCGCGCTGGCCCTTCATCCTCGGTTGGTGGTCGCCGACGAACCGGTCTCGGCCCTGGACGTCTCGGTGCAGGCCCAGATCCTGAATCTCCTGGTCGATCTGCAGGAGGAGTTCCGGCTCACGTATCTCTTCGTGGCGCACGACCTGAGCGTGGTGCGACACATCAGCAACCGCGTGGCCGTGATGTACGTCGGGCGGATGGTGGAGCTGGCATCGACCGAGGAGCTCTTCAGCGCTCCGAAACATCCTTACACGGCGGCCCTGCTCTCCGCGGTGCCCGAGCCCGATCCCCGCGTCCGCTCGCAGCGCATCGTGCTGCAAGGAGAAGTGGCGAATCCCGCGGCGCCCCCCAGCGGCTGCTACTTCCACCCTCGCTGCCCGTACGCCATCGAGATCTGCCGGACGCAGACGCCGGCGTGGCAGGAGATCTCACCCGCTCACTTCGTGGGCTGTCACCGGGCCGACGAGCTCCAGCTCGCCGGGGTGGATTGAAACAACGCCGAAGAGGGTGGTGCCCGGCCCTCGGGGCCGGATGCCGAGTTGCTTCAGAATGGCGCGAAAGGCATCAGTCGGCGTGGTCTCCTGGGTGGTTGGGGATCAGGGCTGAGGTCTCGGCCTCTGCCCGTTCGAGCTGACGGCCTCTTCGTTGCGAGCGGTGGCGTCGACGCCGGTCGCGGGCGCCTCCCCGATCGGCGACTCGTCGCATCACTCCCATGGCCTGCCGAGCCTCCTCGCCGAGCGTACGGAGGCTCGCAGGTGCTGGCTCTCGTCTGCCGGGCGGCCGGCCGAGTCGTCCTTGCCGGCTGGGGCGGGGCGGGTTACGGTTGGGCGCCACGCGAAACAATAAGGGAGAACGCCGGTGTGATCGCCGGTCGACAGGTCCCCCTGGCCGCGCCCGCATCGGCCGGACTCATTCCGCCCGGCGGACACGCAGGGCGCTACGCGAGGCACACGCGACTCATCGACATCGACCGACCGCGGGCATAGTATCGGGCGACCCTGGGAGAGACAAGGAGGACGACCATGCACGAGAAGACGACGGGACGGCTTCGGGCAATGCTCGCGGGGTTCGCGGTCCTCGCCATCGTGGCGGCGGGGCCGGCCCTCGCTCAGGCTCCGAAGGACCCGATCAAGATCGGCGGGCTCAACGCCATCACCGGCCCCCTCGCCGTGAACGGCACGGAGATCAACGAGGGGATCCGG
>Ga0184637_10002968_pt1 | contig 10767 bp, 11 predicted proteins | sample PLM3_127_b2_FD_133143 | JGI IMG/M metagenome (GOLD analysis project Ga0184637, IMG submission 133143) | Groundwater sediment microbial communities from an aquifer in East River, Colorado, USA - PLM3_127_b2 | ecosystem: Environmental > Terrestrial > Soil > Riparian zone | place: USA: East River... | reverse complement strand
CGCTCTCCCCGCACCACGACCGGCGTGTCGAGGGGGACGCCGTCGGCGAGCGTCACCGCGAGGTCGGCGGTCATGCCCGACTCCCCGCTGGCGAGCGCGCCCAGCCAGAACGCGGCCTCGTCGAGCAGGGAGGTGAGCGCGAGGGGCGCGAGGCCCCCACGGTCGGCGCGAAAGCGCTCCGGCGGCGTCCACACTCCGAAGACGTCGTGCTCGTCGAAGCGGAGGCGCGCGCGCAGGCCGGCAACGTTGTCGAGCCCGCACACGAAGCAGGTGTTCGAGACGGGCAGGGGTGTCCCGCCGGCCTCGTCGACCGCCGCGGACGTGCCGGCCAGCACGGACGGGGCGACCTGGCCCTCCACGAGAACGGTGTCTCCCTCGAGCACGCGGCACGCGACCCTTCCCTCGGCCCGGTGCACGTCGAGACGGAGGGGGACGCCGGGAGGCACACGCCGGCGGTACACACCGGACACCCGACGGATTCCGCCCACTGCGGCGACGGCGTCGAACGCCGCCAGCACACTTCCGCCGTGCGCGGTGCCGGGCAGCCCCTGGAACGCGGGATCGAGGGTGAGCCTGACGCCGGCGCCGTCGGCGTCGAGGGAGCGGCGGAGGAGGGCCTCGGTGGTCTGCATGCGATAGTCGCGCGTGCCGCCCATTCTAGCGGACCGCCCCTTCGTCCGCGCCACGGTCATGAACTTCTTCTGCTGGCTCCTGAGCTTCCGGCTCCACGCCGCGCCGGTGTGACCTCGTCGAGTGGTCGCGACGAACCGGCTTATACTGGCGGCATCCGGAACGGAGGCGAGGGGAAATCATGGGACGCCACGGTCGGCTCGGAGTGCTCGTCCTGGTCATCGTCGCGCTCGCTCACACTGCCGGTGCCCGCGAGCGGGCAGAGTCGCCCACGCCGCCTTCGACCCAGGAGGTCGAGGTGCTCGCGGTCATGCACGATGCGCGGACCCAGCAGCCCGTGGTGGTGCTCGAAGGGAAGCGAGACAAGAGACAGCTGGCGATGGTCATCGGCCCCGCAGAGGCGACGAGCATCGCGGTCCCACTCCAGGGGGTGGTCCCCGTTCGTCCCTTGACCCACGATCTGTTCCTCACCCTGTTCGGGCGCCTCCAGATCACGCTCACGCGGGTGGTCATCACCGATCTCCGCGATGGCATCTACTACGCGAGCGTGCAGGTCCAGACGGGAGCGAGCCCGATCCACCTCGACGCGCGCCCCTCGGACGCCATCGCGCTGGCCATCCGCGCCAAGGTCCCCGTTCTCGTGGAGAGCCGCGTCTTCGACAAGAGCGAGCTGCTCTCGCCCGCGCCGCGGCGCCAGCAAATCTAGAGGCGTGGCCATTTCCGACCCCAGCGATCTCCAGTGGGCGATCCAGCGGCGGATCGAGGACGTCTTCGCCAAGCTCGGCGAGAAGTTCGGCGATCTCACCGGACGGGTCGAGACCAGCATCCGCCCCGACGTCTCCTTCGATGCCGTCGGTGGCCTTCGCGAGGCCAAGGCCGCCGTGCGCGGCTTCGCCTACGCCCTCACGTCTCCGGAGCTGTACGCGCAGTGGGGGATCCGCCCGCCCCGCGGTCTACTTCTCTACGGTCCGCCTGGCACGGGCAAGGCCACCCTCGCCCGGGCCCTGGCCACGGCCGCCGGAGCGATCTTCTACCACCTGAAGCTCATCAACCTGACCACCAAGTTCGGGGCCAACACCGGCGAGCTGCTCCAGGAGATCCTCCGCATCGCCGCCAGCGAGGGCAAGGGCGTGCTCTTCCTCGACGAGGCCGATGCCCTCGCCCTGGAGCATCTGCTCCCGCCGCCCCAGGCGCGCGAGGCCAGCGCGCGGCTGGTGGCGGCGCTCTGCGAGAAGCTCGACGGGCTCGACCCCGGGGCCCGCATCCTCGTCGTCGCCTCCACCAGCCGCACGGACTCCATCGATCCCGCGCTGGTGGCGCCGGGACGGCTCGATCATCTCATCGAGGTGCCCCTCCCCGACGCGGCCGCTCAGCAGGAGATCTTCGAGAAGATCCGGGCCAAGATCGAGCGGGAGGCCGGACGCTCCGTCTTCGCCGCCATCGACTACCGGACGGTGTTGCCCGTCATGGGCGGCATGAGCGGCGCGGAGATTTTCCAGATCGTGCAGCGCGCCCTGGAGGTGAAGGTGCACCGCGCGGCCGAGCACCAGGGCGCCTCGCCGGTCACCACCGAGGATCTCCTCATGGCCATCGACGAGTACAAGCGCGTCCGCGGGGTGGTCGAGAAGATCCGCTACGGCCAGTATCTCTAGCCCGTGATCGCCCGAACTCCCTTGCGCGTCCGTTACAAGGACACCGACTGCATGAAGGTCGTCTACTACGGCAACTACCTCACCTATTTCGAGGTGGGGCGCGTGGAGTTCCTGCGCCAGCAGGGCCTGCCCATGTCCGAGGTGGACCGGCGCATCCACATGCCCGTCGTCGAGGCCGTCGTCCGCTACGTGCGGCCGGCCCGGCTCGATGACCTCCTGGACGTGCGCTGCTGGATCAGCGAGCGCAAGCGCGCCAGCTTCCGCTTCGCCTACGAGATCCGCAACGAGGCCGAGGAGGTGGTGGCCACGGGGGCGACCCTCCATGCCTGCTGGGACCCCGCCACGAGCAAGATGATCGCGGTGCCGTCGTGGCTCCAGGCCATCATGCCGGTGGTGATGAAGGGGCCGTCGGGTCGACGCAGTGTATAATCCACCTCCGGCCTCATGATCGAAGTCCAGGGATTGACCAAGCACTACGGTCCGGTGACCGCCATCCGCGACGTGTCCTTCGGCGTGGCGCCCGGAGAGATCGTGGGCTTCCTCGGCCCGAACGGGGCGGGGAAGACGACGACCATGCGCATCCTGTCCTGCTTCATGCCGGCCAGCAGCGGCACGGCGCGGGTGGCCGGCTACGACGTCTTCCGCGACTCGCTGGAGGTCCGCAAGCGCATCGGCTACCTCCCGGAGAACGTCCCCCTGTACTCCGACATGCGGGTGGCCCCCTACCTCGACTTCGTGGCCGAGGTGAAGGGCGTGTCGCGGGGACAGCGCAGGGCCCGGGTGGCGGAGGTGATGGACCGGTGTCTCATCGCCGATATGCAGAATCGGCTCATCGGCGCCCTCTCCAAGGGGTACCGCCAGCGCGTGGGGCTCGCCCAGGCCATCGTCAATGACCCGCAAGTCCTCATCCTCGACGAGCCGACCATCGGCCTCGACCCCCGCCAGATCACCGAGATCCGGGCCCTCATCAAGTCCCTGGCCGGCAGCCACACCGTCATCCTGTCCACGCACATCCTCCCCGAGGTGTCCATGGTGTGCGGGGGCGTCATCATCATCAACAAGGGCGCCATCGTGGCCCAGGGGTCCATCGACTCCCTCGTGGAGCAGTTCTTCCCCATGACCCGCGTGCAGGTGCAGATCGACGCTCCCGCGGGGGCGGTGCGAGACGGGCTCTCCAGCATCCCCGGAGTCCTCGCGGTGACGGACGCGAGCGGCGACGGCGGCGGGGCGTACCTGGTCGAGGCCGCGCCCGGGCGCGACGTGCGCGCCGAGATCTTTCGCCTCGCCGCGGAGCGCACGTGGGAGCTGAAAGAGCTGCGGCGCGTGGGGACCACCCTGGAGGAAGTCTTCATGCGCATCGTGGCCGGGGAGGAGGCGCCGCTCGACGGCGCTCCTGGCCAGCGTGCGGAGGACGCGGCGGCGTGAGGATGTGGCCCGTCTTCAAGAAGGAGATGCGCCTCTACTTCACCTCGCCCACGGCCTACGTGGTCATCGCCGTCTTCCTGCTCCTGGCCGGCTACTTCTTCTTCGCCATCTTCGACTTCTTCACCCGGGCCTCCCTGCAGACGGCCATGAATCCCCAGATGGGGCGGGACCTCAACGTCACTGACAACGTGCTGCGTCCGCTCTTCTCGAACGTGAGCGTCATCCTGCTCCTCCTCATGCCCCTCGTCACCATGCGGCTGTTCGCGGAGGAGCGCCGCTCGGGGACCATCGAGCTGCTGCTCACGTATCCGGTGCGCGACGGAGCGGTGATGCTAGGTAAGTTCCTGGCCGCCCTCGCCCTCTACGGCATCATGCTGGTGCTGACCCTCGTCTACCCGGCCTTGCTCTTCTATTTCGCGCGCCCGGAATGGGGACCGGTGCTGACCGGGTACCTCGGGCTCCTCCTGCTGGGCGCGGCCTTCATCGCCACGGGGCTCTTCGCCTCCTCGCTGACCGAGAACCAGATCGTCGCGGCGATGACCACCTTCGGGATCCTCCTGCTCTTCTGGGTCATCGGCTGGACCGCCGAGACGTGGCGCGCGGCGGGGCCCGTCCTCACCCAGCTCTCCCTCATCGAGCACTTCGACAACTTCACCAAGGGCGTGCTCGACACGCGGGACGTCATCTACTACCTGAGCTTCATCGTCTTTGCCCTCTTTCTCACCCTGCGCTCCCTGGAAGCGCGCCGGTGGAAGGGATGATGCGCAAGCTGCTCGACTGGGCGGGATACGTCGGGGTCGCCCTGCTGGCCGCCGCGGTGATCCTGTCCTTGCCGTTCGCGCGGCCGGACTGGGGGCACGTGCGGCTCTGGCTGGTGTGGGTGGGTGCCGGTCTGGTGGTCCTGTCGCTTCTGGTGTACCTGAAGGAGGCGCGGGCCACCCTCGGGCGCCGCACGACCCGCTACGGGCTCAACGCCGCCGTCATGATCGTGCTCCTCCTCGGCATCCTCGCGATCGTGCAGTACCTGTCCTACCGCCACAGCGCCCGCGCCGATCTCAGCGAGAACCGCCGCAACAGCCTGGCCCCGCAAACGATCCAGATGCTGCGCGATCTGAAGACCGATGTCAGCGCCGTGGCCTTCTTCCGGAGCGACCAGCCCGGCAAGCGCACGGCCGAGGATCTCTTCAAGCAATACGAGCGCTACGCCGGCGGACACTTCACGTCGAAGGTCGTCGACCCCGACCGCGAGCCGGGCCTGGCCCGTCGCTACAACGTGGAGGCCTACGGCACCGTCGTGCTGGAGACGAAGGACAAGTCGGAGAAGATCAGCAGTGCCGACGAGGAGAAGATCACCAACGGGCTGGTGCGGTTGACCCGGGATGGCAAGCGCGTCGTCTACATCACCCAGGGGCATGGCGAGCACGAGCTGACGAGCACGGAACAGGCGGGATTCAGCGAGGCCAAGGGGGCGCTGGAGCGGTCGAACTACGACGTCAAGGCCCTCGTCCTCGCGCGAGAGGCCAAGGTGCCCGACGACGCGGCCGTGGTCATCGTGCCCGGACCGCGCAACGAGTTCTTTGCCACGGAGCTGGACGCGCTCGACGCGTACCTCGCGCGCGGCGGCAAGCTGTTTGCCATGCTCGATTCTCCGATGGTCCAGCGCGTGCAAGAGGACGGGATCAAGGGGCGCCTCGCTCGGTACGGCTTCGACATCGGCGATAACGTCGTCATCGAGATCAGCCCTATCGGTCAGCTCTTCGGCATCCAGGAGCCCCTGGTTCCCGTGGTCATCGAGTACGAACCGAGTCCCATCACGCGCGACATGCGGGGCCTGGCCACGGTGTGGCCCCTCGCGCGCAGCGTGGCGCCGGCGAAGTCGCTGGCGCCGGGGCTCACCGTGCAGCCGCTGGTGAAGACCAGTGCCCAGAGCTGGGCGGAGACGGATCGCGAGGCGCTTCGGCAGGGGAGGGTGGAGCCGGACGCCAAGGACATCAGGGGGCCCGTGTCGATCGCCGCCGTGGCGACGAAGGACAAGGCGCGGATCGTCGTGTACGGCACCTCGAACATCGGCGCCAACCAGTTCATCAATCTCCAATCGAACCGCGACTTCCTCCTGAACACGGTGAGCTGGCTGGCCGAGCAGGAGGACCAAATCTCCATCCGCCCGAAGGAGACGAAGTCCACGCCGGTGTTTCTCACCGCCCAGCAGGGCTGGCTGGTGTTCCTGCTGCCCGTGGTGGTCCTGCCCGCCGTCGTCCTGGCCGGCGGGGTGGTGGCCGCCGTGCGCCGGCGCGCGGCGACGTAGCCGTCCGATGCGCTGGCAGACGACGGCTGCCCTCGCCGTCATCCTCGCGGTTCTCGGCGCCTTCTACTACGTCTACGAGATCCGCCTGGGTCCCGAGCGCGAGAAGACGGAGGCCCGCAAGGGGCGCGTCTTCGCCGCGGAGATGGGCGACGTCACCGCGGTGGAGGTGAAGCGAGGCGCCGAGGTGTTGAAGTTCCAGCGCGAGGGGGACGCCTGGCGCATGCTCGCCCCCATCGCCACGCGCGCGGACCGGGGTGCCGTCGACGAGCTGATCACCTCGGTCGTCACCGCCAAGGCCGATCGCGAGATCTCCGCCAACCCGGCCTCCCTCGCCGAGTATGGGCTGGACGCGCCCAGGGCCCAGGTCGCCCTGACCCTCAAGGACGGCAAGCAGCTCGGTCTCCAGCTCGGCGCCAAGAATCCCACCGGGGTGTGGGTGTATGGGCGCGAGACCGGGAAGTCCCCGGTGCTCGCCCTCCCGGACAGTGTCGCGCGCGATGCCACACGCCCCGTGGCCGACTATCGCGACAAGACGGTGCTCGCCTTCGACCGCGGCAACGTCACTGGCCTGGACATCACGACCCCGGAGGAGACCGTGGCGCTCGAGTCGGCCGACGGGAAGTGGAAGCTGACACGCCCCACGCCCCGTCCCGCCGATCCCGACGTCGTGAGCGATTTTCTCGAGAAGCTCGGCGCGGCGCGCGTCAAGGAGTTCGTGACCGAGAATCCGGCGTCGCTCCAGCCCTTCGGCCTCGATCGCCCCGTTCGCGTGGACATTCACACCGGGCGCGACAAGGACCGGGCGACGAAGACCCTGCTGGTCGGTCGCGCGGACACGGCCAAGCAGGGCGTGTACGCCATGCGCCCCGGGGAAACAAGCGTGCTCCTCCTGCCCGAGGAGCTGGAGAAGGCACTGCCTCGGAACGTGGCCGTGCTCCGCGACAAGACGGTGCTGCCCTTCGATCGGGACAAGATCGCCAAGATCGAGATCGATGGCCCCAAGGGCGCGGTGACCCTGGCGCGGGAGAACAACCAGTGGCGCATCACCGCGCCGGAAGCCCTGGCCGCCGACCAGGTGGAGGCGGGAGCGCTGGTCCAGAAGCTGCGCACCCTGAAGGCCCAGGCCTTCCTCACCGAGGACGCCTCGGGCATCCCGCGCTACCTGGCCAAGCCCGCGCTGCGCGTCACCGTGACCGACGAGGGCGGCGGGTCCACCACCCTGCTCCTCGCGCCCTCCACGGAGCGGCGAGGCAGCCAGCCCTCGGCGTACGCCGCGGTGGCCGGTCAGGGGCCGCTGGTGCTGATCAACGCGTCGGCGCTCGACGATCTGGGGCGCACCGCCAACGACCTCCGCGACCGCCGCCTGCTCGGCGCCCTCGAGCCCAAGGACGTCCAGCGCGTCACCGTCAAGCGGGGCGGCAAGACGGCGGTGCTCGAGCGCAAGGGCGAGGGGGAGTGGCGCATGGTCGAGCCGACGAAGGGGGCGGCGAAGAGCGGCAAGGTCGACGACCTGCTGTACACCGCGCGGGCTCTCAAGTGGAAGGACGTGGTGGCCCCGCGTGGAGAGGATCCCGGCCGCTACGGACTCGACGCTCCCGAGCTGGAGATCGCCCTGGCCCGCGGTGACGGCAGCGAGATCGGCACGATCCTCGTCGGCAAGCGGGAGGGCGACCGCGTCTTCGTGCGCACCAAGGCCTCTCCCGCCATCTACGCCCTCGAGGTGCGCCAGCTCGGCGACCTTCCCAACGTGCCAGACGACTTCAAGGGGTAGCGCATGACCACGCCGACCGAGGACGCCATCTACCTGGAGCAGATGGAACTGGGTCCCATGCAGAACTTCGTCTACCTCATCGGCGATCCGGTCGCGCGCGAGTGCGTCGTGGTGGATCCGGCGTGGGAGATCGACACCATCGTGGCCACCGCGGAGCGCGACGGCATGACCCTCACCGGCGCGCTGGTGACCCACACCCATCAGGACCACGTGGGCGGGAGCCTCGAGTCCTGGGGCATGCCGGGGCGCATCCCGGGCGTGGAGGAGCTGCTCGAGCGCGTGCCACTGAAGGTGTACGTGCACAAGGCCGAGGGCGAGTTTCTCAAGGGCCTCGGGTCGGATCTGGTCAAGGTCGATGGCCACGACACCCTGCCCGTGGGGCGCCTCGTCCTGACGTTCCTGCACACGCCGGGGCACACGCCCGGGTCCCAGTGCTTCCTCGTCGATGGACGTCTGGTGTCGGGCGACACCCTGTTCATCGGCTCGTGCGGGCGCACGGACCTTCCGGGGAGCGATCCCGCCGAGATGTACTACTCGCTGACCCAGCGCTTGGCCGCGCTGCCCGACGACACGATCCTGTTCCCCGGCCACAACTACGGTGGCGCCTCGTCCACCATCGGCGACGAGAAGCGCCACAACTCGTTCATGCGCTTCGCCTCACTGGGCGACTTCCTGCGCGCGATGGGCGGGGGACGCCTCGTCATTCCCTGAAGTTGGAGGGGGCCGGGACCCCCTCCAAACCTCCCCTCCCCGTTCGCGCGCCCGACCTTCACGCGCGCTCGCCTCCGTCGACGCCGAGGATCTGGCCCGTGATGTAGGGCGGACAGGTCGCGAAGAAGACGACGGCGGCCGCCACATCCTCCGCCGAGCCCTCGTGCCCTCGCGTGATCGCCTGCCAGCGCGCGAGGGGAAAGGCCTCCGGCCGTAGCACCGCCCCCGGGGCCACACAGTTCACGGCGATGCGCTTGGCCCGTAGCGCTACGGCGAGGCTTCGGGTGAGTGCCACGACCCCCGCCTTGGAGAGCGTGTACGGGATGTAGCCGGGCCAGGCTTTCCGGGTGGCGACGTCTCCGATGTTCACGATGTGGCCGCCTCGCCGCCCCATGAGCGCCGCCGCCGCCTGGGCGCAGAAGAAGGCTCCGCGCAGGTTGAGATTCAGGAACTGATCGTAGGCCGCGTGTGTCACGGCCCCAAATGGCGTGCGGGCGAAGACGGCCGCGCTGTTGACGAGGATCTCGAGGCCGCCCAGGGCGGCCGCCGCCTCCCGCACGAGCCGGCGCGCCGCGGCCGGTGCCGCGAGATCGGCGCGCAGAGCGACCGCCCGAACGCCGAGTGCTTCGAGGTCCTGGCGGGTCCGGCGCGCGGCCGTCGCGGATCGATGGTAGCCGATGGCGACGTCCATGCCCTCGCGCGCGAGGGCCAGCGCGATGGCGCGGCCCACGCGCACGGCGCCGCCCGTGACGAGCGCGCGCGGCCGTTCCTTGACGGACCGGGACCCCTGTGATGACATGCTATGCAGCGATGGTCACGTGGTTGAAGACTTGGCTCAAGAGTCGATTCGTGGCCGGGTTCTTCGTGACCGTCCCCGCCATCGCCACCGCCTGGCTCCTCTGGATCTTCTGGAGCAAGATCGACGACATCTTCGCGCCGGTGTACGAGGGCATGTTCGGGCGGCCCCTGCCCGGCTTCGGCTTCCTCACCGCCATCGCGATCATCCTCGCCATGGGGATCATCGCTCGGAACGTGGTGGGGCGACGCATCCTGGGCTGGGGCGAGCGGGTGCTCCTCAACCTCCCCATCTACCGGCTGCTGTACCCGTCAGTCAAGATGCTGATCGACTCCTTCTCGCCCGAGCGCCGGAGCGCCTTCAAGGCGGTGGTGCTCGTCCAGCACCCACGCGAGGGGACGTACGCCTTTGGCTTCGTGACCAGCGAGGTGCTGGTCGACACGCCGGCCGGCAAGCGGGAGATGGTGACGGTCTTCATTCCCACCAACAACCTGTACCTGGGCGACGTGGTCGTGGTACCCCGCGACGATGTCATCCACACTGGAGTCGGCGTGGAGGAGGGCATCCGCATCATCTTCTCGGCCGGCACCGCAACTCCCCGAAGGCTCCCGCGGCTTTAGACAGTTCTCCGACGCGCTGTCAGTGCGCGAAGACCGCGCGTGCCCAGGCGGCGACCGTTTCCCCTAGGGGGAAGAGCTTGCCGAAGAAGAAGTGGTTCGCGCCCTCGACGATCATCAGGCGAGCGTTCGGCAGCAGCCCCGGAAGCGCCTCCAGGGCCGCTTGGGGGCAGTATTCGTCGCGGGTACCGGCCACAACGGCGAGCGGTCCACTGAAGGCCGCCAGGGCCGGTGGGAGCGACACGCCCTCGAAGCCCAGCGGAGGGGCGATGAGGCTCAGGCCGGCGAGTGCGGGATGGCCGGTCGCTACGTGAGCCGCGACCATGGCACCGAAGGAATAGCCGACCAGGGCCACCATCGCTGCGGTCGGCAAGGCGCCCCCGAGGTGACGGAGTGCGGTCTCGACATCGTCGCGCTCGGCGAACCCGTTCCCATGCGTTCCCGTCGAGCTGCCCACACCCCGAAAATTGAAGCGCAGGGTGGCCAACCCCAGTTCGGCGCAGACTTCGACGACCCGGATGACCACGGGGTTGTCCATGTCGCCCCCGTGCAGGGGATGCGGATGGCACACCACCACCCCCCCGCGGGCTCCCGGCGGTTTGGCGGCACGCGCCTCGAGACTGGCCCCGTCGGAGGAGCTGAGCACCATTGCCTCCTCAGCTATCATGAGGGCGTGAGAATATCGGCCCCGGGGGCGGGCGTCCAATACCTGTTGTGATCTGCTTCTTCGCTCGCCACCGTCTCAGCGCCTACTTCGACGGTGCCCTCGATGCCGGGGCTTCCCGTGCGATGGCCCACCATCTTGAGGGGTGCCGACCCTGCCGTGAAGAGGTCGACGCTCTGGGCCGCATGAAGACCCT
>Ga0184637_10002966_pt1 | contig 10773 bp, 8 predicted proteins | sample PLM3_127_b2_FD_133143 | JGI IMG/M metagenome (GOLD analysis project Ga0184637, IMG submission 133143) | Groundwater sediment microbial communities from an aquifer in East River, Colorado, USA - PLM3_127_b2 | ecosystem: Environmental > Terrestrial > Soil > Riparian zone | place: USA: East River... | reverse complement strand
GGCGTCCTTGGCGGTGAAGCTTTTCCGTGCTGCTGCGCAGCATTGCGCCGTGGCAGCTAATTGGAATACAGTTGCAGACGAAATAATTTGCGGGAACGAATTCCATAATCCGAGATGCGACCCCGCACCATATTGGAAACTGGGTACCTAAGGAGGCATAGTCATGCCATACAAAATTCTGTTTCTGGGCGCGTCTTACGGGTCGCTGCTGGCCTCGAAGCTGCTGCCGGCCGGGCACCAGATGCATTTCATCTGCCTGCCCGCCGAATCCGAGTTGATTAACAAGGAAGGCATCCGGGTGAGGATGCCGGTCAAGGGCCGCGCGGGCCTGGTCGAGATCAACTCGCAGAAGCAGCCGGGCAAGCTAAGCGCCAGCGGTCCCGCGGGCGTCAATCCAGCCGATTACGATCTCGTTGCGCTGGCCATGATGGAGCCGCAGTACCGCTCCCCCGGCGTGCGCGAGTTGCTCGACGCGGTGGCCAGGTCGAAGAAGCCGTGCATGTCCATCATGAACATGCCGCCGCTGCCCTACCTCAAGCGCATCCCCGGCCTCAATACCGACGCGTGCCGGCCCGCGTACGCGGACGCGACCGTGTGGGACAGCTTCGATCCCCGGTTCATGACGCTGTGCAGCCCGGACCCGCAGGCCTTTCGCCCGCCAGACGAGAAGGTCAACGTGCTGCAAGTCAGGCTGCCGACCAACTTCAAGGCGGCGAAGTTCGATTCGGACGCCCACACCGCCATCCTGCGCCAGCTCGAGAAGGAAGTGGAAGCGGCCCGGTTCGACGACGGCTCCGGCATGAAGATCGAGCTGCCGGTGAAGCTCAAGGTGCACGACTCGATCTGGGTGCCGCTCGCAAAGTGGCCGATGCTGATGGCCGGCAACTACCGCTGCGTGACCAAGGACGGGATGCGCCCCATCAAGGACACCGTGCACGGCGACCTTGCAGCCTCGCGCGCAGTCTACAACTGGGTGATCAAGCTGTGCGTGTCTCTCGGCGCGTCCGAGAAGGATATGGTGCCGTTCGAGAAGTACGCCAACGCGGCGCTGTCGCTGCTCAGCCCGTCCTCGGCGGCGCGGGCCCTGTACGGCGGCGCGCCCAACATCGAGCGGGTGGACCGCCTGGTGCAGGCCATCGCGAAGCAGAAGGGCATGAACTCGCCCGTGATTGACGAAGTGGTCACCCTGGTCGATGCCCAGCTGGAGCTGAATCGCAAGAAGGCCAAGGCCGCCTGAACCATCGGGCATAACGGCAAAGCAGGCCTGGAATCTTCCAGGCCTGCTTTTTTTGGCGCGACCGGCAGCCGGGCGGACCGTCCGTCAGGCCAGCCCCGGGAACGTGAGCTTCGTCAACCGGATTACCCGGTCTATTTGCACCTCTGACACCGTCGCCGGCGCCTCGAAGTCGAATTCCAGCGGGCCCGCATCGTCAATATCGTCGCTCTGATCGAGAATGAAGCACCGGTGCCGGGTGCTGCCATTTTCCCGCCAGGCCAGGACATACCAGAATTTGAGCGGCATGCGGATCCCGGTGCCCACCTCCGCCGGAGAATCACTGCTGCGCAGATCGTCGTATAGCGGGTCCGAACCCGAGAATATCGGCCCCATGAAACAGTTGACCTTCTGCTTCCTGCCTTTCGCCGTTCTCATGATCAGGCGTTCCAGCTTGAACCACTCCCGCCGGCCGTTGAACGTGGCCATCTGGGGGCAGACATTGGACAGGGTGAAGCTGTGGATATCGGCCCGGGTCGCCTCGTCGTCATCACCCCACCACATGAACTCGCGCGCGGCCATGTGCCCGCGCTGGACCATGGGGCTGAATATCGAGTCGTCGGGCTGGTGCGTCTCGTCGAGCCGCGGGTCGTAAGACCACCCCGGCCGTGCCGGCTTCGCGCTGGCATTGATCCGCTCGCCGTTGATATTGACCGCCGCGAAGATCGGCAGGCGCCGCTGGGCGTGGACCACGGTCGTGAAATGATGGAACGGCAGATGAAATTCGTCGGGCTTGTCCACACGTCTGGCCGCCGCGGATTTCAATGCCGCGCTGAGTTGCGGCAGGCCGACCGGAACGCCCAGGAAATCCTCGTTAAACCCGCGCGCGTCGCTGAAAACCGACAGCGCCCGGCGCGACACCTCCTCCGGCTGTTCCAGCCTGGCATAGGCGCCGTCTCCCGAAAGCCTGTTCGCCAACGCCGTCGGCACCCAGAACGGCCCGGAATCCTTTTGGGTCAGCGTGGACTGGATTCTCGCCAGCACGCGGCTCGCGGCAGCCTGCCGCTCTCCGGCATCGCCGCCGCTCAATGTTTCCAGCCGGCGAATGATCCGGCTGACCCGGACTCCCTCGTTCGCGACGAACTCGATGCTGTCATCGGTGTCGTCGTCGCCCGCAACCTTGTCGTCGCGGCGCAATATAACCTCCTTGCCGTTGCGGGTGGCGGTCCTGGGCACGCCACGCCGATGCAGCGCCACGACGTACCATTGATCCGAGAACACCGGCGCTCCGGATGATCCCGGCAACGTATCGGTCGAGTAATAAATGTGATTGTTGTCCGCGCGCTGCTCATCCTTCAGTTCGCGATCGTAGACATAGACCAGGATCTCGTTATTGCGTGCCGCCACCTGCTTCTGGCGCCCCCGCGGGTGCTGAATGATGGTGGCGTATTCCTTCCGCAATATCTTTCCCGTCGTCTGGTGCAGGCGCAGGTAGCCGAAATTGGCGAGCCGGACGCCCTGCGTCGACGCGTCGGCTACCGAGACGAAGCAGAAATCCAGCCCTTTGTCCGACAGGTAGCCGCGCTGCGGCTCGAGCCGGAACACATGGGGCGTCCTGGGCAGCCCGTCCACGCCGTCCTCGGCGTCGAACGTGACAGTGGCGACCCGCGCCACGTCCGGCGAGGGCAATACATGGTGATTGGTAAGCAACAACCCGGGCCCTGCCAGGAATCCGGTGGCGAATCCCTGCCCGATCCGCGGGCCGAGGTCGAAATGAATGCGGCCCACGGGGCGCGAAGCGAGCTTGCCTCTCTCGAAGTAACTGACTGACGTCAGGTCGTTGCCTTCGAGTATCGATTCCAGGAATACGCCCGGGTCGACATTGAGCTGACTCAGCCCGCTGAATCGCACGCGATCAGCCTCCATTTGACGCTCGGCCTCGCTTTTTTCCTTCACGACCCGGGACTGCACTTCCTCCCAGTGCTTGAAGCGCCTGGCCGACTCCATCATCTCGTTGGATACGCCCATTCGAGCCCTCCCGTCGTATACCCTGCACTGCCGCGTCGATGGCAAAAATACTTTACTCCACGGCCTAATTGCAGTCGAACCGCGCTGGAGCTTCCCCGGAACCAGCGAGCCCTTCCCCCAGCCCGGGGACCGGATTACAGTGAGGAAAACAACGGGGGTCCCCATGGTTTTCTCTCCGGTCACTGGTCACCGGTCACTGGTCACGTTTCTCGTCATCAGCGTACTTGGCACGCTGATGACGCCGGCGATAGCGGCAGAACGCTACCCGGTCCGGCCGGTGCGCATGATCGTGCCCTACCCGCCCGGCGGCGGATCGGACCTCACCGGCCGCATGATCGGGCTCAAGCTGAACGATTCGCTTGGCCAGACCTTTGTTATCGACAACCGCCCCGGCGCGACCGGCCTGATCGGCACCGAGATCGCCGCGAAGGCCCCGGCGAACGGCTACACCATCATCCTCGCCGACGCACCGCACACCATCAACGCGCTGGTCTATACCCGGCAGCGCTACGACGCCATCAGGGATTTCGACCCGATCAACCTGGTGGCGACCTCGCCGCAGGGGCTGTTCGCCCACCCGTCGTTCAGCGCCAATACGCTGAAGGAGCTGCTGGCGATGCCGCGCGCGCAGGCCGAGAAGCTCGCCATGGGATCGAGCGGGCTCGCCAGCGGGCCGCACCTGGTCTACGAGTGGCTGAAGCAGCGCACCGGCCTCACGCTCAACCACGTGCCGTACAAGGGCGGCGGCCCGTCGCTCGCCGACGGCGCCGGCGGCCAGATCCCGCTGGTCATGAACGCGGTCCCCGCCGCGATGCCGTTCCTCCAGTCCGGCCGGCTGAAGGCGCTCGCGATCACCAGCCCGAAGCGCCACCCGCTGCTGCCCAACGTGCAGACCTTCCAGGAAGCGGGCGTGAAGGACTTCGTGTCGTTCCAGTGGTACGGCATGCTCGCGCCCGCCGGCACGCCCAGGGACATCATCGCCACGCTCAACCGCGAGATCAACAAGGCGCTCACCGCGCCGGACGTGAAGGTACGCTTCGCCTCCCTGACCCTCGACAGCTCACCGGCCACCCCCGACGACTTCCGCCGGCTGCTCGACGACGAGGACAAGCGCTGGAAAGGGGTATTGAAGCAGGTCAAAGTCAGTCTCGACTGATGCTCAAAAAGCGCGGCTCGCGGCTCGTCACCGGTGACTCGACCCACGACCCACAATCCACGATCCGGGGTATCCAGTGAAAGGCCGCTTACTCCTCGCCGCGATCGTGGCGCTGTTCTTCACGGCGTCGTATTTCCTGCAGTCGAGCCACAACCCGATCACCGGAGAGCACCAGCGCGTCGCGCTGAGCCCGGAACAGGAGATCGCGCTGGGCCTGCAGTCGGCGCCGCAGATGGCGGCGAAGTTCGGTGGCGTCACGCGCAACGAGCGGGCGTCGAAAGCGGTCAAGGCCATCGGCGAACGCCTGGTCGCCCGCTCGGTGGCGGCGAAGGCGCCGTACCGGTTTGCTTTCCACGTGCTGGCGGACCCGAACACGGTCAACGCGTTCGCGCTGCCGGGCGGCCCCATCTTCATCACGGAAGGTCTGCTGCGGCTGCTGCGCACCGAAGGCGAAGTGGCGGCGGTGCTGGGCCACGAGATCGGCCACGTCGTCGCGCGCCACAGCGCTGAGCACCTCGCCCAGCAGCAGTTCATGCAGGGCCTGGTCGGGGCGGTCGCCGTCGGCAGCGGGGATTACAACACCGCGCAGGTCGCGCAGATGGTCGGCAGTCTCATCAACATGAAATACGGACGCGACGACGAGATCGAGTCGGACGCCCTCGGCGTCCGCATCATGTCCGAAGCCGGCTACGACCCGCGCTCCATGCTGAGGGTGATGGAAGTGCTGGCGAAGGCCTCCGCCGGCGCGCGCCAGCCTGAATTCCTCGCCACCCACCCCAACCCCGGCAACCGGGCGGAGCGGATACAGGCGGAAATCGCGAAGCGGTTTGCCGGCGGCGTGCCGGACGGACTCACGCGCTAGCGCGAGTGATGGGTGATGAGCGATGAGTGATGAGTTGCTAAGACCTGCGCGTCGCGCCCCTCATCCTTCCACCTTCTATTGAGCTTTACGTATCCGCGTGACGCTCGACCACACCACCCCGCCTCCTCCAGAGGCACCCCGCCCGGCCAACCGCACAGAGGCGGCTGGCGTTCGGCGGCTTGAAGGTGCGCAGGCACCTTCTTCGAAACCCCGCCTCACCCTCGTGAGAGGAGGGGAATTATTTGAACACTCCCCTCCTTGGTCAAGGAGGGGTGGCGCCATCCCTCATCCCTTCCCCTTCTCCCGAGTGGAGAAGGGCAAGTTGATCTGCGGGCGCGGCCGTCTGCATGCAGCGGGTGTCGGCGTTCAGCGCTTCAGCGCGACCAACACTTCGTCCAGCATCTTCTTCGCGTCGCCGAACAGCATGCGATTGTTCTCTTTGTAGAAGAGCGGATTGTCGACACCCGCATAGCCGGAAGCCATGCTGCGCTTCATCACGATCGTGGTCCTGGCCTTCCAGACTTCCAGCACCGGCATGCCGGCGATCGGGCTCGCCGGGTCCTCCTGGGCGGACGGATTGACGATGTCGTTAGCGCCGATGACCATGGCGACATCGGTCTCCGGAAAGTCTGCGTTGAGTTCGTCCATCTCCAGCACGATATCGTAGGGCACCCTGGCCTCGGCCAGCAGCACGTTCATGTGCCCCGGCATGCGGCCGGCAACCGGGTGGATGCCGAAGCGCACATTGACGCCCTTCTCGCGCAGGTGCTTGGTGATTTCGTACACCGCGTGCTGCGCCTGCGCCACGGCCATCCCGTAGCCCGGCACGATGATCACATTCTTGGCCTCGCGCAACAGTTCCGCCGTCTCTGCGGCAAGAATCGGCACGACCTCGCCGGCCGGCTCATTTCCCTTTCCTCCACCGCCGGCAGCCGCCGGGACACCGCCCTCGGTGCCGAAGCCGCCCGCGATAACGGCGAGGAAGTGACGGTTCATCGCCCGGCACATGATGTAGGAGAGGATGGCGCCGCTCGAACCGACCAGCGCGCCGGTCACGATCAGCAGGTCGTTCGACAGCATGAAGCCGGTGGCCGCCGCCGCCCAGCCGGAGTAGCTGTTCAGCATCGATATCACCACCGGCATGTCGGCGCCGCCGATCGCCATCACCATGTGTATGCCGAAGAGCAGCGCGATCACGGTCATCACGATCAGCGGAATCATGCCGTCGGCCACTGTGTGCGTATTGATGAAGCGCCAGCCGAACCAGATCACCACGAGCAGGCCGCTCAGATTGATCCAATGGCGTCCCGGCAGCAGCACCGGTTTGCCGCTGATCTTGGCGGAGAGCTTGCCGAAAGCGATCACCGAACCGGAGAACGTCACGGCGCCGATCAGGATGCCGAGATAGATCTCCACCTCGTGGATGGTTTTCTCGGCGCCCTGGAACATCCCCGCCGCCGCCGGATCGATGTAGTTGGCGAAGCCGACCAGCATGGCGGCGAGACCCACCAGGCTGTGCATCAACGCGACCAGTTCCGGCATCTGCGTCATCTTGACGATGCGCGCCGCATACAGCCCTACGCTGGCGCCGATCACCATGGCTGCGATGATCCACACATAGCCGGCTGACGTGACCTGCGGCCCGAAAACGGTCGCCAGCACCGCGATGATCATGCCGATCATGCCGTACAGGTTGCCGCGCCGTGAGGTCTCCGGATTGGACAAGCCGCCGAGGCTGAGGACGAAAAGTATCGTCGCGCCGATATAAGAAACCGTTGCCAGGGTTGCAGACATTGATCGTTCCCTTACTTGCGGAACATCTGCAGCATGCGCTGGGTCACGGCGAAACCGCCGAACATGTTGATCGAGGTGAGCGCAACTCCCACCACCGCCAGCCCCAGTATCCACGCCTCGGGCCGGTCGCCGGCGGCCACCGCATTTTCTATCATCGGCGGCGCCACCTGCACCAGCGCTCCGATGGCAATGATGCTGCTGATCGCATTGGTGACGCTCATCAGCGGCGTGTGCAGCGCGGGTGTGACATTCCACACCACCATGTAGCCCACGAAGCAGGCCAGCACGAACACCGTGAAGTGGTTGAGGAAGGCCGCCGGCGCGTTGGCGCCTATGAACCAGAACAGCACCGCGGCGACCGCGAACATGATCGTCATCGATTTTGCCGAGGCCGGCGCCCCGGCCCCGCCGTGGCCGTGCCCCTTCCTGGCCGCAGGCACAGTCGCTGGCGGCTTGGCCGTTGCCGGTGGTGCGGCTGAAAGCTTTGGAGCCGGCGGCGGCCAGGTGATGTTGCCCTCCTTTACCACCGTGGTGCCGCGGATCACTTCGTCTTCCATGTTGACGTTGATGACGCCGTCCTTGGTCTTGCACAGTTCCTCGGCAAGCCGGAACAGGTTGGTCGCATACAGCGTGCTCGACTGCTTGGACAGGCGGCTCGGCAGATCGCTGTAGCCGATAATGGTCACGCCGTGCTTAACGGTCACCTCGTGCGGCACGGTCAGTTCGCAGTTGCCGCCCTGCTCCGCAGCCAGGTCGACGATGACGCTGCCCGGTTTCATCGACTTCACCATGTCGGCGGTGATCAGCTTCGGCGCCGGCCTGCCCGGGATGAGCGCGGTGGTGATGATGATGTCCACTTCCTTCGCCTGCTTGGCGAACACCGCGGCCTGGGCTTTCAGGAAGCCTTCGCTCATGACCTTGGCGTAACCGCCGACGCCGGCGCCTTCTTCCTGATAGTCCACGGTGACGAACTCGCCGCCCATGGACTTGACCTGATCGCCCACTTCGGGACGCGTGTCATTGGCGCGCACGATCGCGCCCAGGCCCGAAGCCGTGCCGATTGCAGCAAGGCCCGCAACCCCTGCGCCGATGATGAAAACCTTGGCCGGCGGCACCTTGCCCGCGGCCGTGATCTGGCCGGTGAAGAAACGGCCGAAGTGATGCGCCGCTTCAATGACGGCGCGGTAGCCGGCAATGTTGGCCATCGAGGAGAGCGCGTCCAGCTTCTGGGCGCGCGAGATGCGCGGCACGCTGTCCATCGCCAGCACGGTGGCTTTCTTCGCCGCGAGCTGCTTCAGCAATTCGGGGTTTTGCGCCGGCCAGATGAAGCTGACCAGCGTGCTGCCTTCGCGCATCAGGCCGACTTCTTCCGCGTCAGGCCCGCGCACCTTGAAAACGATGTCCGATATGGTCCACAGTTTGGCCGCGGTGTCTACGATCCCGGCGCCCGCGGCGCGATAGACTTCGTCGCTGAAATTCGCCAGATCGCCGGCGCCGGATTGCACGACAACCTGGAAGCCCAGCTTGATGAGTTTTTCAACGACCTCCGGCACGGTAGCGACGCGTTTCTCTCCCGCCGCCGTCTCTTTTGGCACCCCTATGACCTGAGGCATGAATTCCCCCGCATTATTTTTCGCATTATAAAGGATAGAGTGAGGTGCGCTATTTTCTGAATTCGCGGGCTAGTTGAAACCATAGAGCCTGGCGGGATTGGTCACCAGGATTTGCTTGCGCAGCCTTTCATCCTGCGTCCATTCGGCGATCGTGTCGAGCAGCTTGCCTTCGTCCGGGAAGTTTTTCTGGTACGATGGATGCGGCCAGTTGCTCGCCCACACCATGCGCTCGGGCGCGGCCTTGATCAGCTCTTTCGCGATCCGCGCCTTGTCCGCGTAGAGAGGCGGGCCGCTCTTCGAGCCGTAATAGGGGCCGGAGAGCTTGACCCAGCAGCGGCCGGTCGCGAGCAGCTTCATCAGCAGGCGCCAGTCCTTGTCGTCGGGCGGGGTCGCCGCGTCGAACCGGCCCATGTGGTCGATCACCAGGTCGCACGGCAGTCTGGAGATGATGGCCTCGTGCTCGCTGAGCTCGCGGGACTCGCACTGCAACTGCACGTGCCAGCCAAAAGCCGCCACGCGCGCGGCCATGCGCGGCATGGTGTCCCAGGTCAGCACGCCGCCCCGCATGTGGTAGCGGATGCCGCGTATGCCAAGCCGGGTCAGCCGGTCGAGCTCGGCGTCCGCTGCGGCGGGATCCACGATCGCCACGCCGCGCGCCGTGCTGCCCAGCTTTCCAATCGCCTCCAGCGTGCAGGTGTTGTCCGCTCCGTAGCCGGAAGGCGCCACGATCACGGTGCGCGTCAGCCCGAGCTTCTTCTGCACTTCGCGGTAATGCGCCAGCGTGCCCGGCTGGCTGGGATGGCTCGCCTCCGCCCGGAGTTGGTACCCCGGCTCGTAGATGTGCATGTGCGTGTCGCACGCGCCGGGCGGCGTCGGCAGCCGTGGCGCGGACACGGGTGTGTCATAACTCATGTTTTCTTGAGCCTCTCAAGAAAACATAAATGGAACTTATCTTGCATTCTTACTGATCGGCGTGTATCGGCGTGTATCGGCGGCCTGATTGTTGTTCTCGATGCTCTTGGCGGTTCAAATTATTGTTCTGTTCTTCTTGGCGGTCTTGGCGTGCTTGGCGGTTCAACTATGGTCTGGTTTCTCTCGGCGCCTCGGCGGTTCAATTGTTGTTGTTGATTTTCTTGGCGCCTTGGCGTCTTGGCGGCTAATTTATACTTTTACACTGCGGAGGAACTCGGTGCGGGCCCTGGCGCCGGCCATCAGGAACGAGAGATCCGAGCCGGAGAGGATCATGCGCATGCCGTAGCCGATGTATTTCTCCATGAGCTTGGGCTCGTAGACGCCGCCCATGCCGGGGATCTTGCCGTGCTTTTTGCACACGGCGACGACGGTCCGGTAGGCGTCCTCGACTTTGGGATCGGCGAACTTGCCCGGGATGCCCAGCTCGGCGCACAGGTCGTTAGTCCCGATCAGCAGCCCGTCCACGCCTTCCACCTGCGCGATCGCGTCCGCGTTGGCGATAGCTTTCGGGGTCTCCAGCATGACGATCACCAGCGTCTCCTCGTTGACGAGGCGCGTCGCATCGCCCGGCGGCAGGGTGCGGAAGCCGAGCTGGGGCATCGCACCCGCGAGCGAGCGGTGGCCGATCGGCGGGTAGCGGCAGGCACTGGCGATGCGCTTCGCCTCCTCGACGGTATCCACATGCGGGGCAACGATGCCCTGTGCGCCGTTGTCGAGCAGGCGCGAGGCGTGATAGTGCTCGTGCCCCGGCACCCGCACCAGCGGCGTGATGCCGGCGCCGAGCGACGCCATGGCGAGCTGCGATGCCAGGTCGACGTCCATCGAGCTGTGCTCCATGTCGATGAACAGCCAGTCGAAGTCGCAGGTCTTCGCGATCATCGCGATGTCGACAGTGCGGGCTTGCCGGGCGCCCATGCCGAGAGCGATGTCGCCGGCCTTGAGCCTGCGCTTGGTGTGATTGGGGATGATGTCCATGCCGGGTCCTTGCGGGGTTTATTGATGACGGGTGGGAAGCGGCATTGTAGCAGCGTCAGAAAAGCGTGATTCGTGAATCGTGATTTGTGATTCGACCACAACCCCACCTCTCACTGAGGGAGAGGGAAATGAAAAATCGATTCACGACTCACGAATCACG
>Ga0184637_10002965_pt1 | contig 10775 bp, 8 predicted proteins | sample PLM3_127_b2_FD_133143 | JGI IMG/M metagenome (GOLD analysis project Ga0184637, IMG submission 133143) | Groundwater sediment microbial communities from an aquifer in East River, Colorado, USA - PLM3_127_b2 | ecosystem: Environmental > Terrestrial > Soil > Riparian zone | place: USA: East River... | reverse complement strand
GCGCTGAGGGGTCTCACCTCTTGAAACCCGACAGTCGAGAGGGTGATGACCGTCATGTAGAGGGCTTCGAGCCATGTATACCCCTCCAGGGCGTGATACCCGATCACCCCGGTGATGACCATGGCCATAATGAACAGGACTGCGACCCGTAGCCGATCCATCGTCCCTCACCAGATCCCCATCGGCCTACCGGCACCTACTCCACGACCCACAGGGCGAGTCCCTGAGCCTTTTGAATCAGCTCGTCTGCCACATGGACGTGGCGCTGGAAGAGTTCCCGGAGGCCGGAATACGTCTCTCGACCAACAACGATAGTGCCGCACTGGCTTGCCCGCGCCGCTTCCAAAATAATGGTCGCCAGGTCTTGATCGGTGCTCAAGGTGACGAGCTCCGTTCCCAGCGCATGGGCGGGGATGCGGGCCTTGCGAAGGATTGCCTTCGCCCTGGCAAACACCGGCCGCGCCGCATCCTTGCCCTGAGCAATCCATTCCGCATGGGCGTCTTTGGCGTCTAGCCCTTGCGCGGACTTGGGACCTCCGGCCCGTCCATACTCCACCAACCTTGGGGGGAGGGGCGCGAGCACGTGAAGAAGGCGAATGCGAAGGCCTGTCTGCCCGCTCATCATCCGCGCCACATAGGCCACCGCCCGTCTCGACGCCTCGGAATCATCGATGGCGATCAGAATTCCCTTGGTACGATCCATCGGGGCAGCCCTCACGCACCGTGGTAATCACGCTATCCGTTGTGGCAATGCTGGCCCTTCTGAAGGCACCCCCGCTGTCCCGCCGAGCCGCCTGACGAGGGCCTTCCGTCCCTCCTCCGCCAAAAAGAGCAGGCATGGGAAGATGAGCAGCACTGCCCATCCGTAGGGATGAATAGGGCTCACCCCAAAGACCCTTTGGAGGAGCGGGGTCTGTATGAACAGAACGAGCAGGGTCAGCTCGACGACGATGCCGACGAGCACCAGCCGGTTACTGAGGAGGCCAACCCTTACAGTCGATTCGCGCTCGGTCCGGCAGGCGAACACATTCCCAACCTGGGCAAAAACGATCGACGCCAGCGTCATGGTGGTCGCTTCGATGTACAGCGGCCCCGAGGCGGCCAGCGGCATCCCGGGCCGCCATCCCCGGATCAGGTAAACGGAAAAGAAGCCAGCCATGCACGCGACGGCTTCGAGAGCGCCGAGGAACCCGTAGGCACGGAGCAGGAGACGCCGGTCGAGGAGGCGCTTGTCGCGCGGACGGGGTGGGCGGTCCATAATCCCGGGTTCGGGGGGTTCGGCCCCTAACCCGAGCGCCGGGACGAGGTCCGTGCCGAGGTCCACGGCGAGGATCTGCATCACGGTGAGCGGCAGCGGGATCCGGAAAAGGACAAAGGCCAGGAAGGGGATGATCTCCGGGACATTGCTGGCAAAGATGTACGTGACGAACTTCTTGATGTTGGCATAGACAGCCCGCCCCTCCTCGACCGCCGCTACGATGCTGGCGAAGTTATCGTCGAGCAGCACCATGTCCGCCGCCTCCCGGGCGACATCGGTCCCCCGGCGCCCCATGGCGATGCCGATGTCCGCCTTCCTCAATGCCGGGGCGTCGTTGACGCCATCCCCTGTGACGGCGACGACTTCTCCTCTTCCTTGGAGCACCGTGACGATCCGCAGTTTCTGCTCGGGCGTCATCCTGGAAAAGACGACCTGCTCCTCGCTCAGGACGTTGCGAAGGTCATCATCGGACATCTGCTGGAGCTCTGCCCCTTCGATGGCCTTGGCCGTCCCATCCCTGATCAGCCCGATTCGCCTGCCCACGGCCAGGGCGGTCACCCCGTAATCTCCGGTAATCATGATGACCCGGATTCCCGCGCACCGGCAGAGTTCGACCGCGTGGGGGACCTCCGGCCGCGGCGGGTCCATCATCCCGACCAGCCCCAGAAATGTCAGGTCCCGCTCGACCTCATCGATGGCGTATTCCTGCAACACCGGAAGCTCCCGCTCGGCCACGGCCAGGACCCGCAGCCCTTCCGCTGCAAGCTGATCCAGGGCGAGTGTGATTCTCCTGCGGAGGTCCGGCGCAAGCATCTGGACCGCGCCATCGAACCGCGCTGTGCGGCACAGACCAAGCAGCTCACGGGGAGCCCCCTTGGTAAAGGCCATCACCTTTCCATCCGGTGCGCGATGGATGGTCGTCATGCGCTTCCGGATCGGCTCAAAGGGAAGCTCGAACACCCTGGGATACTTCATAGACGCCTTCTCCACATCGAAGCCCGATTGGGCTGAAAAGACGAGCAGAGCACCTTCGGTGGGATCGCCCAGAAAACCGAATCCCCCTGTTCCGCCGGCAGGAACTAATTTGGCATCGTTACAGAGGGAGGCGGCTGTCAAGAGCCGATCCAAAGGATGGGATCGCCCAGCGGAAGCCAGAGTGAGGGGAACCTCGCCCTCTGGAACCTCGAGGATTTCTCCGCTTGCCCAGAGCTTGACGGCCTTCATCTCATTCAGGGTAAGGGTCCCCGTCTTATCAGTACAGATCACGGTGGCACAGCCGAGCGTCTCAACCGCCGAAAGCCGCTTGATCAGCGCGTTTCGTTTCGCCATGCGCTGCACCCCCATTGCGAGCGCGAGCGAGAGCGTCGGCAACAGCCCCTCCGGGATGTTGGCCACGATGATGCCGATGGCAAAGAGGAAACTCTCCAGGGGGGTCAGCCGGGCCACCAGGTTTCCCACGACGAAGAACGCGAGACCCATGGCGACCGCCAACAGGGCGACAACTCGTGTGACATGGCGCATCTCGTGCTGGATCGGGCTCACTTCCGGCTGAAGCACCTGCGTCAGCTGTGCGATCCTGCCGATCTCCGTTTCCATCCCGGTGGCGATGACGACGGCCTTCCCCCTGCCAGCCACCACCGTCGTCCCCGCGAACACCACGTTGGGGATCTCGACCCACAGAAACCGTCGCCAGACGGGAACCGGCTCGGCCATTTTATGGACAGGTTTCGACTCACCCGTAAGCGGGCTATTGTCGATCCGGAGGTTGGACGCCTCGATCAACCGCGCGTCGGCCGAAATCCGATCTCCCGCCTCGATCAGGATGAGATCCCCCGGAACGAGGAGCGAGGCCAGGAGTCTCTGCTCCTGTCCCTCCCGGATGACGCGCGCGGAGGACGGGATGAGTTGCCTGAGGGCTTCAACGGCCCGCTCTGCTTTGTATTCCTGCCAAAAACTGAATACGGCATTGACCAGGATCACGCCGAAGATGGCGATGCCGAGCTCGGGCATCCGAGCGACGAACGCCAAGGCCCCGCCGATCCAGAGGAGGATTGCGAAGAGATTGACGAGATTTTTCAAGAACAGACTGACAACAGGCGTCCTCCCGATCTTCTTCAGGTCATTGGAGCCACACTCTGTGAGGCGCTTTCTGGCCTCCTCCTCCGAGAGTCCATGCGCGCTCGTCCTCAGCTCCTGGAGAACCTCGCGCTCATCGAGGACCACGTAGCTCTCCTCCTCCCCTGCCTCTTCTCGTTCAAAGACCTGGATTACCGCCTCCGGGGTGCAAGCGCTTCGGAGCGCCTCACGAAAGGCTCGCTCTTGCAGCATCCCTTCTAGCTTGGACACTACCTGGAAGTGGGTCCCGCTCTCCTTGAGGGGGGAGAGGACCAGGATGGTGATGGCCTGGAAGGACGTTCCCGAGATGGCGATGGCGATCGCCATCCGGTCGAACTCATCCAAGAGCGCATGCCCGAGCGAGACGTCCTCGATCCGATTCTCGACGAGGTCCTTCGACACTTCCGCCAGGAAGTCGTCCCTCTGCGGCACTTCCCTCGCCGCCACAATCCGCTCGGCCAGGGGGTGAAGGAACTCCCCCGAACCCTGCTCCGCGTCCAGGAGGATCAAGGCCGCTTCGAGGTGGGGGGCAAGTTTCACGATGCCGACCCGTAGTAGTGGGTCACGAGATGCTGCATCGACCCACAAAGGTTCGGGATCTCCCCCCGCGTCGATCGGCTCTCGAGTTTCCGGACCGCCCTGCCCAGGTCTTGGTCATTGAAGACACCCATGATCCAACGGGAGAAGTCCTTCCGCGCGGCATGATGGGCCAGCACGCACTCCTCAGTTGTGGCCAGCGCCTGCACGAACTCGTTCAGGCTGCCCGCCACCGCCACGACCCTTCCTTCCGGAGCGCGGAAATAGAACCGCTGCTCCGGTGGAAGGAGCACGTCGGCATACTTCTTCCGATGGCGGACGTGGGCCGTCTCGCGCGGGATCGGGACGAAGGTCACGGCTCTCGACGGCTCCGTCGCCTCGGCGTGAAGCAGGAGGAATTCCCCCGCCGGCAGATGGGGGAGCACCGAAGTCGCCTCCCCGTCCTCCCCAAAGGTCTCGGCCAGGAAGGCACGGAGGGACGCCAGCTCTTCCGGGAGCGTGGTGCGCGCTGCGATCAGGACGTCGACCGCCTTGCGCACCGATGCACGCAGCCAGCTCAGCCTGTAGGTGATCAGGCAGAAGCCCCGGTCTTCAATCCCGATGGCTTCGTCAGCGACCCCTCCCTGGTGGAGCAAATACTGGGCCTCGTCGAGGACAACCCAGTGGGGCAGACCCAGACGGCGCCGGAGCTGGCGGATCAGATTGAGGCCCCTCTCAACCAGCTCCACCTTCCTCCCGTGCGGCAGGCGCGAGAAGTCAACCACGATGCACGCGGAGGGATCGGCAACGAAGCTATTCAGCGCGTTGTCCAGGGAAGCCCTATCCCAGACCTCCGCCCAGAGCACTCCAGGAAGGCCGGCCAGGATGTGGAAATCCCCCTCCGGATCCAGGACACACACCGCGTACTGGTGACTGACCAGCCGCTCGACCAGCGCGCCTGCCAGCCACGACTTTCCCGAGAGCGGATCCCCCTGGATCAGCAGGTTGACCCCTCGCGCAGGCACCGTGACCGGCTCGGAGGTCTTCACCGCCCAGCCGACCGCAATACGGTGGCGGCGGGAGTAGCGGAGAGGAAGCAGCCCGCCCAGCAACGGCCCCAGGATGGCGCGCGCGATCGCTGGGCCGTTCACCCCATCGAAGACCCAGTCGGCGCGTTCCTTCAGCTCGGCTACCGCATTGGCCGGGCACGCGGCCCAGCCACAGGCCTCGAATAGCTCGAGGTCATTCTCGGCGTCCCCGAGGGCCAGCACGTCGTGGAACGACAGGCCAAGGTGACGGATCACGTGGCGGACGCCCGACCCCTTAGAGATGCCCGCAGGGAGCAGCATGAGGGCGTCCCGGTTATAGAAGATCGCGAGGGTCGCCCCGACGGCGGCCAGTGCCTCGCGCACCTGCGCTTCCGCCGCCCGCGTCGTGGCCACGACGACGCGGCCCACATGGAAAGCAATCTCCCGCCGGTCCAGCTCGGCGAGAAGCCCAAGCGGGGGCGTCGGTGCGAGATCCCTGATCCTCCCCTCCGCCGGGAAGTAGAGGACCCCGCCGTTTTCCGCGACGACGCCGTCAAAGAGATCGACCCGTTCGCAGACCCGGACTAGCTCGAAGAACGTCCGCCCCGTCACCAGGATCAGCCGGAGACCGACCTCCCGGGCCCGCTCAAGGGCGCCCAGGACCTCTGCGCCGATGTGGTCCTCCGAGGCCAGCGTGCCGTCGTAGTCACATGCGAGCGCTGTGAACGGCGTGATACGCGCGAGGCTCAACCCGTCTCTCTCCAGGCATCAACCGCTTCTGCGCACCATTCTCCGCGTCTCGGCGCTGATTTCCTCTCTTGGTCACAGGGCGGCCGGTAGCGTGCGCGCGAGGCTCAGGTGGTCCTCGACGCCCAGGACACCGGGGGTCGTCTCGGCGGCCACGCGCAAGGCCTGCCGCTCGGCCTCGGAGCGCACCAGACCCCAGAGGTGGACGACACCCTCGCTGACCAAGATGTTCAAGAAATGGGTGTCCGCCCAAGGCTCGCGCTTCAAGAGCGCCAGAAGCTGCTCCCGGATGCCAGCGTCGTCCCGGGTTGCGGGAACCATCGGCTTGACGCCTCGCACGGCGAGCGCGCGCAGCAGATCCGCGCGGCTCACGACCCCGACGATCCGGCCATCCCGGACCACGGGGACGCGCTTGATCCGCCTCTTCTCAAGCAGCTCCGCGATCGCCGCGATGGGGGTCTCTTCGGTGACGGTCAGAACCTCGCGCGTCATGACATCCTTTGCGCGCTGGCCGCGGGCCTTGGTGAAGTCGCGCGCCAGCTCCTCGGCATTGCTGAACGCCGCCAACCACCAAGACGGACGCCGCTCGGTCTCGCCCCGTCGCATGAGATCTCCTTCGCTGACGATCCCGAGAATGCGGCGGTCATCGTCGATGACGGGCACTGCGCTGATATGTCGATCCAGGAACAGGGCCGCGATGGCATTCACCGGCATGTCCGGACCCACTGTCACCACCTTCGTCGTCATGACGTCCTTTGCCTTCATTGGCCTCCTCCGCTTCGGCTCACGGCCTGGGCAACCGTGCGCCTCTGTCCTGTTATTAATTTCGCGCCGCGCCACGCCGTATCAGCCACTTTTCCAACTCTACCCCCGAGAAAACAACGGTACTCAGGGCCATACTGAGAGCCAGGTCCCCTGCCGACAGGCCCATGGTCATAAAGATTCCTTGCAAGAAGGGAACGTACACCACCGCTAATTGAAGGATAATTGTCGCAATCACCGCTCCCAAGAGCGGCTTGTTCGATAAGAGTCCGATGATGAAGAGGGAGTCTCGCTCGGAGCGAATGGCCAGGACGTGCGATAGCTGCGAGAGCGTAAGTGTGAAGAACACCATTGTCTGCCAGTTGGGGTGGGCGGTGTACCAGTACCAGTAGCCCACCCCAAGCGAGACCGCGCCCATGAACAGCCCCACCCAGATGATGTGCCGACCCATCCCTCGACCGAAGATCCTCTCGTTAGGATGGTAGGGTAAGCGGCGCATGATGTCGCGCTCGGCCGGTTCCACGCTCAAGGCCAGCGCCGGCGGGCCATCAGTCATCAGGTTGAGCCACAAGATCTGGAGGGGCAGCAGCGGCAAGGGCATTCCCAAGAACGGGGCCAGCAGCATCACCCAGAGTTCGGCGGAGTTGGTGGTCATGAGGAATTTGATAAATCTGCGGATGTTGTCGTAAATGACTCGCCCCTCTTCTACGGCGGCAACTATGGTGGCGAAGTTGTCATCGAGCAGGACCATATCGGCTGCTTCTTTAGAGACATCGGTGCCGGTTATGCCCATGGCGACGCCGATGTCGGCCTTCTTCAACGCCGGGGCGTCGTTCACGCCGTCGCCGGTCATCGCGACGATATGGCCCCGATTTTGTAGCGCTTGAACTATCTTGAGCTTGTGTTCCGGTGAAACCCGCGCGTAGACCGACACCTCTTCGACGACACCTTCCAATTCTGCGACGGACAACCGAGCCAGATCCCGGCCCGTCAGGATATGACCGTCTGCGGCGATCCCTAACTCACGGGCGATATGCCGGGCTGTGAGGGGGTGATCGCCGGTGATCATCACCGGGCGGATGCCAGCGGTCTTACAGGTCAGCACGGCCTCCTTTACTTCAGGCCGCGGCGGGTCGATCATACCCACTAGGCCGACGAAGATCAGACCTCGCTCCGGAGTGTCTCCGTCCCCATTGACCGAGTGCGACTCCATGGGTCGGAACCCTACGCCTAGGACGCGCATACCGCTCTGTGCCAACTGATCATTCGCGACCAAAATCCGTCGGCGCCAATCATCGGTCAGCGGCTCGGTCCGATCATTCACCCAAACTTGAGTGGAAACGTCGAGCAGGCTATCCACTGCGCCCTTCGTGAAGGCAAAGTAGGGCGGCGCCCCAATCTCTCGGACCCAATCCCGAACCGTCTCAAGAGCCCGTGGGATTTGGGACGTGGAAGTGGGGAATGTGTGGACGGTGGTCATCCGCTTGCGCTCGGAGTCGAAGGGCACCTCGCCTACACGGGGGAAGGACTGTTCCAGTTCGGCTTTCGACAGTCCCAGCTGGGCGGCGGCCACGACCAGCGCGCCCTCGGTGGGGTCTCCCACGGTGTGAAAAGAGCCCGGGGCATCCCCGTTGGACTTCAGCACGGCTTCGTTACATAGGGCACCGCCGACCAACAGCAAGGCCAGCGCGGGCTGATCGCTTAGCAGAGGCGATTGTTCATCTGTGGGGTCGATCACTGGCGCGGCACGGCGTAGGTGCTCGGTCAGGTCTACCCGATGGCCGGCTACATCGAGCACGGCCACGGTCATCCGGTTCTCGGTGAGGGTGCCGGTTTTGTCGGAGCAGATCACCGTGACCGAGCCCAGCGTCTCGACAGCCGCCAGCTTGCGGATGATGGCCCGTCGTTTGAGCATCCGCTGTGCGCCCAAAGCTAGAGCAATGGTCACCACCGCTGGCAATCCTTCGGGTACAGCCGCCACCGCCATGCTAATGGCGGTCAGGAACAGCAACGTGACATCCTCTCCACGCAGCAAGCCCAAGGCGAAGATCACACTGACGAGACCCAGGGCGACGACCGCCAATCCCCGCCCCAGTTGCTCCAGCCGGCGCTGCAGCGGGGTCGGTTCTCGATCCACTGTCTGAATCATCGCCGCGATGCGGCCCAACTCGGTCTCCATCCCGGTTGCGGTCACCGCGGTGAGGCCGCGTCCATAGGTGATGACTGTGCCCATGTAGGCCAGATTGCGCCGGTCGCCCAGCGGCAGGTCTGCCCCGGCCCGCACCTGCGGGTCCTTTTCCACCGGCTCTGATTCGCCTGTGAGGGCTGCTTCTTGTATCCGCAGGTTGGCACTCTCCAGCAACCGGCCGTCGGCCGGCACCAGATTTCCTGCCTCCATGAGCACGATGTCACCCGGCACCAGGTCGCGGGCCGAGATTTCCTGCACGTGGCCGCCGCGGCGGACCCTCACCGTGGGCACGGCTAACTTCTTCAGGGCGGCCATCGCCTTTTCCGCCCGATACTCCTGGCTGAAACCCAAGAGCGTATTCAGCACGACGATGGCTATGATGGCCACCGCATCTTTGTAGTCGCCCAGAACAGCCGAGATGGCCGTCGCGATGATCAGGACGAGCACCATGGTGGCTGTCAGTTGTTCCCACACGATCAGCCAGGGGCTCTTGAGGCCTCGCTCGATCAACTCGTTCGGCCCGTGTCTTGCGAGGCGGCGGGCGACCTCCGCCGCACTGAGACCCTGGATCGAGGTCTTGAGCGTCGCGAGCACCGCTTCACGCGACATCTCGTGCCAGTACATGGAACCCTTCTCTTCCGGAGTATGGACTGCCGTCACCGCTTTCGCCCCTTTCGACTCCCCACGATGAGGACGGGGCAGGGCGCAAGTCCGCTCACTCGCTCGGCCACGCTTCCCAGCAATAACTTTGAGAGGCCTGTCCGCCCGTGGCTGCCCATGACGATCAGATCGGCGCGCATCGACTCTGCTACCCGCACGATCTGGTCGTAGGACACGCCGCTCAGCAGGAGTGTTCTTGCCTGGACCTTGGCCCTTCGGGCTCTGGTGAGCAACGCCGAGAGCCGAGTCTCAGCGACTCGACGCTCCTGGGCGTCGATCCTGTCGTAGACCCCACGCCACAAGGAAGGCGGCGGCAAGGCGCGGAGCAGTACGTGAACCAGGAGCAGCTCCGCGCGGTTCTGCTTGGCGAATTCTACGGCCTTCTGAAAGGCCCGGTCGGCTGTTTTGGAGAAATCGGTCGGGTGAACAATCCGCTGAACCCTCCGACGAACGTCCGAGGTCGTCTTCCTCTTCCTAGGCATCAGCTGAGCTCCCCTTTCTTGGCCTCGTATTCTTCCTTGGCGATCTCGCCTCGACCCCCCCTCCATCACACTACTTGCCGGCTGCCTTGGCCCTCTCCTTCAACGCCGTACCATGCTTCGTCAGGATCTCGCCCATCCGCTCAAGCATCTCTCGCTGCATCTGCTGCTGAAGCCCCGGCGTCATCTGGTCCATGGCGCGGCCGTACTTCTGCATCATCTGGCCCATAAGGCTCATGATGTCCCCGTGAATGGACATCATGGTCCCCATGACCTCGGGGGAACCCATCATTGGGCCCATCATTTGTCCCATCATCCCCATGCCAGGACCCATCATGCCCTGGCCCTCCATCTGGCCCATCATGCCGGGACCCATACCCGTACCAGGACCCATCGAGCCCTGGGGACCCATCTGGTGCTGACCCGGACCCGGTCCCTGGCGCCCAGCTGGCGGAGCCTGCTGGCCCAAGCTGTAGCCGACAAGGCCTAGCACCAGAATAAGCGCCAAAGTGGCAATCAGTCCCTTCCGCATGTTCTTTCACCTCCCTTCGTTGGAGATCTTGTGTAGCCCCTCACGAGCATTGAAACGATCAGCCTGAAGCTGTCCACAGGGACTCCCCAGGGCACAATTCTGACAACAATACACTTTTCCATCTTGTTCCATCGGCGTCCAGGTAATGAGCACACCGCATCGAGTGCATCGTTTGGAGCCATTGCCCTTCGCCTCAGTCATCATTTGCTCCTACCAGACGCCGCCAGGAAACGTGGAAATGCCCTGATCGATCCCCACCCGCTTCACCATCCGGGGAGCCCACCACAGCGCCCCAAGGATGCCATCGTGAATGGCCCAACTCCGGCCTCGCACGCTCCGTTCCGCCCCAGGCCGGCGGAACGGGGTAGAGCCGTCCAGGCGGCCGTACAGTTCGCCTCCGGGCTGGAATTCGCGGTGCATCCTCTCCATCTCCTCCTGGCCGATGGCGTAGCCGAAGCCGTATCGTTCGTAGACGATGGCGTTGTGATAG
>Ga0184637_10002964_pt1 | contig 10775 bp, 13 predicted proteins | sample PLM3_127_b2_FD_133143 | JGI IMG/M metagenome (GOLD analysis project Ga0184637, IMG submission 133143) | Groundwater sediment microbial communities from an aquifer in East River, Colorado, USA - PLM3_127_b2 | ecosystem: Environmental > Terrestrial > Soil > Riparian zone | place: USA: East River... | reverse complement strand
GGTTGACACCATGCGGTGCCGGTTGAAGCGCGCCGCGGCGACTGAATGAAGCGCGGCGTGCCGAGGTCGTGTCACGGCTCGGCCGGCGAGCGGATCAGGCGTAATACAGCGCCGGTTTGCGGGTCGAATTCCTTCTCCTCGAAGTCGATGGCGTAAGGCTTGCGCGCAGCAATGCGTTCGCGCGATGTGCGTCCGACCACCACCTCGGCCCACGGGCCACCTACGGCCGCAAATAGGCGAATTCTCGCTGTCAGCAGGTATGAGTCGCCGTCAAACCTAGCAAGGTACGTGTAATTGTGGTCGACCTTCTCTGGCGCCTCCGGCACCGACGACATACGGGAGGTTTGGGTTCGTGCCGACGATGTATGGCGGAAGGAAATGATCGAAGGTATCAACACCGAAATGCGCAACACCCAAGGTGTGAGCGATCCTTGCCAACAGCCTGGCGTGCGACAGGTAGTCGCACCGTCGCGCGTGCGGATCTCGATCGATACCCATCCGTCGAATCCCGGTTCGGTGATCAATGGATTCGTCAAATGGCCCGCCGGTCGGTTGAAGCGAAATATCGGGAGCGTCCCGATCACGCAGTCTTTCGGCAGAAGGTGTACGACGTCATCCTCCGACTTCATCGGCAATTCGGTGGGCCGCTTCTTCGGTCGCCGCGTCTGCAGGTTTTCGAGAATGCGAAACGAGCCATAGTTGATCGATGCGCATCACCCCTCGAGCGCCGACGTCGTTTTCATGCATGCGTGGCAGGTCGCTGACGGCAGAAAGTACTGACCCTGCAGCGCATAGGGCACGATGTGCTCGTCGGTCAAGGGCGGCACGTCGGGCGAGGGGCGCTCGGCGATGCCGTCGCTACCGCAATAGATGCACTTGTTGACGGGCCTGTACTTGGTCGCGCATCGATTATCGCGAACCGCGGCCTGCGTGATCGGGCTCGCTCGAATTGCGGGACGTTCCGGAGACTGACGCCGATCTCGCTGCGACCTCCACAAGCGCTTGGCGGCCCGGTGGCTCCGATGTTGCCCCGCGCGGCTGATCGTTGAACGTGGCTTGATCTGGGTGCTGCTACCGAGAGCGGCCGAGCACGCACGATGCGGCCACGTAGACGATCATTGCGTTGTGTGCGTCCGCAAGTGCGCGGTGTGCGTCGGCGGCATCGAGACTCCCGTCCTTGGCCAGATCCACGAGCCGATAGCTCTTTCGCCGTGGCCACGCACGGCGAGCCATCTCCAACGCGCATGACACTGGTTTGCGACTGTGCGGCCGTGCCTAGAGGCTGCTGCGTGCAGGAACGCCATATCGAATTCGGCGTTGAAGGAAACCAAGGGCAGCGTACCTGCAAAGTCGAGGAAGCCCTCCAGCGCCTCACCGATCAACTGCCCGTCAGTATTCAGCATCTCCTGTGTGATGCCTGTGAGTTGCACGATCTTCGCGCTGAGCTTCTCGCTCGGCTTGACCAGCATCTGATACGTCTGGTGCTCATCGGAGTCGCGGTTCACGCGAATCGCACCGAACTCGATGATCTCGTCTCGCGTTGCATCTAGACCCGTCGTCTCAAGATCGAATACCACGAACTGCGGCGGCAGATGTGAAAGGTCTGTGTATGCGGGCCGAGGCCCGCTTCGGTTCGGGCGAGCAACGAGCCAGTAGGCAACGGTCGCCACCGCGATCAGCAGGATCAACCATTCCATGTGATGTGGCTCTCGCGGCTAAAACGGGCCCGTGGCCCGCGACGGCGAGGCCGTTGCTCAGGTCGGGGGGAGATCGGGACTGCCCGAGAACCGCCCGGGCGCTCGGCCCGCAGCGGTGTCTGTCGGTGGATAGCGAGGCTCATTCGGCAGGCGCTTGTCGTGCATCACCTCGCGAGCACTGGCCGGAAGTGCTGCTTCGAGCAACGCGTTTGTTCGCTGGGTTTCGCGTATCAACTCGCGCAACAAGGGCTTGGTGCCGATGATGGCGAACGGCAGCACGACCCACGCAATAAACAGTACTACGCCGAACAGGAAAGCGGCGATGTACAGCCAGAAGACGATGGTCGGATCCATGCTTATCCCCTTCTCCCGGTCTTGCCCGAAGCGTAGCGCAGCGCAGGACGGATCGCTCTGCGACCAGCATCGAGACTCGCGATGCGGGGGGAGAATGGCTCCGCCGAGCGACGCCGAACTGATTCGTCGTCGCCGGCAACGATGCAGCGACTGCCACGCCTCACGCTAGAGGAGACCACCGGTGGACAAGCAACGAACACAGCAGTTCATGCAGAAGCTGGTTGGCGACGTCGCGACCGCGCTCGCCGCGTCGCTCGTCGTCGTCGGCGACCGGAGCGGGCTTTTCAAGGCGATGGCCGGCGCTGGGCCGTTGAGCGCGGCGGCGCTGGTTGAGCGCAGCCGCATCCCGGCGCGCTACGTCGAGGAATGGCTCGGCGCGATGGTCGGCGCTGGCTACATCGATCACGACGCCGCGACCGATCGCTTCACCTTGCCCGACGAGCATGCGCAGTTCCTTATCGACCCCAACTCCGAGTACTACCTCGGCGGGCTGGTCGCCAGCGTGCCGGGGCTGATGAACATGGCGCCGCGCATCGCCGATGCCATGGGGCGCGGCGAAGGCGTCTCGTTCGCCGACTTCGGCACCGACCTGCCGGTGGCGCTCGAACAGATGAACCGCCCGGTGTACGAAGCACGGCTTGTGCGCAGTTGGCTCCCTGCGCTACCCGTCGTGCTGCAACGCCTGCAGACCGGCGGCCGCGCGATCGACGTCGGCTGCGGCACTGGCGTCGTGCCGATCATTCTGGCCAAGGCCTTTCCCGCGTCGAGCTTCGCGGGGCTCGACCTCGACGCGCGTTCGATCGCGATCGCGTGCGGCTACGCCGAGGGCGACGGCGTGGGCTCGCGTGTGAGCTTCATCCAGGCGTCGGCCGAGGCGCTGCCGCTCGACCCGGCGTGGGACCTCGTCACAACGTTCGACGTGATCCACGACCTGCCCGACCCGGTGGCCGCGCTCGCGCGCATCCGCAACGCATTGAGCGCGGGCGGCAGCTACCTGATGGTCGAGCCGCGGGTCGCCGATGCCCTCGACGACAACCTTAGCAACCCGTTCGCGCGCATGTTCTACGGCATGAGTTGCCTTCACTGCATGCCGCAATCGCTGGCGCAAGGCGGCCCCGCGCTCGGCGCCTGTTGGGGCGAAAGCCGAGCGCGTGCGCTCGATGCAGGCGGGGTTCGGGAGCTTCGAGCGGCTGGAGATCCGGACGGCGGCGTTGGCGTTCTACGAGTTGCGGGCGTAGGGCGGTGGCCCCCTGAAGGCTGCGGCGCGCGGACAAGGTGATCCAATGAAGCGCATTGAGCTCTGGCGCTGGCGGTACTTCGATCCGGTGCGCAAGCGGCACGTCACGACGCGCTTTGTACTCAGCGAGGCCGACGCGGCTCAGCAGTACCCGGATGGTGCGACGAAGGTCGAGGGCTCGCTCGAGGTGCGCAACGTGCCAGAGACTGGCGAGGAACGCGCTGCAGCCTCTACAAGCGCATGGCGGCGCGGTCGATCCAATAGCCCGGTGGGCGGCTGATCGTCGCGGCCAAGCATCGACAGAGGCTTGCCTTTGAATACGGTATGTAAGACCGAATCGAGTCGCTTGGACTGTTTGTGCCTTGTCGCCTATTGTTTCAGGCCCACTGAAAGGGTGGCGCCTCTATGCCGCCGATCCTGTCTAAAAAGACATGGCTTGAACGCTTCGCGACGCAACTGCGGCTACTGCGCCCGCAGCTGAGCGCGCTAGAGGCAGCATACGTTGCCATGGACGAGTTCGTGGCGAGCGACTTTGATCCCAAGGTAGCAGCCGCCATGTACCACGAGTTGACTGGCGAAGCCCGCTACAAGCGCTTTGGCAGCGACACGGCTCCAACGGGTCGGCCGCGAGCTGTTCGCTGAACGTGGCTCGATCCTGCGCGAGCGCGGGGGGCAGAATCAACGGAAATGGAGTTCCGCCGAATCGTTCATCCTCGGCGCGCAGCCCGTGTGGGTGTGTCAGATTGCTCGCTCACGATGCCAGGAGCGCGGCCCTGAAATCAGGCCCTCATCTTCGCGCGAAGCTCTGGCCCCATGAGTCGCAGCTTTCGCCGCGCCGCGGCAGCAATTCCCGATCCAACGTCAAAGCGCGAGCCCGCGTTGAGCAGAAAAAAGGCGCCCCCATCGATCACGACGCCAAGTGCCTTCCCGTTATGGCTGAGGCTTGCGGACCATCGAACGTGGCTGCCAACAACTGTGTAGCCGACCTCTACGTCGAGTTGCGTGCCGTCCAAAACGTGCACAAGTTTCTTATTGGGCATCTTGGACCTCTGCGGGGCTGCTGCGCGCGGAAGAGCTGATCCAGTAGGCGAGCGCGCCGTGCCCTCAGCACGCAAGTCGGTGCGGCTCGCTGCGAATCACCGATCTCACCTTGCGCGAAACGCTGGGTTCAACGAAACAACAGGCCGATGTCATGCGGGGAATGCGGCGATGGCTCCGTATCAGCGAAGCCGTTGGTCGGCAGATGACGCCGCGATGCGTCGGCATCGTCGAGCATCCGATTTAGCGCCTCTTTCATCCGTGAGTCGCTTTGCGTTGGGCGTCCCGCCGAGAGCCGCTTGACTTGCAGCGTGGCAGCGGCCAAGTCGAGTTGCAGTTGCCCGATCTGCCGCTTCGCCTGCTCAATATCGCGGCTTGTGGTCTGTTGCTGTTGCTCGTGTCGGGCGTGCTGCTTCGTCAGCTCGTTTCGATACTTCGTGCGCAGCACGGTCCACTGCAGGATGACTGCCGCAGCGAGGACCGGGGCCGCAATCCATAGGTTGATGACCGTGTTCATGGGAGGCTCCCACGAGATGCCACAGTCGGCAGAAGATTCGGGTCGTGGTCGTGAGTCAGCAGGTGGGACATGGACTACCTTGGTGATCACTGCTAGCTGCAGCCTCTGAGGCAATGTCGACCGCGCGAGTGCGAACTGAAGGATGTATGTCACGGTTCGCGTAGCGCCTGCGAGCAAATCGCGGGGCGTGGCTCGACCCGGTGGGAGCGATTGGCACAATCACTGCATGAAGTACGCGTATTTGCACGAGGCCATCTCCGCCGCAGTGCGTCGGAAGTATCCGCAGCTTCAGGTGTCCAGCAGTCGCCCGCTATTCCGCAGAGGGACATCGCTATACCGGAAGAGCGGTCAAGGAGTTCAACGGTTGCATGACGCAACGAGGATGGACGCTTCACGCAAACGCGCCGTGAACGAATCTGCACGCTCACTGGTCAGGCTCGCGCAGTGACGCGCTGCGGCTACGATTCAGCGATGCCCTGGCACCCTCGCAAGCCTGATCCTTGGTACGCCATACGCATCCGCAAAGGTATCCGCGCGTCGTCAATCGTCTCGCGCTGTGCTGGAACGACGCAGCGCTGACCGACCGACTACTCGACGATCTGCTGATCGGCCGACGCGGCAAGCGCAAAGGCTTTCCGGGACCCGTCGCGGAGGAATTGCTTCGCCTGCGTCGATTCCACGATCTCCATCGCGAAATCGAAGCCGAGGAAGCAGTTCGGGAACACCGTTCGCTTGTCCCCTCCGCGTCATCTCTCGACCTCATGCGCGGTTTGCAAGTAAGCGAAGACGAAGAGCTCCTGGACACCATTCCGAGTGCATTGGCAGACGAACTCTTCAAGCCCTGAGGCCCGGTGAGCCGGGCGTGCCCTCAACGCGCAAGAGAGGCCCTATCGACGGCTCGCCGCGGACAATGCCTCGCAGACGACGGACATACACTGGTGCTGCCATCCGATGGCGCATGCAGTCGACGTGAAAGGCAACGCTCCCACGAGTGTCCCGAAGCGCAATTCTGATGTGCAAGACGATGACAGCAGCCCGCTTCGGTTAACGCCTTGGCGGGCTGTTCGTTTTAGCTTTAGCCGACGTGTCTACGCAACCGCTTGGAGCACGCTGAGCGCACGGGCTCCAACGCCCGGACGCTTGCTCTCCCTCGGGCCTGCGACGTTGAGCACTTCCGGTCTCGCTTCGGCCAGCCATGAACGAATCGCTACGGCCGGCGAATCGACGTCACCATCAAGATCGATCACGAGATGCGGCTTGCCGGTCTTCTGTGCGATGGCCACTGTCTTTGCCGTTCCGCCATCCAGCACGCCGCTGTTGAGGACAAGGGTTGCGTCGCTGTCGGCAACCTTCTGGCGCGTGCGCTCCGGGTAGGCGCGGCTTGCAAATGGCTGAAGGCGAGACGGTAATCGAGTAGCGCCTGGCGGCCTCTAACAATCGCCATGTGACCGCGGTGGTTCCAACGTCGCGGAGACTCACGCGGCACAGCGTCGGCATCACGTCGACGGCACTCTAAATCGCGGGCTGCCACTGCCCGGCGTGTGCCGCTGCTCCCCCGAATCCAATTCGACCTATGCGCGGTGCGTCGGCCGTGTGGTTCAGCGTCGCCCGAGGAAGTGCACGGCGACAGCCACGACAAGCAGGCCGCCGGCGATCAGCGCGTAGGTCTCGGGCGGGGCCGCAAACGTCGTTCCGGCGAAGCCAACGGCGGCGGTGGTGAGGACACCCTTCATGGAAACCTCCCTCTGCTCTTAGGCTGTTCGATCGTGTGCTCATACGCGACCGTTGCCCCGAATGTACCGAGCACATGTGCTATTTCGAAGCCTCGCAACCCCACTGTTCAGGGGCCCGCCCCCCCAGGTCTCGGGTAGGTGGCACCGAATGCGCTTCGCCTTTCAACCACTGCGCTCGTTCCCCGATACGCCGACGCGCGCGCAGCCGAATCCCGGCAAAGCGACGCAACATTCGCTGCGCGCATCAGGAGCGACGAACGGCAATCTGCAACGCGATGGCCACCACGATGAGCGCATAGCTGCCGGCCAGCGGCGTGCGATGGGCAGCCGTAGTCGACCCACTACAGACATACGCCGGTCGATATTCAACGCCACAGAGAAGACATTGCAGGATCGGATCCATCGCAATCCCCTACCGCTATGGTCCCTCACTGTCGGAGATGGAATAGTCGCTGGCGGGCCTGGGCGCTTCGCAACGCACCGAATGATTTGGCTGGACCGCAGTGCCAGCTCGTGGGGCCCGTCGTCAAGCGCCTTCCCGGACGAACCGGTTGCGTAACGTCCCGATCCCGCTGATGGAGATCTCCACCACGTCGCCGTGTATCAGGTTCGGCGACACGCCGTCGGTACCCATCCAGATCACGTCGCCGGGATAGAGGGTGAGGTAGCGCGTCATCGTGCTGATGAAACGGGCGATGCCAAACAGCATGTCGTTCGTGCGGAAGTGCGTGGTCCTCACGCCGTTGACGCTCACGTCGGTTTCCATGCCCCCGAGGTCGACCTCGGTCTCGATCCAGGGCCCCATGGGCTTGAAGGTGTCCGTGTTCTTTGAGCGCCAGAACGTCCGGTCCGACTTCTGCCAGGTACGCTCACTCACGTCGTTGCCGATGGTGTAGCCAAGCACGCACGACAGCGCGTTCTCCTCGCTCAGGTGCTTCGCCCGTCGTCCGATGACGACCACGAGTTCCCCTTCGTAGTGCACCTGGTCGGTCGCGTCCGCCGGGATGACCACCCCCTCGTCGTGAGCGATCAGCGCGTTGACGGCACGGTACCCGATGTCGGGCTTTTCGGGGATGCTTGCGGCCAATCCCGTCTTCATCGCCGCCTCCTTCACGTGCGCGACGTAGTTCAGGCCCGCGCAGTAGAACGTCCGCGGGATCACCGGCACATCGATGGTCACCGCATCGAGCGGCCACCGGGCGCCGGTGCGCTGATACCCGTCGAACGGCGTTCCGCTCACTTCTGCGATCTGGTCGCCTTCGACGATGCCGTAGGACGTGCGCCCGGCATTCGAGTACCTGATCCAACGCATGCGATACCTCCAGGACGAAACTAGCCGCGATCTCCGGGCACGGGAAGGACACAGGACTTCATGGCCCTAGCTCATCCGCGCCGCTGCGCGCTTGGGCGCCCGTCGGCGTCGAAGAAGCGTGTCGCCATCACCTGGCAACGCTTGATCAGGCGAGGTTCGCTCGGCTTGTAGTCGGCGACCGCGTTGTGCACGGTGCCCATGTTGTCCCACATCAGAACGTCGCCGACCTCCCATCGATGCCCATAACGGTACTTCAATTGGGTTTGGTGCTCGAACAGGAACTGCAGCGTCCGGTCGCTCTCCTCCTCGGGAAGCTCGTTGATGCGCACCGCGTAGCCCGGGTTGGCGTAGAGCACGCGGCGCCCCGTGATCGGGTGCTTCAGGAAGATGGGGTGAGAGACCGGCGGCTTCGCCGCGCGCTGGGCCTCGGTGAGCGGCGCCCGCGTGCTGCCCTTCTCACGGCGCATCATTTCCCAGAACTTGTTGAAGTCGTGCAACACCGTCATGCCTTCGAGCCGATCCTTCATCTCCGCGGGGAGGCCCTCGTAGGCTGCGTGCATGTTGCAGAACTCGGTATTACCGAGCGGCTGTCCGTCACGGTGCGGGATTTGAATGCCGTACAGCACGTTGGTGAAGGCGATCATCTTGCTGTACGACATGTCGGTGTGCCAATCCTGACCGGCATCGGCCAAGCCGAGCGGCTTGCCGTGCTCGACAATGTTCGAGAGCACCATCACTTCGGGCAGCCCCGGCTCCTGATAAGCGTTGGCCACGTTGACCTCGAGTTCGCCGAAGCGGGCCGAGAAGTCGCGCAATTGCTGCGGCGTCAGCGTCTGCTTCGGGTACTTCAGCACGCCATGCTCTCCGAGCGCCAACAGCAGCCTCTCGAAGACCGGCTCCGACAGCGGCTTCGACAAGTCGATGCCTTCGATCCTGGCGCCGAGACTGGCGCCGCTGGGAGTGATTTTCAGATCCATGTTCGTTCCTTGTGTCGAAAGAAAACCGTCTCAGAATGCGGCTTCAAGCAGGGCCCCTATCTCAGCCGCCTGAGAGACCGGTCGGGGGTTGTAGTACAGACCTCGTTCTTTCATCACCTTGTGCGCGATTGCCGCGAGTGTCTCGGCGGGAACGCCGATGTCGCGCAGGCGTGTTGGAGCGCCGATCTCATCGCGCAACCTCTTGAGGCCATCGACGGCTGCAAGCGGATCGGCGTGCGCATCGTCGAGGAGCGCTCGGGCGGCTCGCGTCAATGCGTCGCCCACCGCCCCGGCATTGAAGGCCAGGACGTGCGGCAGCATCACGGAGTTCGCGTCGCCGTGCCCCACGCCGGTCACGGAACCGATGGCGTGGCATATCGCGTGATGCAGACACGTACGGGCGTTCAGCAGCACGAGACCGGAGAGGTGCGCGGCGTACAACAGCTCGGCGCGATGCCCGGCGTTCGTCGGCTCGCGGTGCACGGCGGGCAGCGCCCTCACGAAGCGTGCGATGGACTCCAATGCCAGTGTCTCGGCAATCGGAGACCGCTCCAGCGAATACAGGCCTTCGAAGCAGTGTGCAAGACCGTTCATGCCCGTCGACAGCATCAACGACGCAGGTACGGTCAAGTTGGCCACTGGATCGATCAGGACAACCTTGCTCGCCAGTTGAGGGTCGGTGAAGAGCAGCTTCTTCCCGTCGGCGTCGCGCACCCCGAGGCTGGCGGTGACTTCGGCGCCGGATGCCGTGCAGGGAATCGAAACGATCGGCAGCTTCGGACGCCTGAGCGTCGGGGCGACCAGCGTCGAAGGCGGCGTAAACCGGGTCGCATGGTCCGCAAGCCGGCCACCCTCGGCCAACAGCAAGGCGATCGCCTTCGCGGTGTCGGAGGCGCTCCCGCCGCCGAGCGCGACGAGCGAATCGACGCCATGACGATGCGCTTGCTCAGCCAGCCGCTCGACGAGCGAAACAGAGGAATGCGCCGGCAAATCCTCGGCGACCAGCGGCGGCGTGGCGGCGAGGGACTCCATGACCTGACCGAACAGCGCAGAGCGACGCGCGGAGCTGCCGCACAGCAGCATCGGACGCTTCGCTCCCAATATGTCCAGTTCGGTTCCGAGGAGCGCGACGGCGCCGTCGCGAAGGATGACCTTCATCGACGGACTGCGATGGATAAAGGAGTTGATCGACATGCCGGGCACCGTCATCGTCCTGCGAACTCGAATTCAGGCGTCAGCCTTTGCTCTTCGATCAGCCACCCCCCGTCGACACGGCGAAACACGGTCGAGACAAGGTTCAGGCGGAACGGGCCAGGGATGCGGGGCACACCATCGCTCGGCTTGCCGTCGTCGTGCCGGTAGGCCGTCATATAGGCTTTGACGGTCGCCTTGTCGCCGTCGCTGTCAGCGACGAAGGCGTTGGTCACCACATGCCGGATGCGCTGTGTGGTCGACCGCGCATAGAGCGCCCTGCCGATCGCAGCGTGGCCCTGGAGGCGTTCGCCCTGGCGGTACCAGACCCCGTCGGCCGCGAACACGGCGATGAGCTCGTCGTAGTGGCGTTCGTCGAGGCAGTAGAAAAAGTGGTGCAGCCTGTTGGTCAGGGCGCCGAGGAGTTCGGCGACAGAAGGGTGGTCGTTCATCGTGGTCTTCGTGGGGTGCGATGGCAGTTTAGGAGCCGCCTTGTGCGGCCGAACACCGAGTTCGACAATTCAAAGTTTCCCGTTTCGAAACAACGCCATGGATCGATTGCGATGCCTTCAGATCTTTTCCGAGGTGGCTCGCAAGGTGAAGGTTCGGTAATCCCATTGCCGCCAGCTACCGACACAGCACGCTGGCGAAGTTTTTGTGCAGCGGGTAGAGCCAGATGTCCTTGGTGGGGATGATCTGGTGGTGGACCGTGGACTTCT
>Ga0184637_10002963_pt1 | contig 10776 bp, 6 predicted proteins | sample PLM3_127_b2_FD_133143 | JGI IMG/M metagenome (GOLD analysis project Ga0184637, IMG submission 133143) | Groundwater sediment microbial communities from an aquifer in East River, Colorado, USA - PLM3_127_b2 | ecosystem: Environmental > Terrestrial > Soil > Riparian zone | place: USA: East River... | reverse complement strand
CGGCTGGCCGCGATGCCGTTCTGGCCACTCGTCGCTCTGATGTCGTCGCTGCTGTGGCAGGTGCCGCGCCATGGCTGGCGCGGCCGCATCCAGGGCGGGAGGTCGATCCCGCTGCAGATATTCGACCAGATGCGGCTGGCGATCTCCGCCAATATGTGGCCGCACCATTACTACATGTTCGAGCTCTACCGGCCGGAGCTGCGCGCCCGGGCGCACGAATATCTGATGCGCCAGGAAACCAAGCACGGCATCTTCACCATCCTGAAGGACGCGCCGCGAAAGAACCCGGCCTTCGCCAAGAAGGATGATTTCGCCGCCGCCTGCGCCGCCGCCGGCCTGCCGCATGCCGCGATGATCGCCCGCATCTTCGGCGACCAGGTGACCTGGCAAGGCGCGCATACCGAATTGCCGCCCATCGATCTGTTCGTGAAGCCCGTGAGAGCCCAGGGCGGGCGCGGCGCCGATCGCTGGCGCTGGCGCGACGGCGTCTATGAAGGCGCCGACGGCACGCGCGAGACTGCGCCGGCGCTGCTGCGCCGGCTGCGGCGGCGCGCCCGGCGCGAAGCCGTGATGGTCATGCCGTGCCTTTCCAATCACCCGGCCTTCGCGGATCTTGCCATGGGCGCGCTGTCGACCCTGCGCATCGTCACCTGCCGCAATGAGACCAACGTGCCGGAAGTGATGGCGACCGCGCTGCGCTTTCCGCGTCGCGAGAACGCATTGGTCGACAATTTCCATGCCGGCGGCCTTGCCGCCATCGTCGATCTGCCGAGCGGAAGACTCAGCGCCGCCACCGACATGGGGCGGTCGCGCGACAGCGCCTGGCATGCGCGTCATCCGGTCACCGGCGCCGCGATCGACGGCTTTGTGGTGCCGTTCTGGGCGGAAGCGAAGGCGCTGGCCGAGGCCGCGCACCTGGCGCTCGGCGACCGCGTCATCATCGGCTGGGATGTGGCGATCCTGCCCGACGGCCCGTGCCTGATCGAAGCCAACGGCTTTCCCGACCTCGACATCATTCAGCGCTGCGGTCGGATGCCCCTGGGCCAAACAAGACTTTGCGGACTTTTGCTGCAGCATCTGCGTGTGCGCTATCCCGTGTGGCGGCGCAGATCCGGCCTGGCATAGCAAGGGCGAACCATGAGCAAGATGGCTACGCGGCTATGGCCGCCACCTTGGTATCCATTCCAGCCCGCGCGCTACCGCTCCGGGCCGATCGGCGCGTTGCGGCGGGTCTATCGCGAACTCTATTGGTCGAATATTCCATTGTGGAAAGTGCCGCTGACGCCGTTTGCCGCGGCGCTCTGGCCCCTTGTCATTCTGGCGACGTCACTGTGCCGCGATTTGCCGCGGCACGGCGCGCGGGCGAAGGCAATCAGCGGGCGGAGCTATACCGGCCAGTTGCTCGATCATCTCGTCGTCGGCCTGCAGGCGAATCTGTGGCCGCATCAGTACTATACCTGCGAGCTGTTTCGTCCGGAATTGCGCCATCGCGGCTACGAGTATCTGCGCCGCATCGAAACAAAACGCGCGCTTTACAAGCTCCTCCGCACCGATCGCCGCGAAGAGGATCGGTTTCGCGACAAGTTGCGCTTCTTTCAGGCCTGTCAGCGCGTCGGCGTTCGCAGTGCGCCGGTCCTGCTGGCTGTGCAGAACGGCCAGATCATGTTTCCGCCGAAAACTCTGCCCGCCTTGCCGATGGCGGATCTGTTCGTGAAGCCGCTGAAGGGGCGTGGCGGAGCCGGCGCCGCGGTATTCCGATACGAGGCTGGTCGCCATATCTGCGGCCGCCATCAGGTGGCAACGGCGGCGGAGCTGGCGCGGGCTCTGGCGGCGCTCTATGGCGACAGGCCGGTGATCGTTCAGCCGCGACTTTCGCCGCATCCGGAGCTGCACGATGTGGCTCTGAGCGCGCTTCCGACGGTGCGTATCGTGACGGTCAGCAATGAAGCGGGCCACGGGGAGTTCGTCGGTGCCGCATTTCGCGTCGCGAGTAACGCAAGTTCCATCATCGATAACTACCATGCGGGCGGCCTGGCGGCCGCCGTTGACGGCGGCACTGGCCGACTGGGCCCGGCGACCGATATGGGCACGCGTTCGAACAGCGCCTGGCACAGCCGGCATCCGATCGCCGGCGGTCGGATCAAGGATCGAATTCTGCCGTCATGGCCTGCGGTCTTGCGGCTGGCCGAGACCGCGCACACGCTCTTGGCCGACCGGGTCGTCCTCGGCTGGGATATCGCGATTCTGCCCGACGGTCCCTGTATCATCGAAGCCAATTCCTTCCCGGACCTCAATATCCTGCAGCGCTCCGGGCTCCAGCCGCTGGGCAACGGGCGGCTTGGCCAAATGATGCTCTATCACCTGCGGCGTATTCACCCGGCCTTATAGTCGCCGCGGCCGCCTGAAATGATGGGCTGAAATGATGGGCTGAAATGCCCCCGAAACGCCGACCGGGAACGAGGGCCGGGAACGCCGGGCGGGAACGACGTCCGGACCTGCATTTGAGTCTTGCGGCCGGCCCGGGAGCCTGAAATCATACACCTCTATTCATATGGATTGGCCGCGGCACGCCGGCGCCATAATGAACCGGTCCCGTGGCCCAACATCGTCTTGGGAGGGACTGAATCATGACTGGCAGAGCACCTTCGGCGCCGCGTTGCGCCGCAATCGTCGGGCCCTATTCCAGCGGCAAGACGACGCTCCTTGAGAGCCTGCTGCACGTGACCGGCGCCATCACCAAGAAGGGCAGCGCGAAAGAGGGCACGCTGGTCGGCAATTCCTCGGCCGAGGCCCGCGCCCGCGGCATGTCGGTGGAAGTCACCGCCGCCACGACCGAGTTCCTGGGCGAGAAATGGACCTTCCTGGATTGCCCCGGCGCGGTGGAACTGTCGCAGGATATGCGCAACACCGTCCTCGCCGCCGACGTGGCGGTCGTGGTGGCGGAGCCGCAGACGGACAAGGCGCTGACCCTGGCGCCGATCTTCAAGCTGCTCGACGATCACAAGATTCCCCACATCCTGTTCGTCAACAAGATGGACCATGCCGGCATCCGTGTGCGCGACATGATGGCCGCGCTGCAATCGGTTTCCAGCCGGCCGCTGGTGCTGCGCCAGGTGCCGATCCGCGAAGAGGGCAAGAACGGCGAAGCGGTCGCCGGCTATGTCGATCTGGTGAGCGAGCGCGCCTATCGCTATCACCCAGGCTCGCCGTCCGATCTGGTGAAGCTGCCCGAAGACATGATGCCGCGCGAGCAGGAAGCCCGCGGGCAGATGCTGGAGCATCTGGCGGATTTCGACGATCACCTGCTGGAGCAATTGCTGAGCGACGCGGTGCCCAGCAAGGACGAGATCTATCAGCAGCTTTCCAAGGACCTGGCGCAGGATCTGATCGTGCCGGTGCTGATGGGCGCCGCGGAGCTGGATTTCGGCGTGCGCCGCCTGCTGAAGGCGCTGCGCCATGACGTGCCGGGACCGGAGGCGACGCGCGCCAGGCTCGGCCTCGACGGCGAAGCCGCGGCAGCTCTGGTGTTCAAGGTCTATCATCAGCCGCATAGCGGCAAGGTCGCGCTGGCGCGCGTGCTGGCGGGTCAGATCGCCGACGGCCAGACCATCGGCGGCCAGCGCATCGGCGCCTTGTTGCGGCCCAAGGGAACCGGCTTCGACAAGATCGCCAATGCGGCGATGGGCGACGTCGTCGGCCTCGGCCGCATGGACAATCTACAGACCGGCCATGTGCTGACCGCGAGCGGCAAGACGCCCGGCGGCTTCGCGTGGCCGGAGCCGCTGCCGCCGCTCTATGCCGTGGCGGTCGATGCGGAGAACCGCAATGACGAGGTGAAGCTGACCGCGGCGTTGGCCAGGCTGGCGGAGGAAGACCCCTCGCTGCGCTACGGCCACAATCCGGACACGCACGAATTGCTGCTGCAGGGCCAGGGCGACATCCATTTGCAGATCGCCATCGAGCGGCTGAAGCTGCGCTACAATCTGCCGGTCAAGGCGCGCCGGCCGCAGGTCAGCTACAAGGAGACGATCCGCGCCAAGGTGCAGCAGCACGCGCGCTTCAAGCGGCAATCCGGCGGCCACGGCCAGTTCGGCGACGTGCATGTCGAGATCTGGCCGCTGGGGCGCGGCCAGGGCTTCGAATTCCATGATCGCGTGGTCGGCGGCGCCGTGCCGCGCACCTTCATCGGCTCGGTGGAAGAAGGCATCCGCGAATATCTGGTGCGTGGGCCGCTGGGCTTCCCGGTGGTCGATGTCGCCGCCGCCTTGTTCGACGGCCAGTATCATTCGGTCGACAGCTCGGACCAGGCCTTCAAGACCGCCGCGCGCATGGCGATGCAGGAGGCGATGCCGAAATGCCAGCCGATCCTGCTGGAGCCGATCTTCGCGGTCGATATCTCGGCGCCGGCCAGCCTGACCTCGCGCGTGCACTCATTGGTGACCGGCCGGCGCGGTCAGATCCTGCAGATCGCCGCCAAGGATGGCTGGGACACCTGGGAAGTGGTCGAATGCCTGATGCCGCAATCGGAGCTGCAGGATCTGGTGATCGAACTCCGGTCGCTCACTTACGGCGTCGGTCATTTCGCCTATCGCTTCGATCATTTGCAGGAATTGAGCGGGCGTCTGGCCGACAAGGTGATCGAACAGCGCCAGACGGTGCCGGCGCGGCAATAGCAAAATCCCTTCCCCCCTTGCGGGGGAAGGATGCGGAGGCTTTGCGAACGCAGTGAGCTTAGCCGGAGCTGGAAGGGGGGTAGCGCGCCGACAGGAGCGCATCGCCGGAGGCGATAGGTGGCGAAGAGCCACTTAGGAGAAACCCGGCGCTGCATCACCCCCCTTCCCAACCTTCCCCCGCAAGGGGGGAAGGAGCAGAGTGAGTCGGCGGAGTTACGTCGCCTTCACCTTCACGTAAGAACCGGGCGCGTCCTCGATCGCCTTCAGCTTGCCTTTGCCCGGCTCGCGCGCTGGCGTCTGGCCGTCGGCGAAGTCGGCGATCCAGCTTTGCCATTCCGGCCACCAGGAGCCGGGCCGTTCCTCGGCGCCGGCCAGCCAGGCCTCCGGGTCCGGGGGGAACTTCTTCGCCTTGGCGTTGGTCCAGTGATGATATTTCTTCGCCGCCGGCGGATTGACCACGCCGGCGATATGGCCCGAGGCCGCCAGCACGAAGCGCAGCGGCCCGGCATAGAGCTGTGTCGCGACATAGGTCGCCTTCCACGGCGCGATGTGATCTTCGCGCGTCGACAGCAGGAAGCCGGGAATCTTCACCTTGGTCAAATCGATGGCCACGCCGTCGAGCTCGATCCCGCCCGGCTTGCTCAGCAGATTCCGCTGATACATGTTGCGCAGATAGAAGCTGTGCATTGCCGCCGGCATGCGCGTCGAATCCGAGTTCCAGTAGAGCAAATCGAAGGGGAACGGCTCCTTGCCCAGCAGATAATTGTTGATGACGAAGGACCAGATCAGGTCATTGGCGCGCAGCATGTTGAAGGTGTTCGCCATCTCGCCGCCTTCGAGATAGCCGCGCTCGTTCATCTTCTCTTCCAGCGCCGCCAGCTGCTCCTCGTCGATGAAGACGGTGAGTTCGCCGGCCTCCTTGAAATCGACCAACGTGGTCAGGAAGGTGGCGCTGGCGATACGCGCCTCCTCGCCCTTCGCCGCGAGGTAGGCCAGCAGGCAGGCGAGCAGGGTTCCGCCCAGGCAATAGCCCACGACATTCGCGGTCTTCTCAGCCGTCGCCTGCTCGATCGCGTCCAGCGCCGCCAGCGGCCCTTCGAGCAGATAGTCGGAGAAGGTCTTGGCGGCGAGCTTCTCGTCGGGATTGACCCAGGAGATCACGAACACGGTCTGACCCTGGTCGACCGCCCATTTGATGAACGAGTTCGCCGGCTTCAAATCCAGGATGTAGAATTTGTTGATCCAGGGCGGGATCACCAGCAGCGGCCGCTTCGCCACTGTCTCGGTGGTGGGTGTGTATTGGATCAATTGGATCAGGTCGTTCTGGAACACCACCTTGCCCGGCGTGACGGCGATGTTCTTGCCGACCTCGAAGGCCTCCATGTCGGTCATGCTGATCTTGAGCCGGCCCTTGCCGCGCTCCAGATCGTCCAGCAGGTTCTGCAATCCCTTCACCAGATTCTCGCCGCGGCTCTCGATCGTCGCGCGCAGCACTTCGGGATTGGTCAGCACGAAATTGCTGGGCGCCATCGCATCGACGAATTGACGGGTGTAGAAGTCGATCTTGCGCGACGTCTTGTCGTCCAGGCCTTCGATGTCGCGCGCCGTCGATTGCAGCCAGCGCGCGGTCAGCAGATAGGATTGCTTGACGAAATCGAAGACCTGGTTGTCCTGCCAGGCGGCATCCTTGAAGCGGCGGTCGTCCTTGGCCGGCGCGATCACCGGGCCCGCCTCCTGGCCCATCATGCGCTTGGCGGTGCTTTGCCAGAGATTCATGTAATCCTGCCAAAGCGAGATCTGCGCCTCCATGAGCTTGCCGGGGTCGCTCATCAGGCGCGAGGTCATTTCCATGAAGGCGCGGCCGATCGCCATCGGATCGAAGCCGGCGGCGCCAAGCTGCTGACCATTCTGGTTGCGCGCCAGGAACTCCGCCACCAGGCGCTGCGATTGTTCGGCGATGCGCCCCATCGCCTGCGACCAGGCCTGGGCGTCCATTCCCCCGTTGGCCGACCCCTGCGCCGGTTTGCCGGCGCCGGGGGTCTTTCCCGCGGATTGCTCACTCATCCTGACCTCGGAGCTTTTCTCTTGGTTTTTCAACGCCTTGCATTGCGCCGAAAATGCCAATCGACGCCCGCAGTTCTTTGCTATAGTAGCGCAAGCCAAAGATTCGGCACTAAGTCGTTGAACGGCGGGCGCAAACCCGCAATCGGACGAGTCCGACAAGGTGGGCGCCGGGGGACGCTGACGTGTCTTTGGGCCGGAGTGTTTTTGGGGAGGTGGCTGAACTCATGATGAAGTCCATGCACTTGCGCGCCGGTTACGCGGCCGCACTTGCGGCCGGAGTTCTGCTTGCCGGCTGTTCGTCCGAGCCGGACTATCCCGACGTACCCGCCGGACCGCAGAACACCGCCAGCACCACCGCGACTCCGCCCGCGGCGAATGCACCCGAAGCGAATGCCCCGGAAGCAAATCCCGATGGCAGCTTCCCGGACGTGAACACGGTTCCGACGCAGCGGCCGACTTCCACCATTCAGGATTTGAATCAGGCGCCCGAGGGATTGTCGGGCGCGCAAAGCGGCACGCAATATGGCGAAGAACTGGTCGGCGGTCCGACCTCGAGCGCCGAGCGCCCCGCGCCGCCGCCTGAACCCGAACCTGTGCCAGATCCGGCGCAAGAGCTGCCGCCGATTCCAGAGCCGGGCATCACCGAGACGTCGGATTCCAGCGCCGCGGATTCGAGCGAGAGCAGCACGGCCTATGCCGAACCGGAGCCGGTGGCGGAAGCAGCACCTGAACCGGAGCCGCAGCCAGAATCCCAACCGGAAACCGTCGCCGAAGCTGCGCCAGATTCCAGCGGCGTCGAATCCGCGCCGCTGCAACCGATGCCGGGCGCCGTGTCGGCGCAACCGGTGACCCCGGTCGGCACGCCGCAAGAAGGATCGCAGCCGTTCCAGCCGGAAGCGCAACTGGCGCTGGCCCCGGGCGGCGCGCAGACGCAGACCGCCGCCGTGCCGCAGGCGCAAGCGGCCGCCTATGGTCCGAACTACGCCGCGCTGGCGCCGGAAGGCTACGGCATCAGCTTCCCGCAAGCCACATTGCCGCCCTATCAGCCCTACGACGCGCAGGCGATGTATCGCTCGCCCTATGCCTCCCCGCCAACCAATTACGGCGGCAATTACGGCGACGCCACGGTGGTCGGCGCGCAGCAGGTTCTGCCGCAGCCGGGCTATCCGACATTTGGCCAGACCACCTATGGCCAGGCGACCTATGGCGAGCCCGCTTATGGCGCCACGGGTTACGGTGGGCAGCCGGTGGGCATGATCTATTTCCGCGACGGCTCGGCCAAGCTGTCCTCGGACGATCGCAAGGTATTGAAGCAGATCGCCGAGATGCAGCGTACGTATGGCGGGGTCATCCGCGTCGTCGGTCATGCCAGCATGCGTACCGGGTCGATGGATCTGGCCAGCCATCAGCAGGCCAATCAGCGCATCTCGGAGGCGCGTGCCAACGCCGTCGCCCGGCATCTGACGAGATTGGGCGTTCCAAGTGCGGCGATCCAGGTATCCGCGGTGAGCGACAGCCAGCCGGTCTATTCCGAGGCGATGCCGACCGGCGAGGCCGCCAACCGCCGCGCCGAAGTCTATCTCACCGCCTACTGACTCGGATTTACATGATGAAATTGGGAACGATCGGGCGCCCGATCGGCGCGGACGATGGCTGCTAGCGTTGCATCTTCCGGCGTTGCATCTCCTGTGCGCGGCGACAACCGCCCGCTCAGGATCGGCATTGCCGGGCTCGGCACCGTCGGCGCCGGCGTGGTCAAGCTGATCCACGACAATGCGGAGATCCTGCGCCTGCACTGCCCGCGCGCGATCCAGGTCGTCGCCGTCTCGGCGCGCGATCGCAACAAGGATCGCGGCATCGACATTCGCGGCATGACATGGTGCGACGATCCGCTAGAGCTGGCCGACGATCCGCAGGTCGACGTGGTCGCGGAAATGATCGGCGGCGCCGACGGCCCGGCCAAGGCGCTGGTCGAAAAGGCGATCGCCAAGGGCAAGCATGTGGTGACCGCCAACAAGGCGCTGCTGGCCAGGCATGGCACCGCGCTGGCGCTGGCGGCGGAGAAGGCCGGCGTGGCGCTGGCCTACGAAGCGGCGGTGGCCGGCGGCATCCCGATCATCAAGGCGATGCGCGAGGGTCTCGCCGCCAACCGGATCGAGCAGGTCTATGGCATCCTCAACGGCACCTGCAATTATATCCTGACCCAAATGCGCGAAACGGGGCGCGAATTCGCCGACGTGCTGGCCGAGGCGCAGAAGCTGGGCTATGCCGAGGCCGATCCCAGCTTCGACGTCGACGGCATCGATGCCGCCCACAAGCTCTCGATCCTGACCAGCGTCGCCTTCGGCTGCCAGATCGATTTCAGCGGTGTCAGGATCAGCGGCATCCGCAACGTTTCCGCCATGGACATCGCCTATGCCGATGAGCTCGGCTACCGCATCAAGCTGCTGGGCATCGCCCGCATGACGCCGCATGGCGTGGAACAGCGCGTGCATGCCTGCATGGTGCCGGTGGCGGCGGTCATCGCCAAGGTCGACGGCGTCTATAACGCGGTGGTCACCACCGGCAATTTCGTCGGCCAGAATGTCGCCATCGGCCGCGGCGCGGGGCAGGGACCGACCGCTTCGGCGGTGGTCAGCGATCTCATGGACATCGCCCGCGACCGCATCCTGCCGGCCTTCTCGGCGCCGGCCGACCAGTTGAAGAAGCTGCCATCGGCGCCGCCGGGCTCGCATGCCGGCCCCTATTATCTGCGCCTGATGGTGGTCGACAAGCCGGGCGTCATCGCCGACATCGCCGCGGCGATGCGCGACGAGAGCGTCTCGATGGAGGCGATGATCCAGCGCGCGCGCGCGCCTGGCGTCGCGGTGCCGGTGGTGCTGACCACACATGACACGACCGAGGCGGCGATCGACCGGGTGGTGGCGCGGCTGAAGCGGCTGGACTCGATCCAGGAACCGCCGCACGTCCTGCCGATTGAATTGCTAAGTTAGAGACCTCGCGGCCGGCGTGCCTGTTGGTGGGCCACGCCGCCGCCAGCAACGGAGTTCGCATTATGGATCGCAATCTCGCTTTGGAAGCCGTGCGCGTGACCGAGGCCGCGGCTTTGGCCGCCTCGCGCCTGATGGGCCGCGGCGACGAGAAGGCCGCCGACCAGGCCGCGGTCGACGCCATGCGCATCGCGCTCAACGATTTGCCCATCGACGGCACGGTGGTGATCGGCGAGGGCGAGCGCGACGAGGCGCCGATGCTCTATATCGGCGAGCAGGTCGGCGCCGGCGGCCCGAAGATCGACATCGCCCTCGATCCGCTGGAAGGCACCACCATCACCGCCAAGGGCGCGCAGAACGCGCTGGCCGTGATCGCCATGGCGGAAGCCGGCGGGTTCCTCAACGCGCCCGACACCTACATGGAAAAGATCGCCATCGGCCCCGGCCTGCCGGACAATCTGGTCGACCTCGATGCCGGGCCGGAAGAAAACCTGAAGCAGCTCGCCAAGGCGAAGAAGATGGAGATTTCCGATCTGGTCGCCTGCATCCTCGATAGGCCGCGCCATACCGACCTGATCTCGCGCGTGCGCGCGTCGGGGGCCCGCATCATGCTGATCTCCGACGGCGACGTCAGCGGCGTCATCTCCACCGCGACGCCGGACAGCGGCGTCGACATCTATATGGGCTCCGGCGGTGCGCCCGAAGGCGTGCTGGCCGCTGCCGCCTTGCGCTGCATCGGCGGCCAGATGCAGGGCAGGCTGGTGTTCCGCAACGACGATGAGAAGGGTCGCGCGCGCCGCCTCGGCGTCACCGACCTCAATCGCAAATACGGGCTGCACGATCTGGCCAAGGGCGACGTGATGTTCGCCGCCACCGGCGTCACCGACGGCGCGATGCTGCGCGGCGTGCGCCGCTCCGGCAAGTCCGCCACCACCCATTCGATGGTGATGCGCTCCAAGACCGGCACCGTCCGCCTGATCGAGGCGCAGCACAATTGGGCGATCAAGCGTCCCCAGGGCGTGTGACGCGGCGCCCGCGCGACCATCGCG
>Ga0184637_10002962_pt1 | contig 10776 bp, 16 predicted proteins | sample PLM3_127_b2_FD_133143 | JGI IMG/M metagenome (GOLD analysis project Ga0184637, IMG submission 133143) | Groundwater sediment microbial communities from an aquifer in East River, Colorado, USA - PLM3_127_b2 | ecosystem: Environmental > Terrestrial > Soil > Riparian zone | place: USA: East River... | reverse complement strand
TGAGCCGGTCCTTCAGTTCGAGCACGTGCATGGGGCCGGGGTAGCCGTTCTGATCGGCCGCGAACGCCATGCCGAAGCCGCGGCCCTCGCCGACGACCTTCTCGAACTCGATCGCGCACGCCTGCGCCGCCTGATGCCCCTGCGCCTGACCGCCGCCGTGGTCGTGCTGGCCCCACGTGCCCGCCGCATGGGTGAAGAGTCCTGCGAGCGCCACGGCGATCGTCCCAACCAGTCGTCGCATGATCCCCTCAGCCGAATCGCGCGAGGTACGTGGCGAGCGCGGTGGATTCGCGCTCGCGCAACTGCACGGCGATACGGAGTTGTTCGAGGTACTGCTCGAGCGTCTTGCCGCCGAACTCGGGCCGGCGGGCTTCGAAAAAGGCGTGCACGTCGCGCTCCAGCTCGGGCGTGGCGAGACCGATGACGCCCTCGGCCAGGCGCCGGAGCCCGTGCTTCGGGTACTGCCGCTCCATCGTGTCCCAGTTCGCCTTGACGAACTCCCAGGCGAGCTCGCGCCCGTAGACGGACATCAGCAGTGACCGCACCACGAACGGCGCGTCCTGGGTCCGGAACTCCCCGTTGATCGTTCGCGCCAGCGTCTGCGCGAGCAGCTCGCGTTGCCGGAAGGCGGCCAGGGCGTAGAGGTACCGCTGCTCCTCCTGCGGCGTGGACGCCGACCGGAACCGTTGCAGGAATTCGTCATAGCGCGCGGCGTCGCCCGCGTGGGCGAGCACGCCGATGAGGGCCGGGAGCACGTTGGGATCGACCGTGCCCGCCGTTCCCGCGTAGAGCTCGGCGGCACGCGCCTGCACGGCGGGGTCGTCGCCGAGCACCCCAAGGGCGCGCAGCAGATCGCCCCGGAGCTGGCGCGTCAGCTCGTCGTCCCCGGGCCGCACCGTCCAGCCCAGAGCCGCGAAGGCGCGCGCCGCGCGGCCGCGGACGAGCGCGGCGAGCTGCGGCCGGTGCCGTGGCTCGACGACGCGGTTCAGCGTGGCGAACGACGCGAGCAGGACCGCCCATACGTTCCGGTCACGCTCGTCGCGGAAGCGCGCGGTCAGTTCGAGGTAATCGGGAAGGGCCATGAGGCCCGCCACGGTCACGGCCCACGCGTCGTTCACGACGTTGAACCGCTCGATCGCGGCGATCTCGGGCAGGGCGTCCAGGAGGTGCCCGAGGAGCTCGCCGCTGTAGCGCACGCGATAGAATCCGTGGCCGCCATCATTGACGAGGACCGCGTCAACGCGCTCGGGCACCGGGAGCCGCGTGTCCGCCCCTGCGAGCAGCCGGCGCTCGGTCGCCGAGCGCCCGGCCGCGGTGATCCGCACCTGCACCGGGACCTGCCAGAGCTGATCCCGCGCCGCGGGCATCGACCCGGGAAGGGGCTCGGGCAGGTACGTGAAGCGTTGCTGGCTCAGCACGAGCTGGCCCCCCTCGAGCCGGGCACTCACGAGCGGATAGCCGGGCTGGAAGATCCAGCCGTCCATCACCGCCGGGATCGGCTGGCGCGCGGCGCGGCCCAGCGCGGCCCAGAGGTCGCCGGTGTCGGCGTTGGCGTAGGCGTGCCGCCGGAGATACTCGCGGACGCCGTCGCGGAAGACCGCCGGGCCGAGATACTGCTCGAGCATCCGGAGCACCGACGCGCCCTTCTCGTACGTCAGCACGTCGAACATCGCGTCGGCGTCGCGTGGCGCTTCGACGTGGAACTCGATCGGCCGCGTCGAGTGCAGCCCGTCGACCGAGAGGGCGGCGGCGCGCGAGACGCCGAAGGTTGTCCAGCGCTGCCACTCGGGCTTCCAGGCGTCGACCGCGAGCATCTCCATGAATGTGGCGAACGCTTCGTTGAGCCAGATGCCGTTCCACCATGTCATCGTGACGAGGTCGCCGAACCACATGTGCGCGTTCTCGTGGGCGACCACGTCGGCGACGCGCTCGAGCTCGCTGTGCGAGGCGGCGCGCTCGTCCACCAGGAGCGCCGTCTCGCGGAAGGTGATCGCGCCGAGGTTCTCCATCGCCCCGGCCGCGAAGTCCGGGATCGCCAGGAAATCGAGCTTGTCGCCCGGGTACGGCAGGCCGTAATAGTCCTCGAAGAAGCGGAGCGAGGCGACCGCGATCTCGTGACCGAAGGCGGCGAGCCGGCGCTTGCCGGGCACGCACCAGACGCGCACGGGCGCCTTGCCCACCAGGACGGGGTCGGTCGCCTCCAGCTCGCCGACGACGAACGCCACGAGGTAGGTGGACATCTTCATCGAATCCGCGAAGGCCACGATCTTGCGTCCGCCCTCGACCCGCTCGCCCACGACGGCCGTGTTCGACACGGCGGTGAGCTTCGGGTCGATCACGAGCGTCACCGCGAACACGGCCTTGAAGTCCGGCTCGTCCCAACACGGAAACGCGCGGCGGGCGTCGGTCGCCTCGAACTGCGTGGCGGCCATGAGCCGCACTTCGCCGTTCGGGTCCTTGTAGCTCGACCGGTAGAAGCCTCGGAGCTTGTCGTTCAGGGTCCCTCTGAACGCCAGGCGCAGCCGCCACGTGCCCGGCTCGATCGTCGACGGGAACGTGAGCCGGCAGCGCTCCGCCGGCTCGTCGGCGACGGGGGTACCCCGGCGCGAGTCGCCCCGCGCGTTCGTGATCGTCGCCTCGTCGATCGTGAGCTCGACCGCGTTCAGGACGATCTGCGAGGTCGGCTCCGCGACCTCGAGCGTGACGGTTTGCTCGCCCGCGAAGGTGAGCGTCGTCAGGTCGGGCTCGAGCCGTAGCTCGTAACGAGTCGGTCGCACATCCCGCGGCAAACGGTACGGATCCACGACGATCTCCAGGAAGCGGTCAGGATGACTACGCGGCCATACTGTACCGCAGTCGGCCCGCGCTATCATGCTTCCATCGATGCGACTGCCCCTTCGCGCCGCGGGCGCGGCGACGCTGGCCGTGCTGCTCGGCACCGCCGCCGTCGGCGCCGATGCGATCCAGGACTTTCTCCGGCGGCACTGGCGCCCGCCGCTGGCGCCTCAAGGCCCGCCGCCCGCGCGCTTCTCGCCGCTCGAGGCCTCGCTCCACCCCGAGGCGTGCGGGACCTGTCACTCCGTGCAGTTCGCCGACTGGCGCGAGAGCACGCATGCCGCGGCGACGGGCCCGGGCCTCGAGGGTCAGCTCGTGGAGATGCTCGAGGGCGATCCGCGGTCGGCGCTCGGATGTCTCACGTGTCACGCGCCGCTCGCCGAGCAGTCGCCGCTGGTCGCTGAGGGCAACGAGGTGCGGCCCAACCCCGCGCACGACGGCTCGCTCGGCGCCAAGGGCGTGCCGTGCGCCGGCTGCCACGTGCGGGGCCACCAGCGCTTCGGCCCGCCCCGGCGTGACGGCTCGCTCGCGAGCGGCGTCCCACGGCAGACGCTGCCTCACGACGGGGTCACGCGCACGCCCGCCTTCCTCAAGTCCGAGTTCTGCGGCAGCTGTCACCAGTTCGCACCCGACGGGTTCGCGCTGAACGGCAAGCTGCTCGAGAACACCTACAACGAATGGAAGGCGAGCCGGTTCGCCCGTGAGGGCGTCCAGTGCCAGGACTGCCACATGCCGGAGCGGCGGCATCTGTGGCGCGGTATCCACGACGCCGACATGGTGCGCTCGGGGCTCACGATCACCGCGGCGGCGGGGGCCGCGCGCTACCGTCCCGGCGACGTCGCGGCCGTCACTTTGCGCGTGACCAGCACGCGCGTCGGCCACGCGTTTCCGACCTACGTCACGCCGCGGGTCGTTCTGAGCGCGGAGCTGGTGGACGGGGCGGGGCAGGTGCTGGCCGGAAGCCGGCAGGAAAAAATCGTCGGGCGCGAGGTGGCCCTCGACCTGTCGCGCGAAGCGTTCGACACGCGGCTCCGGCCCGGGCAGAGCGTGACCCTGGCTTATCGGATGAAGGTTCCGGGTCCGGGGGTGCGCGCGCGCCTGGCCGTGGTCGTCGAGCCGGACGCGTTCTACGTCGGGTTCTTCGAGACCCTGCTGCGGCAGGGCGCCGGGCGGGGCGAGCCGCAAATCAGGAAAGCGCTCGAGGCCGCGCGCCGCTCGCCGTTCAGCGTCTTCGAGCGCGAGCTTCCGCTGAGCTGACCGGCGAGGCTAACGAGGAGCGCCACGGCTTTGCCGGGGCGGTCCGAGCGTTGGGGGGCTTGGGGGGCCATGTCGGTGGCCCTGACGTTGGAACCCACCGAATCTGCGTCACTCCCGCCCGAGATCGGCGGCAGCGAGGAGCCGTCCTCGGCCTCTAGCACCCGGAGCGTGCGCCTGCCAGCCGGAGGCTGGACGCCTTCGATGCCGAGCGCGGACGCCAACCACTGGAGCATACCGGTCTCGGTCTTCACGTCGCGGTGCTCGACGATGATCGCGCCCTTCGACAGCCCGCCGGCGAGGACTGCGTCGAACCGGCTGAACCCGGGGAAACCTCCACTCGCCCTTGCCCACTGGCCGCACCGCGATGGGCGCCGCGAGCACCTTGCGAAGCGCCTGGCGCGCGAGTCCGGGGTCCTGGTCCAGCTTGGTGACCCAGTCGGACCAGGTGGCTTCTAGCTGCGCGACGTCGGCCGCCTGCGCCGCGTCCTGGCGGTCAGCCTTGTCGAGGTACTCGATGGTCGCCTTCGCCTCCTTCACCTGCGCCTGCACGGCCTCGTACTCGGCCAGGAGCGCGCCGGCGTCGTCGAGATCCGCGACCGCCTTTGCGAGCCGCCCCGCCTTGGCTTGAAGCTGGGGCAGCGCGATGCTGAGGTGCTCGCGCTGCTGCCGCCTGCTGCTCTTCGCCTCGACGTCGCTTGCCACGCGCTGCTGATGCGCGCGGAACGACTCGGCCGAGAACGTCTTACGAAGCGCCGCGACGACGGCCAGGTGAAGCTCCTCGCGCGGGACCGCCGAGGTGTTGGCGCAGTAGTCTGGCCCCTTGCCCGCCTTCACGGCGCGGCACACGTACACGGGCAGCTCCTCGCGACCGCGATTATGACCTCCAGCTCACGAGGTACGACGCGCGCGGCTGGCGGGCCACCTTCTTTCAAGCAGGGTAAGGAAGATGTCGGCTTCCGGGATGCCGTGATCTTCCTCTCTGTCGTGGACGATCTAATGGCGGCGAAGGGCGATGTCGGCGCCCTCGTCACCCGCGCTCGCGCCGGGGTGGAGCTTCAGGTCTTTCGATCTGTGAAGGACGTGTTCGATTCACTGGTCCGCGCCGCCGCCGACTACACGAAGGACCAGTGGATCGCCATGACCGCTCGGGTTCAGAATAGCCTGCAGTCACGTTTAAAGGAGATCGAGAAGTTCGTCGTTGAGATGTTGGAGATCCCCGAGTGGGGCTTGGTACACGTGGCGCCCGCGTCGTCGCTGTCCCTCGGATCGAGGCGGTCGCCGTTGAGGGCGTTAGAGTTCCGAATCCGCTCGAAGTTCGCACGCTCGAACGTGTGAGGTTGTCGTTCGACGTGCAGATGACGTTCCACGCCAAGGTCGAGAGGTTCGAGTTTCCGCAGGCGCTGCCGCAGGCGTCGTCGAGGCTTGCCCTGCCAACCGACGAGATCGAGGTGGATAGACTCGTTCGAGTCGAGGCAAGCTCGGACCCGAAGTTCGAGACATTCTCGTTTGAGTCGGCCTCACTCATCGGGGAGGTCATCACTCCGCAAACCGGGACGTTGCGGTTCGGAGCGTAGGTAGGACCACTAACCAGTCAACCATCACGAGCGCGCGGGCCATCGAGCCCGCGCCGGCAACCCCGCAGGTAGGTCTTCAGCCAGTCACGAACCGGCCCGGCGGCGGCTCCGATACCGACTCGCGCAGGAGCAGCGGTACGCCGAACACGAACGACCCGTTGACGCGCGACTGAGGACGCGCGCATGGCAGTCTCCTATCCGGCTGGGAGAGTTGGGGCAGTGCTCGGTGACGTCCGTCAATCATAGACCGCCCGTGCCAAGGCGCGCAACCGCCCGATCAGTGACCGGCACGTCAGGAATGGAAGATGTGTGCAGGGTACGGAGTGGCGAAATCCCGCGAACGTGACTGACCGGGGCCTCTGGCATCCCTGGCTCCGCATCAACCGCGTCCTGCGCGTGATGCTGCACACGCGCTGGAGCGCGGAGGCCTGGGCTCAGGTCCGCGTCGAGTTCAGGAGAGCGCTCGCACTGAGGAGTCAGATTCGGCGTGCGGGGTGGTTAACTGAGCTCGCTCGTGGCGTCGTGATCGCGACCCACGAGACCCGCTCGTAGAAGATGAGGAGCCAAGCCGAGGCGTTCGGATCGTCCACGGCCGAATGCCACCAGTAGGACAGCACGCGGCGGCCGACGAACGCTGGGGCACCGCCTGCTCCTAGCGCGTCGACCATGCCCGACAGACGCGCGATGGCGTCGGTCGCAGATGGGTCGATCTGCGACAGCAGGTACGCCTTCGCCGTATAATCGCGCGGCAGTGGCCGTCCTGTCTTCTTGTAGAAGAGGCCGAGGGTGATTCGACGGGCAACTCGGTCCAAGCGTTTTACGTCGACGTTGTACGCGCCAGCACGTCCGAGGTAGAGGTCACTCGCGCTCCGAAGTTCAACGCCCCCCAACGCACTCAGGAAGGCGGCTCGAAGCCCACCGGCCTGCGGCCGTTCGAGGGACCGCATTGCGGAGTCCCGAGCGACTGCGGCGTCTGGGTGGTCGACGTCATGCCGCAGAGCAACCATTAGACGGAAGTACTCGTCGTCCAGTGACGCTCCTGCGTTGCAGCGGAGGCAACTCGGGACTGTGACGAGCGAACTAGGCCGGGCTTGCCGAAGAGGTTCTTCGGCGGAATGTGGTCGTCGGTCTCGGCGATCCGCTCGGCACAGTAGACGCAGAGACCGTCATTACCGCGGCGGATTCTTCTTTGCTTTGGCACTCGCCCACCGTGCCCGCGCCGCCTTGCGGTGCCGGCTCATCCCGGCGTAGCCGTAACGGCAGCTTCCACGGCGGCGGCGTCAGAACCTAGGCGCATGGCGCGACACCAATCGCGCAACGTGGTGAAGTCGTCGCGTCGAAGATGCCCCACGGGTTTGCCGCCGTCTATTAGAGTTTTGTCGTCTCTGGCTTTCTTCAGGGCAGAGACGATGTTCTCAGGGAGTTTTGGTAGCGGCTTTGTCGTCTGTGTTGGACTGTTCGTCTCGACGTCGGCGCGTATTACGCGGGCCAGGGCCTCCCCAAGTATGAACTCGCTGGCCTGTTCTGGCAGGCTCGTCACGCGATCAAGGATTCGTAGGATCGTGGCGATCGGCAGCGTCACAACCATCGGCGCCTAGCCCTTCTTCGCCTTGCGCCAGTACGCCCGCGCCGCGTTACGGTAGAGGATCATTCCGGCGCAGCCGTAGACCTAGCCTTCGCCAGAGCTTCTTTCTCGCCGATTGTGGCCGGGCCGCGTACCGTCACGTCGGCGAAGAACTCCTTCAGAGACGCAGGCGCGAGCCTCCTCGCCTCACCGACGAGCGGGTGAGTGCCGGCGCGGTCAACGATTCGCCCGATCGCGTCGCTTATCTCTTCATTCGTCTGAAGTCTCTTCACGCCCGCCACGATCAGCGCGTGAACACCGATGTCTTGATGGGTCGTGAACAGATGCATGTATTCCGCAACAACCCGCTCGATCCGATCTTCGCGCGTCGAGGTCGTCACAGTGACGCGGTCTTGGCGTCGGTGTCCGATGAGGAGCCACAGATTCACGACGAAGAAGACGACGTTGACGATCAAACCAATGAGATTGAACACGTCCATTACTATTGGCTCTTTCTCTTTCTCGTCCACCGCGCCCGCGCCGCCGCCGCCTTCTTCGCGAGCGCCCGGCGCTCTTGCGGCGTCATCGTCTCGGCCGCCGTCGGGACCCGCTCCCTATACGCCTCCCACTCCCGCCTCGACGCCTCGGCTGCCTTTAACGATCTCCGGGCTCGCGGTGCCCTTGCGCAGGGCAGTCGCGAAGATCGCATGCCAGGGCAAGCTCCGCAGGCCGCTCGGGCCGGCCAGGCGTTCGATGCTCTCGATCTCGCGGCGGCAGGCGGCTAGGCGGATCACCTTGGCCCGGTTCGACGGCTTCTTCTTCACGAGGTCATCGGCCGGGCCTTCGCCTTCCGGCGCCTGGCCGCCCCACTCGCCTTGCCGGCCTTCCTCGCCAACGCGCGCCGTTCTTCGGCCGTGAGCTGCCCGATCCGGGCCTTGCCCCCGAGCGAGGCGTTCTTCCGCATCAGGTCCCGCAGCATCTCCTCCGCCGACTGGCGCTTGGCCATGCCCAGCATCCTATCGCAGACCGGGCGGGGCGAGAAGGCCTTGAACCAGCCGAGCTGGTTGGTGTAGGATGCGAATCAACCAGCCGAGCTGGTTCAACCAGCTGGCACAAGGAGGACCGCGATGAGCCGACAGGCTATCGTCCAGATCAACAGCCTCGCCCGCTACCTTGTCTCGCTTCGCCCGCACCCGGACCGCGAGGTCGGGCTGGAGGTCGGGTGAGCCAGTCGGCTATGCTGGAAGTAGCCGCTTCGACTCCCGAGGATAGCGCCTTGCAGCGCGACACGGCGGGCACCTGGACCCGCCTTCCCCTCGGTCGCCGGATTACGCTCTCGGACGACACGTCGAAGCTGCTCGCCTCGCTGGAGGGCTGGCGCGACGAGTCCGAGAGGAAGAGCGCGTGCGCGCCGCGGCCAAGACCCGGTTCGAGCGGGGGTACGTGGTCGGCGGCCGCGTGTACGGCTACAAGAACGAGCGGCTGCCCGGCGTGAAGGGCGCCGCGCGCCTCAAGGTCGCCGAGGAGCAGGCCGAGATCGTGCGGCGGATCTTCCGCATGGCGGCCGAGGGGCTCGGGCTCTCGCGCATCGCGAGGCAGCTCAACGCAGAGGGCATCGCTGGTCCGCAACGCCTGAGCGATGCCGAGGTCGAGAAGCTACGCGTCGAGGGCAAGCCGGTCCCGGTAAACCAGTGGTCGATCAGCGGCGTGCGCGAGGTCCTACACCGCGACCTGTACCGTGGCGTCGTGACGTTCGGCAAGGTCCGCAGGACGGGACCGAAGACGCGTGTGAAGCTGCCCAAGCAACAGTGGCAGACGAGAAGCGATGAGGTCGCTGCGGATCGTCGAGCAGGACCTGTGGGACGCCGCCCAAGCCCGTATCGCTGCCGCGCGCGACGCCTTTCTGCGCGCGGCCGACGGCTCGGGCAGGATGGTCGGGCACGCGGAGGCGATCGTGAACCGGTACCTGCTCTCCGGGCTGCTTGCCTGCGGCGCCCACTCCGACGCGCCGGGGCGGAAGCCGTTCTGCGGCTCGCCCCTGGTCGCCACATCGCGCGGACGTAAGAAGGTCCCTTCCTACGTCTGCGCGGGCTACCGCGAGAAGGGCAAGACGTTCTGCTTGAACAAGACGGGCGTGCCGATGGCCGAGCTACACGCGGCGGTCATCGCGGCCCTGAAGGTCACGTTCTCGGACCAGAAGTTCGAGGAGTTCCTCCGCGACAGGGCGGCCGACACCGAGCAGATCGCGGCCCGCCGCGCCGAACGCGAGAACCTACTCCAGACGATCCCGAAGCTGGCCGCCGCCGAGGCCAAGCTGGCCAAGGCGATCGCCGTGAGCGACGACATGGACGCCCTGGTGGCCGAGCTGAAGGCGACCCAGCAGGAGCGGCGGCAGGCCGAGGCCCGGGTCGCCGACCTGGAGGGGTACGAGCGGGACCTCCGCCACTAGCAGGAGCAGGTGGAGCGGCTGCGCCAGGTCTGGGGCGGCTGGGCAGCCGCGCTGGACGCCGACGTGCCGACGGCGAGGCAGATCCTCAAGAAGATCCTGGTCGGCCGGATCTACGTCCGGCCGGTCGGCCCGGGCGCCTGGCGGTTCGCCGGCATCTCACGGTACGATGGCGCCCTGAGGGGCGGCCTGGGGCGCACGGCGCCGGCGGACGTCCAGCCCGGCTACGGCCCCGGAACGATGACGTCTGCAGGCTGATGCTGCACCTGCTGGCCGAGCCCAAGGGCGTGGCCCAGGCCCCGGACCCGAGCCGGCGGGAGTCGCTGTTCGGGCTCTGCATGGAGCGCGCGCGGGCCCGGGTGATCGCGGGCGGGAGCGACGCCGAGGTGTGGGATCAGGCCGGTGGCGTCAGCTCGGGGCCCCCATGTGAACAATTCAAACTCCGAGCGCGGCGCCGTCGGCGCGGGGGTCCGAGCCGCCGCTGAGCCCGTCGGAATCGACACGAATGACCTGGGCATGGCCCATCAGATCGCTCCAGTTCTCGACGACGCTCACGTCATGACCGCGCTCCCGGAGCGACTGGGTCACTTCGTCACCGAACCGCGCCTCCAGCCTGAGCGACTGCGTCGCCTCGCCCCACGTGCGCCCGAAGAGCCAGCGCGGAGCTTCGACCGCCGCCTGCGGGCCGAGGCCCCGATCGACCATCCGCGTCACGAGCGCCGCCTGCGTCTGCGGCTGCCCTTCGCCGCCCATCGTGCCGTAGACGAGGCGCGGGCGGCCGTCCACCAGATACATGGACGGGATCAGCGTGTGCGCGGTCTGCTTGCGTGGCGCCAGTCGGTTCACGTGAGCCGGGTCGAGCGAGAAGAACGCGCCCCGGTTCTGCAGGAGCACGCCGGTGTCCCCGGCGATCACCCCCGAGCCGAACTCCCAGTAGAGGCTCTGGATCAGGCACACCGCATTCCCGTGTGCGTCGGCCGTGACGATGGCGATCGTGTCGCCCTTCGCGGGCGCGCCGGCCGCGCGCATCGCGGCCCGTCGCGAGATCCGCCGGCGGCGTTCGGCGAGGCGCGCCGGATCGAGGCAGCGCTCGACGGGTA
>Ga0184637_10002961_pt1 | contig 10776 bp, 14 predicted proteins | sample PLM3_127_b2_FD_133143 | JGI IMG/M metagenome (GOLD analysis project Ga0184637, IMG submission 133143) | Groundwater sediment microbial communities from an aquifer in East River, Colorado, USA - PLM3_127_b2 | ecosystem: Environmental > Terrestrial > Soil > Riparian zone | place: USA: East River... | reverse complement strand
TCTCCACCGGACAAAACAGGGGAGCCGGCCGGTTCAACCGCAATCACTTGGATTCGCGGATTCCGCTCTTTGAAGACTTCTCCGCAGCCGGTAATAGTGCCTCCGGTTCCGACCGCAGCCACAAAGGCGTCAATCTTACCGTTCAACGCGTCCCAGATCTCCACCGCGGTCGTTCGCCGGTGTATCGCCGGATTTGCCGGGTTGGAGAACTGGTCCGGCATAAAATACGACGGGTTCTGCCCCACGATGCTCTCAGCTTCCTTGATCGAACCTTTCATCCCCTCCCAAGCGGCGGTCAAGACCAACTGCGCGCCATAGGAGGACAAGAGGCTGGCCCGTTCCATGCTCATGCTTTCCGGCATGACCAGGATCAACTTGTACCCACGGACCGCGCAGATCAGCGCCAGGCCGATGCCGGTGTTGCCGCTGGTCGGCTCCACGATGGTGGAACCGGGCTTCAGCCGCCCCTGGCGTTCCGCCTCGTTGATCATGTTCAGGCAGATGCGATCCTTGACGCTGCCTCCGGGGTTGAATGATTCGACTTTGGCATAAATCGTGGCTGCTCCCTCTGTGGAGAGCCGGTTCAAGCGGACTAGCGGAGTCCCACCAATGAGTTCGGTGATCTGCTTGTGCGCCTGCACCGTCACTGTCCACCTCCCATGTAGAAGAGGAACTCCACCTGATCGCCTTCCTTAACGGAGGTCGTGGCCAGATAATCACGTTCCAGCATCGTGTTGTTCAATTCAACGGCCACCATGTGGGGATCAATGTTCTTGGCCTTGAGCAGGTCCAGGACCGTGGCTCCCTGGACTTCCTCTGCCTTTCCGTTGATTTTGACCTGCATGAAAGCTCCCAACTTGGCTTACAGACAGGGGAATTTCCACACGCTAACAAACAAAGTGTGGGGTTGTCAAGGAGAGGGAATTTTAGGTAGTGCTCTAATTTGTTTCCTGAATAACTCTTTCCCTGCATTCCTGAACCACATTTTTAGGGATGAGGATCAAAGCCAACCCGAACAACACGGGAACAACGATGACATCATCCAGGTGCCCAAGAACGGGAATGAAATCAGGTATCAGATCAACCGGCGACACAGCATAGCCAATCGCAAGCGCAAGGAGCCATTTGCCGAGCCGAGGAACGCGCTGGTCCTTCAGCACAGGTTGATACACCTTGATCTCTCGCTTTATCCGATCAAGAGTTCGTCCCATGTCCACATGTGATTGGTAATCCCCACCGCCATTGCAGGCGTGAGCCCTAGTGTACGATGAACCTGTACAAAGTTATAGAGGCAAAAGAGGGAGTGTATCGGCCTCGGCGCCCCTTGACTTTCCGTTCCGTTGCCCTACAGTATGGCCACTTTTCAGAGCGGAGCTCTCTGTATGTGGAAGCAAAATTTCATGTTTCGGGCACAGGAATCAAAGCCCCTCGAACAGTCCGAGAACGAGCTTTTTCATGACACCGAGCCAGCGCTCGATAGTGCCGGGATGCATTTCGAGAAGTTTATTTCTGTGTGGGTCCAGGGCGAAGGGGGTGATGGGACTCCCACTGCCTATACCAATGTCTACGTACGGACAGCCACCCTGGACTTCAACAAGCGCGCAGGCTTTCTTCAGCCGCTCCAAGGACGATCCCACCAGATCAAGCAACTGCTGACCCCTGGCCAGAAGGCGTTCCTCAAGAACTGGCTGAACAAAACTTCTCCTCAAGCCTGGAACGACGCAGAGGACCACTTCCGAGAGCTTTTCGAAGTGGAGTGATTGCAGGGAAACCGGTGGTGGTACTGAGGTTGAAGTAGAGCTCCTGACAGGAGCCCTCCCACAGGCCTGTGGAGGAAGGGGAAACCGTGAAGCGGTACGTGATTGTCGGAGGTGGACCGGCGGGAGTCAGTGCTGCCACAGCCATCAGAGCCAAGGACGCGGGAGGAGAGATTCTCATTTTCGACCGGGATCAGGACCTTCCTTACTACCGCACAGAACTGGATACCTACATCGGGGGCACCACGTCTGACGCGGAGATGCCTCTGCATCCCGCTACCTATTACCAGGAGCAGCGCATCATCGTCCGGCTGCGTACCGTCGTCACGAAGCTGCAACCAACCGAGCGGTGGGTCGAACTAGAGGGCGCTGAACGTGTCCCATACGACGTGCTGCTCCTGGCGCCTGGCTCCTTTCCTCTGACGGTCAACTGGCCTGGGGACGAGGTGTCCGGGGTGACCACGATGCGGACATGGGAAGACGCCAGAGGGCTGATCCGCCGGCTGACTGGGACGGATCGGTCGGTCGTGGTTGTAGGCGGTGGGGTCCTTGGGCTAATTCTGGCCGAAGGCATCCGGCAACGAGGCAGACCGGTTGTCCTATTGGAGCGGGAACCTCGTCTCTGGGCACCGGTCTTGGATGAGACTGCATCTGAGCTCATCCAGCAGGCTCTTGCTCAGGCAGGCATTGAGGTTTCCCTAGGAGAAGAGGTCATTGAAATCCACGGAGCGAACGGAGGGGTTGCAGGGGTGCGAACTTCCAAAGGCCGACATATTGACACCGAGTTGGTGGTGGTTGCTATCGGTGTGCGGCCCGACATCGGGTTTCTGCAGGGAAGCGCGATCAGGACCGACCGTGGCATTCTCATTGATCACGAATTTCGCACTAATGTTCGGGAGGTGTTCGCGGCTGGGGATGCAGCACAAGGTTACGATCCAGTGTCGGGCCTCTTTCGCGTTGCGACGAACTGGAACAATGCCATAGAGCAGGGCAAGTTGGCCGGCGCCTTCATGGCCGGTAGTGGGGACCCGTACAGGGGAGTCATTCTATCGAACTCGGAATCCTTCTGCGGATTGCGGGTCAGTGTGCTGGGCGTGACGCAACTGTCTTCTCCTGGCACCGTCGTTCTGAGTGGCCGCGATCAGGCAAAAGGCATTTACCGGAAACTGGTCCTGCGCCAAGACAAGCTGGTCGGCGCCATCCTGGTGGGCAACACGTCGGGAGAGGGCATGATGAGAAGATTGATTGTCGAAGGAAAGCCTACGAGCACCACCGAGGTCAAGTCAAAGTTTCTGACCGGGTTGGTGATTGAAGAGACCCTATGCTCATGAGTGTCGGCGCTCACACTGGATCAGGGATGAGACTCAGCGTCCTGTGCCTGTTGGCAGTTTCAGCAGGGGTCTGCTTGAGCTGGTCGGCCACTGGCCCTCCCCTTCACGCCGCGACCATTGAGATCTATTACGCTCCGGAGGATCTACCCGGAGACAAATTGGTCGCCATCTATGAACGAGCCAGGCGATACATCTATGTCTCGGTCTATGGCATCACCTATCCACCTGTCGTGAAGGCCTTGGTGTCTGCGAAGAAACGAGGCGTGGATGTTCGGGTGATCACGGACCGAGAGAAACTGAATGATCCCAAACAGGTGGCCGCCCTTGAGACCCTGCGTCGGGCCGGCATTCCGATCCGGGTGAACCAACATGACGGCCTGATGCATATGAAACAGGTGGTGGTGGATGACGAGGTCAACACATCTGGTTCAATGAACCAGACGACAAGCGGTCACCGTTACAACGACGAGCGATTGGACGTGATTACCGATCCGATCACGAGTGCAAAATCGCGGGACAAGTTCCTGACGATGTGGAAGGATCCGGTTCGCTACGAAGCGTGGCGATAACCAGCAAAGGGTGAATGAACACAAAGACGACGGAACGGGCGGATGTCGTGATCGTGGGGGCGGGCGGGGGAGGCGCCGTGCTGGGCTTGGCTCTTGCCCAGAGAGGAATCAGCACTCTGGTGCTGGAACAGGCTGCTGCGCCACCCAGCGGTCTGCGAGGCGAAATCATCCAGCCTAATGGCCAGCAGGTGCTGGATCGTCTAGGGTTGCTGGGACAGCTTCCGTCCGAGGCGACTAAGTCCGTCCGGCTGTTTCACTTCTGTCGCGCCGGCGGTGAGCGGCTCTGCACGGTGGACTACGGCATGCTACCGCCGCCGTACAATCGCGCGATTGTCACCCTGCCGAATGTCGCGCATCATGCGATCTTGGACGCTCTTGAGTCCCGTGCCCCCGGTGCGCTGCGATACGGAGTGCAGTTCAAGAGACTCCTCCGCGAAGGGAGACGTGTGGTCGGTGTGGAGGCGGAGTGCCAGGGGAAGCCCCTGACCATTTCGGCCAAGTTGTTGGTGGGCGCGGACGGAGCCTTCTCCAAAGTCCGTGAGGCGCTCGGGATCCCGTCACGTCTGCACCTGTACCGTGAAGGATATCTCATTGCGATCCTGGACAGTCCTGACGAGATGGACGAAGCCCGCTACTTTGTCGGTCGCCGGACGATCTTTGGGTTGTTCCCTGCTGCCGGTCGGAAGGTCTATCTCTTTTATATGATCCCGGCCGGTTCGATGCCGGCAATGAAGGCCGCCGGCCTTGAGTCGCTTCGAGCGAAATGGCTGACCATCGACCCAGGGTTAGAAAAGACGGTCCAAAGCCTCGTGGACTGGGACCAAACCGCATATATGCCCACAGCGCGGGTCCGGACAGCCGGATGGGTAGCCGACGGGGCGGCTCTGATCGGTGATGCGGCGCATGCCATGAATCCCCATGCGTCCCAGGGGCGCATGCAGGCTATGGCGGATGCCATGAGTCTGGCAGATCTCATTCCGTCGTGCCTGGAACGGGGGGACTGGTCCGCCGAAGCCCTGGGGGCATTTGAGCGGAGCCGGCGCCCTCAGGTGGAGATGCTGCAGCGCCTGGCGGATGAGCAGGTACGCTTCTGGAACACGGGCAATCCTCTGCTGGCGTTCCTTCGCGATCGCGTATTCAGGACTCTGGATCGCAACCGACGGCTTCGCTATCGGGTTTTGGCCACCACGGCTGGGTTGCGCACGACTGCTCCGTTTGGGGTACTCGACCGTTTGATGGCAGCCGGTTTCCTGCCTGATCCCCATGCCGACAAGTTGTCAGCAAAAGCGGTGATGGGCAATGAGTGAGGGGTTTCTCCAAGACCTTCCGCTTGACGTGCGCGAGACGCTCCGATCGTTTCTGACGGATGTGACCGCTCTCTTTGGTCCATCGCTAGAGGCCGTGATTCTATACGGCAGTGCTGCTCGTGGCGACTACCTTCCTGGGCGGTCGAACATCAATCTGCTCCTCCTCCTGTCCAAGCACGACATTGGGGTCCTGCAGCGATATGGCAAGGAGCATCGCCGTTGGAGCAAAGAACAGATCGTGGTCCCTCTGTTCCTGACGGAAGAAGAGCTCCGATCGTCCGCGGATCTCTTTCCTCTGGAGTACCTTGAGATCAAGGAACAGCACGTACTCCTTGCTGGTCGTGATCCCTTTCCTGCTCTTGCCATAGATTTGCGCAACCTCCTGGTGCAGTGTGAGCAGGAGATCCGAGGAAACCTCCTGAGGCTCCGACAGCGATTTGTCGAAGGGGCCGCCAAGCCGGAAGCAGCTGCGATCCTGCTGCTGCTTTCCTTCACGGCTCTGCTTCCCTGTCTGAGAGGCCTGTATCGGCTGTTGAAAATTCCAATCCCTAGAATGACCGACGCCTTACTTGAGAGTCTCCAGCCTAGCATGGGATTGGACCCCGTGGCTTTTCAAGACGTGCTGCATCTAAAGCGGGGACTGAGCTCCCCTGGTCCTTTGGAGATGCCCCGCCTATTCGAACGCTACGTTTCATCCCTCCAGACCTTGATTGAACGGGTTGAACAATTGAAGGCACAGGGTCGTCTATGAGAGATAGGCGCGCAGCGAACGGCGTAAGGGGTGAGGCGTGAGGCGTAAGGCGACTGGCCAGGCTGGTTCATTCAAAGTATTTTCGTTGGCCTTTGCATTAGCGGTGTTGCTCCCGCCGCAGTTTGGTTTGGCGCTTCCGCAAAATAAGCCGCCGTTGCCTGAACCGCTTGGCTACGTGAGTGACCATGCAGGAGTGGTCGAGGCTGACTGGAAAGCTCGCGTGCGTTCGGTGTGCCAGGATCTTGAGCGAAAAACCGGGGTTGAGATGGTTGTGGTCACGGTCAATGCGGTCTCGCCTTACGCGACCGCGAAAGACTATGCTGAGGCCCTCTACCAGCGCTGGGGAATCGGATCCGCGCAGCAGGACCACGGCATCCTGCTGCTGGCCGTGGTGGAGAAGCGCCAGGCGACCGTGACGTTGGGGCGAAACATGATCGCGGTTATCCCTCCACCGGTGCTCTCCAAGATCGCCCGCCAGTATTTGGACCCGGCATTTCGGACCGGTCGCTACGGCGAAGGACTGTATCGCACTACCGTAGCTTTAGCATCCGCCGCGCAGGAGATACGTGTTGGATTGCCTCCTCGGTCCCATGTGAAGAGGCTGGGGCTCTGGCTCACGATCATGAGCGTTACCGGGGCCCTGGCTTTCCTCTGGTGGGTCAGCCGACCGGACTTGCGCCATCCGTTTAGGCGCATTCACAAAGGAGAGTTTTGGGGCAGCGGCCAAGGTGGGTTCCGCGGTAACTTCGGCGGCTTCGGAGGAGGAATGGGAGGGGAGGGGCTGAAGTAATGCCCGTTAAACGTTATTCGTGAACCGTCAATCGCAAGAGATTTGAGCAGTGATTAGGCAGTTAACGATTCACGTTTAACGATTAACTGCGTCCTGGATCGGCACTGGTCGACGTTCTTCCAGGTCCAGCAAGTCTGCCCAGCTTGTGATGTCTGTGCGCCTCGGGTCCACCGCTTCCAGGCACTTTCGAAAATAGTCCCATTTTTCTTCCGTGTCTGGTCCCCTCGTCAGCATCATCTCGTTCCACGCGTCGATCTCAGCTTGAAAGTGCCGCACCACGTTCTCGACGAACCAGTCCGCGACGGCTTGATCCGACGATCTAGCTTGGACCGCCTCAGTGAACTGATCCATCGTCAGTCCGGCAAAGTCCAGCAGTCGTATATCCATCGGACAAGGATAGATGTATTCTCCTTGGGTGCCAGCCAGTACGGCTCGGCATTTGTCGAGCATACGAGCCAGATGCACATATCCGGCTACCTTTTCACGCACACTGCGTGGGTAGTGAACTCTCAGATCAATCATGAGAGCATCTTGTGATTCTCAAAGGTGAGGCTTTTCGTCACCACTTCACTGTTCTCATATGAAATAATGCGCCGCGTTGCCGGAAGGTCGGAAGAGGCCACGCGCTTGTGGGTGTCGGTAAAGCTCTCGACGTTGGCCAGCTTTCCGTCCTGGGGCGAGTAGTAGTAGACGGTATAGCGGGTGGTGAGAAACTTCCCGTCTTGCGTGATGGCGCTGTCCTCGACGTTGATCGTGAAGGCGACGGGCGACATGCCGGGGTGCGCCATCTTCCGGTTGATCTGAGTGATCCGGTCGCCCTTGATCCGATAGAACGAGTGCATGCCGTCTCCGTTGACCACGAGGCTGGGTCCCATCGGATGATCCTTGTCCTTGCCCAAGGTCAATGCATACTTGCCGTCTGATTCTTCGAAACTTCTTGGCCCGCGGTGGACGGCGATCATGGCAATCTGGCCTTCCGCCCACTTCTGTAGCTCTGGATCGGAAAGTCCCACGCTGACGTCGCGTGGACCCTTGACCGTCACGGTACCCCGTGATTCCTTGCCGTTGATGTTCACCGTAAGGTCAGCCGTAAATCCCTTGAAATCATGTTGCCAACGGGCTGTTTTTTCAAAGGCTTTGCGCAGCAGCTCGCGTGCAAGCGGGTCATCCTTCACATCAGTCTTGTTCTCTTCGCGCTGATACGGTTCCATCGGTGTCGCTCCTTGGTTAGTGGATTCCCGAATTATAGATTGTCTGGTTCCTGAGATACAACCGCCTGCCTTGTGACACTGATCGTAAATGGCCAATGGGTCTGGTGGGCAGAGGGGACGCCAAATGTTTTCAATAACTTACGATATGGAAACTCATGTTGACTTGTGTAGGAATCGCCAGGTTTTTGTGGGAATTTGAGTGGTTAAGTTTATTTCCCCTGGTAAAATGACGGGCTGGTGGATATAATGACCTCTGTCAGTTTATCGCCAGTCCATCCTGGTGATAGCCTGGATGGAGAAAGGCATGAAAATGCAACGACGAGCGGGCTCCCATACTGAAGAAGAAGAACTGAACCAGCGGAGACGACTGCTCAATCTGGCCAGGAAGGGCGATCCAAAGGCGATCAGCAGGCTTTTCGAGTTATACCAGGTAAGGGTCTATAGCGGAGAAATGCTGAATAAGGTCGGGCGCTTACCGTTCTTTCCTCCCATGCATCAGAAACCAGGGAAGAGCACCGTCCGGAAAAGGGTCAAAAAGAGGACTTCACGGGCCGCCCGCCGAGTCGCCAGGAGAAAGCCAGCGCGAAGGGCCGTTCACCGATAGTCCAGCTCCATTCAGTCATTCATCCCCTGTCACTGAACCGCTACCAACAGACCACCTCCGACGAGATGCTTGGCAATACCTTCTGAGGTCTTCCAATCCCCCGTATAGACCGTGGCACTGCCCTGGTGGTCAATCTGCCAAGCCAACTCAAACGCTTTATGCGGATTCATGCCCGGGATCGATTCGCAGAACAGGGTGATTACCTGTTGGTACGTATGGCAACTGCAGTTATAGACAATCACACGGGCTTCCAGGTCATCGCCTGTGCCGGTACCTTGCTTTTCGATCGTCACCGGGATCGCCGCTGGGGGCGGAGGTTTGGCCATAGCGACGTTATTCTATCAAACTCACTGGGGCCATGCCAAGGCAGCTTGGCCCTATTTCAGTATCCTTCCCGGGCGATTAACCGGTTGTTGATGGAAATCTGATCTCTTGAGCAGGTGCGCTCAAGTAAGCGAGAGTGGGCTCCCGAATCTGTGACGGCAATCAATCCGTGTTTCAAGCTCAGGCGAATGGTATAGACGAGCGACGCGGAGGTTTTGACCAGCGCAAGCGCATATTCGAAGTCATACCCCTCCTCAAGCGAAAGCTGGCGTCCGCTCAGGCGCTGGAGCTCCTGCACCGAATAGGGGCGATACTGTCGCGAGGCTTCTGCCAATCGTAAGAGAGCCGCGGGGCCAGGCACCGTTGCGGTGCCGATCCGCACTCCGTGCGTCAAATTAAACAAGCCGCGTTGGAACCGGCGGTCACGCGAGAGGAAGTCGTGGAATTCGGATCGCCAGGCTGCGTCAGCCAGGTCCCGATTGACAGCAGCGCTCGCATCCCCATCCAACGGCCCGCTGACTGAGTAACCCTGGACGATCCGTCCGGATGCAACCAGGTCCGGGTGGGCATTACCCATCCGATCCATGTAGGCCGTGGTTCCGCTCATGGCCGTCACCTGCAGGGCCATGTAATCCCTGAAATGCACGGACAAGTAGTCTGCCAGCAGTCTCTGAAGAGTCCGTTCATGACAGAGGTGAAAAGGATAGAAGAGAGCATGGTGTGATCCTTGTGGTGTCATCGACAAGTCCAGGAGGCTATGTTACGGTGGCGGCTCGTTCGTTAAACGTGAATCGTTATTCGTTAATCGCAAGGGCTTCAAACGGTTCCTAGGCCCGCCTTTTATCGCACGCTTAACTGTGAACGTTTAACGATTAACGGGACCCAAAACAACCGCCAATGGATCGGACTCGCATCGGCACCTGGGCCTGGAACGCGCTCTACGCCTTCGCGCCCCTCGCCGTGGCTCTCGAGCTGTTGCATGCGGACCCACTGCTCATCTTCATCTCCTCAGCCCTGGCGATCGTCCCGCTTGCGAGCTTAATGGGGAAGACCACTGAACAACTGGCAAGTCACGTGGGAGCCGGGCTTGGGGCACTGCTCAATGCCTCGTTGGGCAATGCCGCTGAGTTGATTATTGCTCTGGTCGCCCTTCGTGAAGGGCTCCACGACCTCGTCAAAGCGTCGATTACCGGATCCATCATCGGCAACATCCTACTGGTTCTAGGTCTGTCCATGGTGGCAGGCGGTCTTCGTTACGACCGCCAGCGGTTCAATTCGACGGCTGCAGGGATGGGTTCAAGCCTCCTGCTGCTCTCGGCGATCGGTTTGGTGGTGCCGGCGCTCTTTCATTTGACTGCGTCAGAGCAGGGTCTAGGAGCGGAACGAGAACTAAGTCTCGAAATCGCCGTGGTTCTTTTCGCAATCTATCTGCTGAGCCTCGTCTTTTCGTTGAAGACTCATCGTCATCTCTTTATCGGCGAGGTGGCCAGCCCCGGTCAGACTGGGCACCTAGCGTGGGGGCTGCGGCGTGCGATCGGAGTCTTGGTGATCGTCACCGTGGGAATTGTGGTAATGAGCGAGTTCCTCGTCGGGGCAATCCAGCCGACGGCAGCCCGCCTGGGCCTCACCCAGATCTTCGTGGGCGTAATCCTGGTCGCGTTGGTTGGCAATGCGGCGGAACACTCAACCGCCGTCCTGGTTGCCATGAAGAACAATATGGATCTCGCTTTCGGCATCGCCGTGGGGTCGAGTCTGCAGATCGCGCTGTTTGTGGCCCCGGTGTTGATCTTTGCAAGCTATCTCTTTGGCGCGCCCCTTGATTTGATTTTTACGCCGTTTGAAGTGGCCGCCGTCACAATATCAGTGCTCGTCGTCGGGTTCGTCGCAATGGATGGAGAGTCTCACTGGATGGAGGGCGTGATGCTGGTGGGCGTCTATCTGATTCTGGCAATCGCGTTCTATTTTTTACCTGCGTAAGGAGGATGTCGTCCGTTCCAAGCTGACCGCAGGCTACCATTTATCCATATCGATGACCTCAGTGGCGTCCCAGAGATTCTTCCATTCCGCATCAGCAAGAGCCTTCTCGCGGTCCTCGTGCGTTTCCACTCCAAACTAAGTGGGCTTGGGCTTGG
>Ga0184637_10002960_pt1 | contig 10783 bp, 11 predicted proteins | sample PLM3_127_b2_FD_133143 | JGI IMG/M metagenome (GOLD analysis project Ga0184637, IMG submission 133143) | Groundwater sediment microbial communities from an aquifer in East River, Colorado, USA - PLM3_127_b2 | ecosystem: Environmental > Terrestrial > Soil > Riparian zone | place: USA: East River... | reverse complement strand
TCCTCGCCGACTCATCGGACGCGCTCGAGCGCCATCTCGACGAAGCTCTCGAGGCGGGCGTCCTCCGTGCGAACCAGGCGTCGGTGGGCTGCGACGAGAGCGCGCTGTATCGCGAGCTGCGTCGCGCGCTGGCCACCCCCTTCATCGGCCACGTGATCGCCGAAGCGCTCAACGAGGACGAGACGCTCGATCGCCGCCGCGTCCGGAGACTGGACTCGATCTACCGCGATCTCGACCTCCTCGACAACGTGAGCGTCCACTGGAAGGACCTGAGTGCCGTGGTCCGCGTGGGCGACGTGCTGATGGGCGTCGACAAGCTCGGCCACTTTGTCGTGGAGGGGTGGGAGTACTTCGAGATCGCCCACCTCGATGGCATGGGCGTCGCGGCCGCGATGGAATGGGGCGAGCGCAGCGAGAGGACGTACTTCGGGCGCTATACGACGGGCGTCCATTCCTACGCGGACCTGGTCGCGAACTTCGAGGGGATGCGATTCTGGCTGCACGTCCTCGGACGGGCGGACGATCCGCTGGACACGGGCTGGCGCTCCAGGCGACCCTACGTGACCTGCCGGCGCCGGTTCTGGTTGGCTGGAGAGCGGCGCTGGCACCTGTCTCGAAAGCTCGATCTGGCTGACTACGTGACTCCGGTCTGGGACGAGGCAGTGAACTGCTGCAGCTACCGGAACGAAGAGATCGAGGCGCTGGTGCGCGCGCGAATCGCCGAGCTCTCCGAGGCGGCCCATGTGGATTACGCCTGTCCCCTCGATCCGGATGGATGTGCGCGGGTACGGCAGCGATTCGGAGAATGGGCTCCCCGACTGCTGCATCCCACCTGTCTGGCAGCGCCGTCGCCCGCACGTCCGTGGTGGCGGTTCTGACGGGCGCGGCCCGACGCGCTAGAACCCGCGCGTGTTGCCGATTCCTGAATCGCGCCGGCAGGCGATCCGCGAGGGGGCGAGCGATCGCGCGACCCATGCGCAGTGGCTTCAGGAGCTCGGCCTCGACGCGGCGCTCGACGTCGGCGAGTCGGCTGCTCGCCCCGCCCCGCCGAGCCGCGCGCTGCGCGTCATCGCCTGGAACCTCGAGCGCTGCCAGCAGCTCGAAGCGAGTACGGCCCTGCTCGAAGCCCACGCCCCCGACGTGCTGCTGCTTGGCGAGATGGACTGGGGCATGGCGCGCACGGGCAATCGCCACACCGCGCGCGAGCTGGCCGCGCGGCTCGGCTGCGCCTACGCCTTCGGCGTCGAGTTCCTCGAGCTGGACCTGGGCGGCGCCTCCGAGCGCGCGCTATGGGCGGGGCGGACCAACGCAGTCGGCTACCACGGCAACGCGATTCTCGCGCGCGGCGAGCTGCTGCGGCCGCGGCTCGTGCGGCTCGAGCGGCGCGGCGACTGGTTCGACGGCGCCCGCGGAGAGCGCCGCGTGGGCGGCCGATGCGCGGTACTCGCGCAGATCGTACTCGCCGGACGGCCGGTGACGTTCGCCGCCGTGCACCTCGAAAGCCACGGCACGCGCGAAGAGCGCGCGCTCGAGATGCAGGCGCTGCTCGACGCGATCGACGACTACGCGCCCGGCGCGCCGGCGCTGATCGGAGGTGATCTCAACTGCTTCTCGCTCGAGCTGGCTGCGATGGGCGACCCCCGCGCGGTGGCGGAGGCGCTGCGCGGGGATCCAGGGCGCTGGAGCCACCCGGTCCCGCACGAGCCGCTCTTCGAGCGCGCCGCGCGCGCCGGATACGAGTGGTCGAGCTGCAACGCGCTCGGCGTGCCGACGCTGCGCCACGCGAGCCCGGGTGGGGCGAGCCGCCTCGGTTCGGCGCGCGGCGCGCTGAAGCTCGACTGGCTGCTGTGCCGCGGCCTCGCGGCCGCGGCGCCGTGCGTGATCGAAGCCGTTGGCGGCGACGGCCGCATGCTCTCGGATCACGAGGCGATTGCCGCTGAGGTGGCTCCTCTGGGGTGCTCAGGGGAGCCCCAGTGAACGGCGTCAATTCTCGCGGCCTTCGTCCCGGGAGCCATTCACCTCGAACGCGTCGATGAGCAGAGTCAGCCTTCCATCCGCCTTCACCAGATGGGTCTCGGCGCCCGGCCAGAGCTATCTCCTCGCCGTGGACGAGCTTCCGAATCCGGGCTCCGCGCCGGGCGTCCTCTTCGACGGCCCCGAGGACGCACCCGATCGCGTCGTGCTCGCGCACGGCGCCGGCGCCGGCATGCAGGAGCCGATGCTCGCGGCCGTCGCGGGCGGCCTCGCCGCACGCGGAATCCGCGTCGCGCGTTTCGAGTTTCCCTACATGGCGCTGCGGCGCAGCGACGGCGCGCGCCGCGGTCCTGATCGCGAGCCGGTGTTGCTCGCGACGTGGCGCTCCGTGATCGCGGCGCTCGGTGATCCGGCAACGCTCGTGATCGGCGGCAAGTCGATGGGTGGCCGGATGGCGAGTCGCGTCGCGGACGAGATCGGCGTTCGCGGGCTCGTCTGTCTCGGCTATCCGTTCCATCCGCCGGGCAAGCCCGAGCGGCTGCGCGTGGCGCACCTGGCGGCGCTGCGGACGCCGGCTCTCGTGGTGCAGGGGACGCGCGATCCGTTCGGGACGCCGGAGGAGGTGATCGGCTATCGGCTCGCGCCCGCGATCCACGTCCACTGGATCGACGACGGCGACCATTCGCTGGTGCCCCGCAAGGCGTCCGGTCGCACGAAGCGGGAGAACTGGGCCGAGGCGGTCGAGGCGGCCGCGGAATTCATCGCCGCCCTGCGCTCTTCCGAATAGGGGAAGATTTCACGAGCGGCGCGCGCGCTTGCGTCCCTTCGCTGGCTTCGCGGGCGGGGCCACGCGTTCATCGAGCTGCGCCGTGAGCTTGGGCGGCGCGATCCTCCGATACGCCTCGCGCACCAGCTCCGCGACCGTCTCCCAGTCCGGCTGGGTGTCGAGCACCACCCCGACCCACCCCTTGTGACCGACGTACGGCGGCCGGAAGAAGCGCGCCGGATCCGCCGCGACCAGCGCCTCCTGCGCCTCGATCGACGCGGGCAGCCACACCGAGCAATGGGGAGAGCCGTGATGGTAGTCGTCGAGCTGCGCGAACATCTTCCCCTTCACCCGCCATGTCGGCTCGCTCCACGCCTCCTTCTCGGTCGCCTCCGGCAGCGCGAGACAGATCCCGCGCAGGCGCTCGATGATACGTTTGCTCGAAGCGGTGCGGCGGCGGATGAGGGTCATGCCGATGAATGATACGTAACCACCCCCGCAGGGATGTCGAAAACGGTCCGGGCCGTTCGACATCAGGCGGAGAAGGGGGCACGGTCATGGCGTCGAGAGATCGCTCGAAGATCTTCACTCACCTCTGGTACGCGAAGGAAGCAGAAGAGGCGGCGAGGTTCTATGCCTCCATCTTCCCGGACTCGCGCGTCGACCGGATCACGCCGCTCCTCAGCGATTCGCCGAGCGGACCGGCGGGCTCCGTGAAGATCGTGGACTTCACGCTCCTGGGGCAGCGGTTCCAGGCGATCAGCGCATGGCCCCACCACGAGTTCAACGATGCCATCTCGATGGTCGTGCTCTGCGACGATCAGGCGGAGCTGGACCGCTACTGGAACGCGCTCCTCGAGGGGGGAGGCACGCCCCAGGCGTGCGGTTGGCTGATCGATCGATTCGGTCTCCGGTGGCAGATCGTTCCCGCCATCATGGACGAGTGGATGCGCGACGAAGACGCGGCTCGCTCGAGGCGGGTCACCGACGCGATGCTGAAGATGGTCAAGCTCGACATCGCAGCCCTCCAGAAGGCCGCCCGTTCGTGAGAGCGATGCGGAATCAGGAGACCTGATGGAGTGCAACTGCTCGATCTGCTCGAAGACCGGCTCGCGCTTGACCTTCGTCGCGCCGGGCGACGACGGGCGCAGCCTCTAGGACGCACGCCGCCGCTCATCCGTAGCGCCGCTCCTCGCGGAGCATCTCCTCGATCGGTCGCACCTCGATGCTGCCGAGCCGCGCCGACGGCCAGCCCGCCGCCAGCTGGATCGCCTCGTCCAGGTCCTTGGCCTCGATCAGGAAGAAGCCGCCCAGCTGCTCCTTCGTCTCCGCGTAGGGCCCATCGAGCACGGACAGCTTGCCGTCCCGGCTTCTCACGGTCGCGGCCTTCCGGGCACTCTGGAGCGCGTTGGTGTGGATCAGGTGACCGCTCTTCCGCAATATCTCGACGTAGGCCAGGGTCTCGCCCCGCAGCAGGTCCCACTCGCTTCGCGACAGGTCGTTCAGGACCCTCTCTTCCTCGTAGGCCAGGCACAGGTACTTCATCGGGCTCCCCGAGTGCGGGCGAGGCTAGCAGCGGGTCCGCCCTGCCGTCCTGTGAAGCGCTTCACAGCGCTGGAGACCGCGTCTACCGAAACTGCTGCACCGGGACTTCACCGGTCAATGATGCTCAATGCTTCCCGCAGCGCGGGATCGATGGGCACCGCCCTCGAATCGGCCGCTTCGTCGCGATGTGAAAGTGGTGGAGGCGGCGGGAATCAAACCCGCTGCTCCAGCGATAAACTCGAACAGTCGCCGGCAGTTGGCAAGTGCGCGGTGTGAGTGCGGGGTGAGTGGGGGGCAGGCTGGCCGGAGTGGCTCGCGGCCGGGTCGCGCCCAGTCGGTCGTGGGGACGTGGTATGCTGGAACCATTCGTCGGCGGACGGGGGCTCTCGGCGCTCCGCTGATGCGGTGATCGCTCTTCCCCTCCCCCTTCCGCTCGGCGCGGAGCCGGGAGGGTTACCCGATGAATCGTGCCACTGTTCTCGAATGGTTCCGCCAGCATCCGGACCTCGTGCACGGAGACGCGGACGCGATCGTCGACCGCTGCGAGCACGCGGTGCGGCGGCATGCCCGTGAGGACGCCTGGATCTTCGCCAAGCGCTACGTCGCCAAGCGGAAACATGACTGGGAGGAGAGCCGCGGTGCCCACTCCAGCGAGGAGTTCGTGGCGCGCGAGGTCTGCGTGCAGCTCGCCCAGGAACTGCGCGACCACGAGCCGGCTCCTCACCGCGGTGACGAGGAGCACCTAGCTGGCGGAACCGTGAAGGCTGCGCTCGAGCAGGAAGGCTGGGAGTATCTGATCCCGTGGATCATGGAGATCGCGCGGGACGAGGAGCACGCGACCTGGGGCGAGATCGTACGCCACACGAAGCGCCACGCCAAGGAGCTGATCCGCAGCCATCATCTTTCGAGCGATACGACGTTCGATCACACCCGTTGCTACGGAGACGTGGCTGCCCAGATTGCCGGGATCCTGGCTCACGATTTCTCGGAGCACGCGTTTCCACGGGCGCGAATGTAGGCGAGAGCTCGCACGTATTCGCGGCATACGCCAAGGAGGTCGACGCGATGCGAATCCAGTCGATCCTGGATGCCAAGGGAAGCCGGGTCGAATCGATCGACGTCAACGTGCGCGTGGAGGAGGCCGCGCGCAGGCTCGCGGACCTGGGAATCGGCTCGCTGGTGGTCTGCGACGGCGCGGTCGTCGTGGGCATCCTCGACGAGCGCGACATCGTGCTCGGGTTCGCCAAGCACGGGCGCGCGCTGTTCGAGGTCAAAGTCTCGGAGCTGATGCGGCGCGATCCGGTCACCTGCACGCCCGACCAGAACGTGCGCGAGGTGATGGAGCTGGTGACGGCGCGCCGCGTGCGCCACGTGCTCGTGATCGGACCGCTCGGGCCGTGCGGGATCGTCAGCATCGGCGATGTCGTGAAGCAGCGGCTCCAGGAGACCGAGCTCGAGGTCAGTGTGCTGCGCGACTACGCGCGCGCGCGTTAAGGCCTCGCCAAGGAACCTGGTAGAGGCGCCTCGCGCCCCGGCCCACTGACCTCCGGCTTTCCGGCACCCTCACGATCGTTTTCCTGGTAGCGATCGCCAGCCCGACTCGAAGTGCGGAAATCGACAGCCTGACGGGTGCTGCGCCATCCTGCAGGTTCGGGCTGCGATCTTGAAGCGCGCCGCGTGCGCTCTCAACGCCCCCATGTCAGTCCCCGCGTACGCCACGTACCCGTCCGGCCGCACCAGGTACAACGCACCCCGCTCCAACCCCGCCGCCTCCACCGCCTCCGACCACGGGAACCCGCACAACGGCAACCCCGCCGCCGGAGCATCCCCGCCATACACGTGCACCTGCCAGTCCAGCGACGCCAGCGGCGCGAAGTTATCCACACCATCACCCCCCGCCCACGGCAGCCGATCGCCGCCCTCAACCGAGCCCGCCTCGCGCGAGCTGGGCGACCAGCGCGTCGCCCTCGACTACAACCTGCCGATCGCCGCCACGCGGCGGTTCGACGACGTGGGCTTCTTCAGCGCGATCCAGCTGGCGGGTTCGTACAGGGCGCTCGCCGCCCTGAGCCGGGCCCCGGAGCGCGCGAACTTCCAGTATCTGTCGGGGGCGCGCGAGCTCCCGGCCGCCGCGCTCGCGAACGCGGGCGTGCGTTTCGATGGATCGCTCAGCACCCGGCGCGCCCTCCCGCTGCGCCTCGTGGAGGGCGGCGTAAACCTCTACGAAGTGCCGTCCCCCGTTCCGCGCGCTCTCTTCTTCCCGGCCGGGGCCGTCCGCTACTGGAACGAGCCGGAGATGGCGGAGCGCCTGCGGGACGCGCGCTTCCGCCTGGACCAGCAGATGCTCCTCCCGCTCGGGCGGATAGGCCCTGAACCCGCCGCAAGCGAAGCCGTGTCCCCCACGCCCCTGGTGTGGCGGCGCGACTCCCGAGGCGACATCGAGATCGATGTCGTGGCAGCAACACAGGGCTACGTCCGCCTGCTCGAGTCCTACGATGGAGGCTGGACGGTCAGCCTGGACGGCGAACCAGTGGAAGTGCAGCGCGCGGATGGCTTCCTGCTGGCAGCGCCGGTGCCCGCCGGCGCCCATCGCTTGCGATTCGCATACCGAACGCCGGGGGCCACCGCCGGAGCGCTGATGTCGCTGGCCGTTCTGGTGATCGCCCTCGCGCTCGCCAGACGATACCCACCGCCCCTGGCCTGAGGCGTCGGCCGTTGACTTTTCGGCGACTCGAGAGCAAGAGTAGTGTCGCCATGTGCGGCCGATTTCTCGCCAGATTACCGATCCGCTGGGCAAGGAATTTCGCGCCTTGGGTTGCGGCTTCGGCACTGGGCTTCGCGGCGCTCCCGGCGGGGGCGCAGGCACCCGTGGGCGGGGAGTTCCAGGTCAACACGTACACGACGGGCGTCCAGTATTATCCCGCCGTGGCGGCGGACGCCGACGGGGACTTCGTCGTGGTGTGGACGAGCCACGGGTCGTCTGGGACCGACACGGACGGGTACAGCATCCAGGGCCAGCGCTACTCCGCGAACGGATCGACGCAGGGCGGCGAGTTCCAGGTCAACACCTACACGACGGACACCCAGTATTTATATCCCTCTGTGGCGGCGGATGCCGACGGGGATTTCGTTGTGGTGTGGACGAGCCGCGGGTCGTCTGGGACCGACACGCACTCGTTCAGCATCCAGGGCCAGCGCTACGCCTCGAACGGATCGGCTCAGGGCGCGCAGTTCCAGGTCAACACCTACACGACGGCCAGCCAGTCCGTTCCCGCCGTGGCGGCGGATGCCGACGGGGACTTCGTCGTGGTGTGGAACAGCATCGGCTCGCCCGGGACGGACACGAGCGGCTTCAGCATCCAGGGCCAGCGCTACACCTCGAATGGTTCGACGCAGGGCGCGCAGTTCCAGCTCAACACTTACACGACGGGCTTTCAGTTCGTTCGCTCCGTAGCGGCGGACGCCGACGGGGACTTCGTCGTGGTGTGGGAAAGCAACGCGTCGTTCGGGACGGACACGAGCTTCGACAGCATCCAGGCCCAACGCTACGCCTCGGACGGATCGACGCTGGGCTCGCAGTTCCAGGTCAACACCTACACGACGAGCGGCCAGGGATCTCCCTCCGTGACGGCGGAGGCCGACGGGGACTTCGTCGTGGTGTGGATGAGCTACGGGTCGTTCGGGACGGACGCGAGCTACGTCAGCATCCAGGGCCAGCGCTACACCTCGAACGGATCGGCTCAGGGCGCGCAGTTCCAGGTCAACACCTACACGACGAACAAGCAGTGGCTTCCCTCCGCAGCGGCGGATGCTGACGGAGACTTCGTCGTGGCGTGGCACAGCTACGGGTCGTCCGGGACGGATACGAGCGACTACAGCATCCAGGGCCAGCGCTACGCCTCGGACGGATCGACCCAGGGCGGCGAGTTCCAGATCAATACCTACACGACGGACGACCAGATGGAGGCCGCTGTTGCGGTGGATACCAACGGGGACTTCGTCGTGCTGTGGCAAAGCAACGCGTCGTCCGGGACGGACACGAGCGGCTTCAGCATCCATGGCCAGCGCTACAGCGTGCCGGCACCTCCGGAGCCGCCCCCCATTCCGGCGATGTCTCCCGCGACGAGGTTTGTGCTCGCAGCAGCGCTGCTGTTGCTAGGCGCCACCTACGCGCTGCGGCGTCGCGCGTAGCTCCAGGGGGCGGGAAGCCCGCCCAGGTAGAGCGCGAGCAGCAGGTACGCGACCAACAGGTTGCGGTAGAAGAACAGCACGATCTGGTTGCTCTCGAACAGTCCGAGCACGCCGGTGGCCGCTTCGACGCCGAACAGGCTCGCGATCCGCCAGGCGCTCTGAGTATGCGCCAGCACCAGCAGGATCAGGAACGCGTAGTAGTAGGCGGCCAGGCTCAGGGTGCAGAAGAGCAGGGGGATCGCCAGCACGGTCGCGGGTGCGTCGTCCAGCCACCGGGGACGCCGGACGAGCCATGCAGCGATCGCGAACAGGGCGACCGCGAGCTGAGCCCGGTAGGTCGTGCGCCGCCAGTCCAGCTCGCGGGCGTGGCCTTCGGCGTCCGAGGCCTTGACCGGACCCGTATAGGAGAGGATCTCGCCCAGCCCGATGCTGTTGTAGGCGTTGCTGTCCACGTGCCGCTGCATGTTCAGCCGAAAGTCCCGCCAGTGGTGCAGGCCGGCGGGAAGCGCGAGGGTCGCGGCGAACAGGCTCGCGCAGGTGACGGCGAAGGCGATCAGGAAGCGGAGATGCCGCGCATCGGGCCCTTCTCGCGCCGACTTGGGCGCTCTCCGCCCGAGAGAGTTGAAGGAACGCCCCTACTCGGACGTATGATGCCCGCTTATACGGACTATCCTCCCTCGAGGGCGTTCTCGTCCAATATGGTTTGGCGGCCGCTGCGACCTCGGCCGCTGACGGGTCGGCCATCAGAGCCCGGTCGGGCTAGCGAAATCAACTGGGCGGGGGTATGACCGAAATCATCGTCGGAATCGGCCAGTACGTGCATCGCTCCGTCGATGGCGGGTCCACCTGGGCGAGATCGCTCCGAGAGATTCCCGGAAAGCGTACCCCGATCGTGCGCGGCACCGTCGATTTAGCGGGACTCCCGAGTCGCCCACCCGGGACGATCTGGGACGCTGTTTCCGTACTCTCGGACGGCTTAGGGGTAGCCGTGAATCACGAGACCACCGACTCGGATCCGGGGAGCACGAACGCGCCCAGCAGTCTGGCCCATGTGTTCAGGACGAATGACGGTGGCAGGACCTGGCACGAACATCCGCTGAAAGTGAGATGGAAACTGACTCAAGCGATACGTCGGGCGACCATGTCATGGCCTGTCGAGGAGTTCACATCGCTCGTTCTCACGAGACCCGACACGGTCGTGCTGTCGTGGGAGGACCCGTGGATCTACGACGGCGCGAGGTCCCACGTGATCTTCTCCCACAACCGCGGCGAATCGTGGCGCTACAACTGCCTCGGCTACACCAACGCCTTCCTGACCTCCAATTGCTCCGGACGATTGATGACTTTGAACGACGGCTTTGTCCTGGAAAGCAGCGACGGAGAAAAGGAGTGGGCCAAACGAGAGTTCGCAGTCGAGTGGCCCTCTGAATTCCAGAACGGCGAGGTGAACCTGCTTCGCCACGTGACGTTCGTCGAGCCGGACGTCGCCCTCGCCATGGTCGTACACTGGAAGCGTGGAACAAGCCATGCGCCTGCCAATGTCGGGCTACTCCGCACGACGGATAATGGGACCCTTTGGCGCCACATTCACGTGTTCGAGGTGCCTGACGTCGGCGACGTCAATGAGCGACACATGTTGACGCTGCAGGTGCGGTGATCTCCGCAGCTACGGGATTCGAGTGGAAATCAGCGGCTCTCCCTCCTCGGCCCGAGAGAGTCCGCGGAAACCTGGGGCTACGAGCCCGACCCCTGAGGGCGCGCCCGGACCGGCGCCCAACGTCGCAGCGATCGCGGCCCAAGACCGCGGCAAACGGCCGCGCATGGCTGCCGCGCGGGGGACGTGCACCTTTGCGCTGCGCGCAGGCCGCCGCACCCGCCGGCCCGCTTGATTCCCCCGCGCATCGGGCCCTTCTCGCGCCGACTTGGGCGCTCTCCGCCCGAGAGAGTTGAAGGAACGCCCCTACTCGGACGTATGATGCCCGCTTATACGGACTATCCTCTCGTCAAAGTCAAAAGGAGCATGCCATGACCCAGGCAGCTGACAAGAATGCGATTCGCCCGTTTCATGTGAACTTTTCCGATGCGGAACTCGCCGACCTGCGCAAGCGCATCCTTGCGACCCGGCTTCCCGAGAAGGAAACCGTCGCGGATTTCTCGCAGGGCGTGCCGCTCGCGACGGTGCAAAAACTCGCGCGTTACTGGGCCACGGAATACGACTGGCGCAAGGTCGAAGCCCGACTCAATGCCGTGCCGAATTTCCTCACCGAGATCGATGGCCTCGACATCCATTTCATCCACGTGCGCTCG
>Ga0184637_10002959_pt1 | contig 10784 bp, 8 predicted proteins | sample PLM3_127_b2_FD_133143 | JGI IMG/M metagenome (GOLD analysis project Ga0184637, IMG submission 133143) | Groundwater sediment microbial communities from an aquifer in East River, Colorado, USA - PLM3_127_b2 | ecosystem: Environmental > Terrestrial > Soil > Riparian zone | place: USA: East River... | reverse complement strand
TGAGTCTGTGGGAATCCGCAGCGGTGCTCGAGCGCTGCGTTCTTTACGTTGGGAACGACACCGGGACCATGCATTTGGCTGCAAGCGTCGGAACGCCCTGCGTCGCCATCTTCAGCGCTCGCGACAACCCGGGCAAGTGGGAGCCGGCGGGCCCGGGCCACATCGTCTTGCGACACGAGGTGCCGTGCGCCGGCTGCATGTTGGAGACCTGCGTCGACCATGATCTCGCGTGCCTGAAGGCCATTTCCGTCGACGAGGTGCTGATCGCGATCGGCGATCGGCTGCAACAGATAAGAACGACGACATGCTTGACGTCACTCTCGTCCGGATCGGCCAACTGATCGGGAAGCCCCCCGGCTGGGAGCGGGTTGTGCGTGCCCTCGCGCCGCCGATGCGCTTCGCGAACAGCGGGGTTCGAGCGTCTCAGCAGCCCGACGGGTACGTGTTTCCTGTCGATCGCGGCACGCTGATCGGGTGGAGCGTGCATTTTTTCGGCACGTATGAGCCCGAAGTGCGAACGGAAGTCCGTCGACATCTGAAGCCGGGGGCGATCGCGATCGATGTGGGCGCCAATGTCGGCTGGCACACGCTGTTGATGGCCGCCCGCGCCGGCTCGACCGGCCGCGTCTACGCCTTCGAGCCCAACGACAGCACGCGCCGGCGGCTGGTCAGCGCTGTCGAAGCGAACGATCTCACGCATGTGACGGTGGATGGGCGGGGGGTCGCGGACAGGGTGGGCACCAGCGGATTCCAGGCGCCTCTCGCGGGTCACGTCTGGGACGGCACAGGTCGTCTGACCGCGGAGCCGGCCCAGGACAGGCGGGAAGGGCGGGAGAGGGAGGAAGGGCAGGAGCGGCCGGAAAGGCAGACGACGGCAATTGAGTGCACGACGCTCGACGCGTTCGTGGCCGAGCGGCACATCGATCGACTTGCGTTCGTGAAAATCGACGTCGAAGGATGGGAGCTGTCCGTACTCCGCGGGGCACGTCACGTGTTGAGCGCGCTTCGTCCCGTCGTGGTTTTTGAATTCGACCCCGCGTACGTGTCCCGATCTGGAGGCGCCGCCGACGATGTGACGCGATGCTGGCCGGACGCCGATTACGAGCTCTTCGCGCTTGATCCGCGCCGACCGCCGGCGCTCGTGGCGCGTCTCGGCGATCGCGGCGGCAACTTTCTGGCCCTGCCGCGCAGGGCGGCAACCGAGCGATGAGCATTGCGGCCGCGCCTGAGCACACTTTCGTCCCCGTTCCGCCCTCTGAATCTTTTCGGCTGGCCATCGTGGCGTCGCATCCCGTGCAATACCAGGCGCCGTGGTACAGGGCACTCGCGACCCTGCTGAACCTGCAGGTGTTCTTCGCACACCGGATCAGCGCGGCCGACCATGCGCGCGCCGGATTCGACGTCGGATTCGAGTGGGACACTCCGCTGTTCGAGGGATATTCCTTTGAATGGCTGGCCAATACAGCCTCACGCCCAGGGGTCGACCATTTCTGGGGTTGCAACACCCCGGGCGTCGGCACCGCCATCAGGCAAGGCGACTTCGACGCTGTCCTCGTGAACGGCTGGCAGCTCTGCTCCTATTGGCAGGCGATCCGGGCCGCGGGGGCCGCCGGTATTCCAGTCCTCGTGCGCGGCGATTCACAACTGGAGTCCACTTCCCGGCCAGTTCGCGGCATCCTGAAGCGTCTCGTGTACCCGCACATGCTTCGATCGTTTGACGCGTGCCTCGCGGTCGGCCGCCGCAACGCGGACTACTATCGGCATTACGGGGTGCCGGATGCCCGTATCTATCGCTCGGCACACTGCGTTGACAACGACTTTTTTGCGCGGGCCGCTGCCGATACCCGGCGCCGTCGCCATGAGGTCCGTCGCGAGTTGGGAATTCCAGCCGATGCCGTGGTGTTCATCTTCGCCGGCAAGTTGATCGACAAGAAGCGTCCGCTCGATTTCCTTGAAGCACTCAGGCGGATTCGCCAGAAGCACACAGACGTGTGGGGCCTCATTGTCGGCGACGGTCCGCTGAAAGCGGCGGTCGACGACTACCGGCACACGCACAATATCCCTTGCGCGATAGCAGGGTTTCAGAACCAGCGGCGCATCGCCGCGACGTACGCGGCGGCGGATGCGCTGGTCCTGCCGTCGGCGTCGGGCGAAACGTGGGGACTGGTCGTGAACGAAGCCATGGCGTGTGGCCTGCCGGTCATCGTGAGCGATCAGGTCGGCTGCGCCCCGGATCTCGTTGTTGAAGACGAGACCGGTTTCACTTACCCCTGCGGCGACGTTGCGGCACTCGCGGAGCGCGTCGACGCGCTCGCAGGCGATCGCCGTCGCCGAGACCGGATGAGCGCACGTGCTTCGACGCACATTGCGGCGTATTCTCCTGAAGCGGCCGCAGAAGGCGTCGTGCACGCGATGGAACATGTGCCGCGCGGATCGCACGTTCGACACGCAGTCGGAGGGACATCATGTCGTCGATCCTGAACCCGGCCATCTCGCGATCACGCATCTTCGAGCTGACCAGCGAAGAATGGGTGCTGCTGTTCGCCGCGGCGCTGCTGACTGTCGCGGGGATCGCCGCCATTTCACCTGACGTGACGACGTGGTCGGCCATCGGGATCGGATTCAGCGCCCTCGTGGTCGGCCATCTCTGTATGACGGCGCGGAGGTTTGTCGCGTTTCCGGACTTGATCGTGTCGGCCTCCTGTCTCCAGTGGATCATCGCGCCGTGGCTGGCGGCGCAGTATCCCTCGAGAATGGTCGTGTATCACATGACCCTCCCGACCGACGAGTACCTGCGCTACGCCGTACCGGCCACCATCGCCCTGTGGGTCGGTCTGCACCTGCCCGCCAGCCGGAAACTGTCGACGACGTGGGTGTTGCCTGAAATAGAGCCGCTGTCGAAACCCGTGAAGCGCACACTCGATGCCGCGATCGTCATCGGACTGGCGTTCGACGCATACAACGACTTTGTGCCGCTGCAATGGAGATTTCTCTTCTATCTGTTTGCATCATTCCGGTTCGTCGGAGCACTCGGATGGATGCTGACCAGCACACCAGGCTGGAAGATTCGCGTAGCCGCGGTCCTGTTGCACCTCGCCGCGGTTCAAAGCACCGGCGGCCTGTTTTATCTGGTCATTCATTGGGGTGGCTACTTCCTCCTCGTGTACGCCTTCATGAAGCGCTGGCGGCTCATGCTGGCGGTGTCACTGGTTGTCGGCGTGCTGGGATTGGGCCTGCTGCAGACCGTCAAGCCGACATTCCGAAACTCCCTGGTCGAAGACAAGGTGTCCGGCCCGGTGGAGGCGCTCACGCGATTGAGCGTGATGCTCTGGGACCGCGTCAACCAGGGTCACATCATCCATCCGGACTCGGACCTTGGCGACACGCTGGTCCGGTTCAATCAAGGCTGGATCATCTCCCGAATTATCACGCACGTCCCGGCGGCAGAGCCGTACGCGAGGGGCGAGACCCTGGCCGATGCGGCGATTTTCTCGATCGTCCCGCGCTTCCTGGTCCCGAGCAAGCAGGTCGGCGCGTCGAGAACGATATTCAGGCGATTCACCGGCATCGACCTGCCCGTGACGACGCGAATGGGGCTCGGCATCATCGGTGAGTTGTATGCGAACTTCGGTATGTTGGGCGGCGTCCTGACAACATTTCTGTATGGCTGCATCCTGGGATGGATATTCCTCTTCTTCGCCGATCGCGCGCAGAGGAATCCGCTCTGGTGGGCGATCGCCCCGACGATTCTCTTGCCGGGCGTCGAGCCTGGCTTCAACCTCGAGGACGTCTTCAACCACATCGTCAAAGCCGCCGTGGTGTTCCTGATCGTCTGGAAGACGATTGGACCGGTAGCGCGCCTGCTCGCGGCCCCGGCGCACACGCCGGCTGACGAGGAATTCGAGGACGTGTCGTCCTTCGATGATGTGGTCACCGATCACTGAGAACGCCTCGCGCCTCTCACTTGAACCGTTGATGCGCGTGCTGCAGGTCGGCGACAGTCTGGCCGTCGAATACGGCGGTACCGCCGCCGCATGCGCCGAGCTCACGAATCAGCTGGCCCACTGCGGCGTCGATGTCTCCGTCATCACGCTCGGCGGCTCAAACGGTTCCGGGCCGACGTGGCCGCTGGATCCGGCCGTGGCTGCCAACATCTGCATCCCCACGGGGCCGCGCCGGTTGGGCTACTGCCGCGGCATGCCGGAGATCCTTGAGTCTCTCGCGCCCCAGAACGTCGTCCACGTGCACGGACTCTGGCGGCTGCACTATCTGCAGTCCGCGCACTTCGCGCGCGCACGCAGCATCCCCCTGATCGTCAGCGTTCACGGCATGTTGCTCGGCGGCGCGCTTCGGCAGCGGGCCGCTCTGAAACGCGTCAGCCGATGGCTGTTCCAGGATGCAATGTTGCGGCGCGCTCACTGTCTGCACGCCACGGCCTCCGCAGAAGCCGAGGCCATTCGGCGATTGGGTTTCCAGGGACCGATCGCGGTTGTGCCGTGGGGCGTCCACCCCCCTGCTCCAAGCCCTTCCCCGTCTCAGTCGTTCGCCTCCGACACCGGTCCCCGCAGGGTGGTTCTCTATCTCGGCAGACTGCATCCGACCAAGGGGCTGGAACCGTTGCTGCGCGCCTGGGCGCAGGTGCGCGAACAATTCGCAGCCTGGCGCCTCGTGGTGGCCGGCTATGACGAGGGAGCGTATCGATCGACGCTGGTGGCGCTGGCGACGGAACTTGGCATCGCCGAAGCCGTCACCTTCGCTGGCCCCGCGCAGGGTTCGGCGCGCGAGCAGCTGTTCGCGGACGCGAGCCTGGTGGTGCTGCCGTCGCCGGCGGAAAACTTCGGCTTCGTGGTACCCGAAGCGCTCGTGCGGGGCATTCCCGTGATCGCGACTCAAGGCGCCCCCTGGTCGAGCCTTGTCGCGGAAGCATGCGGCTGGTGGATACCGCCCGGAGAGTCGTCGCTGGCTGCAGCGCTGGCTGAGGCTCTCAGCCAATCGCCGAAGACCTTACACGACATGGGAGAGCAGGGGCGCCGTCTGGTTCGCGACCGTTACACCTGGGACCGCGTGGCCACGTCGATGGTGGAGCTGTATGAGTGGACGCTCGGGCGACGCGTCGAGCCGGCTTTCGTGCAACGCTGACCGATGATCGTACTTGGCATCAACGCCTATCACGGTGATGTCTCGGCCGCGCTCGTGCGCGACGGGATGCTGGTGGCGGCGGTCGAGGAGGAGCGATTCCGCAGGGTGAAGCATTGGGCGGGCTTTCCCGCAGCCTCCCTTCGCGCCTGCCTGTCGATGGCCGGGGCCGAGCCGCTTGATGTGGACGCGTTCGCCGTTTCACGCAATCCTGCCTCTCATCGGTTACGGAAGGCGTGGTACGTGCTGCGAAACCGGCCGGCGGTGGCGCTCATCGCCGATCGCGCCCGGAATCTGCGACGCGTCGGCGGGATTGCCGGCGAGGTGGCGCGTGCCACCGGCCTGGACGAAGCGCACGTTCGCAGCCGAATGCACTGGGTCGAGCATCACCCGGCACATCTGGCGAGCACCTTTTTCGTGTCGCCGTTCGACGAGGCCGCAGTATGTGCGATCGACGGCTTCGGCGACTTTGTGAGCACGTCGGTCGCGCGCGGCGCCGGCAGCACGCTCACCGTGCTCGATCGCGTCTACTTTCCGCATTCGCTCGGCCTGCTTTACCTTGCGGTCACCCAGTTTCTGGGGTTCCCCAAGTATGGCGACGAATTCAAGGTGATGGGTCTGGCGCCGTACGGCGAGCCGCGGCGGGTGAACCTGCTTCGTCAGCTGATTCATCTCGAGCCGGGGGGCGGCTTCAGGCTCGATCTCTCCTATTTTCGCCACGTCACGGACGGCGTCGAAATGACATGGGATTCAGGGGAGCCGACGATCGGGCGCGTCTTCACGCCCAAGCTCGAAGGGTTGCTCGGTCCAGCGCGACGGATGGATGAGCCGCTCACCGAGGAGCATGAAGCCCTGGCGGCCTCGCTCCAGCAGGTCTACGAAGAGGCAGCCTTTCACGTTCTGACCGCCGCACACGCGCGCACGCGGTCGACCCGGCTCTGCCTGGCGGGCGGCTGCGGCATGAACAGCGTCGCGAACGGGAAGATTCGGGAGCGGACTCCCTTTCGAGACGTGTACATCCAGCCAGCCGCTGGCGATAACGGCACCGCGCTCGGCGCCGCGTTTCACGCGTGGCACCGGTTATCGCGGCAACCCCGCCAGTTCGTGATGTCGCACAGCTACTGGGGCCCGGAGTACGCGGACGACGCGATTGAGCGTGCGATCGTCTCGCGACACGCCGAAGTGCAGGAGCTTCAGTGCGCGAGACGAACCATCGCCGACGATGACGCGCTGTGCGAGTGGGCGGCCGCCCGACTTGCCGCCGGCTCGATCGTGGGGTGGTTTCAGGGACGGATGGAGTGGGGCGCCCGCGCCTTGGGCAACCGCAGCATTCTGGCCGATCCGCGCCGCCCGGACATGCGTGAGATCATCAACAGCAAGATCAAGTACCGCGAAAAGTTTCGGCCGTTCGCGCCGTCCACGCTGGTCGAAACGGCCGCCGATTACTTCGTGGGCGCCGTGCCGGACCCGTTCATGATCCAGGTGGTGCCGGTGCGGCCCGATCGGCGAGCCACGATCCCGGCCGTGACTCATGTCGATGGTTCGGGGCGCCTGCACACCGTGGATCGCGCGGCGAACCCGCTGTACTGGACGCTCATCGAGCGCTTTGGGCGTCTGACCGGCGTGCCGGTTGTGCTGAACACGTCGTTCAACGAGAACGAGCCAATCGTGCTGACGCCGGCCGAAGCGCTCGATTGTTTTCTGAGGACGAGCATGGATGTGCTGGTCATGGGCCATCACGTGCTTGCCAAGCACCCCGAGCCGAACGGCGTGCTCGCAGCTGTCGTCGGGGAGGGCGACACGATATGACCTGGAAGGGCCAGCACGTTCTCGTCACCGGCGGTGCCTCGTTCATCGGATCGCATCTGGTCGATGCGCTCGTCGCGCGGGGTGCGGACGTGCGCGTGGTCGACAACCTGAGCAGCGGCCGCCGAGAGAACCTCGCGGCGCACCTCGAGCGGGGAGCGATCGAGCTCGTCGAAGGCGATCTCCTCGACCCTGGCGTGGCCGATCGAGCCATTCGCGGCGTCGGCATCGTCTTTCATCTGGCAGCGGACCACGGCGGCCGTGGCTACGTTGACCTCCATCAAGCGGCCTGCGCCGGCAACCTGCAGCTCGATGGAACCGTCTTTCACGCGTGCCGGAAGGCCGGCGTCGACAAGGTCGTCTATGCCTCGTCCGGCTGTGTGTATCCGAACCATCTGCAAGCCGACGTCAGCCAGTCGCTCTTCCTGACTGAGGACATGGTCGGCCCGCCCTTCGACGCCGACCACATGTACGGCTGGGCAAAACTGATGGGGGAACTGACGCTCAAGGCCTACCGGCAGGACTGGGGTCTGAGATCGGTATCCTGCCGATATTTCACCGTGTATGGCGATCGCGGGCACGAGAACCACGCGGTGCTGGCCATGATCGCGCGCGCGTTCGTGGGGCAGGATCCATTCGTGGTGTGGGGTAACGGCGAGCAGATTCGCAACTGGACGCATGTCAGCGACATCGTCACCGGCACCATTCTGGCCGCCGAACGCATCGACGACGGCACCGCGGTGAATCTTGGAACCATGGAGCGAACGCGGGTCATCGATGCGGTACATGAAGTGTTGCGCTCCACCGGTCATCAGGCCCGGATCGAGTTCCATCCCGAAATGCCGACCGGGCCGCTCAATCGCGTGGCCGACAACGCGCTTGCTCGCCGCTTGCTCGACTGGGAGCCCCAGGTGAAGTTCATGGACGGCCTCCACCGCACGATCGAATGGTACTTCTCGTCGAAGCAGCGCGAAGCCGTGACCGCGACGCTCGAGCATCGATTGACCGAACGCTAGCAGGTACCTCCTGCACATCGCATTCTTCAACCGATCCTACTATCCAGACACGGCGGCAACCGGCCAGCTGCTGACCGAGCTCTGCGAAGGCCTGGTGCGCGATCACGGCTGGCGCGTGTCGGTGATTGCAGGTGTGCCCCTGATTCCCGCGTCCGACTCAGGTAATGGGAGGGCGGTCGGGTGGATCACCGGCCGCGAGCGGCACGAGGGCGTCGACGTGTTTCGCGCGCGCGGCACCCGCCTGTCGAAGCGGCGCTTCATCGGACGATTCACCAATTACATGACGTACTTTGCGTCGGCGTGCCTGGCCGGCCTGCGGCTGGACAGGCCCGACGTGATCGTCGCGTTGACCGACCCGCCGATCATCGGGCTGGCCGCCTGTCTGGCCTCTCGGCGGTACGGCGTGCCCTTCGTGATGTCGTACCGCGACGTTTTTCCAGAAGTCGCGAGGTTGCTCGAGGATTTCCACGTCGAGAGCGTGAACGCCATCCTTCAGCGAGTGAACCGGTTTCTCGTCGCGCACGCCGACCGCGTCATTACCCTCGGCGAAAGCATGCAGCGGCGCCTTATCGACGGCAAAGGCGCCGAGCCGCGCAAGACGGTCATCATTCCGGACTGGGCCGACTGCGAGGCGATCGTCCCGTCCCCCAAGCGCAACGCGTTCTCGGAAGCCCACGGCCTCGCCGACAGGTTCGTCGTCATGCACGCCGGCAACCTCGGTCTGTCCCAGAATCTCGAATCCGTCGTCGGGGCGGCGGAACACCTGCTCGATCTCCCCGACCTCGTGCTGCTGTTTGTCGGCGAGGGCGTCAAGAAACCCTCGCTCCAGGCAATCGCGCGGGATCGGGGCCTGACCAACGTGCGATTCCTGCCGTACCAGCCGAAGGCCGATCTCTCCAATACATTCGCCGCCGCCGACTGCTTCGTCGTTTCACTGAGCGTTGGACTGTCCGGCTTCATCGTACCGAGCAAGCTGTACGGGATCCTGGCGGCCGGCAGACCCTACGTGGCCGCTATGGAGCGTGACTCAGAAGCGGTACGAATTGCCGAGAAGGAAGGGTGCGGTCTCGTCGCCGATCCCGGCAACCCTGAAAGCCTCGCCGCTCAGATTCGAGCCCTGTATCTGAACCGCGATTTGACGAGACAGATGGGCGAACGGGCCCGAGAAGTGGGCATGCGATTTGACCGGAGGGCCGGCGTGGCCGCGTACGATGCGCTCGCGCGTGGTCTGGTCAACGGATCGCCATGAAGCGCGCGTTCGACATGTGCCTGTCGAGCATCGCCCTGATCCTCTCGGCCCCGCTCTGGATCGCCATTCCCATCGCGATTCGGTTGGACGACGGTGGGCCGATCTTTTTTTCACAGGCCCGCGTCGGCCTGAACGGCCGGGTGTTCCAGGCGTTGAAATTCCGATCGATGATCCCCGACGCGGAGGCCGTCAGCGGACCGGTACAGGCGAACGAAGGGGATCCGCGCGTCACGAGGATCGGCCGCGTGCTGCGAGCGACGGCCATGGACGAACTGCCGCAGTTGTGGAACATCCTCGTCGGCGACATGAGCTTTGTCGGTCCGCGGCCGCTTCGACCCGGCGAGATCGACGTGTGCGACGGCGAGCTGATCGCCTTGCACGACGTACCGGGCTATGCGCGGCGCCACAGCGTCCGCCCGGGATTGACCGGCCTGGCGCAGGTTTATGCGCGGCGCGATTTGCGCCGGGCGGGGAAGTTCCGCCTCGATCTTCTGTACCTGAAGGAGGCTGGCCCATGCCTGGATCTCAAGCTTCTGCTGCTGTCGTTCTGGATTACGGCTCGAGGCGAGTGGGAGCGTCCCGACCGGCGTCCGCCGACGAAACATCGAAAAGGCTCGCTATAATGGCTGCCGAATGAGCCTCGACGTGCTGGTGATTGGCGGCGGGCCCGCGGGCCTGTACTCGGCATGGCACCTCGCACAGGCGGGATTCTCGACACTGGTGTGCGAAGAGCACACGACAATCGGCACGCCCGTCCACTGCACGGGAGTGCTCAGCGCGGCCAGCTTCGACGAGTTCCCGATCCCGCGGGAGGCGATTCTGAACCCGCTGACGACCGTCCAGTTCGTGTCGCCGACCGGGCTCCAGGTGCGGTATACGCCGCCCACGCTGCAGGCCGTGGTCATCGATCGCGCACGGTTCGACCAGCGGCTGGCCGCCCAGGCGCGGGCGGCCGGCACCGAGATCCGATTCGACACGCGGGTCAGCTCGTTGGAAATCACGCGCGATGAAGTTCTGGCGAACGCCGGAGGCATGCCGGTGCGCGCGCGCCTGGCAGTGCTGGCCAGCGGCGCGTCGTACACGCTGCAACGCCGGCTCGGTCTCGGTTTGCCGAGAGCGTACCTGCAGACTGCACAGCGCGAGCTCCCAGCGCGCAGACTGGGCGACGTCGTCATCCAATTCGGGTCTGCCGTCGCGCCGGGCGGGTTTGCGTGGGCGGTGCCCATCGAACGGCCCGAAGGCCCACACGTACGCGTGGGCGTCATGGCGACGGGTCAAACGACCGGCTGGTACGACGCCATGGTCGGGCGGCTGACGTCGTGGGGCGTCCACCCCGACGGTGCGCGCCCGCGGCTGAAGTTTCTGCCCTTGCGATCGATCTCACGAACATTCGGCGACCGCTTGCTGGTCGTGGGCGACGCCGCCGGCCTCGTCAAGCCGACGACGGGTGGGGGCATCCATTACAGCATTGTGAGCGCGTCGCTCGCCTGCGACGTGGCCGAAACCGCGCTGCGCCGCGACCGTCTCGGGGCTGCGGCCCTGTCGGTGTATCAATCGCGGTGGCGAAGGCGTCTGGC
>Ga0184637_10002958_pt1 | contig 10785 bp, 8 predicted proteins | sample PLM3_127_b2_FD_133143 | JGI IMG/M metagenome (GOLD analysis project Ga0184637, IMG submission 133143) | Groundwater sediment microbial communities from an aquifer in East River, Colorado, USA - PLM3_127_b2 | ecosystem: Environmental > Terrestrial > Soil > Riparian zone | place: USA: East River... | reverse complement strand
GAAAGCCGAGGGCCCGCGCGACGTTCGAAGCGCCCTTCTCCGTTTCAGGCGGGAAGGCCCTCGCCTCATGAGCGATGCCGTTGACGTCGAGGTATTCGTATGCCGGAAGCGTCAAGCTAGTGGTAGTACAGCTAAGGCTTCGGGCTCTGCCAAAGAGCGCGGCCTACGAAGAACGGGCCCATCTTTTCCATGAACTCCGATGTCTGCCGGGTCTTGCGCATCCTCTGCACGAGGTGGGAAAGCGGATGGAGTTCCTTCCCAACGAGGCCGATTACGAACTCGTTGTCGTTGGTGTCGATGCCGAAACACGCGAGCCGAATGTCGTGCGCCAGGCCCTGCTCCCCGTAGAGCCGGCCGATGCCGCCGTGCTCGCGCAGGATGCTCTTCTGCTCCTCGTCGGGAAGAGCGTTGAACGCCCCGACCCGCCGCAGGGGATACCAGATCGCCCACGGCCACTCGGGATCGAGGACGTTTCGCCGCGGTCGCCCGAGAAGCCAGTCCTCGACGTTCGGCTCGTATCCACTGGCGTAGGTGCGCCCGAGCATCGCGAGCTCGGGCCGGAACCGGAGCGAGCGGAACGGCGCCTCGTTGACCAGGGGCCGGACCACCGTCACGAACCGTGCCGGGTCCTCCGACATGGTGAGAAGTCCGACGCCGCGGGGATCGTTCACGTCGATGTAGACCACGGCCTCGATGCCGCTCGCTTCAACGTTCTTCGCCATCGCCTTCGCCACCGCCTCGGCGTCGTGGCAATCGGTGAACACCTGAAGCTGCAGGAAGAGGCGTCGATCGGTCGTGCTCCGGCTCCCGTCCGGCGCCATTCCGTGCTCCTGGACGTCAATGCGGCTCTCGGGCTTGCGATCGGAACGGGTATCCGCGGGTGTCGTGGTCATCGCCTGGATTTTACTCGTTTTTCTTCTTCAGCAGGCCGCGGAGCGCATCCGTCGCCTTTTCCGTGACCTCGCGCTTGGCCCCCTGTCCGGCTTGTGAAGCCAGGGCCTTCAAGTCCGGGCGGACCTTGGGGTCTTCCATGGTGCCGGTGATGTCAATGGGAACGGGGACCCACCCTTGATCGTCGGCGAGGAGATCCAGGGCGCTCGAGCCCATCCCCTCGATTTGGAGCCCTTCGCGGGGAGTCGCGAGCGACAGATCGAAGTCGACGGGGCCATCGAGTCTCATCGTACCCTGCAGATCGAGGCGGGCGTCGCCGCTCTCGAATTGGAAAGGCGCGAGCGTCACGCGGTCGTTCTCCATACGGAAGCTCGCCTCGGTAGCCTTGTAGGACGCGCCGACGACCGCCTTTTTTCCGAGGGCGGCATCGATCTGGCTGAACATCTTCGCGTCGGGAAACCGTCCTTCCGCGAGGCGCACCTGGCCGTTTCCTTTCAGGTTCTTCGTTTCGGGCCCGGCGCCCTTGGCCTCGAGCTCGAGGGTCGAGGGGCCGAAGCCTGAAGTCGCTCCCACCATTCCGTTGAGGTCCAGCGGATCGCCCTTGGCGTTCATCGTATAGGTGAAAGGAACGGGATTGAAGTCGAGCTTCGCGTCGGCCGCGAACTTCCCGTTCGGCAGCAGGAACGACAGCTCGGGGATGGTGAAGACCGCGTCCGCGAGCTGAAACTTACCCTCGGTCTCCGTGAGAGTCAGAGTATCGAAGACCATCTCGCGGATTGCGAGCGTCCCCTCCGCCGAGAGGGCGGCGAGAGACGAAGCGCCGGGGTTGAAAGCCACGTTCCGCATTTCGAAGTCGAGGCCCTCGACGCGAGTCTTCTCTTCCCCTTTCGCGTTTTTCACCGAGAGGCTTCCGTCCTCGATCTGGATCTGCCGCACTTCCAGGGCGAGTCCGCCGCCGCCTTCCTCTGATTCCGCCTCGGCCGGAGCGCTTTCCGGCGCTTCGGCCTTCTTGGGGGAAGACCCCTTCGTTTTCGACTGGAACAATTCGAACCGGGGCTTCTCGAACAGGATGCGATCGATGGCCACGGTCCCGGAAAGAAGCGGGACGAGCCGATGCTCGAAAACCAGCCGATCGAGGTTGAAGGTGAGCTCGCGGCCGTCGCCGGAAGACTTCGCCTCGACTTTCTCGAGAACCACGCCTTTGAGAAGGTTCAGCCGAAACCCCTCCGCTTTCATCTGTATCCCGGTCGCGGCGGAGACCCTGTCGAGAAGCGCCTGCCCGAGCTCGGGCGAATCCCAGTCTCGAGACGCGAGGAACACCGCCACCACCCCGAGCACCGCGAGGACGATGAGGAGCTTTTTCAGCATCGCTTTACCTCTGGAATAAATAAGGCTAGCACAGCGAGCTAGAGCTCGCGAAGGTATCGATGGACGTCTTCTTCCGAATGCCACGGCCGCTATGTCGATGGGGCTCTCCGAGTGCATTCGGCAAAGAGAGAATCGATTCGAAAACCGCCGAGAGTTGAAACCGCTCCGCCAGAACGATCTTCATCGATGACGCGCGCGGTCGTGCCGCTTTCCGGCCATGCGATTCTCCGGTTTGCCCACTCCTTTCGGCATGCTTCGCAGGAAGGCAACGGCTCGCTCCGGGCTGTTGAAAGTCTTGGAGGCTTCCGCTTCGCGCTCTTTATGGAGCTGGCGCCACAGTCGGTCGGCCTGGGCATCCGTAAGGCGGGGTGCGAGCTCGAGGTCATCCCCGGACAAGGGCACGAGCGCTGCTACGTGCTTCGAGCCTCGCATCAGGACGATCTGTTCGCCTCGTTCTGCCGCCTCGACCAGCGCGTTGAGGCGCGCCTTGGCCTCCCGGATGGTTACCGACTTCACGCCCGCGATAATATCTCAATGTTGTAGAATTCATCGGAAATCGTCAGCTCATGGGAGGCAGCGATGAAGCTGGGTGTTTGGATTGCCCTGGCTATCGGCGCCATAGCTGGCTTATCGCAGATCGGCCTCTCCGAGGGGACGACAACAACGGTCGATTGCGACGCTGGCGGCACGATCGGTGCCGCGCTCACCACCCTGCGACCGGGCGATACTCTCCTGGTCAAGGGCACCTGCCGCGAGAATGTCACTATCGCTGCTGAAAGCCACCGCTTGACGCTCGACGGTCAAGGGCAGGCGACCATCGACGCTCCTGACCCCGGCCCAGCGGCTGTCGCCATCACCGGCAGGGAGATCGCGCTCAAAGGCTTCACCATCACTGGCGGGCGCAATGGCGTGAACGTGCTGCGCGGCGGGACGGCCCTGATCGCCAACAATGTCATCCATCACACCGGTCCCGACGGGCGGCCCGGCGCCGGCGAGGGCGTCAACGTCGGGCAACATAGCTTCGCCCGGTTCATCGGCAATACCATCCGTGACAACCCGGTCTCGGGCATCGTCGTCCACGAGAACGGCGCCGTGCGGATAGGCTTTACCGACGTCGACAATCCGGCGGCGGCGGGGAACACTATCGAGGGCAACGGGGGTTCCGGCATCCGGGTGACAACGTCCGCGAACGCGAGGATCACCGGCAACACGATTCGCCGGAATGGACAGGACGGAGTGGAGGTTTCCGGAGGCTCGAACGCCCAGGTCTCCGGCAACGTCATCAGTGGCAACGGCGGCAGCGGCATCCGTGTCACGCAGACCTCCAGTGTGCAGCTTGGCGCCGACGAGGGCGAGGGCCTGCTCGCTGCCTTCAACTCGACCGACCCCACCCTGTTGAATGGCGGGGCAGGTCTCACGTGCGCGGTCGGCGGCTCGGTTGATGGTCGCCTTGGCTCGCTCAACGGACGTGACGGCCCGAAGCGCTTCGACGAAACGTGCATCGACAGCCTCCGGTGAATGGCGCCGGAACTCTAGGCCGTCGAGCTCGAGACTCTCCACTTCCCCCTCGACGCCCAGGCGGAAGCTCACGAAACCCGTTCCCTGCCACTTTCGATCCCAGGAGACGCGGAACACGTCGTGGTGCCAGTGCTCGAGATTTCCCGCGAGAGCAGGGCCGAGGCTCAGACGCAGCCCTTCCCCGCTCTTCGAGACCGAGGCCTCTCCCGCGAGAGGATCGGTGTAGGCGCCGGTATAGCCCTCCAGAGGGAGAGACGGCCGGGTTCCGGGGACGCGCTTGGTCTCCGCCTCAGCCTTTTTCTCCTCCGCCTCTTTCGCGAGCGAGCCGTAGAGCTCGTGTAGATCTGCGCTCCAGTCGCGCCGCGGCCCCTCGCCATCCCCATAGAGGTCGAAGACCGTATACATCAGAGCGTGCCGAAGCTCGGCGTGATCGAGGTTCGCGAGGACGTAGACCCCGAGGCGCTCGCTTCGGATGAGACCGTGGATCGCGACCATCCCGTCGATGCTCCCGGTGTGGAAGTCGACGACCCGTCCGTGGTAATCGTGCTGGAACCAGCCGAGGCCGTACGTCGTCCACTTCGGGCGGGTGAGCCTCTGCGTGGGGTAGAACTCGTCCCGGTCCACGAGGGTCTGAGGACGGAAGAGCTCCTCGAGAGTCTCCTCCTTCAGAAGGCGCTTGCCCTCGGGGGTCGCGCCCTCGAGGACGAAGCGCATCCATTTCGCCATGTCGGAAACGCTCGACCAGATCGAGCCCGCGGGCGCTACCGGGTCGACGCTGGCGTTCTCGATGACCTGGACCTCGCCGTCGATGCTGTAGTGAGGGGAGGCGACATTCGCCTTTCCCGCGAGGCCGGAGAGAGTGACCGCGGTTCCCGTCATGCCGAGGGGCTCGAGGAGCCGGGTGCGTACGAAATCCTCCCAGGGCATGCCGCTCACCTCGGCGACGACCGCGCCCGCTGCCGCGTACATGACGTTCTGGTAGGTGAAGTGCGAGCGGAGAGAGGTCTCCTGAGGCAGGTAGCGCATGCGGAACAGGATGTCCCGTGGCGCGTTGTCGCGGCCGTACCACAGAAAATCCGCGTTCGGAAGCCCGGCGCGATGGGTGAGTAGATCGCGCACCGTAACCTCTCGGGTCACGATCGGATCGCGGAGCTGGAACCACGGGAGGTGTTTCGTCACTGGATCGTCCCAGCCGAGCTTCCCCTCGTCCACGAGCATCCCGAGAGACGCAGCGGTCATCGCCTTGGTCGTCGAGCCGATGGCGAAGAGAGTGTTCTCATCCGCCGACTCGGGTTTCGAAAGCTCGAGGACGCCATACCCTTTGGCGAAAACCACCTCGCCGTCCTTGACCACCGCGACGGCGAGAGCGGGAATCTGCCAGTCCGCGACGCCCTTCGTCACGTACTCATCGAATCCCGCGAGCTCCGACGGAGTCTCGGCGGAAGCCCGCCCGAGGCCAAGGAGGACGAGCGCGCCGGCAAACGCGATCAGGTTTCGCATCAGCGAACTCTAGCAGAAAGTTGGCAAAGGGCGCGCGGTGGGTTATGGTTTCTCTCCCATGACTCAGCACGATCTGTTCATTGGCGGCTCCTGGGTGAAGGGCGCCGCCTATCAGCCAAACCTCAACCCCTCGAACCTGGACGAGAGTGTCGGCGAGTACGCCCATGCGGACGAGGCCACCGCCAAAGACGCCGTCGCCGCCGCCCGTGCGGCATTCCCTCAGTGGTCCCGAAGCAACATCCAGACCCGCGCGGATGCTCTGGATCGCGTCGGTACCGAGATCCTCGCCCGCCGCGAAGAGCTCGGGCGGCTTCTCGCGAGAGAAGAGGGAAAAACGCTGAAGGAAGGTATCGGCGAGGTGGCGCGAGCGGGGAACATCTTCAAGTTCTTCGCCGGCGAAGCTCTCCGGCTCAGCGGCGAGCTGGTCCCCTCGGTACGGCCCGGAGTCCACGTCGAGGTCACCCGCGAGCCCGTAGGGGTCGTGGGAATCATCACCCCCTGGAACTTCCCCATTGCGATACCGGCATGGAAGATCGCTCCCGCGCTCGCTTTTGGAAACGCTGTCGTCTTCAAGCCGGCGGACCTCACTCCCGGCTGCGCCTGGGCCGTCTCCGAGATCATCTCCCGCTCCGGTATCCCCGCGGGCGTCTTCAACCTCGTTCTCGGGCGGGGACGGGTCGTTGGGGAGGTCCTCGTGAACTCGCCCGACGTCGACGCCATCAGCTTCACCGGGTCGGTCGAGACCGGCCATCACATCCTTCTCGCGGCGACGAAGCGGCACGCCAAAGTACAGCTCGAGATGGGCGGAAAGAACCCGCTGGTAGTGCTCGACGACGCCGATCTGGAGGTCGCGGTCGACTGCGCCGTTCAGGGCGCTTTCTATTCCACGGGCCAGCGCTGCACCGCGTCCTCCCGGTTCGTGGTCACCGAGGGGATTCACGACGCTTTCGTCGACAAGACGATCTCACGCTTGAAGGCGCTCCGGGTCGGCGACGCCGTCGCCCCGGATACCGACGTCGGTCCCGTCGTCGATCAGAGCCAGCTCGATCAGGACCTGTCTTACATCGAGATCGGCCGCGGCGAAGGCGCCAGGCTCGCGTTCGGAGGCGAGCGGCTCTCTCGGGAGACCAAGGGGTACTATCTCAGCCCCGCGCTCTTCGTGGACACCGACAACCGCATGCGCGTCAACCGCGAGGAGATCTTCGGGCCGGTCGCGACCGTGGTTCGCGTCAAGAGCTACGAGGAGGCGGTCGCGGTCGCGAACGACACCGAGTTCGGACTCTCCGCCGGCGTCGTCACGACCTCGCTCAAGCACGCCGACGATTTCAAACGGAGCTCCCGCGCGGGGATGGTGATGGTGAACCTCCCCACCGCCGGGGTCGACTACCACGTGCCCTTCGGCGGCACGAAGGGCTCGAGCTACGGGCCGAGGGAGCAGGGCGGCTACGCCCGGGAGTTCTACACCACGGTCAAGACCGCCTACGTGAGCTCTTGACGCTCAGGCGGTCGCCTGGGGCTTCGGCTCTTTCAGCTCCTCGCCGAGCGTGCGCTTCTTGATCAGCTCGTAGAACGCCGACTGGCTGCGAATCGCCTCACCCTTCCGGGGCCGGTACTGGTTCGTGAGCTGCTCGTCGAGGATGCGGGCCTTGACGTTGTCGGCCCATTGAAGCTCGAGGAACTCCTTGAGGTCCTTCTGCAGCTTGGGATCGTAGATGGGGAAGGTCACCTCGACCCGCCGATCGAGGTTTCGGGTCATCCAGTCCGCCGACGACAGAAACATCTTCTCGTTTCCGCCGTTCGCGAACACCAGGATCCGGCTGTGCTCGAGGAAGCGGTCGACGATCCCGATGGACTCGATGTTCTCCGGATGCTCGACCGCGCTCGGGAGAACCGAGTACATGCCTCTGACGTTGAGCCTCACCTTCACACCGGCATCCGCGGCGTCGTAGAGAAGACCGAGCATCTCCGGGTCGGCGATGTTGTTCAACTTCAGGTCGATGTACGCTTCCCTCCCCTTCTTCTTGTTCTTGATCTCGCTCCGCACCAGCTTCGTCAGACCCTCGCGGAAACCGAAGGGGGCGACCATCAGATGCCGGAAGTCCGAGACCCGATAGTTGTCCTGCAGGAACTCGAAGACCGCTTCGACTTCCCTGGTGAGGCGCCGGTCGATGGTGAAGAGGCACTGATCGGAATAGACCTTGGCAGTGTCCTCGTTCAGGTTGCCGGTCCCGAGAAAGGCGTAGCGCTGGAGCTTCCCCTTCTCCTTCCTCACGATGAGCCCGATCTTGGCGTGAACTTTCAGCCCGCGGACACCGAAGATGACTTTCCCGCCCTCCTTCTGAAGCTGGTTCGCGAGGGCGACGTTCGCCTCCTCGTCGAAGCGCGCCTGGAGCTCGATAATCGCCGTCACTTGCTTGCCATTTCGCGCCGCGTTCAGAAGCGCGTTGGCGACCCCGGAGTGCCGGGCGACGCGATAGAGCGTGACCTTGATCGCTGTGACTTTCGGATCGATTGCGGCCTCACGCAGCAGATCGATGACGTAGTCGAAGGGCTGATAAGGAAAGTGCAGCAGGAACTCATCCTGCCTCATGGCGGCAAGAATGCTGCCCTGGGATTCGATCCCGGGGAACGAAACCGACTCCATCGCCGGATAGAGGAGGGCCTGCCTGCCCACCCGGGGAAAGTCGATGAAGTCCTTGTGATTGTGCGTGCGGCCGCCGGGGACGAAGCTGTCCTCGGTCTTGAGGCCAAGCTTGCGCACCAGGAGCTTGCGGAGATCCTCGGAGATCTCGCGGTCACAAACCAGCCGGACCGGATTTCCCTCTTCGCGGAGCTTGATTCCCTTCACTACCTTGCGCACGTAGCTCTCGGTGACGTCGTCGTCGATGTCGAGCTCCGCGTCCCGAGTGAGCTTCGCGATATGGGAATCGATGCTCTCGAACTCGAAGAGGGAGAAAATCTCTCTCAAGTTGTACCGGATCACGTCTTCGAGAAGGATCACGTACTGGTCTCTTCCCACTTGAGGCAGGGTGAGGAACCGCGGGAGCGCGTCCGTTGGCACCTCGATCAAAGCGAACCTGTCGTTTTTTCCGCCCTTGGTCCGGAGCCGAGTCGCGAGATAGATGGACTTGTCGCGGAGCTCGGGGAACCGGAACTTGTCACGGACCATGAGCGGCGTCAGCTTGGAGCGCACTTCGCGGCGGAAGTAGCTCCGGACGAAGCTTCCCTGCTCGGGAGTGAGCTTCGTCTCGTCCACGACGTGGATCCCCTGCTTCGCGAGCTCCTCCAGGATCTGGGCGTAAGCTCCCTGGAACACCGCCTGCTGCTTGAGGATGATCTCCTTGATCTCGCGAAGAACGGCTTTCGGGTCGTGGCCGAGAAGCTTCTTGCCCTTCCGCCCGAGCCGCGCCAGCCGATGGAGCGTCGCGACCCGAACCCGGTAGAACTCATCCTGATTCGAGGAGAAAATCCCTAGAAAGCGCATCCGGTCGATGACGGGAACGCTTCGGTCGCTTGCCTCCTGGAGGACGCGGGCGTTGAAGGACAGCCAGCTTAACTCCTTGTTTCTAAAAGGATAAGGCATCTGCCCTCGTTTGTTCCCGCCTGGGGACGCCCATTATACCGAAGAGGGTCGGGGAGTAAAGCGGTGAGCTCAGGCGAGACGATCGGTGACGACGAAGACGAGCTCCACGCCACCGATGCGAAACTTGGAGCGGTTCTCGATCGCGACGCTTCCCTGGATCCGCTCGCTCCCGACGAAGGTCCCGTTGGTGCTCCCCATGTCCTCGAGATCGCCTACCGCGCCGCGGATGCGGATCCTCGCATGGCGGCGCGAAAGCTCCGGGTCGTCCAGAATCACGTAGCAGCCGCTGCGTCCGATCGTAACCAGTGCTGTGTCGATCTCGATCACCCGTCCGGTCTCGCTTCCGCTCAGGACGAGGAGCGCGTACTTCTTGCCCGGGTCGAGGGCCGCGTCGCTGGATCTGCGGCCGTGCACCTGGGTGAGGGAGAGCGGGATGGTCATCTCGGGGAGCGTGAGCGGCTGATGGCACTCCGGGCAGAGGACTCGAGCGATGTCCGAAAGGCGGGGAAGGTCGTCCTCCTGGATCTCGTGGCTGCAGCTCGTGCACCGGATGGTCATGGCGTCGCGCGATGAGATCATTTTAAAGAAACCCCATCCCCGATGACAAGCTCGTTCTGATAGGCTGGTCGCCGTGAGCGCGGCAGAACGTTTCACCCTGGTCACGGGCGCCTCCACCGGGATCGGCCGGGAGCTCGCCCTGATCGCCGCATCGAAGGGGTGCTCCCTCGTCCTTTTGGCGAGAAACGAAGACAAGCTGTCCGAGCTCGCCCGGGAGGTACGCGAAGCTCACGGGGTGCGCGCGGAAGTGGTAGCGCTGGATCTTAGCGACCCGGAAGCCCCTGCCGCCCTGTTTCGAGAGATGAATCGGCGGGAAGTCGAAATCGAGGTCCTCATCAACAACGCCGGGTTCGGGAGCCTCGGCCCCTTCCACGATACGCCGATCGACCGGCAGCTCGAGATGCTGCGTCTCAACGTCCTCGCCCTAACCCATCTGACGCACCTGTTTCTTCCGCCGATGCTGGAGCGGCGCCGCGGACGGATCCTGAACGTGGCCTCGACGGCGGGGCTGCTGCCAGGTCCGTGGATGGCGGTCTACTACGCCAGCAAGGCTTACGTTTTTTCGTTCAGCGAAGCGATCGCGGAGGAGCTTCGCGGAACCGGAGTGACCTCGACCGCCCTTCTCCCCGGTCCCACACGCACCGAGTTCCAGTCGCGCGCCGACATGGCGGGCTCGCGACTCATTCGCCTCGGGATGGCGGACGCCCGCTCCGTGGCCGAAGCCGGCTATCGCGGAATGGAAGCCGGAAAGGTGGTGGTGATCCCAGGGATCTCGAACAAGGCCCTTTCCGTCGTGGTCCGGCTGTCACCGCGATGGGCAGTGCGGCGGGTCGTAAGCTGGCTCAACCGCAGCAACGAAAGTTAAGTACAGGGAACGAAAGAGGTCCCGAACGTGTAAGAGAAGGGGATGGGAAGATAGGAGGAGGGGGGATAAATCAAAACCCTTTCTGAGGTCCCCGATTGCCGGCGATTTCGGGCTAGAAACGGACCTCGGGCGGCGTCTCGAGGCGTAACCATGGGAGTCAGTCCAGAGCAGAACGGCGGAAGGAGACAGAAGGGGCAACCTGAGAACAAGACTAGATAGCTCAAGACTGACCATAATAGGTGCGAGGGTACAGCGTGAGCACAGTTGACGATGACGTGAAGGCAATCAAGAAGCTGGGGGAGGAGTTTTTTGCCGCGGTAAACGCGGCGGATCTGGATAGGCGAATGGCAACGATGGCTCCAGATGTAATCATCATGCCCGGCACTTGTCAAGAATATTGTGTCTGGGCGATGAGCTAGGATTTCGAGAAGCGGTTTGGGGTTCTGGCGACGAGAGAGATGATCGGCGCAACACTCCGATAGGGAGCTTGGGCTGTGGTTTC
>Ga0184637_10002957_pt1 | contig 10785 bp, 9 predicted proteins | sample PLM3_127_b2_FD_133143 | JGI IMG/M metagenome (GOLD analysis project Ga0184637, IMG submission 133143) | Groundwater sediment microbial communities from an aquifer in East River, Colorado, USA - PLM3_127_b2 | ecosystem: Environmental > Terrestrial > Soil > Riparian zone | place: USA: East River... | reverse complement strand
TGGATTCCTCTCGAGCCCCGTCTTTTCGCTCCTCGGGATCTTTGTCGCTTGGCAGGTCTTCCCCTACTTCGTTGACCCGTTCTTCGGCGCGCTTCTGAAGGTGGTTCACCCGGCCGACGTCTACGAGTAATCGACGCCGAGCGGGCACGGCGGGACCAACGCTCAGGGGGTCAGGGGCGCCGGCGCGACGTCGACAAAGCAGGAATTGAACGGGGCCGCGCCGGCAGGGGACGTCCGGTCGAGGATGAGCACGTTGACGCAGCCGTGCGTGTCGAGCCCCGCCGCGTCGGGCGTGAACCAGGCGCCCTCTTTGATGGAGACGACGCCCGGCGCGATCCGGTCCGTCACCCGGGCGGGCAGGACGGTCGCGCCGCGCGCGTTGAAGACGCGCACGCGCTGACCGTCGACGATCCCGCGCGCGGCGGCATCGGCCGTGTTGATCCAGACGTCGTCGCGGTCAGCCCGGGCGAGGATCGGCTGGTTGTCGTGAATGGAATGCGTGCGCGCGCGTGACTTGGGTGTGACCAGACGCAGGGGATGGCGCGGATCGACCTCGTCCTCGATCCAGGTCGGAATCGGAGGAATGGCGCCGAGGCCGTAGGGATCGGGCGTGGCCGCCAGCGTCATGGAGTAGATTTCGATCTTGCCCGACGGCGTGGTGAACGGATGGTGCTCGGGATCGCGAATCTCTCGGGCGAAGGCGACGGCGTCCTCGGGCGCGGGCAGACGCGCGAGCCCGCGCTCGCGGAACGTGTCGAAATCGTCGATGACGTCGCGGGTCAGCTCCCGCAGCCACTCGTCCTCGGACTTGTCGTTGTAGCCGGCGATCCCGAGCCGGCGCGCCAGCTCGGTGCAGATGTCGAAGTCGTTCCGGCACTCGTCCATCGGCTCGATGGCCTGCTTCATGAAGATCACGTAATGGCCCGCGCCCGCCCAGGGCGTGTGGACGTCGTTGCGCTCCCAGAAGGTGGTCGCGGGGAGCACGATGTCCGCGTACCGCGCGGTGGGTGTCAGGAAGTGATCGTGGACCACCATGAACTGCAGGCGCTGGGCGGCGGCGGCGATCCGGGCGACGTTCGGCACCTGGTTGAAGAGGTCGCCGGCCACCGAGTAGATCATCTTGATGTCGGCCGGATAGCCACCGGCTCGGCCGCGATCGAGCAGATCGGCCAGCATCGAGGAGGCGACGCGGGCGCCGCTCGGATTGGTGCCCGTCGGCAGCAGGCGAATCCCGCAGCGGCCGGTGGCGCCGTTGCTCGTGCCGGCGTTGCCGCCGGAGATCCCGACGTTGCCCGTCATGGCGGCGAGCGCGTACGCCGCGCGGTGAAACTGCTCGCCGTGAATGGTCCGTCCCGGCGCGTAGCCGCAATGCAGCGCCGCCGGCTTGCTCGTCGCGAACTCGATGGCGAGCCGCTCGAGCATCGCGGCGGACATCCCGGTGATCTTCGCCGCCCATTCCGGCGTCTTCCTGACACCGTCCGCGTCCCCCATCAGGTACGCGCAGTACGACGCGCCCGCTGGCGTCCCCGGGGGCAGATGCGCCTCGTCGAAGCCGAGCACGTGGCGGTCGAGGTACGCCTGGTCGTGCAGCCCGTGGCGCGCGATGACGTAGGCCATGGCGATGAGGGCCGCGGCGTCCGTCGAGGGGTAGATGAAGATGTGCTCGTCGGCCAGCTCGCGGCTCGAGCGCGTCACGCGCGGGTCCACGCAGATGATCCGCACGCCGTGCTGCTTGGCGCGCTTGAGATACTGCAGCGTCCCCGTGCCGAACGTGCCGTCGCCGGGGCTCCAGCCCCACATCACGATGAGCCGCGAGTTGACGTAGTCGATGGGCTCGCGCCCCGCGCTCTTGTACTCGGCCTTGGCGCCGTAGGTCTGCCGCACCGCGAACACCTCGGCCTCCGCGGAGAGATTGCTCCACAGCTCGGTGCACCCGCCGAACATGTAGAGGAAGCGCTGGCTGACACCGCGGCCGTGGAGCATCGACAGGCTTCCCGTCCGCGAGCAGTCGAGGATCGCGGCGGGCCCGTACGTGTCGCGGACGCGGAGCATCTGGCGGGCGACCTCGTCGAGCGCCTCGTCCCACGTGATCCGCTCGAACTGCCCCGAGCCGCGCGGCCCGATGCGGTGCAGCGGGTGCCGCAGCCGGTCCGGGTGGTTGACCCGCTCGAGCTGGCCGAAGCCCCGCACGCACGCGTGCAGGGGGGGCATCTCGGGCGTCCACTTTCGCGGATCGGTGCTGATCTTGACGATCTGCCCGTCGCGCACGTGGGCGTTGACGGCGCACCGCCCGCCGCAGTTATGGCCGCAGGTGCTGGTGACGACCGTCTCGCCCGGTCGTGCCGCGACCCGCGGCGCCTCGTAGATGATCCTGGGATTCATGACGGGTTCAGAGGGAGACTCCTGGTGCGCCGCGCTCAGCCGACCTGATAGCGCTTGAGCGCCGCCTGGTCGAACGTGAGCCCGAGCCCCGGCGTTTTCGGCACTACCAGCTGGCCGCCTTCGATGGGCGGCGTCTCCTCGTAGAGCCTGAGCGTCCACGGCATGTACTCGACGGTGAGGCCGTTGGGAACGGCCGCGACGAGATGGACGTGGATCTCCGGCACGAGATGGCTCACCACGGGCAGGTTGAACGCCTCCGCCATGCCGGCGACCTTCATCCACTGCGTGATGCCGCCCACGCGCAGCAGGTCGATCATCACGATGTCGATCGAGCGTGCCTCCAGCAGATGGCGGAAGGGCACGATGCCGTAGTGGTACTCGCCCGCGGCGATCGGCGTGGTCAGCGCGTCAGCGATGCGCGCGAGGCCGGGATAGTCGTCGTGGGTGGTCGGATCCTCCAGCCAGAAGAGGTGATAGGGCTCGATGCGGCGCCCGACCTCGATGGCCTGGTTGACGCTCCAGAGCTGGTTGATGTCGCACATCAGGTCGACGTCCGGGCCGATCGACTCGCGCATAACCCGCACGCGCTCGACCGAGGCGGCGACGGTCGGCTCGCTCCCGCACTGCATCTTCATCTGGCGAAAGCCCATGTCCCGGAGGCGCGGCCCCGCCTTGGCGAGATAGTCGACCGGATGCGGGCGCATGAGGGCGCCGCTCGCGTAGGTCGCCACGCGCCCTCGCAAGCCGCCGAGCAGCGCGCACACGGACTGGCCCATGGCCTTTCCCTTGAGGTCCCAGCACGCGATATCGACGGCCGAGAGCGCCAGCGTGAAGATGCCGCCGGGACCTGAGCTGCCGGCGGCGCGCCGGAGCTTGGCGGTGATGGCCTCCACCTGGGTGGGGTCCTCGCCGACGGTGAGCCGGGCGAGCTCGTCCACCGCGGTCTTCAGCGCCGGAGTGAGCGCGCCGCCGAAGAACGTCAGCCCCAGCCCCACCGCGCCCTGGTCGGTGCCGAGCTCGAGGGTGACGAACTCGCGCGTGTCGGTGGGGGCGGGCAGGCCCACCACGAGCGGGTTGTCGGCCGGCGTGCGCAGCGCGCGGGTGGTCACGTGAGTGATCTTCATCGGGCTCTCTCCTTCGAGGGTGTGGTCGCCTACAATACACTCCCGTGAACGTCCAATCCATCAAGGGTCTGGTCCAGCCCGACCGCGTCCACCGCGCCGTCTACACCGATCCCGCGCTGTTCGAGCTGGAGCTGGACAGGATCTTCGGCCGCGCCTGGCTGATCCTCGGCCACGAGAGCCAGGTCCGGAATCCGGGCGATTTCTTCACGACACGGATGGGGCGGGAGCCGGTCATCGTGGCGCGCCACACTGACGGGTCGGTGCGCGTCTTCGTCAACCGCTGCGCCCACCGCGGGGCGCGCGTGTGCGACGCGACGGCCGGCACGACACGCGAGTTCGTGTGCGCGTATCACGGCTGGACGTACGGCACGGACGGTCGCCTCTGTGGTCTCCCGCTGCCGGACGGGTATGACCGTCCGGTCACCGAGACGACGGAGGGCGAGCTCGCGCGCGTCCCGCGTGTCGACGCCTATCGCGGCTTCGTCTTCGCTTCGCGGGCCGAGCACGGCCCGACGCTCGTCGAGTTTCTCGGTCCCTTGCGTGCGTCGTTCGACGATTTCGTCGAGCGCGCGCCGGACGGCGAGGTCGAGATTGCGGGCGGCGTCTTCAGGCACGCCTACCAGGGGAACTGGAAGCTCGTGCTTGAGAACCACAACGACACCGTGCACCCGGCGTTCGTCCACGCATCGTCCATCTGGGCCGCGCGCGAAGAGCCGGCGGCCGCCGGCGAGGCGTACTCGGAGATCGGCGTCCGCCAGATGCTCCAGAACGGCGCGCCCTGGGAGGTCTGGGAAAACACCGGCCTCTGGGTCGCGGGCTACGGCCATTCCTGGATGGGCGACTATCACGACGACAGTCGCCTCGTGGCGGTCCTCGACCATCCCGCGTTCGTGGAGTACCGCACCGCCCTGGAGCGGCGCCTGGGACGGGACGGGGCCGCGCGTGTGCTGGGCGAGCTTCGCTGGAACAGCATCGTGTATCCGAACTGTTCCTTCATGAGCCAGTTCCGGCAGCTCCGCGTCGTCTACCCGATCGCCGTCGACCGCACGGCCGTCCACGCGTACTCGTTCCGGCTCAAGGGCGCGCCCGAGCGGATGTTCCGCGACACCATCGCGTTCTCGAACATCGTCAACGGCACCGCCTCGCCCGTCCTCACCGACGACCTCGAGGTCTACGAGCGCACGCAGCAAGGGCTCGGCGCCCGTCGATCCGACTGGGTCTACCTCGGGCGCGGGCAGGGGGGCGACGTTTCGGATCGCGACGGCACGCTGCGCGGACGGACCGGGACGAGTGAGATTCACATCCGTAACCAGTTCACCGCCTGGCTCGAGTACATGACCGCCGAATCCTGAGATGCCCACGGCCACCGCTGTCCGATCGCGCTCCGAGATCGAGCAATTCCTCTACCGCGAGGCATGGCTGCTCGACCACGGCCGGCTCGACGAGTGGGTCGGGCTCTTCACCGACGACGCGACGTACTGGATTCCGCTGGAGGCGAATCAAGGGGACCCGCTCACCACGTCGTCGATCGTGTACGACGACCGTCGGTTGCTGGAGATCCGCGTCCGTCAGTTCCAGCATCCGCGCGCCCACGCGCGGGTGCCCGTCCCTCGCACCGTGCATCACGTCGGCAACGTCCAGGTCATGGACACTGAGGGTCGAGAGGTCCGGGTCAACTCGACGCTCGTCCTGCTCGAGTACCGCCGCGAGCGCCAGCGTGTCTGGGGCGCGCTGGTGGAGCACCGCCTGCGCCCCACCGGGGACGGCTTGCGGATCGCGGCCAAGCGAGTCGATCTCGTCAATTCGGAAGCCGAGCTGGACGGCGTCGTCTGTCTGTTTTGATGGGGGGCCCCGAAATGGCCCCCCAGACCCCCCAGCCCTCGGAAGCGCCCCGACAAAGCCGTGGCGCTCCTCGATACCCGTACCGGCTGCTGCCGTTCTGGTTCTTCCTGGTGACACTCGCGCTCTGGCAGATCGCTTCGAGGCTCGACCATCCGGATTTCGTGCTGAGCCCGGTAGAGATCGCCAGCCACTTCATCGAGGCGCTCCGCTCGGGCGAGCTCCTGCCACACGTCGGCGCCAGCCTGGTCCGCGCTCTCCCGGGGTTCGTCATCGGGTCGCTGGTCGGCGTGGCCCTCGGCCTCATGGCGGGCATCGCTCGAAGCCTGGACCAGCTCCTGAGCCCCGTCGTGTTCCTGACCTATCCCGTCCCGAAGATCGTCTTCCTTCCGATCGTCATGCTCTGGGTCGGAATCGGTGACGTCTCGAAGATCCTGATCATCGCGCTCGCCTGCTTCTATCCGTGCTTCATCAACGCCTACTACGGCGCCCGCGGAACGCCGACCCTCATGGTGTGGACCAGTCTCAACATGGGCGCCCGACGGTCACAGATCTTTCGCAAGGTCGTCGTCCCGAGCGCGCTTCCGCTGGTCTTCGCAGGGCTGCGCGTCTCGCTGGCGCTCTCGTTCATCCTTCTCTTCTCCACCGAGATGATCAATGCCCGCTCGGGCCTCGGGTTTCTCATCCGACAGTCGGAGTCGAGCCTGCGGTTCGACCTGATGTACGTGGCCATCGTCGCGGTCGCGATGCTCGGCTACGCCAGCGATCAGCTGCTCCTCCTGGTACGCCGTCATGTCCTCGCCTGGCAGGAGGCGACGAGCCGGTGAGCGTCCACCGGCCCCTGCTGGCCTCTGCTTTCCGCCGCCTGGCGCTCCTCGCGGTGGGTGTGCTCGTCTGGGAGCTCGTGGCCGGCAGCGGGATGGTCAGCCCGATCATCGTTCCCTCCGTCACGAGGATCGGGTACCAGTTCTGGTTGCTGGCGATCCGGCCGGAGTCACTCATGGAGGCCTGGTACTCGGTCTCTCGCGGGCTCAGCGGCTTCGCGCTTGCCGCGGTGGTCGGCATCGCCCTCGGGGTGCTGATGGGCCGCTCGGCGCTGGCCGCCGCGTGTCTCGGCCCGCTCTTCTCGGGCACCTATCCCGATCCCCAAGATCGCTTTCTTCCCGATCTTCATCTATCTCTTCGGCATCGGCAGCCTGTCGAAGGTCCTGCTGATCTTCCTGGAGTGCCTCTATCCTATTGTCGTCACGACGCACGCGGGCAGCCGGGCCGTGAATCGCGTCTTGCTCTGGTCGGCCGCCAACATGGGCGCCTCCCGCGCCCGCATCCTCTGGCGGGTCGTCGTCCCCGCGGCGGCGCCGTTCATCTTCGCCGGATTGCGGATCGCGCTCCCCATCGCCATGATCGTGGTGATCATCACGGAGATGATCAGCTCGGCCGACGGTCTCGGCTACCTGGTCATGTATTCGCTCGCCTCGTTCAAGACGGATCGGATGCTGGCGGTCGTGGTCGCGATCGCGCTCCTCGGCGTCGCGCTCGACTGGCTGATCGTGTGCCTGCGCGACCGCCTCGTGTTCTGGGAGCGGCTCGACTCCTACTATGCGGAGTAGCGACGTCGTTACCCCTTCATCGCGGCAAATGCCCGAGGTCGACCATCTCGTCGACGTTCACCGGCTTCTCGAGCCAGCCAAGCTTCTCGTGCATGAAGACGGCGAGCTTCTTGAGGCTGGCCACGTCGACGCGTCCGCCGGGATCGCGCTTCCAGTCGGCGTTCTTCAGATAGAGCTCGAGCGGAGTTCGGACGAAGCCCGCCTTGTGGAGATCGCGCTTGGCCTGGGCCTGGTTCGCCAGGTAGTAACGCGTCGCCGAGACGTAGTCGGTGAGGAACGAACGGACCGCCTCCGGCTGCGCCTTCAGGAATTTCTCGCCGAACCAGACGTCCAGTAGCTCGTGATCGTAGCCGACTGCTTTCACCGCGGTGAAGAGCGTCCGCAGACCGCCCTTGGCGACCTCCGCGGAGTAGAACGGCTCCACGAACGTGCCGAGGTTCACCTTGTCCGAGCGCACCGCCGCGCCCATGGCCGGGAAGGGGATGGGCACGACCTTGACGTCCTTGTCGGGCACGAGGCCGTCGTTGAGCAGCGCGGCGCGAACCCAGAGATCGGTCGCGGTCTTGAACCCGAGGACGCCGGCGGTGCCCCCTTTGAGATCCCTCACGCCCTTGACGGGCGCGTCGTCCTTCACCATGTACGTCGTCGTGAACCAGTCCTTGCCGTGCGCTTCCTGGCAGATCCCCGCGACGATCTTGATGTCGACCCCCTGCGCTCTCGCGAAGATCACCGCCAGACCCGGCGCCGTGCCGCCGTCGAGCTCGTTCGCCAGATACGCCTGGAAGCGCTCGGGGTTGCCCTGGAACGAGATGAACTTGAGCCGGTACTTCGTTCCCTGGCCCGGCGTGAGATCCGGCCGCGCCGCCATGAGCCACACCTGCTCCTCGGCGGCGAAGCCGTGGCCGAAGCGGATCAGCGGCGGCTCGGCGGCCTCGGCCGGAAGGAGTCCGAACGCCACCAGGCTGACGAGGCAGATGAGGCCGAGCATGGTCCGATGGTTCACGATGGTTTCTCCTCTCGGATCAGGTCCCAGATGTGGTTCCGGCACTCCAGGAACGCGATCGACTTCCGCACGACGATCCCGCGCGGGCGCGGAAGCTCGACCGGCACCTCTTCGCGGAGCCTGGCGGGCCGCGCGCTCAGGACGACCACCCGGTCGCCAAGGTAGACCGCCTCATCGATGTCGTGAGTGACGAAGAAGATCGTCTTCCGCGTGCGCTCCCAGATGCGGGTGAGCTCCTCCTGCATCGTTTCGCGCGTCTGGGCATCCAGCGAGCCGAACGGCTCGTCCATCAGGAGCACCTCGGGGTCGAAGGCGAGCACGCGCGCGAGCGCGACCCGCTGCTTCATCCCGCCCGAGAGCTCGCTCGGCAGGTGATTGCGAAACTCCGAGAGTCCCGTCAGTTCGAGGTAGCGGTCCACGACGGAGGCACGCTCCGAAGCAGGAGCTCCACGGACCTCGAGCCCCCAGCCGACGTTGCCGCCCACGGTGCGCCACGGGAAGAGCGAGAATTCCTGGAAGACCATGCCGCGGTCCGGCCCCGGCCCGACGACCTCGCGCCCGTGGACACGGATCTCTCCGGTGTTCGCCGGGATGAAACCGCCCAGAATGTGGAGCAAGGTGCTCTTGCCGCAGCCGCTCGGGCCGACGACGGTGACGAACTCGCCATCGGCGACGGACAGACGCGCAAGATCGAGCACCTCGAGCGTCCGTCCGTCCCGCGCGTACGCCTTGCGGAGCCCGACAACTTCAAGGGCCGGCGTGCCCACGTCAGGGCCTGGCCTCGCCCCGAGGCGGCCAGGCGAGGAGGCGCTCGAGCGCGGCTTCCGTCCGCGCCGGCACGCGGCCCGCACGCCTGACGCGTCGATTTCGCAGCCAGCACGCCAGCACGCCGGAGAGCTGGCCCTCCTCGCCGACCTGTCGCGACAGCCGGACGACCGTCTCGACGCGTCGCTGGCGGCGCGCAACGTAGCTCGCCAACGCCGCGGGCACCGGCTTCTCACCACGGGAGGCCATCGCCAGCTCGTCCGCGAGGACGACGGCGTCTTCCATCGCCATGCCCGCGCCCTGCCCCATGTTCGGCGTCAGTGCGTGCGCGGCGTCGCCCAGGAGCGCCACGCGGCCACGGGTCCATGTCGCCTGCTCGATTTCTTCGATGTCAGTGCACACGAGGCTGTCGGTCGACGTGAGCTCGTCGAACGCGCGACGCACCCGTGAGTCGGTGAACTCGCGGAAGAGGGTTCGCAACGCCTCCACGCCCTCGAGCGCCCACGGGTGGCTCTCGCGCGGCGAGTTGAAGGTCGTCCAGACATAGAGCTGGCCGCCGCCGACAGGCACGAGTCCGATCCGGCGCCCGCGCCCGAAGAACTCGCTGAAATGCTCGAGCCCGTTCCGGTTGGCGACGACGAATCGATGGGAGCGATAGCCCAGGTAACTGGGCTCGTTCGCGCCGAAGAATCGTGTGCGCACGCTGGATCGGATTCCGTCGGCGCCGATCAGGACATCGGCCGCGAAGGCCGCGCCGCTCTCGGTCGCGACGCGCACGCCGTCCGGGCCGGCGTCGAATCCGCTGATGCGCGTATCGAAGTGGACGGTCCCGGCGGGCAGGCCGTCAAAGAGACACTCATGCAGGTGCGCCCGGTGGCAGAGCGCCCCGACCGCGAGCCGCCCGTCGGCATAGAGTGGGCGATAGTCGCGCGTCGCGAGCCGCCGTCCGCGGTGGTCGAAGGTGTCGCGGGCGAGATAGGGCGAGCTGCGGGCTCGCACGCACGGCGCCAGGCCGTTGGCCTCGAGCACCCGCATGGCGTTGGGATTCATGATGATCCCGGCGCCGACCGTGCCGAGCTTCGGCGCGCGCTCGAGCACGACGACGGAAAGCCCCGCCATCACCAGCTCGCGAGCCAGGGAGAGCCCGCCGATGCCCCCACCGACGACAATCGTCGACAGGCGCATCAGTGAGCGAGCGCCACGCCCAGCGCGGCCCGTCGCACCACGATGCCAGGCATCCGCATGGGCGCGATTGTAGTCAGGTGCTGCCGGACGGTCAAAAGGGTGAGCCGCGAGCTACGGCAGGAGATCGCTCACGACAATGCGCGCGCCCGCCACGGCCAGGGGCGTGGCGGACGAGGGTGGATCAGACGCCACGAGCATCTCATCGCTAGGTCGCGAGGCCGAAGAGTGTGGTCATCCGCTTGCCGTCGAGCATCGCCGTCATCGCCTCGTCGGGCGGCCGGCGCTCGAAGCGGCTCGCCGCGTCGAGCACCTTGGGCAGGAGCCCGAGGTCGCCTGCGGTGTTGATGAAGACATCCGGTAGGCCCAGCACCCAGTGCACCGCGCGGTCGATGTCCGCCTGCTCCTCGAGCGGCTGGTACCACGTGGTGTGCGTCCGGTCCGTGGTCGCCCACGGGCCGCGCGCGATCGACTTGATGATCTGGACGGCGACGTTACGTTCGCGACAGATGGCCAGCACCTCCTCGAAGCTCCGCCGGTAGCGTTCGTTCTCCGCCATGAAAAAATTGTAGGGGAGCAGCACCGAATCGAAGTCGAAGCGTGCGAGGCTGCGCCGGTGCATCGCCGCGATGGTCCAGCCGTGGCCGGTCACGCCGATGAAGCGCGTCAGCCCCTGCTGGCGGGCCTCGATTGCCGCCTCGAGCGCGCCGTCGGACCCCATGGCCTGATCCCAGTCGTCCGGGTGCCCGAGCGAGTGCAGCTGGATCAGATCGACATGGTCGACGCGCAGCCGGTCGAGGGAGCGGTGAATGTCCTCACGGGCCTCGCGGGCGGTCCGGGATCCCGTTTTGGTCGCGAGGAAGAAGTCCTGCCGGTGACG
>Ga0184637_10002956_pt1 | contig 10787 bp, 8 predicted proteins | sample PLM3_127_b2_FD_133143 | JGI IMG/M metagenome (GOLD analysis project Ga0184637, IMG submission 133143) | Groundwater sediment microbial communities from an aquifer in East River, Colorado, USA - PLM3_127_b2 | ecosystem: Environmental > Terrestrial > Soil > Riparian zone | place: USA: East River... | reverse complement strand
TGCCGATGCCGAGCACTTATACCAGCGGGTGCTGGCGATCCATGCGAAGGAAGACAAAGCTTACAAGGTTGCCCGCGCCTTGGTGAACTTGGGCGACCTGTACCGTGCCACGGGACAGCACGCGAAGGCCGAGCCCCTATTCACGCGAGCGCTGTCACTCCGGGAGCAGAACATGGGCCCGAAGCATTTCAAGACAGCCGAAACCCTGCGCCGCCTGGGCACGGTCTACCGAGTGAGGGGGGACTATACCCAGGCCCAGCCATTGTATGAGCGCGCCGCGGCGATTCACCAGAAGGACGGGGGCTCCTCCCTGGCGGCGCCATGGGCGCTCCGAGACCTTGCCGCGCTCGCCGCCGCGCAACAAGACTATCGCTCCGCACTGCGTTTCTTGACGGAGAGCCTAGCCGCCGAGAAACCAAGGCGAAACCTCGGCTTCGGGCCCGGCACAGAGGAGAAGCATCTCGAGTTCACTGCATCGCGTTACGTCTCCGGAAGCTACTTCTTTTTTCTGTCGCTCGTCTCGCGACACATCAAGGATGACCCGCAAGCGGTCCGCAAGGGCATAGAATTCGTCTTGCGCCGCAAAGGGGTCGTCTTCGATACGCAGTCAATGGCGAGGGCGAGCTCGGGAGAGCAGTCCCAGGTCGCGCAACAGAAGCGCGATGCATTGTCCGCCGCGCGCACCGAATTGTCTGCCCTCTTGCTCCACAAGCCGAAAGCGATGGCTGAGGAGGCGTATCGCGAGAAGCTCGCCCTCGCCTTCGAGCGCACCAATACACTCGAGCAAGCGCTCGCCTACTTGCCTTCGTCACTGGCGCGAGAGTTTCCCGACCAGTCGATCACCGTCGATACAGTCGCCGCGGTCCTGCCCAAGGGGTCCGCCCTCCTGGAGTTTGTGAAGATCCCCGACTTCGATTACGCCCGAGAGGACTTCGATTTCCCCAAACGGGAGTGGAGTGCGTCATCGCGCTATCTCGCCTTCATCCTCAACCAGTCGGGAAAGGTCGTCCTGGTTGATCTTGGGCTGGCAGGCGAGCTGGAGGCCGCGGCGGCACTCGTATTCAAAGACATGCGCGACCGAGAGGCCATCGCATGGAGCCAGCATCTGACGGACCTTTATACGCGTCTGTGGGCTCCGCTCGAAGGAGCGCTCCGCGGCGTGGACAAGGTCATCATCAGTCCGGACGGCTCTTTGAACTTCGTGCCCTTCGCGGCGTTGATCGACAACGATGGGCGTTTCCTGGTGGAGCGATATCTGGTGGCGTATGTCAATACTGCACGAGAACTCTTGGCCACCGAGCCTCCGCCGGCACCACCCGCCAGTGATCTGCTGCTGGTGGCGAATCCCGCCTTTGATACGGAGGCGTCAGGGTCACCAGGTTGGAGCGCAGACTTCCAATCTCGTGATTTTCATCAGCGATTTAACCCTCTGGGGGGTACCCAACGCGAGGCGTCAGAAATTCCGCCTCTCATCTCTGATACACACGGCCAGACCATCTTGGTGGGAACGAAGGCGACTGAGGGAGCAGTGAAAAGCGTCCGCAGTCCGCGCATATTGCACTTGGCGACGCACGGATTCTTTCTGCCGGATCAAGAGTTCGGGATGGATGAGGCACGGTATGAGAACTCGCTGGTTCGGTCCGGGTTGGCCCTTGCTGGAGCCAATCGTGCAGCACAGGCCGCGGAAGGCGAGGACGGTCTACTGACCGCATTGGAGGTCACAGGTATCGACCTCTCTGGGACCTTCCTGGTCGTGCTTTCAGCCTGCAACACGGGCGTCGGCGAAGTGAAGGCGGGAGAAGGCGTCGTCGGTTTACGGCGTGCGTTTGCTTTAGCCGGGGCCAAGAATCTCATGATGAGTCTGTGGCCGGTAGGCGATGCCATCACCGCAGACGAAATGAAGCTATTTTACCGGAACCTGCAAAAGATGGCTCCTGCGGAGGCGTTGCGGCAAGCGCAACTCGACACCATACGAGAACTGAAGGCGAGAGACGGCCACGCTTCACCGCAGCTCTGGGCCCCGTTCATTCTTCAGGGCGGTCACGCGTTGAGCGTTGCAGCCAACTGATCCAGTCTGAAGCGAATAGGACACGGATGCTTGTCCTTCCAGGGGCGGGCCTTCTCGAACTGCGCGGTCAGCCCGATGGTCGTCACTTCATCGGCCATGCCCGCAATCATGCGGTGCGTGGCAGGCCGTAACCTCCGAAGCGGTGCACCGCACGATGGCCGACCCTCACAAACCAAGGCTGCGCTGCCGGGTGTGCGCGGCGAACAAACGCTCGGACGCGGTCAGCGCGTCGTCAGCGATCTCAAACGCGCCTGTCTCAATGTCGATGGCGACGATCTTACCCTCACTTCCCTCCGGAAGCTGGGGCCGAACCCGCTGCTCATACAACTGGGTGCCGCGCCGAGCGTGCTCTTCCTCGCCGTACCGCGGTTGCCGCATAAGTCGTGCAAGTCCTCAGCCGTTACCCTACCGCGGGTCTCGGTATGCTAGCAAGCCCTTGGGGCCCCTCGTTTGGCCGAACAGGTACGAGCTGTGCCGATGCGGTTCGGAGTTGGATCGGCGAGCAGAAGACGCGACGACGTATAGGAATTCCAAAAGGCATTTTCGCCCGGCCGCGGCCGCCCGCCCGCACGGCCCGCAGCAAGGCGGAGTGCGGCGCCGCGCGGCCTGGACAGGCAGCACAGGAGGGGGTAGGGTAGCGCCTCAGGGGCGCCCTGGGGCGCAGGCCTCGGGACGGGCGGTTGTGGAAGGCGGGGGGGGAGTCATGAAGTAAAGGCTGCGGGGCATAAAGCAAGTGACACGGCACAGCTGTCTAGAAGGACATAAGTACCTATGCAGAATTATTTTCATACTTCTTCATGGCTGTACCTGGCTGAGTGCATACAAAATGTGAATTTAATTTTGCCCAAGTACTTATATGCAGAGGGGAGTAAACATGAAAGCGGGATTGCCAAAACTGGTGTTCGTGCTGTCCTTGGCGATAGCTTCAATGGTGCAATTCCACGTTTCCCCTGAGGTCCCCCAGGCCGCTGCGTCTGAGGTGGCGCCATCGGCGTTGGCCGACCTACACTCGGGTGAACGCGGGGGACCCGGCAGCGGCCTGCCCACCTGCGCCCCCGGCGTGGAGTTCCTGGGGTTCTCAGACGCCCTGAACAAGACCGCGTTCGGTGGCTTCGACGTCGTCGAGCTCTCGGGCCTCACCTACGACCGGCGTCTGGGCACATACTACGCGGTGGCCGACCGGGCTGGTCCGGTGGAGAGCCACGTCTTCACCCTGGACATCCCGGTGGCGGCTGAATCATTGGGAGTGCCCAGCATCATGGGCGTCACGGTCTTGAAGGACGCCGTGGGGACTCCGTTCAACGGCTCTACTTTCGACGGCGAGGGTATAGTCCTGACCCGGCATAACGAGATCATCATAGCCTCAGAGGGCGGCTCAGCCGCGGACCAGCAGCCGGAAATCCGACGCTTCTCGCTGGGAGGCGATCATCTGGGCGAGCTGCCGGTGCCGGCGAAGTTCCTCATTGGACGGAACAACCTGTCCTTCGAGAGCCTGGCCCTGAGCCCCAACGGCCACGGCCTGTTCACCATCAACGAAGGGCCTCTGGCGGCTGATGGGAGAACCGCTGACCTTCGCAGCCGGCTGCGCATCATCCACTATGAGGACCGGGGTGGACTTTTAGAGCCGGTGGCGGAGTACTTCTACCTGACCGAGCCGGGCCGCAACGTCTCAGACGTGGGCGCCGTCGAGATGATCGCGCTCTCGGAGGACGACCTTCTGGTCCTGGAGCGCGGCTTCGTGGCCGGGAGTGGCAATACCATCCGCATCTTCCGGGTGTCGGTGGAGGACGCAGAGGACGTTTCGGGCGAGCCTACCCTGGACGCTCCTGGTCTGGCGCCGGTGGTCAAGGAACTGGTGGTGGACGTAGCCAACTGCCCCTCGGCAGGCGCCACGTCGCCTCAGGTCCAGCCGAATCCCTTGCTGGATAATTACGAGGCCATGGCCCTCGGCCCCAGGCTGCCGGGCGGACGCCGGGCGCTCCTGCTAATGAGCGATGAGAATGCCAGCCCCACACAGGTTACGCGCATCGTCGCCCTGGCCGTCCCGACCCGCGACCTGGTGGGGGATGACGACGATGAAGACGGAGGGAACGGGGACTAGCGCAGTTCGGGCATCAACGGGTCGAACAGACGGGCAGAGGAGCTTGAACTCCTCTGCCCGTCACCTCTTGCAGACCAGGGTCCCAGCCACCTCACTCAACGACTAATCTCCAATCCCGCTATAGACTGCGGTCAAAGGTCGGCGCCGAGGGGTCGAGGGGTGGCCCTTCCAGGAGATTCCCCGCTCCGCAGTTGGGTAAACCAGCCCGGCGGATAGGAAATTCACAAGCCCTTGTGCGCCGCCAGCTCGGGAGCGCGCCCCCCGCCGGCGGCCGCGCCTCGCCCACGGCTCTTCCCGCACGCCCAGCGCGGCACAGCACGGCCCCCCTGGGGCTGGACTTGCGCCGCAGGATGGGGTAGGGTAGGAGACCGCCAGGGGTGGAGCGGCTCGGGGAAAACGCCGCCCGGCTCGTCGGCCTCGAGCCCTACCCGGTGGCCGGCCGGGCGATTGATCCGGTCGATTATTTGGCCACACTTCTCGTCCGTAAACTAGAGTCCCTCACCAGCCAGAGTGTCGGCGGACAACGGTTCATTTTTCGAACGGAAACGGAGGAGTGTCATGCGAAAAACGGCATTGATAATTGTTTCTGCGGCTTTCGTCCTCGCGCTCGCCGCGGGGCCGGCGTCGGCCGGTCCGCCCAACGTCATGATCGACGTCGTCATGAGCGGGCTCGACAACCCGCGCGGCCTGACCTTTGGCAAAGACGGCGCGCTCTACGTGGCCGAGGCCGGTCGCGGAGGCAGCGGCCCGTGCCGGGTGGTCCGCGGCCAGAACCAGTGCTATGGCCCCTCCGGGGCCGTCAGTCGTCTCCACGAGGAGGTTCAGGAGCGGATCGTCACGGGGCTCGCCTCGTACGCGCCCCAACCCAGCGGCGCGGGAGCCACCGGGCCGCACGACGTGTCGTTGCGCGGTCGCCGGCAACTCTATGTGCCCATCGGCCTCGGAGGCCCGGATGCGGTGGCTATTCGGGCCTTCTTCGATCATGACTTCGGGTGGCTCATCCGCGTCGACGAAGACAGCGGAAGCTGGGAGCGAGTCGCCGACGTTGCCGGCTACGAATTTGCCGCCAATCCTGACGGCGCTGCTCTCGACAGCAATCCCTACGGCCTTCTCGCTAAAGCGGGCGGAAGGATCGTCGTGGACGCGGGGGGGAACTCCCTGCTGCGCGTTTCCGGCACGGGGAACATCTCGACCATCGCCGTGTTTCCCTCGCGCGCCCAGGGCCGGGTGACCGATGCCGTACCCACGAGCCTGGCCAGCGGTCGTGACGGCGCCTACTACGTGGGTGAGCTGACGGGAGCGCCGTTCTTTGCCGGGATTGCGCGCGTCTATCGGGTCATACCCGGCCAGGCCCCCCAGGTCTTCCTCGACGGCTTCACCGCCGTCATCGATCTCGCGTTCGGGTGCGACAGAAGAACCCTGTACGTGCTTCAGCACGCCACCGGCCCCGGCCTATCGGGGCCTGGTGCTCTCATCCGCGTGACCCCCGACGGCACCCGCACGACGGTCGCGAGCGCTGAGCTGAGCGCGCCGACCTCGGTCGCCATCTCGTGCGGAGAGGACGGAGACGACGACCACCATCGGAACGCGGACGGCAACGATGGCGACGATGACGATCACGACGACGACGATGATGACGAGGAGGAACGAGAGGTGATCTACGTCTCGAACCGGGGTACGTCGGCCGGCATCGGTGAGGTCCTGCGGATCCAGCGCTGAGCGGCTAACGGTTTCGTGTCGGAGGACGGGGCCCTGATCGGGTGGGCATGAAGCTGTCCGCCTTTCTCAGGGCTTCGTTCATCTTCTCCGGCTGCCGCTTGCGGTTGAAGACGTCCGCCATCAGCAGCCAACCCAGGGCCTTGAGGTAAGGGGCGGAAAATTGGGGCGGATAGGAAATTCAAAAGGCATTTCTGCGCCGCCCCCGCGGGAGCGCCCCCCAGCGCGGCGCGGCAGCCCGCCCGAGCGGCCCGCAGCCAGGCGGAGCGCGGCGCCGCGCGACGTGCGCTGGTGCTGGTGCTGGACAGGCGTCGCAGGATGGGGGAGGGTCGCGCCGCAGGGGTGCCCTGGGGCGAAGGCCTCGGGAAGGACGGTTGTGGAAGGCTGGGGGGCACTCCAGTCTCTGATCCCATCGTCAGGCAATCATTCTCCAATCATTCGGTAATCATCGTGTTTCTCCTGCTCAGGGAGTGGTATCGTACTCCAGGATGGTGGGGCACACACGCCACGTCACGCCACGGCGGATCCATCTATGTCGCACAGGTGCTGTGACAAGGTTTGCAGAGGGTGACGTATGGCCTTTGCGCGGCCCGATGGTCGTAGGTTGCCTCAACATTGTCAATGTGCGGCAGAACTGCCATGTCTCCCTGGGGACAGCACGAGCCCTACTCATGGGGATTACGGGACGGGCATTGCCATGACAGTCCTCTATCTCATCTATGGCAGAGGTGCAGGGGAGGTGGGAGGCGTCTCCGTGGCGGATGGGAGGTCGTCAACGGACACGGGATCTGATTGGGGGCACGGAGAGCGTGCAGATGATGCGGGAGAAACTGGCGCACTAGGTCAGCCTCCGGTATGCCATCCACACCTTCTATGATCTGCGGCATGCCAAAACCAAGGCGGTCCTCGAGGGGGTGGTTCGCTCCGGCGGAGCGAGTGAGTGGAGGAAATCGCCAGGGCGGCGCCGGGATTTGCGCCGGACGCCGGCCTGGCAAGCGCAACCGTCAATCTCGTAACCGGAGGACACTATGTCAGTCCAATTGGATAGAAATCTGGAAGCAACGGGGACAAAATTCCGTATTTTTCCCCAACCGCGTTTTTTGGCCGGAATCACGGAGCCTGAGCTCATCCGGATTGCCGTCCCACCGGCCCAGATGCAGGCCGGACCCGCGGACGACCGCATGTTCGTAGTCGATGCGATCAACAAGCAGCCGTACTCGGATTTTGACCAACCGCCCTACCACGGCCCGGCCAATCCAGCCGTGCAGCCCGGTCCTGGCGGCCATTTCGACCACCTCGATCCGAACAGCCGCGAGTTCTCGTGTGCGACCATGTATGCGACCTGCCGGCGGACGCTGGACATTTGGGAGGACTACTTCGGGCACCGGATTGACTGGATGTTCGAGGCCGATTCCCCGCGTATGGAGATGATTCCGCTGATCGAATGGGATAACGCGCAGTCGGGCTATGGATTCCTGGAGTTCGGCTACGGGCGTAGGCCCGGCGGCGGTATTGACCGGCAGCGCCCCTACTGCGAGAACTTCGACGTGTTATCGCACGAGCTCGGCCACTCGATCATCTTTAGCCAGGTCGGAGTGCCCCAGAATCCCAACGACGAGGCAATTGACTACGGGGGGATGCACGAGTCGTCCGGCGATCTGGTGGCGCTGGTTGCTGTGCTGCATTTCGACTCCGTGGTGAACCGCTTGCTTGCCAATACGCGGGGGAATCTGTTCACGGTCAACGAACTGGACAGGGTCGGCGAATTGAGCGACAGCCGCCAGATTCGTATCGCGTTCAACTACGCAAGGATGTCGGATGTCGGGAACGAGCCGCACGACCGTTCGCTGCCGTTGACCGGGGCCATCTTCGACATCATGGTCGAGGTGTTTCAGAAGAACCTGGTCAGGGACCATCTGATCACCCCCGAGCTGGCGAGACGGTCGTCCCAGGAGATTGCCAACGCCCAAGAACTGGCCGCGTTGCAGGACCAGTTTGACGCAGCCTACGCCGGTCATGCAGCCGGCTTTCAGCAGGCACTGCTCGAAGCGCGCGACTATCTGGGAACGCTCCTGGCACGGACATGGGGCTCGCTGTCGCCGAATTTCCTCACGTATCCGGGCATTGTCCGGGCCCTGTTGCGAGCCGATCGCGCTGTGGCCCAGGGGGCGCATCAGGACACCATTCGGTCCTGCTTCGCCTGGCGTGAGATCCGCGTTCCGCGCCGCGTCCTGCTGGCGCACATGCGCAGCCTCACCGATTGCGGCCTCGCTGGCCGCGCCTCAGAAACCGGCTTTTCGGGGCTGAGTGATGCGGCCATCGCCGACGTGATCCGCTTGGCAACCAGTGAACTGGAAGGCCGGCGAGCGCGCAGCGAACCGCAGCGGAGCGAAGCAGCTCAAGGTGGCAGGAGGAGGTGATGCCCGGGCCTTCCACCGTGGTGCTCGTACGCCACGCGGAGCCGCAGACCAGCGGAGCCGATCCCGGTCTGACTGCCGCCGGCAGAAAGCGGGCGGAACTTCTGGGCTTCATGTTCCAGCATGCTGGGGTCACTGCGCTGTTCACGAGCGAGCTGCGCCGGACCAAGGAGACGGCCCAGCCCCTGGCGGCGCGCGTCTCCTTGGTGCCGGAGGTGCTGCCCGGGCTGAACACGGCGGCGCACCGCGATCGTGTCCTTGCCGTACCGGCGGGCGTCGCGCTCGTCGTAGGGCACACGAATACGGTTCCTCAACTGATCGCCGCTCTGGGCGCTGGAAACAATATCCAGATCGCCGCGAACGAGTTTGACCGAATGTTCATCGTTTCTCTCCGCGGTGCGGGCGGGGCGAGCCTGCTTTCGTTACGCTATCGGGTGTAGTGGAGGCTGGGAAGCTCGGATGACCAGGGTGTTGACGGGCCTTCGCCCATGGCCAAGCACTGGGTCGCCATGGCGCTCTTGCCGACATGCCGCATCTCAGTGCCAATTTTCTCTGAATATGCGAGGCTTCGATCACCGCGTCGGCCACTTTTTGGCACTCCGAATGACGTTGGAGTTCTCGAACGCCTCTTTCCTCCGGTGCTGAGATGCTTTTGTCTAGCACATAGGGAGATGGGGTGGCCGACGCCATGATCAAGGCCTAAATTGGGTATCAGAAATCCGTGGAATATGCACGGGGTTATCAAATCCAGCTCTACGCTATTTTGTGGTGCTACCATTGTATGGAGGGAGCCATGAATACAAAAAGAACTCGTGCAGTTTCGGCAGTACCGGCGCCACCCCGGTTTGACTGCAGCGTGCTCACCTACATCGTGGGCCTGGCATTTGGGTTGGGTCTTGCTTCAACAGCCTGGGGACAGTCCCCCTCTTGCCCCAACCCGCCGCCGGCGATCATAACGTCATCGCAAGTCCCGACGGACGTGTGCATCCCAGCGGGGTTCTTGGGCAATCCGATCCAGTTTTTTGACGACTTTTCGTGGCGCAGCGTTATCGCGCTGGTCTGGCCGGCGCAACAGGGGCAGCGAGGCGTGCCTGACCCTAACCAGCAGGTCGGCGCCGTATCAGGGCCATTGGTTTTCGAGACCTTTAAGGCAGACTGGGAGTTGTTTCAGCCCAACGGCGCGGATCCCTCACCCACGTGGAATGACTTCGCGGGGGGGAACAACATCGCGGTGTCAAATCCCTGTGGTGTAAATGTAAATGTCGGATTTAATGACTTCGTCCTCGCCTCGTTCAGTAAATTCATCAACTTGGGTCAGGCAGGCTTCGGGGATCTCGTCCATGCGCTCCCGGCGCAAAACAAGACCTGGGTGCGCTACGCGACGGCATTTAACCAGATCGAATTCACTCAAATCGTCCCAAACAAATGGTATCTGCGGCAAAACTTGCCTGCTACTATCACCTTCCAGGACGGCGCACTGGACGTGAAGTCGGCCTGGATAGACATGAAAGACATCCAGCGCCCCGAGCGCTACTACAGGCGCACGGCTTGGTTGCTCGATCCGGTCACGGGCACGTGCTCGCAGAAAACGGTGGGGCTAGTCGGCCTCCACATCGTACAGAAAACGCCGTCGCGGCCGCAGTGGATCTGGTCCTCATTCGAGCAGGTAGATACCGTCCCACCACAACCGGGAGCCCCAGGGCCGTTTGGGTTCAATGATGGAAGTGGGCAGCCTATGCCTGCATCTGATCCAAATGGCGGGTGGCCACCGAACGATGTGCAAAATCCTATTGTCTTCAATGTCCAGCGGTTGAAGCCGATCCACGCGTCTACCCAGGCCACGAATAGCAAATATCAACAGGCGCTGGGTGGGGTATGGCAGTTTTATCAGCTCGTCATGACCCAGTGGCCAGTACCCGGCAACACCCCGCAAAACTCAGGGGCCCCACGCTTTACGTTCCCAGGTAGGATAAATCCAGGAGATGACACAACCAGCTTCGCGAATACCACTCTGGAGACCTGGGAGCAGAACGCGATTACAACAGGGTGCATGGCCTGCCACAACATGACAAGAACACAGACGGACTTCTTATGGTCACTGCAAATTAACGCGTACCCGCCGACCATACTTTTGCCGCCGGGGTTCAGGGCGCTGGGGTCAGCGGCGCCGATGTCGGCGGCAGAAGCCGAAGCGCAACAGCTGCTCAAACAGCTCAAGGCTCTGATGAAGGAAGCGCAATCGAAGCAGTAATCGAAATGAGTGCTTGTCAATGTGGGGAGATGGACCAATGCCGTGATCCTACAACCGCTCCTACACCAGCAAAAAGCCGTTCGAATCATCTTCCTCTGTTCAGCAATGGCGGGAGGAGTCCGATCCGTACACGCGGTTCGATGGGATAATGCATTGCCCTAAAAACAAGAAGCAGGAGAGGACACAAAAGATGAGCGCGTCGAATCCAGTTTTTTCCGACATTGTCCAGTTGTT